>Ga0208490_100126_pt1 | contig 60199 bp, 55 predicted proteins | sample SubbioAug_CSWold_FD_184818 | JGI IMG/M metagenome (GOLD analysis project Ga0208490, IMG submission 184818) | Serpentinite rock and fluid subsurface biosphere microbial communities from McLaughlin Reserve, California, USA - CR11Aug_CSWold (SPAdes) | ecosystem: Environmental > Terrestrial > Deep...
GGGCGCACACGCCGGCGAGGAAGAGGGCGCACACGCCGGCGAGGAAGAGGGCGCACACGCCGGCGAGGAAGAGGGCGCACACGCCGGCGAGGAAGAGGGAGGGCACGCCGGGGAGGCGCTTGATCCGCACTTCTGGCTCGATCCGACGCTGATGGCGGACGCCGTCGATCAGATCGAGGCTGCCCTCGTCGAGATCGCTCCCCAGCACGAGGACGCGTTCGCCGCCAACGCCGAGGCCTATCGCAGCCAGCTGGCAGACCTCGACGAGGAGTTCTCTGCCGCCCTGGCCGAGTGCGAGCAGCGGGTGATCGTCACCTCCCACGCTGCGTTCCACTACCTGGCCCAGCGGTACGACCTCGAGCAGCTCCCGATCGCCGGCCTGTCCCCCGAAGCCGAGCCGGGCCCCCAGCGGATCGCCGAGCTGGCCGACCTCATCTTGGCCGAAGGCGTGACCACGGTCTTCTACGAGACCCTGGTGGCGCCCGACGTCGCCGAGACCCTCGCCCGCGAAACCGGTGCGGAGACCGCAGTGCTGAACCCGCTCGAGGGCCTGACGGCGGAGGACGTCGAGGCCGGTCGGGACTACACCGACGTCATGCGCGACAACCTCGCCGCGCTCACCGAGGCACTCGACTGCGCCTGATCGCGAGCCGCATCCCGCCGGTAGGCTGAGTGCAGTTCTCAGCCTCACCTATGGGCCCTGTCCTCCTCGCCGACGCCGTCACCTTCGCCTACGGGCGCACCCAGATCCTCGACTGCGTCAACCTCACGGTCGACACCGGCGAGTTCGTCGCCCTCGTCGGCCCCAACGGCTCCGGCAAGTCCACCTTGATCAAGGTCCTGCTCGGCTTGTTGCGACCCGACGCGGGCCGGGTCAGCGTGCTCGGATCCCCACCGCAGGACCTGACGGAGCGGTGGCGCATCGGCTACGTGCCCCAACGCCCTCCGGCGCTGGACCTGCTTCCGGTCACCGTCGCCGAGGTCGTCGCCTCCGGTCGCCTCGCCCGCAGCGGATGGTGGCGACGGGCCCGGGCCGCTGACCGCACGGCCATCGACGAGGCGCTCGAGGTCGTCGCGCTGACCGAACATGCCCGACATCCCCTCGCCCAGCTCTCCGGCGGCCAGCAACAGCGAGCGCTCATCGCCAAGGCCCTCGTCGCCGGACCTGACCTGCTCGTCCTGGACGAACCGGTCGCGGGCGTCGACGTCGCTTCGCAGCGCCGCTTCCGCGACGCCCTCGTGTCGTTGACGGTCGTGCACCGCAAGGCCGTCCTGCTGGTGAGCCACGAGCTCGGCGCCGTCGCCGACGACCTCGACCGCCTCGTCGTGCTCCGCGGTGGAAAGGTCGGCTTCGACGGACCCCCGGCCGAGCTCACCGCCACCGGGGTCAGCCTCGGCGTCCACGCCCACGACCTGCCCCTGTGGCTCGAAGGCCTCTGATGGACCTGCCCCTGCCCTGGCCCTTCGACCGCGACTACATGCAGCTGGCGCTGGTCGCCGGTGTCGTGGTCGGCGCCTGCGCACCCCTGATCGGCACGTTCATGGTCCAACGACGCCTGTCGCTGATGGGTGATGGCGTCGGCCACGTCGCGTTCGCCGGCGTCGCCGCCGGGCTCCTCGCCGGCGTCTGGCCGGTCTGGACCGCCCTCGTCGCCGCGGTCGGCGGCGCCGTGGCCATCGAATGGCTGCGCGCTCGTGGCCGCGCCACGGGCGACCTCGCCTTGGCGTTGTTCTTCTACGCCGGCATCGCCGGGGGCGTCGTGCTGACCGGACTGGCCGGATCTCTCGACGCTGGAACCCTCACCTACCTGTTCGGCTCGATCCTCACCGTCACCCCGGGCGACGTCCGCACCATCGCCGTGCTCGGCGCGATCATCGTCGCCGTCGTCGTGCTGGCATGGCGGGCGCTGCTGAGCGTCGTGCTCGACGAGGACGCCGCCCGGGTGGCCGGGCTACCCGTCGACGGACTGAACCTGGCGCTGGCCGCGCTCACCGCCGTCACTGTCGTCGCCGGGATGCGCATCGTCGGCGTCTTGCTCGTCGCCGCCCTGATGGTGCTGCCCGTGGGCGCTGCCCAACGCCTCGCCACCTCGTTCCGCTCGACGCTCATCATCGCCAGCGCGATCGGTGCGCTCAGCGCCTTCGTCGGCCTGGTCGTGGCCCGCCAGTGGGATCTCGCCCCCGGCGGCACGATCGTCCTCGTCGCGGCCGGGACCTTCGTGCTCGTCGCTGCCGTACCTCGCCGAGGCCACGTCCTTCGCCTCTGACCCCGTTCGGGGTCAGGAGCGGCACGCCCCGCAGCGCCCGAGCAGATCGATCCGGTGTCCGGTCACCTCGAAGCCCGTCTCGTCACCGGCCACCCGAGCCGCGTCGGCAAGCGCACGTTCGAGCCGGGGATGGGCCGAGATGTCGCTCACGGTGCCGCAGTCCCCGCACAAGAGGTGATGGTGGTGCCCGGCGAGATCCTCCGCCAGCTCGAAGCGGCTGTGGTCATCCGCGCCGAGGACCCGGTGCACCGCACCGGCATCAGCCAGGATGCTCAGGTTCCGGTACGCCGAGCTCAGCGGCACCGCACCCGGCTCGGCACGCTCGATCACCTCCGGCACGGTCAATGGTCGCTCGGCGGCCTCGAGGACCGCCACGATCGCTCGACGGCCACGCGTGTAGCGCTGCTCCAACGACGCGAGTCGCGCGGCGATCTCGTCGTGGAGATCGACCGGCGGGCTCAGTGCTCGTCCCAGTGACCGTCGTGAGCGGCGTGGCGGTGCCCGTCGTGCACGTAGTCCACGTGGTCGCCGTGCTCGACGGCTTCGTGCCCGCAGCCGTCACCGTGCTCGTGGTCGTGGCTGTCGTGCGTCACGTGATGCGCGGCGTCGGAGCACTCGTCCCAGTGCCCCTCGTGGTCCCGGTGGACGTGCCCGTCGTGGAGGTAGTCGACGTGGTCGCCGTGGCCCACCGCCACGTGTCCGCACTCCTCACCGTGGGTGTGGTCGTGTCCCTCATGGATCTGATGGTCGGTCATGGTCATCGCAGTGTCCTCTCGTTGGCATGGGTGATGGCATCGGTGACGATGTGGGCGATGTGGTCATCGGCGAGCGTGTAGGCCATCTCGCGACCTCGCCGCCGGGCCGACACCAGCCGCTCGGATCGCAGGACCCGCAGGTGCTGGGACACCAGCGGCTGGCTGATGTCGAGCGCCTCGACCAGCTCGTGCACGCACCGCTCGCCGTCCGCGAGCTCCAGCACGATCGCCACCCGGCGCGGGTTGGCCAGCGCCCTGAGCAGGTCGGCAGCAGCCACCTGGGACTCCTCGGTGACGGCAGAAGGGACTCGCAGCACGCTTGCAGTATGACATGCGCATCTCTGCATGCAACCAGTGGCATCCGCAACGGGGTGCCCCCACCTCGGCGCCGCCGCCCCCGCGTGGGGCGCCCAACTGCGGGCCACGTCCTGTGGAGGCCTACTCCCATGAGGTCAGGCCATGATCCCCGTCGCCGACGCTGACGCCGACGGCGTGGTCACCATGGCCGACCTGGTCGCCGTCATCGATCTCGTCCGCGACTCACCGGCGGCTGCGTCCACCGCGATCGGCCCTCAGGCCCGTGTGGCGCTCGAGCACCTCGAAGTCCCGGTCGGCGTGGAGCACGAGCAACGACGCCCGCAACGCCACCACCGCGATCAAGCAGTCGGTCAGCGCCCGTGCCGTCTCGCCTCCGCGACGGCACGTCCGGTACAGCTCGGCCGCCGCCTCGAAGTCGTCGAGCCCCTCGACCGGCACGTGCTCGCAGCGGGCAAGCAGGCGCCGCAGCCGGTCCCGGTGGTCGTCGTCGCGGGCGCCGGCCAGGACCTCCATGACCACCACGTCGGTGGTGTAGGCGGGCTCGTCCCTGTCGAGGAGGCGCCGGACCGCCCGATGGGTGGTGCTGCCGGTGGCGCGGAGGTACTCGACCCAGGCTGATGTATCGACCAGCGTCACGAGTCGACTCGACTGCGACGCAGGTCGTCCAGGTCGGCATCCCAGCCCGACCCCTCCAAGTCCAACGCCTCCTCACGCGTGAGCGGTTCCCCGGCCAGGCGCCGCAACGCGAGATCGACGGCCGCGCGCTTGGACGCCAGCCCGTAGCGCCGCATCACCTTCGACACGAGCACGTCGTCGATGTCGATGTTGGTCCGCGACATGTACACCACCATACACACTGTTGTGCGATCGGGTTGCCAGGCGTCGTCTGCTGCGCAACCAGCTCGCTGGTTCGTCCGCGGGTTCGCTCAAACGTGAGCTGCCCGCGCGCGGCGGACGAGCACGAAGCTGGAGATGGTGCTGGCGACGAGGGCGAGGGCGAAGCCGGCGCCGCTGGCGAGGACGATGGCGGGACCGCTGGCGATCTCGACGTGGAAGGACACGAACATGCCCACGATCGACGCGGCGGCGCCGAGGGCGGCCGCGGCGATGACGACGGGCCCCAGGCTGCGGCCGAAGAGCCGGGAGGTGGAGGCCGGGATGACGATGACGGCGGCGATGAGGAGCACGCCCACGACGCGGATGGACACGACGACGGCGGCGGCGAGCGCGATGGTGAAGGCGGCTTCGACGGTCGCTGCCCGGATGCCGTGAGCGGAGGCACCGGCGGGGTCGGTGATGGTGAAGGTGAGGGGCTTCCAGAAGACGAAGCCGGCGACGGCGAGCACCGCGGTGGTGGCGGCGACGAGGGTGATGTCGCTGGAGTCGACGCCGAGGATGTTCCCGAAGAGCAGGTCGGTGAGGTTCACGGCCCGGTCCCGGTTGGCCGACACGAGGGCGACACCGAACGCGAAGAGCACGGTGGAGACGATGCCGATGGCCGCGTCGGGGCGGACACCGTGCTGGCGACCGACGCGGTTGATGAGCAGACCGGCGACGATGGTGGCGGCGACGGCGCCGAGGTAGGGGTCGATGTCGGAGAGCACGGCGGGGGCGACGCCGCCGAGGACGCTCTGGGACAGGCCTTGACCGATGTAGCTCATGCGGCGCAGGACGACGAAGACGCCGAGCGCGCCGCACAGGGCGCCGACGAAGATCCCGGCCCAGAGGGCCTTGGGGAAGAAGGCGAACTCGAACGGCTCGGTGAGCAGGTGCATCAGGACACCCCAGAGGACGATGGCGTGCGGGGTCGGTCGTCGGTGACGAGGATGCGGTCGCCGTCGCGGACGATCCTCACCGATGCGCCGTAGGTCTGCTCGAGCACCTCGGCGGTCATGACGTCGGCGGGGGCGCCGTCGGCGACCATGCGCCGGTTGATGCACACGATCCGGGGGAGGGACGCGGCGACCCAGTTGAGGTCGTGGGTGGTCAAGACGATGGTGGTGCCGGCCCGGTTGAGCTCGTCGAGCAGGCCGAGGATGTCCTGGAGCGTCTGGAGGTCGACGCCGCTGGTGGGCTCGTCGAGCATGACCAGGCTGGAGTCGGCGATCATCGCGCGTGCGAGCAGGAGGCGCTGCTGCTGGCCGCCGGAGAGCTCGCCGATCGGACTGCGCTCGTAGCCGGCGAGACCGAGTCGTTCGAGCAGGGCGCTGGCCTTGGCCCGCTCCGCCCTGGAGTACCACGGGACCCGCCGACTTCCGGCGGCCAGGCCGTGGAGCACGGCGTCGGCAGCGCGCAGCGGGGTGTCGGGTTCGACGAGCGCGAGCTGGGGGACGAAGCCGATGTCGCGGGTGGGATGGCCGGCGCGGACCTGGCGGTCGTGGAGGGTGACGGTGCCGGCGTAGATGTCGGTGGTGCCGGTGACGGCGCGCAGCAGCGTCGACTTGCCCGAGCCGCTGGGCCCGACGATGCCGACCAGCTCACCGGGCTGGATGTGGAGGTCGACGGCTTCGATGGCGGGCTTGCCGCGGTAGCCGGCGGTGACGCCGTCGAACGCGAGGATCGGGGAGCTCACGCCGCGGCGATGTCGTCGAGCGCGCTGGCGTCGCCGCCGAGGCCGTCGACGATCAACCGGATGTTCTCGGCCATCATCCCGACGTAGCTGTGGTTCGGGTCTCCGGGGTCGCCGGGCAGCTTGTCGTCGGACAGGTTGCCGACGTAGTCGACCCCGGACTCGGACGCAACCTGTTCGAGCACCGAGGTGGGGAACACCTCGGACCCGAAGAACGCAGGCACCCCGGCGGCTCGGACCTGCTGGACCATGGTGCGCAGCTCCGCGGCGGACGGTTCGGCGAAGTTGACCGCCTGCAGCGCGCCCTGGACCTCGAAGCCGTAGAACCGGCCGAAGTAGGACCAGGAGTCGTGGTACACGACCAGGGTGCGGTTCTCGTCCGGCACGGTGGCCAGAGCCTGCTGGGCGGCCGAGATCAGCTGGTCCACCTCGGCGAGCAGCTCCTCCGCGTTCGCCTCGTACAGGTCGGCGCCGTCAGGATCGGCTTCGCTGAGCGCGGTGACGATCTCGCGGACCATGGCCTTCGCGTAGGGCAGGTTCGTCCAGGTGTGCACGTTGCGCTGGTGCCCGTGGGCAGGGCCGTCACCGTGGGAGTGGCTGTCGGCGAAGATCACCTCGTCCTCGGGCACGACCAGGGCGTTGAGGTCGATCACCTCGGCGTCCTCGGGCACGTTGTCGAAGGCGAGGGACGAGACCACCGGGTTCAGCTCCACGTCCGGGAGGATGAGCAGATCGACCTCGGTCAGGATCCGCACGTCGCCCGGGGTCGGTTCGTAGGTGTGGCCGTCCACGCCGGCTGGGACGATGCTCGACACCTCGGCCCGGTCACCAGCCACCCGGGACACGAGATCCTCGAACGGGGCGATCGACGTGGCCACCCGCAACGAGGCGCCATCTCCGGCAGAGGTGGTGCCGTCGCCGCCGCAGGCGGCCAGGAGCAGCGCTGCCACGAAGCCGACAGCGGTCAGGGCGCGACGGGACCTGCAGGGGGAGCGAGGATGCATGCCCCATAGGGTGGGCCGCTCGACGCGAAAAGTTCCAAGCCCGTAGGGAACTTTTCGCAGCACCGCCTCCACCCCTGTTGACAGATGCGCCTCCGCCCGCACCGCCCCACGTCCCGGCGCAGCCTGGCCGACGACCAGGCCGACCAGCTCGCCGTGCTCGCAGCCGGCGGGGACCAGAAGGCGTTCGAGCAGCTCTGCGCCGGGCTCGTCGACGACATCTGGCGCTACTGCTGGTCCTTGACCGGTGACCGCGATCTCGCCGACGACGCCACCCAGGAGACCTTCGCCCGGGCCACCACGGCCATCGCCCGCTACCGGGGCGACGCCCCGGTGCGGATGTGGCTGGTCGTGCTCGCCCGCCGCAGCCTCGGCGCCACCATCGAAGCCACCCGCCGAGCGCCGGTCCCCACCGAACCCGACACCGTGGCCGTCGCCGACCACTCCCTGCCGGTCGAGGTCGCCGCCCTCGTCGAGGCGCTGCCGCCGGACCAACGGCAGGCGTTCGTGCTCACCCAGGTCCTCGGCTTCGACTACGCCACCGCGGCGGAGATCCTGGAGGTCCCCATCGGCACCGTCCGCTCCCGCATCTTCCGCGCCCGCGACGCCCTCGTCCGCGCCTGGACGCACACCGACACCCACCCGACCACGCAGGAGGTCACGTCATGACCGCCGACTCGTGCACCGCCGCCCGCACCTGGCTCTCTGACACCCGCGACGGCCACGAACCCTGCGACGAGGGTCACGACGACCACCTCGCCACCTGCGCCGACTGCCAGGGGTGGGTCTCCGCCTTCGACCGGATCAACCGCACCGTCCGCCTCCGCTCCCCCCGACCCACCAGCGCGGCCCGCACCCGCATCCTCACCGCGACCCGGAACCGGCACGTGCCCGAACGCGACCGGGTGTCCACCGTCGTGCTCGCGGTGGCCGCGGTCGGCATGGTCGCCGCCTTCGGGCTCGCCGCCGCAGGCATCTTCGGCCACTCCCACCTGGGCACCCCCGAAGGCCGGGACTCCGAAGCGCTCATGCTCTCCCTCGCCGGCGGCTACGCCCTCGCTGCCTGGCGTCCCGCCCGACTCGCCCCCGGCCTGCTGCCGGTTGCCCTGCTCGCCGGGCTGGTGACCACGTTCACCAGCATCGCCGCCCTCACCGCCGGCACCACGACCCTGGTGTCCGAGCTGTCCCACGTGCCGCTGCTCCTCGGCACCCTCGGCGCGCTGCGCGCTGCACGCCCGTTCTTCACCGATGCCGTCCGTGCACCCCGACCGATCGACCCGCCGGAGCTCGTGGGCGCGTGAGCCCGGGCGACGTGCTCGCCCACGCCGACCACGGCCCCGGCGGGCTCGGCACCACGCTGCTCGTCCTGGCCGTGGTCGGCGCCGGGACGCTGTGGCTGGTGCGCGTGAACCGCCGCCTCGACGACACGGAGGACCCCATGCCCGACCGACGCAAGTTCAGCCGCTACGAGTGGGCGCTGGTCGGCGGGATCGTCGTCTGCATCGCCGGCTTCGCCTACCTGGCCCTCCGCCCAGCGCACCCCGCCCCCGAGGCCCAGGAGGTCGTCGACGCGCTGTGCCTGGCCACCGAGCAGGCCGCGACGGACCCTGACCTGGCGCTCGACACGTTCAACGACGGGCCCCACCTCGCCTTCCACGACCTCGACGGCGATCTCCGTCGCGCCGACCCCGAGCTCGCGCTCCGCCTCACCGCCGCGAAGACCGCCGCCGAGGAAGCCCTGAGCGGAGGCGCCGACGACGCCGCCGCCCGCACTGCCACCCTCACCGACACCATGGTCGACAGCTACCGGGTGCTCGACGTCGATGTCCGGGGTTGCCCCTGACCGGATCCTGCGTCGGCCCTCGTCAGGGCCCGACGCCCGTTCGAGGTCGATGGACGCCTTCGCCGCGGTGGGTCGGGAGGTGACGACGGCTCAGCGGCCGTCGGGCCACGGGAGCGCCGTGACGACAGCGGCTTCCTCGGCGCTCGCCGTCGGGCCGTAGGCCGCCACGAGGACGCCGCGCACGTCGCACTCGCCGCACCGGACCCCGAAGACCACCGCTTGGTCGTCCGGGTTCGAGGCGCCCTCGAACCGGGCGGTCGACTCGATCACGAGGTCGGCTGGCTCGTGCACGTGACCGCAGCGGTCGCAGCGCAGCTGGCCGTCGGACGTGATGCGGAAGTCGACGGTGTACCCCCGGGCCCTGAGGGCGTCGATCGCGTCGACGACGGTGGGGTCGGCCATGGGTCCACGGTACGCCCAGGTCCGGGTGGTGGCGCTCGCCGTCGCGCCGGGAGCGCAGGGCCAGGGCATCGGTGGGTCCCTGCTGCGGCGTCGTCGAGGTCGGATCGGCACCGCCGGTGTGGCTGCTGTGGCGAGGGGCGCCGCGGCCCCCGCCCGCCTCGCCTACTCGCGGTCGACGGAGGCGACCATGCCCGGCAGCTCGACCCAGGGCTGGCGGTCGACGCACCAGACCTCGACGTTGGGTCGCACGTCGGAGCGGTCGTCCAGGGTCCCGGCCTTCACGGCGACGACGCCTTCGGTCTGCACGAGCTCGGACACGATCGGCGACCCGCACGCGCCACAGAACCGGCGGCGGACGTACTCGCCGTCGTCGTTCTCGCCGGTCTCGACGTAGGTCTGCAGCTCGCCCGACACCGTCAGCTGCGACTCGTGGGCGATGAGGTTCACCGAGAACGCGCCGCCGCTCGGGCGCTGGCAGTGGTCGCAGTGGCAGACGGCCGTGGCGATGACGTCGCCGGCCAGCTCGTAGGTGACGCCGCCGCAGAGGCATCTTCCGGTCCTGGTCATGGCGCGGATCGTAGGCACGGGCACCCATGCCGGAGGGTGGCCGCTCGGACGGGCCGACGTGGGCCGCGTAGCGTTCGGCCGTGGACCCGCACGCCGACGACGCAGAACCCCCGGACGAGGGCACCGCGCCCCCGTCGCGCTCGTCGGCCCTCGTGCCCGGCACCGTCACCCAGACCGTCGCGCTGGCCGTCGTGTTCGCGTTCCTCGGCGCGGCGGTCGCCTTCTTCGTGTCGGAGCGGTCGGACCGTGCCCCGTCCGCCGACTCCGTCGACGTCGGGTTCCTCCAGGACATGCTCCACCACCACCAGCAGGCCGTCGTCCTGTCGCAGATCCAGGTGGACGAGGGTGCGAAGGGCGGGGCCGGCGTGTTCGCCCGGGAGATCCTGTTCTTCCAGAGCTACGAGATCGGCCTCATGGACCGCCAGCTGGACGCCTGGGGCTACGCCATCGACCAGCGCCCCTCCGAGGCCATGGGCTGGATGGGGATGAGCGTCGACCCCGACGCCATGCCCGGCATGGCATCGCTCGACGAGCTGGACGCCATGCGGGATGCAGGCGACCCCGAGCTGGTCGATGCGCTGTTCTTCGCGTTGATGCGCGACCACCACCTCGGGGGCATGGCGATGGCGTCCCACGCTGCCGAGGAAGCCTCCGATCGGTGGGTGCGCGAGCTCGCCACCCGCATGGCTCGGAACCAGCGTGCGGAGGTGGCCGAGATGGACGCCGCCCGGGAGCGCGCCGGGCTGCCCGCCGACCCGCCCGGCTACGAGCCCGACCCGCGCGTCGCCGAGGGCGGGAGCCACGCCGACCACGGCGGCTGATCGCCGGGCGAGGGCTCCCCGGGCGTCGGGTGAGTCGCAGCGATCGTCCGCCGCCGGACCCGTGAGCGCCGGCGATACCGTCGGCTCTCGATCCCAGCGGGGAAGGGACCGCAGCCATGACCCAGCCACCGACGACGATGCCGGCAGCGTTCATCGGGCACGGCAGCCCGATGAACACGCTCGACGACAACCGCTGGACGCAGTCCTGGCGACGCCTCGGCGAGCAGGTGGGGCGTCCCCGCGCCGTGCTGGTGGTCTCCGCCCACTGGTACACGAACGCCACCGTGGTCACGGCGATGGAGCAGCCCCGCACCATCCACGACTTCTACGGCTTCCCGGACGAGCTCTTCGCGTTCGACTACCCGGCGCCCGGAGCGCCAGAGGTCGCGCAGCTGGTCGTCGACACCGTGCATCCACGCTGGGTCGGCCTCGATGTCGACAGCTGGGGGATCGACCACGGCGCCTGGTCGGTGCTCGCCCACGTGTTCCCGGAGGCCGACGTGCCGGTGGTCCAGCTGTCGATCAACGCGCTGCAGCCTCTCGACTACCACGTCGACATCGGCGCCCGACTCGCCCCGCTGCTCGAGGAGGGCGTGTTCGTGCTGGCGAGCGGCAACGTCGTGCACAACCTGCGCCGCATCGACTGGAACGCCCCCGACGGCGGGACCGACTGGACCCGGCGCTTCGACGATGCCGCCCGCGAGGTGCTGCAGGACGACCCCGCTCAGGTGGCTCGGCTCGCGCAGCACCCCGACTTCGACGCGGCCGTCCCCACGCCCGACCACTTCGTGCCGCTGCTCCACCTCGCCGGGCTCGCCAGCGCCCGCGGCACCGAGGTCGACACGTGGACGGAGGGCTACGCGTACGGCTCGCTGTCGATGACCGCGTACACCACCGGTCTCGACGTCGGTCCCGGGAGGGCGGACGCTGCGTCGTCGACCGATCTGCCGGCACCGGACGCACCCCCCGAGCAGTCGAACATCTGAGCTGGGTGCCGCCCGCGCCTGCCATCCTTGCGCCATGGACGTGACCTTCTGGGGCGGAGCCGAGACGGTCACGGGGTCCCGCTTCGTGGTGGACGCCGACGGGGCTCGCCTGCTCGTCGACTGCGGGCTGTTCCAGGGGCTCAAGCGCCTGCGGGAGATGAACTGGGCGAGGTTCCCCGTCGACCCGGCCTCGATCGACGCCGTCGTGCTGACGCACGCCCACCTCGACCACAGCGGCTACCTGCCGGCGCTGGTGCGCGACGGCTTCGCCGGTCCGATCTGGTGCACGCCCGGGACGGCCGGCCTGGCCCGGATCCTCCTGCGCGATGCCGGCCACCTCCAGGAGGAGGACGCGAAGTTCGCCAACAAGCGCCGGTCGTCGAAGCACGACCCGGCCGTCCCGCTGTTCACCGAGGAAGATGCCGAGCGGGCGATCGAACGGCTGCGTCCGACGCCTCCCGACGCGCCCTTCGCGCCGGTCGAGGGCATCGACGCCCGCTTCGTGCCCGCCGGCCACATCCTCGGCGCAGCGTCGGCGTGGCTCTCCGACGGTCGCCGCTCCGTGCTCTTCAGCGGTGACCTCGGTCGGGCCGACGACTGGATCATGCGGCCCCCGGCGAGTCCGCCCGCGGCCGACCACGTCGTCGTCGAGTCGACCTACGGCGACCGGCTGCACTCCTCCGAGGACGCCGGCGACGTCCTGGCCGAGGTGATCACGGAGACGGCCGGGCGGGGCGGTATCGTCCTCATCCCCGTCTTCGCCGTCGGCCGGGCGCAGACCGTGCTCCACGTGCTGGCCGAGCTGCGCGCTGCCGGACGGATCCCGGAGCTGCCGACCTTCCTGAACAGCCCGATGGCCGTCGACGCCACCGAGCTGTTCCTGGCCAGCCGCGACCAGCACAAGCTGTCGCCGGAGCAGGTCCGGGCCATGTGCGCGGACGTCGAGCTGGTGCGCACCGTCGAGGCATCGAAGGAGCTGACCACCCGGCGGGGTCCGATGGTCGTGCTCACGGCCAGCGGCATGCTGACCGGCGGTCGGGTCCTCCACCACCTGTTCCAGGTCGCGCCCGACCACCGGAGCACCATCGTCCTCGCCGGCTACCAGGCGGCCGGCACCCGCGGCGAGGCCCTGGCGAACGGCGTCCGCACCCTGCGGGTGTTCGGCGAGGACGTCTCCGTGCGAGCGAAGGTCGTCCGGCTCGAGAGTCTGTCGGCGCACGCCGACGCCGACGGGATCGTCGACTGGTTGCGGGCGATGCCGTCGCCGCCGGACGCCGTGAGCGTCGTGCACGGCGAGGCGAGCGCCGCTGACACCCTGCGACGCCGCATCCAGCACGAGCTGGGCTGGCGAGCCAACGTCCCCGCCCAGGGCGCCACCGTCTCGGTCTGAACCGTCGCGGCTCCGGGGCGCGCCTCGAATCTGACAGTCCGGTCAACGCCGGCGCCTCCCAGCGCCTACGGTGGGCTCGACCACGGGGGACACCACGACGAGGAGGGCGGCCGGTGCCGACCGCTGCGCTGGACGGGTTCGAGATCGCCTACGAGGTGGTGGGCGAGGGGCAGCCCTGGGTGCTGACCCCGGGCGGCCGCTTCACCAAGGAGGTCGGCGGCCTGCCCGAGATGGCCCGCGCGCTGGCCGACCAGGGCCGACAGGTCGTCACCTGGGACCGGCCGAACTGCGGGGCGTCCTCGGTGGTCTTCGAGGGCCGGTCCGAGTCGGAGGTGCAGGCCGAGGCGCTCGGCGCCCTGCTGCGCCACCTCGACCTCGGGCCGACCGTGATCGCCGGAGGCTCCGGCGGCGCCCGGGTCTCGCTGCTCGCCGCGGCGCGCAACCCCGACGTCACCGCCGGGCTGGCGATGTGGTGGGTCAGCGGTGGCGTCCCCGGGCTCCTGGCCCTCGCCGGCTTCTACTGCGCCCCGTCGTACGAGGCTGCGTGGCACGGGGGCATGGAGGCCGTCGTCGAGCTGGAGCAGTGGGCCGACGTGCTCGAGCGGAACCCCGGCAACCGCGAGCGGTTCCTCGCCATGGACCGCGCCGAGTTCCTCGACGTCATGTCCCGCTGGATGCTGGCGTACTGCCCCTGCGACGACTCGCTCGTCCCCGGCCTCGACGACGCCGACGTGGCCCGCCTCGACGTGCCGATCCTCGTGTTCCGCAGCGGGACGACCGACATGTACCACACCCGCGAGACCTCGGAATCGCTCGCCGCCAACCTGCCGAACGCCGAGCTGGTCGAGCCCCCGTGGGGCGACGACGAGTGGAACGAGCGGGGCGCCGAGGTCGAGCAGACGGGGTCGCTCTTCGTGAACTGGCCCAAGCTCGTGCCCCAGCTCGTGGACTGGGCCGAACGGACGATCTGAGACCAAGGAGACTTCCATGACCGAACTGCACGTCGAACCCATCCGAGGCGATCTCCCCTTCGGGTCGCGCGTCCGTGGCGTGACCCGTGACCAGCTCGCCGACGAGGCCGTCCGGGCGCAGCTGAACGAGCTGTTCTGGGACCGGGGGCTGCTCGTGTTCTCCGACGTCGAGCCGAGCGGCGAGATGCAGGTGGCGCTGAGCGAGGTGTTCGGCCCGCTGAAGGACCATCCGAGCGAGGCGACGCCGCGCGTCGAGGGCCTGCTCGGCGTCATCGAGATCAAGCACGATCCGGACGCCGCCGGCATGGTCGAGGTCGACGGACAGCGGCTGGCGTCGTGGCTGCCGTGGCACTTCGACCACTGCTACAACGACGAGCTCAACCGCGCCGGCGTCCTGCGATCGGTGGAGGGCCCGCCCGAGGGTGGCCTCACCGGGTTCGCCGACGGCATCGCCCTCCACCAGGCCATCTCCCCGGAGCTGCGGGAGCGCATCGAGGGCCGGGAGGTGCTCTACGCGATGGATGTCATCCTGGAGAACCTGACCTACGGCCGGCCTCCGGGCTTCCGAGAGATCCAGGCGTCGTCGGGCTCGAAGGCGGTCATGGAGGAGTACGCGGGCCGCCCCCGGGCGATCCACCCGGCGGTGTGGGAGCGCGCGACCGGCGAGAAGGTGCTGCACGTCTCGCCGTGGATGGCGAAGGGCATCGTCGGGATGGACGGACCCGAGGGCGACGACCTCCTCCACGCCATCAGCGACGAGATCGTCGCCGTCGCCGAGACGATGAGCTACTTCCATCGGTGGTCGCCCACCGACATGGTGATCTGGGACAACTGGCGGGTGCTGCACCGGGTGTCCGGCATGGCGCCTGAGCACGCCCGGTGCATGCACCGCACCACCATCAAGGGCGACTACGGCCTGGGGCGGTTCGAAGCGGTCGCCGGCTAGAGCAGCGACCGCAGGCGGTCGGCTCGCTGGTCGGCGAGCGCCCGGGCCCAGTCCGGGTGCGACGTCACGGCGAACCGACCGGCGGCGACCTGCGCCAGCATCGTGCGGGCGGCGTCGACGGGCGCCACGACGTCCTCGTGGCGGCCGGCCGTCGCCGACAGCCCGGCGGCATCGACGTCGCAGCGGACGACCCGCACGTCGATGCCGTCCAGCACCTCGGCGAACCCGAGCCCCAGTCCGCCGGCGGCGCCGGTGACCACCGCGGTGCGCCCGGACCAGCGCCCCCTGGCGACCTCGAGGTCGTCGATCGTCGGTCTGGCGCCCATCCGCCGGAAACCTATGCCCGGGCGTGCACGCGGCGGTGCTCGTCGACGACGTGTCCCTCCGCCTCCAGCAGTGGCTGCTGCACGGGCGTGTGGGTCCGGTACAGCCGGCCGTCGGACGGGAGGACCCGCCACCACGGCAGGTCGCGAGCGCACCGCAGCACGTTGGCGACGGCCTGCCCGGCGGCCGGGCGCCCCACCTCCTCGGCGATCTCCCCGTAGGTGACGAGCTCGCCGGCGCGCAGGCGGCCCACGGCGTCGATCACGTCCTGCTGGAACGGTGTGGGCTCGTGGTCGTCGGGCCAGGGCGTGGCGTTCGGGGGCAGCGGCTGATCCACGGCATGGCCGAACCTACCGGTGCCATGCTCGGCGCCATGACCAGCATCCGCGAGCTCGCCGAACGCCACTGGGAAGGCGAGGGCGACCTCGTCCACGAGCACCATCCGGTGCAGCCGGTGAACCAGCGGGGCGCCGAGGAGCTCGACGACGGCGTGCTGTACGTGAAGTCGATCGCGTCGGTCTCGGCGCTCGACACCGGCGACGGACTCGTCATGCTCGACACCGGCGGGTGGTTCGACGTGGACCACGTGTACGACTCCGTCCGGGTCTGGCGGGCGCGCGATCCGCTGGCCGCCGCCGTGTACTCGCACCACCACGTCGACCACGTCTTCGGGACGAAGCGCTTCGAGGAGGAGGCGACGACGGAGGGTTGGGAGCAGCCGGTCGTCTACGCCCACGAGGAGATGCCGGAGCACTTCGACCGCTACGTGAAGACGAACGGCTGGAACTCGGCGATCAACACCCGCCAGTTCGGCTTCGGCCTCACCCGCCTCGAGTTCCCGAGCGAGTTCCGGTACCCCGACGTCACCTATCGCGACACGGTCACCTTCGAGCGCGGCGACCTCACCTTCGAGCTGCGCCACGCGCGCGGCGAGACCGACGACGCCACCTGGACCTGGGTGCCAGAGCGCAAGATCCTGCACCCCGGCGACCTGTTCATCTGGGCGGTCCCGAACGCCGGCAACCCCCAGAAGGTGCAGCGGTACCTGTCCGACTGGGCGGCGGCCCTGCGCGACATGGCGGCGCTCGAGCCGGAGGTCATGCTCGCCGGGCATGGGCTGCCGATCTTCGGACGCGACCGCATCGTCAGCGCCCTGGTGGACACCGCCGAGCTGCTCGACTCGATCGAGGACCAGACGCTGGCGCTGATGAACGAGGGGAAGTCGCTCGACGAGGTGCTGCACGGCGTCGAGGTGCCGGCCCACCTCACGGAGAAGCCGTACCTGCGGCCGGTGTACGACCACCCGCAGTTCCTCGTGCGCAACGTGTGGCGGCGCTATGGCGGCTGGTACGACGGCGAGCCGGACAACCTCCTGCCCGCCCCCCGGGCCCAGCAGGCCCGCGAGTGGGTGGGGCTCGCCGGCGGCGTCGGCGCGGTGCTCGACCGGGTGCGCGAGCTGGTGGCCGAGGGCGATCTCCGGGTCGCCTGCCACCTCCTCGAGTTCGCCGTCCTCGCCGAGCCCGGCTCGCGCGAGGCCCACGAGGTGCGGGCCGAGGTGTACCGGGCCCGCTCGGCGCAGCAGGAGTCGTCGATGGCCCGCAACATCCTCGGCCACGCCGCCCTCTCGTCCGAGCAGGGCCTGCGCGACCACGCCGGCCAGTACTGACCCGGCCGGGCCAGGGTGTGGGTACCAGGCCGGGTCGGTGCGCCAGCCCGGGCTGGGGTCGACGGTTTCGGGGGACGGGAGCCCGGGCTGGGGTGGGGCGGGACCAGCCCGGGCTGGGGTCGACGGTTTCGGGGGACAGGAGCCCGGGCTGGGGTGGGGCGGGACCAGCCCGGGCTGGGGTCGACGGTTTCGGGGGACGGGAGCCCGGGCTGGGCCGATGCCACGGCGTCGGTGTCAGACCCCGTGGCTACGGTTCTCCCGACTTCCCTCGAATGCCGGACCGCGTGCGCGGTCCGCTCCCGTGGAGGAAGCAATGTCCGAAGCCCGCCCGTCACCCGACGAGGTCATCCAACGGTTGGCCCGCACCCAACAGGGCGTCATGCACCGGCGCCAGCTGCTCGACCAGCACGTCTCGTACCGCCAGATCGAAGGCAGGCTCGAGAACCGTTCCCTGATCGAGCTGGGCCACGGCGTCTACACCGTGCCGAGTGCGCCGGCCACTCGTCTCCGGCAATACAAGGCGGCGGAGCTCGTCGTTCCCGGTGGCGCCATCGCCGGGCTCGCAGCGGCGAGCCTCCTGGACCTGGGCGCCACCCGATCCGCCGCTCCCGAGATCGTGGTCCATCCCAGTGCTCTGCACCGGTGCTCGTTCGCACGGGTGCACCGACGCAAGGACGTGCTCATCACCGAGGTCCAGGGGATCCGAGTCACCACCGCAGCCCAGACGCTGGTGGACATCGTCGACCGTCTCCGGCTCGCCCGGCTGGAGGAGGTGTGGACAGGCGCGCTGGTCCGCAACCGGACGACGTTGTCCGAGCTGCAGGAGCGGGTCGAAGCGGCCACGGCCCAGCGGCTCAGCCACCGTGGTCTCGCCATGGCGATGCTCGGATCGCTCACCGACGGTGTCGAGCTTGCAGAGAGCGAGCTCGAAGAGCTCCTCTTCCGGGTCGCCTCACGCATCCCTGGCGTCGGCGCCATCGTCCGCCAGCTGTCGTTGCCCTGGTGGAAGGCAGGGGCCGGCCGAGGCGACGTCGGCATTCCGGGCTGGCGCCTCATCCTCGAGGCCGACGGTCGGTCCTGGCACGCTCGACTCCGCGACTTCGACATCGACCGGATGCGTGACAACGCGGCCGTGGCCAACGGGTACGCCGTCCTCCGCTTCGGTGCACTGCACCTGCAGCGGTCGCCGGACGACGTCGCCGAGGTCATCGCTGCGGCCGGCGCCCACCGTCGCACGGCCTGAGTCGCCAGGTCAGCCCGGGCTGGGGTCGACGTTTCCGGGGGACTGCAGCCCGGGCTGGAGGTTTGGCGGGGTCAGCCCGGGCTGGGGTCGACGTTTCCGGGGGACTGCAGCCCGGGCTGGAGGTATGGCCAGGTCAGCCCGGGCTGGGGTCGACGTTTTCGGGGGACTGCAGCCCGGGCTGGAGGTATGGCCAGGTCAGCCCGGGCTGGGGTCGACGTTTCCGGGGGACTGCAGCCCGGGCTGGATCGGTCGGGTGCCGGTGCGCCCGTCAGCGGCGCCGGCGCCAGGCGAGGCGGAGGTCGCCGACCCGTCCGCCGACCACCCAGATCGTCGCCAGGATCGGGATGATCTCGAGCCGCCCGAGGAGCATGAACACGTTGAGCAGCAGGCGCTCCGGGGCGCCGAGCACGAGGAAGTTCGACGTCGGGCCGGTCTCGCCCAGGCCGGGGCCGACGCAGCCCATCGCCGAGAGCACCGAGCCGGCGGCCGTGGGCAGGTCGGAGCCGAGCAGCGCCAGCGCCGCGATCCCGAAGGTGGCGAGCACGAAGTAGAACATCAAGAACCCGAGGATGCTGGCGACGACGGCCTCGGGCACCGGGGTCTCGCCCAGGCGGACCGGGAAGACGCCGCGGGGGTGGTGCACTCGCCGGATCTCCCGGGCGGCGTGCTGGATGGCGACCTGGATGCGGAACACCTTGGCCGCACCCGACGTCGAGCCGGCCATGCCGCCGCTCACCATGAGGAACAGCAGGACCAGCTGGGCGCTGGCCGTCCACTGCACGAAGTCGGCCGTGCCGAACCCCGTGGTCGTCATCATCGACAAGACGTTGAACGACGCCCAGCGCAGCGCGGTTCCGAGTGGCAGCCCGTCGTCCACCACCAGCAGGCCGGTGACGACGACGGTGGCCCCGGCCAGCACCGACCCGTACACGCGGAACTCGCTGTCGGACACCAGCGTCCGCAGGCTGCGGTGCCGCCCGGCGCGCCACATCAGGGCGAAGTTGGCACCGCCGACGAGCATCACCAGCATCACCCCGAGCTCGACCGCCAGCGAGTCGAAGTGCTTGATCGACGTGTCGTGCGGTGAGAACCCCCCGGTGGCGATGCCGCTCAGGGCGTGGGCGACGGCGTCGAAGGGTCCCATGCCGGCGGCGAGCAGCACGACCGTCGCCCCGAGGGTGAGCAGCAGGTACAGGGTCCACAAGCGCTTCGCCGTCTCCGACAGGCGGGGGGCGAGGCGGTCGACCTGGGGCCCCGGGGCCTCGGCCGAGATCAGCTGCATGCCGCCGACGCCCAGCGTGCGCAGGACGGCCACGGCGAGCACGACCATCCCCATGCCGCCCGCCCACTGCGTCAGCTGCCGGAACAGCAGGATCCCGTGCCCGTTCCCGGCGATGGGGAAGAGGACCGTCGATCCCGTGCCGCTGAACCCGGAGATCGACTCGAAGAGCGCGAGCTCGGGGTTGGGCAGGACCCCGGTGAGGACGTAGGGGACGGCGCCGGCCACCGACACCCCCACCCACACGGAGACGACGGCGGCGAACGCCTGGGCCCGCCCCACCCGGGTGGGCACCCTCGTGAGCCGCCACAGCGCCAGTCCAGCGAGGGCGACGATGCCGGCGGAGGCGAGCATCGCCGGCGCTTCCGGATCGCCGTAGGCGGCCTCGACGCCGGCGCACACCAGGATCCCGGCGCCTACGGCCAGCACGGCCAGGCCGGTGATGTGGGCCGAGGTGTTCGCCCAGCGGGGATCACGCTGGTCGAACGCGTCGGCCGTGGTGCGGGTTCGCGCCGTGGGCATGGCGGGGGCGCACCGTACGGCAGCGGCGACCGTGGCGCCGACCCGTCGGCGCGGGCCATGCTCGCCCCATGGCGAACCACGGCGACTTCCAGGTCGGCATCTACCTCGACGGCATGCTCGGCGGAACCCGGCCAGAGCTCACGACCAACCTGGCCCGGATCGAGGACCAGGCGCGCGAGGTCCTCTCACCCGAGGCGATGGGCTACATCGTCCCGAGCGCCGGCGACGGCGCGACCACCCGCGCCAACCGGGAGGCGTTCGACCGCTGGCGCATCGTCCCCCGCATGCTGCGGGGCGCGGCCGAGCGCGACCTGTCCCGCACGGTCCTCGGCACGCCCATGGCTGCGCCCGTGATGATCGCGCCGGTCGGGGTCCAGACCCTCGCCCACCCGGAGGGGGAGCTGGCGACGGCCCGGGCTGCCGCCGAGCTCGGGCTGACGTACATCCACTCGACGGCGGCGTCCCACGACTTCGAGCAGGTCGCCGGAGCCAACGGCGACGGGGAGCGCTGGTACCAGCTCTACTACCCGACCGATCCCGACGTGTGCGCCAGCTTCCTCGAGCGGGCCCGGGCGAGCGGGTACTCCACCCTGGTCGTCACCGTCGACACCACGCTGCTGGGCTGGCGACCGGCCGACCTCGACCGGGCCTTCCTGCCGTTCCTCGCCAACGTGGGGGTGGCGAACTACCTGTCCGACCCCGCCTTCCGCTCGAAGCTCGACAGGCCGGTGGACGAGGACCCGGGCGCCGCCACCTTCCTGTGGGCCGGCATGTTCCCGAACCCGGGGCTGTCCCTCGACGACCTGCCGTTCCTGCGCGAGCGCTGGGACGGGCCGATCGTGCTGAAGGGCATCGTGCACCCCGACGATGCCCGGGCCGCGGTCGACGCCGGGGTGGAGGGGATCGTGGTGTCGAACCACGGGGGCCGCCAGGTCGACGGCGCCGTCGGCGCGCTGGACGCGCTCCCCGCCGTCGTCGACGCCGTCGGGGACCGCGCCTCGATCCTGTTCGACTCCGGCATCCGCACCGGGACCGACGTCGTGAAGGCGCTGGCGCTCGGGGCCGATGCCGTGCTGCTCGGCCGTCCGTTCCTCTATGGCCTGGCGCTCGCCGGCCAGGACGGCGTCGAGCACGTGCTGCGGTGCCTGCTCGCCGAGCTCGACCTGGCGCTCTGCCTCGCCGGCTACCCCGACCCGGCGATGCTCTCGCCCGACGCCCTGCAGCGCTGGTAGGTCGATCGCGCAGCTGCCAGCTCCGCGCCGGCTCCCTCAGTCGGCGGCGGGCAGGGTGAAGGTGAAGGTCGAGCCCTCGCCGAGCGTGCTAACGAGGTCGAGCCCGCCGGCCTGCAGCTGGGCGTAGCGACGGGCGACGTTCAGGCCCACGCCCGCGCCCCGGCGGTCGGCCATCGCCGGGGCCGACTGGAAGAAGCTCTGGAACACCCGGCGCTGGTCCTCCGGGGCGATGCCGATGCCCTGGTCGCGCACGTGGATCCGCACGAGGTCGTCGACCCGCTCGGCCTCGATCTCGATGCGGGTGCCCGCAGCCGAGTACTTCGCCGCGTTGGTCAGCAGGTTGCGCATGACGTGGCCGAACGCGTATCGATCGCCGACGACGTGGAGCCCGTTGGTGCGGACGACCACGTCGTGGTCGCGCAGCTGCAGCTCGAGCTGGTCGACCATCTCGTGCACGGCATCGTCGACCGAGAGCGGCACGAGCTGCACCTCGACGCGGCCGGCCTGCAGCCGGGAGAAGTCGAGGAGCTGCTCGATCATGGTCTCCATGGCCGAGGCGTTGGCGATGATCCGCTCGAGCAGCTGGTCGCGCGCGTCGGGATCGAGGGTGCCACCCTGTTGGCGCAGCACCTCGCTGAAGCCGCGCACCGCCGTGAGCGGGGTGCGCAGCTCGTGGGACACGGTGGCGAGGAACCCGTCCTTCAGGCGGTCGGCCTCGCGCAGGCGCGACATCTCCTGGCGATCCTGCTCGCGCAGGCGGGCCAGCTCGCCCGAGCGGTCCCGCTGGTCGGTGATGTCGCGCAGCGTGCACACCAAGCCCTCGACATCCGGATCGTCGAGGCGGTTCACCACGGCGGCCTCCACCCACCGCCACCCGAAGCGGGCGTGGTGCAGGCGCAGCGTGGCCATGCTGCGCCCGTTCGGGGTCTCGGTGGCCTCGGAGATGGCCGCGATCACGCCCTCGACATCGTCGGGGTGCATGTCGTTGAAGGCGTTCTCACCGATGTTGGTGTAGGCGGGCGCGTCGACGAGGCGTTCGATGCCCGGGCTCGTCCAGGAGACGGTGAGGTCCGGGCCGAGGATCACGATGACGTCGTCGATGTTCTCGACCAGCGACTCGAGGCGCCGGCGGTGGCTCTCGTTCTCCGCGTCACGGCGGACGCGGTCGGTGACGTCCCGCAGGGCGACGACGCGCCCGGGGGCGTCGTCGATGGTGACGTCGCCGGCCACGTGCACCTCGACGTGGCGCCACTCCCCGTCGGCCATGCGGATCCTGGTCTGGAAGGGCTCCACCGGCCGGCCGAGCAGCACCCCGTGCTCGAAGGCCTCGAGGACGGCGTCGTGGTCCTCCGGGTGGACGAACTCGAACATGTGGGCGCCGTTGGCGTCCGAGCCGAACAGCCCGGTGATCCGGCCGGCCGCCGGGTTCGAGAACCGCACCCGCCCCTGGTGGTCGATCACCGTGACGATGTCGCTCGTCGAGTCGAGCATCGCCTCGAGCCGGGCGACGTGCTGCGGATCGACCGGGCGCTCCAGGGGAGCGCGGAAGGTCACGAGCACCTCGTGGCGCGTCGGGTCACTCGCCCGGGTCACGAGCGCCGACACCGCGAGGAGCGCCCGGGTCGTGCTCAGCTCGAGCGGGAGGATGGCCTCCTCCCCGGGCGCGACCGATCGCAGGGGTGCGTCACCGAGCGACCGGGCCAGCCGCTGCAGCCGGGTGGCCGGCTCCTCGTCGAGGTCGTCCTCGTCGATGAGGTCGAGGACCGACCGGTTCGCCCACACGATGTCGCCGTCGGACCAGACCAGCGCACCGACCCCGTGGTGCTCCAGCATGCGCGACACCATCTGGGCGCCGGCGGACGCCGGTCCGCGCATCCAGGTGGCGTCGTCCACCTCGTTCCACTGCGCTCCGGCCCCGCCCCGCATGCCGCCAATGATCGCACCGCCACGGGCGGAGCCCGCTGTCGGAGGCACGGGCCGGCGCGCCGTCCCGGCCGCGGGTCCTCCCCGGCGGTCGTGTGCCACCCTGGCGATCGCGCCCCGGGGGGTCCGGGCGTCGCCGAGGAAGGGGGAGCAGATCGTGGCTGCACAGGACACGGCCGGGCCGCAGCAGGTCGACGTGGTGGTGGTGGGCGCCGGGTTCGCCGGCATGTACCTGCTGCACCGCATGCGGGGCGAGGGCTTCTCGTGCGTGGTGCTGGAGGCAGCCGACGATGTCGGCGGCACCTGGTACTGGAACCGGTACCCCGGCGCCCGCTGCGACATCCCGACCGTCGACTACTCCTACGGCTTCGACCCCGAGCTCGAGGAGGCCTGGACGTGGTCGGAGAAGTACGCCACGCAGCGCGAGATCCTCCGCTACGCGCAGTTCGTGGCCGACCGGTACGACCTGCGCCGCGACATCCGCTTCGGCACCCGTGTCGACGCAGCCACCTGGGACGACGAGCGGAACCTCTGGTCGGTGCGCACCGACGCCGGGCACGAGTACGCCTGCCGCTGGTACGTCATGGCCACCGGCTGCCTGTCGATGCCGAAGACCCCGGACGTGCCCGGCGCCGAGCGCTTCGGTGGCGACGTGTACTGGACCTCGCGCTGGCCCCACGACGGGGTGGACTTCACCGGCATGCGGGTGGCGGTGATCGGCACGGGGTCCTCCGGCATCCAGTCGATCCCGATCATCGCCGAGCAGGCCGCGCAGCTCACCGTGTTCCAGCGCACCCCGAACTTCTCGATCCCGGCGCACAACGGCCCGATGCCCGCCGACACGCTGGCCGAGTTCGAGGCCGACCGCGGCGCCTACCGCGAGGGGGCGAAGTGGTCGCGCGGCGGGATCCCCGGCGAGCCCACCGAGCTCAGTGCCCTGCTCGTCGACGACGAGACCCGCCAGCAGCGCCTCGACGCCGCATGGGAGCGGGGCGAGCTGTTCGAGATCATCGGCGTGTTCAACGACGTGCTGGTGAACCCGGCGGCGAACGAGGTGGTGGCCGAGTACCTGCGGGGCAAGATCCGCGAGATCGTCGACGACCCCGAGACCGCCGAGGCGCTCTGCCCGACGGACCACCCCTTCGCCACCAAGCGCCCCTGCCTCGACTCCGGCTACTACGCGACCTTCAACCGCCCGAACGTGCGGCTGGTCGACCTGCGCCGGCAGCCCATCGAGACGGTGACCAAGACGGGGATCGAGACCGCGGAGGAGACCTTCGAGTTCGACGCCATCGTCTACGCCACGGGCTTCGACGCCATGACCGGCGCCCTCGTGTCCGTCGACATCCGTGGCCGCGACGGGGTCACGCTGGGCCAGAAGTGGGCCGACGGCCCCGTCACCTACCTGGGGCTCACCACGGTCGGCTTCCCCAACCTGTTCATGGTCACCGGCCCCGGGAGCCCGTCGGTGCTCTCGAACATGATGGTCTCGATCGAGCAGCACGTGGACTGGATCACCGACACCCTGCGCCACCACCGCGAGCACGGCGTGGAGGTCATGGAGCCGACGCCGACCGCCGAGGCCGGCTGGGTCCAGCACGTCAACGACTACGCCGACATCACGCTCTACCCGACGGCGAACTCCTGGTACATGGGAGCCAACGTGCCCGGGAAGCCGCGCGTGTTCCTGCCCTACGTCGGTGGCGTCGACCGCTACCGCCAGGTCTGCGACGAGGTCGCCGCGCAGGGCTACCTCGGCTTCCGCCTGGGCGGTCCGGGCGGCGAGCGCTGCAACGACGGCGTCGTCCGCCGGGTGCAGCCCGACGTCACGATCATGCTCGAGACGATGGTGGAGCTCGGCGTGCCGGCCATCGAGGACCTCTCGGTCGATGACGCGCGCGCCTTCATGGTCGCGACCGGCGCGGCAAACCCCCCGGGCCCCGAGGTCGGGGAGGTGGTCGACGGCGTGCTGCCGGGTGCCGACGGCTCCGACCGCCCCTACCGGCTGTACCGGCCGGCCAGCCCCGGCCCCCACCCCGTGGTCGCGTACTTCCACGGTGGCGGGTGGGTGCTCGGGAGCCACGAGTCGGACGATGCCCTGTGCCGGGTCCTGTGCCTGCGCGCCGATGCCGTGGTGGTCTCCGTCGACTACCGCCACGCACCGGAGGCCCGCTTCCCCGCAGCGGCGGAGGACGCGTTCGCCGCCGTGCGGTGGATCGCCGACCACGCCATCGAGCTCGGCGGCGTCCCGGGGCAGCTGGCGGTGTGCGGCTGGAGCGCCGGCGGCAACGTGGCCGCGGTCGCCGCTCAGATGGCCCGCGACGCCGGCGGCCCCCAGCTCAGCGGACAGGTGCTGCTCAACCCGGTGACCGACAGCGACCTCACCCGGCCCAGCTACGAGGAGAACGCCGAGGGCTACCTGCTGACCCGGCGGCTGATGGAGTGGTTCTGGGGCCACTACGCCGACCCGGCCGACCGCAGCGACCCGCGTGCCGCGCCGATCCGGGGCGACCTGCACGACCTGCCCCCGGCGCTCGTCCTGACCTGCGAGCTCGACCCGCTGCGCGACGAGGGCATCGCCTACGTGGAGGCGCTGCGGGCGGCGGGCGTGGACGCACGGCACCTCTCGGGGCGCGGGCAGATGCACACGTCGATCTCGGCGGTCGGCTTGATCATCTCGGCGAACGACCTGCGCGAGGAGCTCGGACGAGAGCTCGGCCGGCTCGCGCGGGGCGGCGTGCTCGTCGCCTGATTCCTCGGTGGCGCGACCGATTCCTCAGGCGGTGACGACCCGGTTCCCGCCGTCGCGCTTCGCCAGGTACATCGCCCGGTCGGCGCGACCGACGACGGCATCGACGTCGTCACCCGGGCACGAGAGCGCCGCCCCGATCGACACGCCGATGCGGACCGGCTGGCCGTCGGCCGTCATCGGGTGGGAGAGCGCGGCGACGAGCCGGCGGCCGAGCTCGGCCGCCATGCGCTCGTCGGCGTGCTCGAGGAGCACCGCGAACTCGTCGCCGCCGTAGCGGGCGACGAGGTCCTCCGGCCGCAGCGCAGAGGTGATCCGGGCGGCGACCTGCGCCAGGACGGCGTCGCCGGCGGCGTGGCCCAGCCGGTCGTTCACGGGCTTGAACCCGTCGAGGTCGAGGAACAGCACCCCGCAGGGGTGGCCGTCCTCCCGACGGCTCAGCGTGCGCTCGAGGGTGGTGTCGAACACGCCCCGCGTGGCCACACCCGTGAGGTCGTCGGTCAGGGCGCTGTCGGCGGCGGCTGCGAGGGCCCGTACCTCGGTCACGTCGGTGGCCGAGGCGTGCCATCCGATCCACTCGTCGCCGTCGAAGACGGGGTCCAGCTCGAGCTCGATGCAGCGGGGGCGATCGTCGTGCCCGACCGTGGTGAGGGTCGTGCGGTGCGGGACCGGCTCGTCGAGCCGCTGGAGGAGGGCGGCTCGCTCGTCGGGCGGGGAGTCGCGCAGCCAGCGCAGCCCCAGCTCGGCGCCGACCGGCCGGCCCCGCATCTCCTCCCAGCGCTCGTTCACGCTCAGCAGCTCGCCGCTGCGGGTGAGCTCGAGGTGGGCGACGGGTGAGCTCGCCATGCGCATGTGGAGGCGACGCTCGTCGGTGATGTCTCGATGGGACAGCACGGCAGCGACGCCGGGCACCCCGTCGACCGCTCGGACCCGGGAGCGGTACCACTGCCAGCCGTCACGGCGGGCGCGCCGCCCCACCGAGGCGCGGTGGGCGACCTCGCCGGCGAGCACCCGGTCGACGGGGCGGGCATCGCCGTCGACGAAGGCGGCGTCGGTGAAGCCGTGCACGTCCCAGGCCCGGTTCGTGGCGACGAGCGCTCCCTCCGGGCCGATCAGGGCGGCGGGGTCCTCGAACCCGTCGAGCACCTGGGCCAGGACGCTGGCGAGCCCGCCGGTGCCGGTGTCGGACGGGTGGGCGAGCACGAGGGGTCCGTTCCCCGCCCCGCGGCCACCTAGGCCTGGCCTGCTGTCGATGGTGGCGGCGGCCGACGCCCGCCTCGCCGGCGCCGGCTCGATGCGACCGGGGTCGCCGACACGACCTGCTGCGCGTCGTCAGGTGATGGCGCCGGCGCGGTGCCGGCGCCACGCCTGGTAGCCGGCGACGCTGAAGCCGAGGAAGACCAGGGGCGCGACGATCGTGCCGGCGACCGCCACCGTGCTGGTGGCTCCGTGGTCGCTGGCGTCGAGCGCGAGGAACGTGATGTAGATGGCGTAGAAGGCGATGAACAGCGCCCCCTCCCACCGCTCGATCCGGAACCCGCGCCAGACGATCGGCAGCAGGACGACGGTGGCGGCCAGCATCACGGGGAAGTCGATGCGCAGCGACGCATCGCTGACCGGGATGCCGCCGCTCGACACCAGCCCGGTGACGCCCAGCACGCTCATGAGGTTGAACAGGTTCGACCCCACCACGTTGCCCACGGCGATGTCGCGCTGGCCGCGCAGGGCGGCGAGCATCGACGTGGCCAGCTCCGGCAGCGACGTCCCGATCGCCACGACCGTGAGGCCGATGACGAGGTCGCTCACCCCCAGCTCCTCGGCGATGTCGGTGGCCGAGCCCACCAGCAGCTGCGAGCCGAGCACGAGCACGCCGAGGCCCACCACGACGAAGAGCACCTGCACGAGCAGTGGCTGGTCGACGGCGGCGCCCTCCAGCTCCTCGACCGCGTCGTCGTATTCGTCCAGCACGTCGCTTCGCTCGCGACGGGCCGTCCGGGCGAGCCACGTCGTGTAGGTGACGATGCCGGCGAACAGGAGCAGCCCGTCGAGCCGGCCGATCTGGTTGTCGAGCGAGAGGACCCAGGTCGCGGCGGTCACGCCGATGAGCAGCGGGATGTCGAGGCGGATGATGTGCTGGTCGACGACGAGGCCACCGACCACGGCCGACGCGCCGAGGATCAGCAGGATGTTCCCGATGTTGGAGCCGACGACGTTGCCGAGGGCGACGTCGCCATTGTTGGCCAGCGAGGCGCTCACGCTGACGGCGAGCTCCGGGGCGCTGGTGCCGAAGGCCACCACGGTGAGCCCGATGATCACGGGTGCGATGCCGAGCCGGCTGGCGATGGCGGCCGCACCCCGCACGAGGGCCTCGGCGCCGAGGACGAGGCAGGCGAGCCCACCGAGGAGGGCGACGAAGGTCCACACGGTCACGGGCGCGCACACTGCCACGCCGCCGGGGTCGCGACGTAGCCCGACGCCGGCGCAGGTCGGCTCGGACCTCAGCCGAGTGACGAGATGGTGTCCCGTGCGATGGCCAGCTCCTCGTCGGTCGGGACGACGAGCACGGCGACCGGCGAGCCGTCGGGGGAGATCACCCGGGCTCCGCCGCCGCGGGCCGCGTTGCGGACGGGATCGGCCGTGATGCCGAGGAACCCGAGGCCGTCGCAGGTGCGGGCGCGCACGACCGGGTCGTGCTCGCCCACGCCGGCGGTGAACGTCAGCGCGTCGAGCCCGCCGAGGAGGGCGGCGTAGGCGCCGACGTACTTGCGCAGCCGGTGGACGTAGATCGCCAGCGCCTGCTCGGCGGCGGCGTCGCCGGCGTCGGCCCGGCGGTGGACCTCGCGCAGGTCGTTGTCGCCGGCGAGGCCGAGCATGCCCGAGCGCCGGTTGAGCAGGTCGTCGACCTCGTCGACGGTCAGGCCGCGGCGCAGCAGGTGGACGACCACCGCCGGGTCGAGATCGCCCGAGCGGGTGCCCATGACCAGCCCCTCGAGAGGCGTCATCCCCATCGAGGTGTCGATCGGACGGCCGCCGAGCACCGCCGAGGCCGAGGCGCCGTTTCCCAGGTGCAGGACGACCTGGCGCAGGTCGTCCCCCGGGCGGTCCAGGATCGACGCGACCTGCTCCGAGACGTAGCGGTGCGACGTCCCGTGGAAGCCATAGCGCCGGATGCCGTGGGTCTCGGCCATCCCCCGGTCGATGGCGTAGGTGGCGGCGACGTCGGGGAGGTCGTGGAAGAAGGCCGTGTCGAACACGGCCACGTGGGGCACGTCGGGGAGGAGTCGGCGGGCGACCCGGATGCCGGCCAGGTTGGCAGAGTTGTGCAGGGGTGCCAGCGGGGAGAGGGCCTCGATGGCCTCCATCACGTGGTCGTCGATGCGGGCGGGGCCGGCGAACTCGCGCCCACCCATCACCACCCGGTGGCCGACGGCGACGACGCCGGCTGCCGTGAGGCCCGTGCCGTGCGCCTCGTAGGCCTCGACGATCGCCGCGAGCGCGTCCTCGTGCGTGGCGAGCGGCCGGACGTCGCGCTCGGTCCGGCCCCCGGAGGTGTGGACCGCGACGGACCCGGCCTCGCCGATGCGCTCGAGGATGCCCGATGCCAGCCGCGTCCCCTCGAGCGGGTCGAGCAGCTGGTGCTTGATGGAGGACGAGCCGCAGTTGAGGACGAGGACGGCCCCGCTCACGAGCCCCATCCGGTGCGCAGCGCCTGGGCCTGGATCGCGGTGATGGCCACGGTGTTGACGATGTCGCGCACGGTCGCGCCGCGCGAGAGGTCGTTCACGGGCTTGGCGAGCCCCTGCAGGACCGGCCCGATGGCCACGGCGCCGGCCGAGCGCTGCACGGCCTTGTAGGTGTTGTTCCCGGTGTTCAGGTCAGGGAAGACGAACACGGTCGCGCGCCCGGCCACGTCGGAGCCGGGGAGCTTCGCCGCCGCGACCGAGGCGTCGACCGCCGCGTCGTACTGGAGCGGCCCGTCCACGAGCAGGTCGGGGCGACGGGAGCGGACCAGCTCGGTCGCCGCCCGCACCCGTTCGACGTCGGCGCCGGCGCCGGAGTCGCCGGTCGAGTACGAGAGCATGGCGACGCGCGGCTCGATGCCGAACTGGGCGGCCGTCGCCGCCGACGACACGGCGATGTCGGCGAGCTGCTCGACGGTGGGCTCCGGGATGACGGCGCAGTCGCCGTAGACGAGCACCCGGTCGGCGAGGGCCATGAAGAACACCGACGAGACGACATCGACCCCGGGAAGCGTCTTGATCACCTCGAACGCCGGGGTGATGGTGTGCGCGGTCGAGTGGGCCGCTCCGGACACCATCCCGTCGGCGAGGTCGAGGTGGACCATCATCGTGCCGAAGTACGAGACGCCGCCGACGATGTCACGAGCCAGCTCCCGGTCGACACCGCGATGCGCCCGCGCTCGCACGTACTCGTCGGCGAAGCGGTCCCGCAGCTCCGACGTGCGGGGGTCGACCACCCGGGCGTCGTCGATGTCGACACCGAGCGCCGCGGCCCTGCTCCGGACGGCGGGCTCGCTGCCGAGGATCGTGAGATCGACCACCTGCCGGGACAGCAGGGTCGAGGCGGCTCGCAGGACGCGATCGTCCTCGCCCTCGGGCAGCACGATGTGGCGTCGGTGGCGGCGCGCCCGCTCCAGCAGCATGGACTCGAACATCAGCGGGGTCACGACCTCGCTGGGGGCGACGTCGAGGGCGTGGAGCAGCGGCCCGGGTTCGATGTGGCGCTCGAAGACCGCCAGGGCGCTGTCGACCTTGCGCTGCGACCCACCCCCGAGCAGGCCACGCGTGGAGGCCACGGTGCGGGCCGCGTCGTAGGACGTGAGCGTCGTGAGCACCACCGGCAGGTGCTCGTCGAGCTGGCGCACGAGGCGCAGCACCTCCTCGCCCGGCCGGTACCCGCCGTTGAGCACGATGCCGGCCAGCGACGGGAACCGGTCGGCGGCGTGTGCCGACGCGAGCGTGATGATGACGTCGGGTCGGTCGCCGGCGACGATGCAGAGCTGGCCGTCACCGAGGCCTTCCAGGACGTGCTCGGCGTTCATGCCGCAGACGAGCATCTCCTCGGCCTCACGCTTGAGCAGCTCCCGGTCGCCGCTCACAAGCTGGCCGTCGAGGGCGGCCATCAGGTCGGCGACCAGCGGAGCACCGAGCAGCGGGACCTCGGGCAGCGCCCATGCGGGGAGGCCCAGCGTGGCGAGCTCGGTCCGCACCGCTTCCGTCGCACCGGGGTCGCAGCGGTTGGCGATGATGCCGATGGTGGTCGCGTGCGCCTGGCGCAGCTCGCTCAGCGCCACGTCGGCGAGGTGGACCACGGCGTGGGCGTCGCGCTCGAAGGCGTTGACCACGAGCAGGACGGGGGCGCCCAGGTTGGTGGCGATGCGGGCGTTGTAGGCGAGCTCGGTGGGCCCGGCCACGTCGGTGTAGTCGGAGCCGACGACGACCACGATGTCGCAGCCGGCGGCGGCCGCGTGGAAGCGCTCGACGATCGTGCCGAGCGCGGCATCGGGATCGTGGTGGACATCCTCGTAGGTGACCCCGACGCTGTCGTGTGGCTCCGTGCGGACGCCGTCGCGCGACAGGAGCAGCCGGACGAGCTGGTCGTCGGCGATGTCGCCGGAGCGGGTGATGGGCCGGAAGACGCCCACGCGGCGGACGCGGCTCGTCAGGAGCTCGACCAGGCCCAGGGCGACGACCGACTTGCCGGTATGTCCCTCCGGGGACGTGATGTACACGCTGCGGGGCGGCTCGCTCACCGCGCCGTCGTACCCCGCCGGCGCCCGGTTGACAACTGATCGGCGTTCAGCGGGCCTCGACCGGCGCCAGCTCCCAGGCATCGGCGAGGAGCTCGACCGACTGCAGCCGGGCCGCGAGCGACGGGGGCGTGGACGACGACGAGCTCGTCGGCGCCGGCCTCCTCGCGGAAGGCCTCCAGCTCGCGCCGGACGGTCGCGGGTTCACCCACAGCGGTGTGGCGCATGGTGAGCGGCGAGTCGGCGCGTCCAGTTCGAGGAGGGGGTCAGCGCAGGACGATGACCCGCGTGCCGACGGGGGCCCACCCGTAGAGGAACTGGGCCTTGTGGTCGGCCTGGCGCACGCAGCCCGACGACCGGTAGGTGCCGAGCTGGGCCTCGGTCTGCAGCGGCCGCCCGTCGGCGTACCGAGGGATCGAGTGGAAGCCGATGGCCAGGTTCGTGCCGTGGGCGAAGCGGACCATCCAGCGCATGGTGATGCCGTCGTGACCGGCCCACGCCCGCTCCGACTTGGAGTACACCGAGTACGACCCCGGCGCCGGCGTGCCGGCCCTCCCCGACACCAGGTAGGTGTCCACGACGAGGTTGTACTGGTCGACGAGCCACACCCGGTGGGCGCTGTTGCCGTAGACGATGCGACGGCCCTCGCCGCTGTTCGGCGGGGGGAGCGGCCACGGTGCCGGTGGCTGGGGCGGGGCCGTGCCCGTGCGGCTCACGTGCTCGGCGCTCTCGGAGAAGCTGACGACCAGGGCGGTGCGGGGGTACCCGCGCCGCAGCTGGTCCTGCCAGTACGCCGAGCCTTCGGGATCGGCCGGCCGGTCGAGCACGTTGCGGTACAGCAGGTCGACGAACGTGGCGTCATCGACGTCGCCGTAGCGGCTCTGCCACTCGGTCGACGACATGAAGTGGCCGGCGATGCTGCGCAGCGGCATGCCCCGCACGTACAGGTCGTACCAGTGGGCGAGCCCCGGTGCGTCGGGCGCCCGGTCGAGGGTGGCCCAGTAGATGCGCACCACCGAGTCGTGGACCCCGGGAGGAGGGCCGTCGGCGCCGGCCGGGCTCGGCGTCGCCACGGCGAGCAGCGGCAGCAGCACCGCCAGGACGAGACCCACCACGAACCGCCGCATCCGCCGCATGCGCTCAGCATGCCAGACCTCGCATGTGCGGCCCGACGGTGGGTAGGTGAACCGGCATGGAGATCGTCGCCGCCCTCACCGCCACCGTGCTGCTGGTCATCGCCGCCCTCGCCATCTCGCGGGCCGGCGGCGACGAGCACCAGGAGGACCTGAACGAGCACGACCCCGCCGGGGGCGGACGTGACGAGGAGCGGGGCCGTCCCGCCCAGCCGAACTCCGACCGGCCCGCCGGCCCCGATGCCGAGGCGATGGGCGTCGCCGAGGCCGGCGAACCCTCGACCGACCCGGCCTCGCAGCTCGAGGCCGAGCGCACCACCCACCGCCGCTGACCGCGGCAGGGGTCCGGGCCGGTCAAGACCTAGCCTCCGGTCGTGGCCGATGACCCCGCCGGCGACCCCCTCCACGACTTCGAGCGCACCACGTTCGAGCACGCCGGCACGCGCCGCGACGTCTACCGGCTGGGCTCGGGTCCGGCGGTCGTGGTCATCGCCGAGATGCCCGGCATCACGCCCAAGGTCGCCGGGTTCGCCCGCCGGGTCGCCGCCATCGGGTGCACGGCCGTGCTCCCGCACCTGTTCGGGGAGCCGGGCCGCGATCCCGCACCCACCGGTCGGCCCGACATCCGCTACATGCTCAGCAGCATGGTGCCGGCGTGCGTGTCGAAGGAGTTCACGGTGTGGGCCACCGGCCGCACGTCGCCGGTGATCGACTGGCTGCGGGCCCTGGCCGCCGCCGAGCACGAGCGCTGCGGGGGCCCCGGGGTCGGCGCGGTGGGCATGTGCTTCACCGGCGGGTTCGCGCTGGCCATGGCCACCGACGACCGGCTCCTCGCCCCGGTGCTGGCGCAGCCGTCGATGCCGGTCGCGGTGACGAAGCGCCAGCGGGCGAGCATCGACATCTCGCCCGGGGACCTCGCCGTCGTGAAGCAGCGCTGCGCCGCCGGGCTCGAGGTGATCGGCCTGCGCTTCCGCACCGACCGGCTGGTGCCCTCCGAGCGCTTCCGGTTCCTCGAGCGCGAGCTCGGCCCCGCGTTCCGGGCCATCGAGCTGGAGGGCGACGACTCCGACCCGGGCGCGGCCACGCCGGCGCACTCGGTGCTCACCGAGCACCTGGTCGACGAGCCGGGCTCGCCCACCCGGCAGGCGCTCGACGACGTCCTCGATCTGTTCCGCCGCCGCCTGCTCCGGTAGCGCCGGAGACGCCGGCGACCTGCAGACTGTCCACGTGGGTGAGGGGGTGACGACCGCGCCGGGGACCGGCCACGTGCTGGTGATCGACGACGACCCCGACGTGGCCTTGATCGCTCGGCTCCAGCTGGAGCTCGCGGGCTTGACCGTCACCGTTGCCGGGAGCGCCGCCGAGGGGGTCAGCCACGCCCGGGCGGCCGTCCCCGACCTCGTCGTCCTCGACTGGATGCTGCCCGACGGCGACGGCATGGACGTCCTGCGCGAGCTGCGTGCCGATCCCGGCACGGCCGGGGTGCCGGTGGTCATGGTCACCGCCCGCAGCCACGAGAGCGACCAGCGCCAGGCCTGGGAGGCCGGTGTCGCCGGCTACGTCGTCAAGCCGTTCGACGGTCCGGCCCTGGTGGGCTGCGTCCGTGAGGTGCTCGGCGCCTCCGCGGAGCTCCTGGAGGACCGGCGCCGCGACGCGCTGCGGCAGCTCGACGCCCGGCGGGAGCGCCCGAGCGACCGCATGTCGTCGCTGGTGGAGCACACCGCCGTGTCCATCGCCACCACCTCGCTCGACGGTGTCGTCGCGACCTGGAACGGGGGTGCCGAGGCGCTGTACGGGTACCGGGCCGAGGAGATCGTCGGCCGCTCGATCGGGATGCTGGCACCGGAGGCCCGGCACGACGATCTCGTCCACGCGCTGGAGCGGGTCGCGGCGGGTGCCCCGGTCGCCGACATCGACGCCCGCCACCTTCGCAAGGACGGATCGACGGTCTCCGTGTCGGCGTGCGTGTCGCCGATCCGGGACGCTGCCGGGCACATCACCGGGGCGTCGATCATCAGCCGTGACGTCACGGCCCGGAAGGCGAGGGAGTCGCTCTACCGGGGCCTGCTCGAGGCGGCACCCGACGCCATGGTGGTCGTCGACGACCGGGGCCGCATCGAGCTGGCGAACGTCCAGGCCGAGGCGCTGTTCGGGTACACCCGTGACGAGCTCGTCGGCCAGCCGATCGAGGTCCTCGTGCCCGAGGAGCACCGGGGGACCCACCCCGGCCGGCGCGACCGCTACTTCGCCGAGGCGCGCACGCGTCCGATGGGCCAGGGGATCGACCTGGCCGCCCGTCGCAAGGACGGTTCCGTGTTCCCGGCCGAGATCTCGCTGTCGGCCATCGACACGGAGGACGGCCGGCTGGTCTCGGCTGCGATCCGTGACGTGTCCGAGCGCAAGGCCGCCGAGGCACGGTTCCGGGGGCTCGTGGACGCGGCGCCGGATGCGATGGTCATCGTCGACCGCGACGGCCGGATCGAGCTCGTGAACTCCCAGGCCGAGGCGATGTTCGGGTACGAGCGGGGCGAGCTGCTCGACCGCGCCGTCGAGGTCCTCGTGCCGCCTCGCTTCCGGGGCCAGCACCCGGGGCACCGGCAGGCGTATGTGGACGCACCCAAGGTGCGGCCGATGGGCGCCGGGCTCGAGCTGTTCGCCCTGCGCAAGGACGGCACCGAGTTCCCGGTCGAGATCTCGCTGAGCCCGCTCCTGTCCGCCGGCCGGGTGAGCATCTCGGCGGCGATCCGCGACGTGAGCGCCCGCAAGCGAGCGGAGGCCGTCCAGGCCGCGGCCTTCGAAGCCGAGCGGGAGGCCGCTCGGCAGCTCCGGGAGGTCGATCGGATGCGCTCCGACTTCCTGTCGACGGTGTCCCACGAGCTGCGCACGCCGCTCACCGCGATCCGCGGCTTCGCCGACCTGCTCGTCGAGCAGTGGGACGCCACGCCACCGGAGCAGCGCCTCGCGCACGTCGGCCGCATCGCCGCCGCTGGCCTGCGGCTCGACCGGCTGATCCAGGACCTCCTCGACTTCACCCGCCTCGAGCGGGGGCACCTCGCCATCGACGTCAAGGCGATGGATCTGCGGACGCTGGTGGAGGAGTCGGTCCGCCAGCTCGCCGTCGCCCTCGAGCAGCACCGGGTCGAGGTCGACGTGCCGGCCGGACTCGTCGCCCTCGTCGACGAGTCGGCGATCGCCCGCGTGCTGGCCAACCTCTTGACGAACGCCGCCAAGTTCTCGCCGGCGGCGTCGACGATCACGATCACGGGCGCGGACGGGGGCGATCGCGTCGTGCTCCGGGTTCGTGACGAGGGCGACGGCATCGATCCGTCGGAGCAGCAGTGCGTGTTCGAGCGCTTCTACCGGGTGGAGGGCAACGGCGCGCACCGCCCGGGCACCGGCGTCGGGCTGGCCATCGTGAAGGAGTTCACCGAGGCCCAGGGCGGTGAGGTCGCGCTGTCGTCGACCCCCGGCGAGGGCAGCGAGTTCACCCTCCGCCTCCGCGCCGCTCGGAGCTGACCGCGGTGCCGGACCGCACGACCAGGATCGGATGGCCGGTGATCCGCCAGCTGCTCGGCCCGGACCGCTCCGGCCGGGGCTCGTCGGTGCGCAGCCGGCGCACCGAGGAGGTCGAGCCCCGGACCCGCACCGCGGACCGGGTCGTGCGCTCCGTGTGCCCGACCCGACGGCTGGGTTCTCGCCGAGCAGGGCATCGAGAGCGCGACCTGGTGGAGGGACGGTCCGGAGATCGAGTCGGGCGAGCTGCGCACCGAGGACATCGGCACCGAGGTCTTCTTCCTCCCGTCGCAGCTGGCAGCGCCGGCGTCGGACCGGCTCCCAGAGCGGCAGCGCCTGCGTCGGACCAGCTCCCAGAGCGGCAGCGCCTGCGTCGGACCGGCTCCCGGAACTGGCAGCGCCTGCGTTGCATCCCGGGCCGGAGGTTCACGACCGCGACGCGCCCGGGTAAGCGTCCCGGGTGCCCGAGGAACGCGATGCCATCGTCATCGGTGCCGGCCCCAACGGGCTGGCGGCGGCCAACCTGCTCGCCGACCGGGGCTGGGACGTCCTGCTCCTGGAAGCCCAGGACGAGCCCGGCGGCGCCGTGCGCAGCGCGGAGACGCTCGAGCCCGGCTTCGTCGTCGACCGGTTCAGCGCCTTCTACCCCCTCGGCGTCGCGTCGCCCGTCCTCGCCGACCTCGACCTCGAGGGCCACGGCCTCGAGTGGGTGCACTCCCCGGCGGTCCTGGCGAACCCGACGCCGGACGGTCCCAGCGTGGTGCTGTCGCGCGACCGGTCGACGACGGCCCGATCGCTGGACGCCTTCGCCACCGGCGACGGCGACCGCTGGCTCGAGCTCCAGGATCGGTGGGACCACATGGAGGGCCCGCTCCTCGACGCGTTCATGCGGCCCTTCCCCCCGGTCCGCCACGGTCTGCGCCTGCTCGCCCGACTCGGCGTGCGGGGTGCGGGCGAGCTGGTCCGCACCGGGCTGCTCCCGGCGCGCCGCTTCGCGCAGGAGCACTTCGCCGGCGAAGGCGGCGCGCTGCTGATCTCCGGGTGCGGCCTCCACGCCGACATGACCCCCGAGAGCGCGGCGAGCGGCTTCTTCGGCTGGATGCTCGCCGCCATCGGCCAGTCGCAGGGCTGGCCCGTCCCCCGTGGCGGCGCCGGCGCGCTCACCAGCGCGCTGGTCCGTCGCTTCGAGGCCGCCGGCGGCGAGCTGCGCTGCAGCTCGCCGGTGACGCAGATCGTGGTCGAGGACGATCGGGCCGCCGGCGTGGTGGTCGACGGCCAGGTGCTGCGGGCGCGGCGGGCGGTGCTCGCCGACGTCGTCGCCCCCCGGCTGTACGACGAGCTGCTCCCTCGCGATGCGGTGCCCACGCGCGTCCACGACGAGATGATCCGCTACCAGCGCGGCGCCGCCACCTTCAAGGTCAACTGGACCCTCGACGGACCGGTGCCCTGGACCGATCCGGCCGTGTCCCAGGCGGGCACCGTGCACCTGGCCAGCTCCCTCGACGAGCTCACCTTCTCCACCGCCGAGCTGTCGTGCGGGATGATCCCGGCCGACCCGTTCCTGCTGATCGGGCAGATGACCACCGCCGACCCGACCCGCTCGCCGGCCGGCACGGAGTCGCTGTGGGCCTACACCAGCGTCCCCCAGGAGGTGCGGGGCGATCGCGGCGGCGAGGGCCTCGACGGCTCGTGGACCGAGGACCAGGGCCGGCGCTTCGCCGACCGCCTGGAGGAGCGCATCGGGTGCTACGCGCCCGGCTTCCGGTCGTGCGTGCGCCGGCGGGAGGTCCAGTCGCCCCGGTCGATGGAGGCGGACGACGCCAACCTCCTGCTCGGCGACAAGAGCCTCGGCAGCGCCCAGCTCCACCAGCAGATGGTGTTCCGGCCGACCGTCGGCGTCGGTCGCACGGAGACTCCGGTCCCCGGCCTCTACCTGGCCTCGGCGTCCGCGCACCCCGGTGGCGGCGTGCACGGGGCCTGCGGGGCGAACGCGGCGTCGGCGGCGCTCGCCCGGGACCGGCTCAGGCGGCTGTCTCCCCGTCGCCGGGGTGCATGAGGTTCGCGAGGTTCTCGAGCGACTCCTTGTTCCGCACGTGGGTCGGCGGATCGACGAGGGGGCGCACGAGGCTCGCGCCCGGGAACGCCGGCTCCTCCTCCAGCGTGAGCCGCGAGCCGTCGCCGTCGGGCTCCACGGTGAAGGTGACCTTGCCCTGGAACAGCGGGCGGGCCTTCACGAGCAGCACCAGCTTGCGGGGCGGGTCGATCTCGAGCACCTGGGAGCGGTCGTTGACCTTGATCGGGCCCACGCCGACGCGGTGGTGGAAGTTCGAGCCCACCGCGGGCCACGCGTCGTCGACGTCGCGCATCTTGCTGGCCCCCAGGAGCCACTTCGGGTACTCCCAGGGGTTGGTGAGGTGCTCGAAGACCTGCTCGGGGCAGAGGGACGAGCGCACGTGGTTGATGGCCATCGCCGACCGATACCCCAGCGGTCCGGTGCCGAGTACGTCGGCCGTGGCGCGGCCGAGGGCCCCGGCTGGTGCCGGAGCCCTCGATCTCCCTGGTTCGGTGCGGCCCCTCGGAGGACCGCGCCCGTTCCTCCTGGGCTACTTCGCCTGGAGCCTGAACGTCTTGCTGTCGGCTGACCCCACGTACCGGCCGACGTCGGCGCCGGCGGGCACGTATGACGCCGTCAGGTTGTAGGTGCCGTTCTTCTGCGTCAGCTTCAACGTCGTGCTGGCGACGCCGTTGGTGCCCGTGGTCGCCGTCGTGGACTGGCTCCCGAGCACGAAGCTGATCGACCGGTTCGGCAGCACCTTGCCCGTGGCGTCCACGAGCTTCGCCGACAGCGTGATCGTCTTGTTCGGCCCGCCCGTCAAGGCGCCCGTGTAGCTGGTGGCGGTCGCCTTGGCGTCGATGTCGATCGACCCGTCCGTGTCGGACGGCTCGTACAGCGTGTCACCGGCGAAGGCTGCCGCCGTGCCGTAGGTCCCTTCGGACTCGGACGGTGTGTACGCCTTGGAGGCGATGCCGCTCGAGTTCGTGTTGCCGCTGCCCTTGCTGGCGCCATCGACGCTGAAAGCGATCGCTCGCCCGTTCACCGTCTGACCGAACTCGTCCACCAGCGACGCCGACAACGACGAGGCGGTGTCGTACACGCCGGAGGTCGAGCCCAGCATGCTCGTGCTGGTGTCCCGCTTCCGGACGACCACGTCCCTCGAGTCGGTGTGGCTGGCACCGTTCTTGTCGGTCACGGTGAGCGTGGCGGTGTAGTCACCCGGCGCGCTGTAGGCGTGCACGACCGACGGGCCGCCGGTGGCGCTGGGGGTGCCATCGCCGAAGTCCCACTCGTAGACGAGCGTCGACTGGTCTGCCGCCCCCGGATCGGTGCCGGCACCGTTGAACTGCACCAGCCGGCCCCACGCCGCCGAACCATCCGGTCCGGCATCCGCCACGGGGGCGACGTTGCTCACGGTGACCGAGAACGTCTTGGTCGCCACGTTGCCGATGGCGTCGGTGGCGGTCACCACGCCGCTGTAGACGCCGTTGTCGGCGAAGGCCTTCTGGGGGCTGGGCCCGAACGCCACGCCGCCGTCCGAGAAGTCCCAGCGGATCGTCGGCGTGCTGCAGTTGTCGGTGGCGGTGACCCCGAACTGGATGGGGGTGCCCTCGTTGCCCGGCGGCGCGGTGATGGCGCCGATGACCGGCGGCTTGTTCTCGGGTCGGATCTCGCCGAGGATCGTCGTGAAGTCCGGAGCGGCCGTCGCCACGACCGCCGCGTCGAACAGGTTCACCGAGACCCCGAGCGGGATGCTGATGTCCGGGACCGGGTCGACGATCGTGACCACGATCTTCGGCTTGACGTCCACCTTCCCGGTGCCGGTCCAGGCGTTCTGGGTCAGCTTGTACACGAGGTTGTCGCCGGCGGGCGCCGCGCACGGCACGGTGACCTGGTCGTCGAGCGGCCCGGGACCGGTCCAGTGCAGCGTGTCGCTCGCCAGCGGGGTGCCGGGCTCGCCCGACGCCGCCAGCGTGCGGAGCGCCTGGTAGCCGGCGGTCGCCGTCAGCTCGGCCACGACCTCGAGGTCGAGCCGCAGGCCGATAAGGCCGGGCACCCCAACGAGGGCGCCGACGTCGAGCTCCGGGCCCTCGTGGTTCTCGCTCACCGTCGCCGTGCCGGCGTAGGGCAACGTCGTGTCCTTCTTCAGGATGTCTACCGTTGCGATGTCGGTCTCGCCGGTGTGGAGCACCACGTTCAGGCACCCGCCCGTGTCTGCGTTCTCGAGCTGCTCGACCGTCGTGATCGTGTCCTTCGAGCAGTTCGCGAAAGGTGCGTCGTAGGCGAGGTCGACGCCCACGTACGGCGTGGCCTCGACCCGCACCTCGTGACCCGCGGCGTCCTTGACGGTGAGGGTGGTGGTGAACGGCGCGACCGTGTCCTGGCGGAACGCGTCGGGGCCCTCGAGCGCGAAGTCGGCGCTCTGGCTGGTCAGGACCTTGAACTTCACCCCCGCCTGGGCGCGGAACCACAGCGTCCCGGGGAACGCATCCCCAGGGCAGGTGATCGGGTCATCTCCGATGAAGCAGCCGTCGACGTACACCAGTCCGGTGTCGATGATGGTCTTGGTGTCCGTCTGCTCGCCCGTGTAGGTGAAGGCGCCGGTCTTGGTGGCGGCGCCTGCGGGTGCGGTCGCAGCCCCCACGGCGAGCGGCGATGCCAGCGCGCCGAGGGCGGCAACGAGTGCGATGAACCGTCGTGCTCTCATGCACGCTCCTCCTGGATGTCGTCGATCGGAGGAGCGGTGGACCGTGGGGTGCCGTTCCGCAGCGCGTCGAGCTTGCGATGTGCGAGCTCGAGCAGGTCAGGCACCCCCTCCGGCTCGATGCCCAGTCGACGAGCCATCTCGGGCACGTCCGTGCCTGACCGCTCGAGCAGCAGCGCCTTGGCGTAGCTGTCCGGCAGCATTCCGACGGCGTCGATCTCGTCCATGCGCCCCTCCGTCGGAGGCCGAGTCGGCCCCCGTGGGGCGACCGTAGGAAGATCGTGCGGGCCTGCCATCGGCAGCCCGTTGCCGATCGTGCACGCCGTGCTGCCTACCGGCGCAGCTCGTGCCGGCCGGCCACGCCGAGCTTCGCGTAGGTAGCGCGCAGGTGCGCGTGCACGGTGCGCACGGAGACGAAGAGGTGCTCGGCGATCGCCCGGTCGGCCATCCCGGCTGCGGCCAGATCAGCCACCTGCCGCTCTCGCGCCGTGAGGGCGACGCCGACCGCGGTTCCCGGCGGTCTGGCGCGCGGATCGACGTCGGCGGCGAGGGCGGCGAACCCCCAGTCGGCCAGGCGGCGGGCGACATCCCGCTGCGCCTCTTCGTCCTCGCGCATGACGGCGTCGGCGTGTTCTCCGAGCGCAGCGATCAACCCTTCGGTGCCGGACGCGAGGACCGCGAGGTCTGCGGCGACGTCGGTTGCTCCGTGGCGCATCGCGTCGTGGAGCAGGAGCGACGCGATCACCACCCGGCCGGCGTCCCGCTGTTCGGTGGCAGCTGCGATCGACAGCTCGTGGGCCTCCGCGAGGTCGCCCCGGCTGCGCAGCACCGCCGCTCGGGCCCTGGGCTCCGGGTACAGGGACATGATGGCGCTGGGTCGCGCCACGCGCGCTTCCTCCAGCGCGGCTTCGGCCTGCCTCGGCGCGCCGGCCGCAGCCCAGGCCGCCGCCACGTGCAGGCGGTTCGCCGACCAGCCGCCATCGTCGCTCGCGACGCGGTACGCCGCCGTCTCGTCGAAGTGCGGGATCGCATCCCGAGGCCGTCCGCGCTCGAGGAGGAGCAGACCCGTGACCTCGCACCACAGGGCTCGTTCGGACGCGGCCGCGCCGGGCTCCGCTCCCTCGCGCACGGCGAGCGCCTCGGCCCCGTCGAGGTCCCCGGCGAGCAGGTGCGCGTACAGCTCGCAGAGCCTCAACCACATGCCACCCGTGGGGAAGTGCTCGCGGCACTGCGCGGCCAGCGCCGCCGATCCCGTGAGCCGGGGCATCACCGTCAGCGGTCGCCCCTCGAGCAGCGCCGCCGTCGACCACGCGAGCGCCGCCCTGGTCGCCGTCTCCGCATCGCTGCTGACCGTCAGGTCGACCAGGGTGGCCTGCTCATCTCCCGCTGGTACGCGCTCGATCGCACGGAGGCTGGCCTCCGCCACCGACACGAGCGCGGCGGCGGGGCCCTCGGAGACGTGCTCCGCCGCGTCGGCGAGCACGCGCAGCCCCTCCGACGTCCGACCGAGCGCGTAGGCGAGGGTGTTGGCCCGGGCGAGCGCGACCTCGGTGCGCAGCTCCTCCGTGGAGGGCTCGATCGTCGCCCACTCCCTGATCGCGTCGTCGAACCGTCCGGTGTCGGCGAGCGCGTGCCCGAGCAGCAGCACGGCCTCCTCGTGGTCGCCGTGCGCCATCGCTGATCGGGCGTGCGCCTCGGCATCGGCGTGCGCTCCGAGCGCCCACGCTCGCCGGGCGGCGTCGACGAAGAGCCCGACGGACCCTCCGCCCGCCTCCGCGTGGAGACCGGCGAGGCGCAGGATGTCCTCCCCGCGGTGCAGCGCCCTCGCCTCCAGCCAGTTCGCGAGCGCCAACCGGGTGCGCCGCGCCGCGCTCTCGGGCGTCTGCGCTCTGACGGCCTCGACGTACAGCGGATGGTTCAGCGAGACCATCCAGCGCCGCCCCACGCTCTGCACGACCACCAGACGGTCTCGCTCGAGGGCGGTGACGGCGTCCGGATCGCACAGCAGCTCGAGTGCCTCGAGCTCGATGGGTTCGCTCAGCGCAACGGTCTCGAGCACCGCCCGCTCCGCCGGGCTGCGACGGCCGATCCGGTCGGCGATGAGCTCCCGGAGGCTGGCGCTCAGCACCAGCGAGCCCTGCCAGGCCCATCCCTGCGCCGACCGGGTGAGCACCCGCCGCCGCAGCCCTTCCTCGACGAGCTCCCGGAGGTAGAGGACGTTCCCGCGGGTGGCCTCCCAGAGCACCAGGGTCGTGCGTTCGAGCACGCTGCCGCCGAGCACGCGCTCGAGCACGGCCTGGACCTCGGGCCGGCCGATGGGCTGCAGGTCGAGCCGGCGGACGATCCCGTTCTTCCAGAGCTGCGCGACGGCGTCGGGTGGGCGCGCATCTGCCCGCTGCGCCAGCACGAGGAAGCAGCGCGGATCGCTCGCCAGGTCGTGGAGCACGGCCGCCGAGGTGTCGTCCAGGAGGTGCACGTCATCGACCACGAGCACCGTCGGACGCTCCGCCTCCTCGTCGACCAGCGCCTCGGCCACCCGGCGCCTGAGCGCGGGGTCGCGATGCTCGAGCACCGGGACCGGGAGGAGCTGCGCGAGCGCCCCGAGCGGGACCCGTCGCACGCTGCGCGTCGCCGTGGCCCAGCGGAGCGGATGGCCAGCGGCTCGCGCGGCCGCGGACGCGTCGGATGCGAGTCTGGTCTTGCCCACGCCCGGGGCGCCCGAGATCACGATCCCCGACCGCCCGCGCCGGAGATCGTCGTGGATCACGCGCAGCTCGTCCGATCGGCCGATGAGCGGCCAGCGGTCGATCGGCATCTGTCCCACGGAGCGTCAGTATCCGTCCGAGAGGGTGTCGGGACAACGGGAGGTACACGCCGAAAGGCGCGTGTCGTGCCTTTGCGGACGGAGCATCGCCACCCTCGGATCCACGAGGCTCCCCGGCGACGGTCGCGTCCGTGGCGTCACGGGTAAGGCTCCTGTCGGAGTCCACCGATGAGCAGTCCACCCGACGTCCCCGACCGCAGCCCCCGGCTGCAGGAGTACGACGCGAAGCGGGACTTCGCGCGCACACCCGAGCCGGCGGGCGGTGCGTCGGCGCCTCTGCCCGAGGACGGGCTCCGGTTCGTCGTGCAGCGCCACCGGGCCACCCGCCGCCACTACGACCTGCGGCTCGAGTGGGACGGGACCCTGCTGAGCTGGGCGGTGCCGAAGGGCCCGACGCTCGACCCGGCGGCTCGCCGGTTGGCGGTCCGGGTCGAGGACCACCCCCTCGAGTACGCAGAGTTCGAGGGCGTGATCCCGAAGGGGGAGTACGGGGGTGGCGACGTGATCGTCTGGGATCGGGGAACGTGGGCGCCGGCCGAGGGCGAGGACGTCGCGCAGGCCCTGGCCGAGGGTTCGCTGCACCTCGACGTCGACGCCGAGAAGCTGCGAGGCCGCTTCGTGATCGTCCGCAAGGGCGAGGAAGGCGGCAGGGAGCAGTGGTTGCTGCTGCACAAGAAGGACGAGCACGCCGTCGACGGGTGGGACGCCGAGGACCACCCGCGGTCCGTGCTCACCGGGCGCACGAACGAGGAGGTGGCGGCCGACCCGGACCGGGTCTGGCACAGCGATCGCCCCGCCGCCGAAGCGGCCGAGGTCACCGCTCGCGGGCGAGCCCAGGAGACCTTCGTCGGCGCCACCGAGGACGAGTTCGCCGCCCTCGACGCGCTGGGCGACGGCGGCACCTGGGAGCTCGGCGGCCGGGCGGTGAAGGTCACCAACCTCGACAAGGAGCTCTTCCCCGGCCGCGACGGGCAGCCCCCGGTCACCAAGCGCGAGCTGCTCCGCTACCACGCGCTCGTGGCGCCGTGGATGCTGCCCTACCTGCACGACCGCCCGGTCAACATGCACCGCTACCCGAACGGCGCCGGCGGGAAGGGCTTCTGGCAGAAGGCGCGACCCGATCACGCGCCCGAGTGGGTGACCGGCTGGCGCAACGTCGACGCCGACGAGGGCGAGACCGAGGTCTACGCGGTCCTCGATTCGACGCCCTCGCTCGTGTGGGCGGCGAACCTCGCGGCGTTCGAGCTCCACCCGTGGACATCGGCCGGCGACGCGCCGCAGCGACCGACGTGGGCGCTCATCGACGTCGACCCCGGTCCCGAGACGTCGCACGAGGACCTCCTGCTCATGGTCCGCCTGCACCGAACCGCCCTCGAGCACCTCGGGGTCGAGGCCTGTCCGAAGACGAGCGGCAAGCGGGGGTTCCAGATCTGGATCCCGGTCGAGCCCCGGTCCACCTTCGACGAGACGAGAGCGTGGGTCGAGAAGCTGTCGAAGGCGGTGGGGGCGAGCATCCCCGAGCTCGTGAGCTGGAGGTGGACCAAGGACGACCGCCGGGGACTCGCCCGCCTCGACTACACGCAGAACGCGATCAACAAGACGCTGGTCGCACCGTTCAGCGTGCGGCCGGCGCCGGGCGCGCCGGTGTCGATGCCGATCACATGGGACGAGCTCGACGACCCCACGCTCACGTCGGATCGTTGGACGATCCGCACCACGCTGGACCGGTTGCACGAGCGCGGCGACCCGCTGGCACCCCTCATCGGGAAGCCCCAGGTCCTCCCCACCCTCTGACCCCCTCCCCGGAATTTCGTGCCTGAGTGACAGCAGGTGTCACTGAGACACGAAATTCCGGGTGGGGACGGTTCAGACGACGGCGGGCTCGAGCGCCGGCTCGAGGGCGAGGTCGAGGACCTCGCGGACGTCGCTCGCGAGGTGGACGTCGAGGTCGGCGAGCACCGACTCGGGCACGTCGTCGAGGTCGGGGCCGTTCCGGGCCGGCAGCACGACCGTCGTGATGCCGGTGCGGTGGGCGGCGAGCAGCTTCTGCTTCACGCCACCGATCGGGAGCACCCGACCGGAGAGGGTGACCTCGCCGGTCATGGCCACGTCGCCCCGGACCGGCCGGCCCGTGAGCAGGCTGGCCAGCGCGGCGGTCATGGTGATGCCGGCCGACGGGCCGTCCTTGGGGATGGCGCCGGCGGGGAGGTGCACGTGGAAGCGGCGCTGCAGGGCGTCGGCGTCGAGGCCGAGGGCGTCGGCGTTGGCCCGCAGGTACGACAGGGCGATGCTCGCCGACTCCTTCATCACGTCGCCGAGCTGGCCGGTGAGCGTCAGGCCGGCGTCGCCGTCCATCGACGTGGTCTCCACGTACAGCACGTCGCCGCCGGCACCGGTGACGGCCAGACCGGTGGCCACGCCGGGGACGCCGGTGCGGTCGGCCTGGTCGTCCTCGAAGCGGGGGCGGCCGATGAGGTCGCGCAGGTCGTCGACGTCGACCACGACGGTGCCCTCGTGACCGCCGGCGATGCGGGTCGCCGCCTTGCGGAGCACCCTTCCGAGCAGCCGCTCGAGCCTCCGAACCCCCGCCTCCCGGGTCCACCCGTCGACGACAGCTCGCAGGGCGTCGTCGGTGACCGTGACCTCGTCGGGTCGTAGGGCGTTGCGCTCGAGCTGGCGGGCCAGCAGGTGGTCACGGGCGATGGCGACCTTCTCGTCCTCGGTGTACCCGTCGATCGCGATGATCTCCATCCGGTCGCGCAGCGGGCCGGGGATCGTGTCGAGCACGTTGGCGGTGGCGATGGACAGCACCTCGGACAGGTCGAGGTCGACCTCGAGGTAGTGGTCGCGGAACGTGTGGTTCTGGGCCGGGTCGAGCACCTCGAGCAGCGCGGAGGACGGATCGCCCCGCCAGTCGCTGCCGACCTTGTCGACCTCGTCGAGGAGGACGACGGGGTTCATGGAGCCGGCCCCGGTGAGGGCCCGGACGATGCGTCCGGGCTGCGCACCGACGTAGGTGCGCCGGTGGCCGCGGATCTCGGCCTCGTCGCGCACGCCGCCGAGCGCGACGCGCGCGAACCGGCGGCCGAGCGCGCGGGCGACGGATTCGCCGAGCGAGGTCTTGCCCACACCGGGCGGCCCGGCGAGGGTGACGATGGCGCCGCTGCCTCGACCGCCGGCCTCCTCGACGCCAGGCTCGGCCCGCAGCTTGCGCACGGCGAGGAACTCGACGATTCGGTCCTTCACCTCGTCGAGACCCGTGTGATCGGCGTCGAGCACCCCCTTGGCCGCGACGAGGTCCAGGTCGTCGGTGGTGCGGGTGCCCCAGGGCAGGTCGGTGAAGGTCTCGAGCCAGGTGCGGATCCAGCCGTACTCGGCGTTCTGGGGGCTCATGCGCTCGAGGCGATCGACCTCGCGCTCGGCGTGGGTCCGGGCCTCGTCGGTGACCTCCAGTCCGGCGAGCTTCGCCCGCAGCTCGGCGACGACGTCCTCGTCGTCGCCGCCCTCGCCGAGCTCCGTGCGGATGGCCTCCAGCTGCTGGCGGAGCAGGAACTCGCGCTGGCGCTCCTGCATCCCCTCCTCGACCTGGGAGCGGATGGTGGTGGCGACCTCGGCCTCGGCCAGCGCGTCGCGCACCCACGCGAGCACGAGCTCGACCCGGGCCTCGACGTCGACGGTCTCCAGCAGCTCGACCTTGCGCTCGATGGCGAGGTCGGGCCACCAGCCGGCGAGGTCGGCGAGCGCGGACGGGCCGTCGACCTCGTCGAGGACGGCGGTCAGGCGCCGGCCGCCCAGCTGCTCGAACAGGGCGCGGGTGACGGACCGCAGCTCCTCGGCCAGCTCCACGGCGCGGGCGGAGGGATCAGGCTCCGGGATCGGCTCGGCCTCCACGAGGAGGGCGGTGCCGGTGCCGACCACGCCGGCGCCCATGCGGGCGCGGCCGGTGGCGCGGACGATCAGGGCGGGCGTGCCGCCGGGCAGCTCGCCGTGGGACTCGACGGTGGCGAGCACGCCGATGCGGCCGTAGCGCCCCTCGACGCGCGGGACGAGGAGCAGCTCGGGCTTGGGGTCACGATCCAGGTCACCGAGCGCGTCGGCGGCGTCGCGGGCCTCGTCGGTCTCGAGGGCGACGGTCACCACCATCTGGGGCAGGACGACGCCGGTGGTCAGGGGGAGGACGGGGACGGTGCGGGCGGTGGTGTCGGGACGGGACTCGTCTCGGGTCTGGGTCACGGTGGCTCCCTCGTGACGACGTCGACCGCTTCGGCGCACCGGCCAGCCCGCCGGACGTCGCCCGGCTGGTGGCCGACGCCGACAAGGTCCTCACCTTCTGACGGGCTGAGAGATCAGGGTGCGGCCCGCTCGAGGGAGCAGCCAGAGGCAAGTTCCCGCTTGCAAGCAAGTTTAGACTTGCCTATTGTGCCGGCGTGGCTGACGTCTTCGACGCCCTCGGAGCCCCAGCCCGACGAGCGATCCTCGACGTGCTGGTCGAGCGCGACGACCAGACCCTCTTCGAGATCTGCGGCCGATTGGCAGCGGACCACGAGGTCGACCTCACCCGCCAGGCGATCTCGCAGCACCTGGCGGTGCTCGAGGACGTCGGGCTGGTGCGCACCCGTCGAGCGGGTCGCTACAAGTTCCACGCCATCGACCGGGCACCGCTGCGCGCCGCGATGTCCCGGTGGCTCGACGAGGAGGCCTCCCCGTGACCATCCGCATCCACCTGACCAGCGTGTTCGTCGACGACCAGGAGCAGGCGCTCCGCTTCTACACCGAGGTCCTCGGCTTCGAGCCCCGGACCGACGTCCCGCTCGGGAACGGCGACCGCTGGCTGACCGTGGGGGCGCCGGGGCAGGACGTCGAGCTCCTCCTCGAGCCGTCCGGGCACCCGGCGGTCGGTCCGTACCGGGACGCCCTCGCCGTCGATGGGATCCCGCTGGCCTCGTTCGCGGTCGGCGACATCGAGGCCGAGTACGAGCGCCTCGTCGCGGCCGGGGTGACCTTCCTGCAGCCCCCCACGCCCATGGGGCCGGTGACCACCGCGGTGCTCGACGACACCTGCGGCAACCTGATCCAGCTCGTCGCCGCGTGACGGCTGCGCCGCAAGGGCGCATGCGTCCACCGCTGCCCGCCGGCCGACGGGCAGCCTGACGGCATGGCCGAGGACCAGGTGGCATGGGCGGAGCTGCACGGGTTCGGCGCCGACGCCCGTCGTGCCGTGGTGGCTGCGGAGGACGCAGCCCGCGAGCTCGGTCACCACCGGATCGGCACCGAGCACCTGCTGCTCGGCGTCCTTGAAGACCCGGACGCCGACGCGACGCGGATCCTGAGCGACGCCGGCGCGAGCCGCGCCTCCGTGTGGGCGAAGGTTCGCGAGGCCAACCCGCCGGACGCGGGGGAGGCGCTCGACCCGCCGGCGGGCACCCCACGAGCTGCCCGGGCGCTGGGTCGGTCGGAGCGGTTCGCCCGCCGGCGCCACGGCGGCCAGGTCGCGCCCGAGGACCTGGTGATCGGTGTGCTCGACGTCGAGGGCACCGCCGGTCAGGTGCTGCGCAGCCTGGGCGTCGACGTCGACGCCGTGCGCGCCGCCCTCGACGGCGATCCGAGCGTGTCGCTCTCCGCGGGTGACGACGGTCGCGGGGGTGACCAGGTCACGCCGATGTGCCCCTCGTGCGCATCGGCCCTGTCCGGGCTCGCCAGCCGATCGCTGCCCTCGATGGGCGGCGCCGAGGTCGTCGTGCACTGCTGCCCCGCGTGCGGGGCGGTGCTCGGGACCTCGTAGGCGGTACGCGGAGGATTCCTTCGCCGGCGGACGGGAGGTGGCCGGGTTCGGGCGGACGATGGGGTCATGACCGACACCACGCTCCAGCCCACCGACGTCCGCCTCACCTTCGCCCTCGCCGTCCGCACGGGGACGGAGGTGGTGGCGGGCGTGACGCCCGACGTCCTCGACCACCCCACTCCCTGCGACGAGATGGACGTGCGAGTCCTCACGACCCACTTCGTCGGCGTCCTCGAGCGGGTGGCGGCGCTCGGCCGCGGCGAGGATCCCTTCGCCGTGCCCGAGCCCACCGCGGCGGACGACGCCTGGCCGGAGCGCTGGGCCCAGGCCTCGCACGCCGTCCAGGCCGCGTGGACCGACGACGCCGTGCTCGAGCGGCCGCGTGCCCACGACGCGGGCGGCGCGGGCGCGGGTCACCGGCCAGGACGTCGACGGCCGGCCCGTCGCCCACGAGGGCGAGGGGCTCTCCGCCCGGTGCTTCCAGCACGAGGTCGACCACCTCGACGGGGTGCTGTACGTGGACCGCCACCCGCCGGCGGTGCGCGCCCGGGCCGACGAGCACCTGCGGGCGCAGGACTGGTTCGGGACGCCGGCGATCGACCCCCGCAGCCTGGCCTACACGAGGGCCCAGTCGGCCGACGCCGACCTCGACCCGCTCAGCTCCGGCGGTTGAGGACCTCGACGTCCCGCACCTCCACGCCGAGCGCCCGGAGCTTGTGCGCGGACCGCTCGACGATCAGCGGGTACGTGCCGAGGTAGTAGGGGAGGGCGGCGCAGGCCTGCTGGACGGCCGCGCCTCGGGCCCGGGCGATGGCGGCGTCGTCGGCCTCGACGAGGTCGAGGAACCGCCGGCGCGCCGCCTCGGTGAGCAGGTCCGACCACGCCACCTGCACCTCCACGGCCGGGTCGCCGGCGCACGCCGACCCCCAGTCGACGAGGCCCGACAGCCGCCCCGCGGTGAGCAGGCAGTTGCCGTCGAGGTCGCCATGGACCCACACGGGCGGGCCGACGTGGGGCGGGGCGGCGAGGGCGTCCTCCCAGATGCCGAGGGCGGTGTCAGCGTCGACGAGGTGGGCGGCGCCCGCTATGGCCCGCCGGGCCTCACGGTCGTACTCCTGCAGCGGGCGGGCGCGGCCGCGCGCCGGCGGTGCGCCCTCCACCGGCACCGAGCGCAGCTCGACCACGGTCCGGGCCAGGTCCTCGGCCAGGCGCGCCGGGTCGGCGATGCGGTCCGGCCGGGCCGGCTCGCCGGGCAGCCAGCGGTGGACGGCCCAGCGGTACGGGTAGCCCTCCGCCGGCTCGCCGACGACGACCGGTTCCGGGATGCGGACCGACAGCAGCGGGGCGAGCCGGGGCAGCCACGTCGCCTCCAGGTCGACCTGCTCGCGAGCCCAGCCGATGCGCGGGAGGCGGACGACGAGCTCGTCGCCCAGCCGCCAGGTGGCGTTGTCCGTCCCCCAGGGCTCGACGGCGCGCAGCGGCAGCCGGGCCAGGTCGGGGAGCTGGCCGGCCAGCAGCCGCCGGACCAGATCGGCGTCGATCGGCACCTCGTCGGCGTGCATGCGGGACGGCACCCAGGGGAGTCTCGCCGGTACCGGCACGACGCCCGCCGGCGGTTTCCGTCCGAGCCGATGTTCTGAGCCTCGGTGCTCGGTGCCACGGATGGCCTCGGGCACCGAGAAATTCGGACATCTCGGTAGCGAACGTACGTTCGAGACGCTATCCTGGGGTCATGTCGGGGGACGTGATCGGGGAGCTGCGCCGGGCGATCGACGCCGTCGCCGCGCTCGATCCCTCCGAGCTGGTCACCGCCGACGGGATGGCGGAGCTGCTCGAGGAGCTCGAGCGGGCGATGCGTCGCCTCGACTTCCAGTTCCACCGCATCCTGCGCGCGTTCGAGGCCCGCGGCGACCACGTTCCCCTGGGCTACGCCACCGCCGCCCAGTTCGCCCGGCACCGCATCGGCCTGTCGGGTCGTCGGGCGTCGGCGGCGGTGAAGCTCTCCCGTGACCTCGCGTTCGTGCCCGACACCTCGGCGCGTTGGGCTGCGGGCGACGTGGATGCCGAACGGACCCGGATCGTCCTCTCGGCTCGCACCGACCGCACCCGGGTCGCGTTCGACGAGTCAGAGGGCTGGCTCGCCGAGCAGGCCGCCGTCCTCGACCTCCGCGGCCTCCGCATCGTGGTGAAGCGCTGGAAGCTGAAGGCCGACCCGGACTCGGACGAGCCGGAGCGGCGGGAGGCCGAGCGCGACGCCCACGTGTCGAAGACGTTCCAGGACACCGTCGTCGTCGACGCGACCCTCGGGCCGCTCGGTGGCGAGGTGTTCCGCACGGTCTTCGATGACCTCGTCGAGGAGCTGTTCCGGGCCGACTGGGCCGATGCCCGCCGGCGGCTCGGCCGCGAGCCCTCGGTGCTCGACCTCGCCCGGACGCCCGCCCAACGGCGGGCCGACGCCCTGGTCCTCATGGCCGAGCGCGCCCACGCCGGCGACCCATCGAGCGTCGTCCGGTCCCGGCCGCTGCTGGTCGTCGTCGCCGGCCTCGAGGCGCTCGCCGATGGCCTGGCCGAGCTGTGGGACCGCACGCCGCTCACCGCCCGGCAGCTGGCCGAGGTCCTGCGCCAGGACCCCGACGTCGAGCGCTACGTGTACGGCCGGGACGAGGTGCCCATCGCCTACAACGAGCGCCACCGGCTGTACACCGGGAAGCTCCGCCGGGCGATCCAGGTCCGCGACCGGCACTGCACCGGCCTCGGCTGCGACCGGGACGCCCGGTTCTGCGACGTCGACCACATCGAGCCCATCGCTGCTGGCGGCCGCACCCGCCCCGGGAACGCCCGCGTCGCCTGCGGCCAGGACAACCGTGCCCGCCCGAGGCGCCGATTCGCCGGAGACCCCGACCCACCCTGAGCGCGACCCGCCGCGGGCTCGCGTCTCGCGGCGAGCCCGGCCGCGCGCCTGCGACGATGGCCCGATGGAGTACGTGAAGCTCGGCCGCACCGGCCTGGACGTGTCCCGCATCTGCCTCGGCTGCATGAGCTTCGGCGAGCCCGGCGCCGGCACCCACGAGTGGACCCTCGCCGAGGACGCGAGCCGACCGATCATCCGGCGCGCCGTGGAGGCCGGCATCAACTTCTTCGACACCGCCAACGTGTACTCGGCCGGCACCAGCGAGGAGATCGTGGGTCGTGCGCTGAAGGAGCTGACGAACCGCGACGAGGTCGTGATCGCCACCAAGGTCCACGGCCAGATGCACGACGGGCCGAACGGGCGGGGCCTGTCCCGCAAGGCGATCATCGCCGAGTGCGAGGCCAGCCTGCGCCGCCTCGGCACCGACTTCATCGACCTGTACCAGATCCACCGCTTCGACCGGCACACGCCGCTGGAGGAGACGCTCGAGGCGCTCGACAGCCTCGTGCGGTCGGGCAAGGTGCGCTACCTCGGCGCCTCGTCCATGTGGGCGTGGCAGTTCGCCAAGGCGCTCTTCAGCGCCGACTCCCACAGCTGGCACCGCTTCGTCGCCATGCAGGACCACTACAACCTCCTCAACCGGGAAGAGGAGCGCGAGATGCTGCCGCTGTGCCGCGACCAGGGCATCGGCGTGATCCCGTGGAGCCCGCTGGCCCGTGGACGCCTCACCCGCGGCTGGGACGAGGAGACCGAGCGGTCGCGCACCGACGCGTTCGGCAGCACGCTCTACCAGGAGGGCGATCGCGAGATCGTCGAGGCGGTCGGGCGGGTCGCCGAACGGCGAGGACTGCCCCGGGCACAGGTGGCGCTGGCGTGGGTGCTGCGCCAGCCGGGGATCACGGCACCGATCGTCGGCGCGACCAGGCTCGAGCACCTCGAGGACGCCATCGCCGCGGTGGACGTCACCCTGTCCGCCGACGAAGCCGACGAGCTCGAGGCGCCCTACGCACCGCACGCCGTCGCCGGCTTCTGATCGCCGTCCCGGATCGACCGGGGAAATCGACTCCGACAATATCTGGACAGATTCCAGAATCCTCGGTATGGTGGTCGCATGGCCGATGCCGCCCGCGCCGAGCACGGCGACGTCCTGCGCCAGTACGGCCTGAGCGTCACCGCCCAGCGCCTCGCCGTGTTGCGGGCGGTCGCCACCCACCCGCACGCCACGGCCGACGCCATCGACACCGCGGTGCGGTCCGAGCTCGGGGCCATCTCTCGGCAGGCGGTCTACGACGCGCTCGGCACCTTCGCCGAGCGCGGCATCGTGCGCCGCATCCAGCCGGCCGGCTCGCCCGCCCGCTACGAGGACCGCGTCGGCGACAACCACCACCACGTGATCTGCCGCAGCTGCGGCCGCACTGAGGACGTCGACTGCGCGGTCGGGTACACGCCCTGCCTCACCGCTGCCGACGCCTCGGGCTACGACATCGACGAGGCCGAGGTCATCTACTGGGGCCGCTGCCCCGCATGCACGGCCGAGACCTGAACCCAGCAGCACCACCACCAGCGACCACCAGGAGGACCCCATGAGCACCGAACCCCGCGACCAGGTCGACAAGGGCCAGACCGCCAGCACGAGCGAGAGCGAGAACCCGGTGATCGACTCGCCGGAGCCCAAGACCGGTGGGCGCCCCCGCCGCAACCAGGACTGGTGGCCGAACCAGCTCGACCTGTCCGTCCTGCACCAGCACAACGCCCGGGGCAACCCGATGGACCCCGACTTCGACTACAAGGCCGCCGTCGCCGAGCTCGATGTCGAGGCCCTCAAGCAGGACCTGATCGACGTCATGCACACGTCGCAGGACTGGTGGCCGGCCGACTGGGGCCACTACGGCCCCCTCTTCATCCGCATGACCTGGCACCAGGCCGGCACCTACCGCATCGAGGACGGCCGGGGCGGCGGTGGTGACGGCGGGCAGCGCTTCGCCCCCCTCAACAGCTGGCCCGACAACGCCAACCTCGACAAGGCCCGCCGCCTGCTCTGGCCGGTCAAGCAGAAGTACGGGAACAAGGTCTCCTGGGCCGACCTGCTCGTGCTCGCCGGCAACGTGGCCCTCGAGGACATGGGCTTCGAGACCTTCGGCTTCGCCTTCGGCCGCCAGGACATCTGGGAGCCGGAGGAGATCTTCTGGGGACCCGAGGACACCTGGCTCGGTGACGAGCGCTACGTCGACGACGGCCCCCTCGACTTCGGCGACGAGCCCTTCGGCGCCGTGACGATGGGCCTCATCTACGTGAACCCCGAGGGCCCGAAGGGCCAGCCCGACCCGGCCGCCTCCGCCCACGACATCCGCCTCACCTTCGCCCGCATGGCGATGAACGACGAGGAGACCGTGGCCCTCATCGCCGGCGGCCACACCTTCGGCAAGGCCCACGGCAACGGCGACCCCGACCTGGTCGGTCCCGAGCCCGAGGGCTGCCCGGTGCACTCCATGGGCCTGGGCTGGATGAGCCAGACCGGCTCGGGCAAGGGCGCCGACACGATCACGTCGGGGCTCGAGGGCGCGTGGACGCCCACGCCGATCCAGTGGGACAACAGCTACTGGGACACTCTGTTCGGCTTCGAGTGGCAGCTGGTCGAGAGCCCCGCGGGCGCCAAGCAGTGGCAGCCCAAGGAGCCCGAGGGCCAGGAGCTCGTGCCCGACGCCCACATCGAGGGCAGGAAGAACCCGCCGATGATGAGCACCGCCGACCTGGCGCTGCTCCACGACCCCGAGTACCGCAAGATCTCCGAGCGCTTCCGGGACAACCCCGAGGAGTTCGCCGCCGCCTTCGCCCGGGCCTGGTACAAGCTGCTGCACCGCGACATGGGCCCGCACTCGCGGTTCCTCGGGCCGTGGGTCCCGGAGCCCCAGCTCTGGGAGGACCCGGTGCCGGCCGTCGACCACGAGCTCGTGGGCGATGCCGAGGTCGCCGAGCTCAAGGCCAAGGTGCTCGACGCCGGCGTCCCGGTGCAGGACCTGGTGTTCACGGCATGGGCCTCGGCGTCCACCTACCGCGACACCGACAAGCGGGGCGGCGCGAACGGCGCCCGCATCCGCCTGGCGCCCCAGAAGGACTGGGAGGCGAACGAGCCCCAGCGCATCGGCCGGGTGCTCGCCGCCCTCGAGCAGGTGCAGCAGGACTTCAACGGCTCGCAGTCGGGCGGCGTGCGCATCTCGCTGGCCGACCTGATCGTCCTCGCCGGCACCGCCGCGGTCGAGAAGGCGGCGCGCGACGCCGGCTTCGATGTCACCGTCCCGTTCTCGCCGGGGCGCACCGACGCCACCGACGAGATGACCGACGCCGACTCGTTCTCGGTGCTCGAGCCCAAGGCCGACGGCTTCCGCCAGTACCTGCGGGCCGGCGACAAGCTGCCGCCGGAGCAGCGCCTCCTCGACAAGGCGAACCTGCTGGCGCTCAGCGCCCCGGAGATGACCGTCCTCGTCGGCGGCCTGCGGGCGCTCGGTGCCACCCACGGCGGCTCGACCCACGGGGTGCTCACCGACCGGCCCGGGCAGCTCACGAACGACTTCTTCGTGAACCTGCTGACGCCAGGGGTCGAGTGGTCGACCGGCGCGCAGGAGGGCGTCTACGAGGCCCGCCGCAGCGGCAGCGACGAGGTGCGCTGGACCGGCACCGCCGTCGACCTCGTGTTCGGCTCGAACTCGCAGCTGCGGGCCATCGCCGAGGTGTACGGCCAGGACGACAACCGCGAGAAGTTCGTCCGGGACTTCGTGCAGGCCTGGGTGAAGGTGATGGAGCTCGACCGCTTCGACCTGCGCTGACCCCACCCCGCGCAGCGGATCGGTGGCCGGCCCTCGGGGCCGGCCACCGGCGCGTCCGGGCATCGGTACAGTCGCCGGGCCATGACCGCCGTCGCCGTCGTCACCGGAGCATCGAGCGGCATGGGGCGCGCCTGCGTCGACCGCCTGCGCGGCACCGTCGACGTCCTCATCGCCGCCGACCTGCGCGATCCCGAGATCGGCGGCACCGTCGGGGTGGCCTGCGACGTCGCCGACCCCGAGGCCGTGCGCGCGCTCGCCGAGCGCGCCGCCGAGGCGGGGACCTTCCGGTCGCTCGCCCACGCCGCCGGCATCTCCCCCACGATGGGTGACGCCCGCCGCATCCTCGAGGTCGACCTCGTCGGCACCGAGCTGCTCCTGCAGGCCTTCGAGCCCCACGTGGTCGAGGGCTCGGCGGCGGTGTGCTTCTCGTCGTCGTCCGCCTACGCCGTCGCGCCGTACGTCACCGACGAGATGGAGGCGATCCTGCGCGACCCGCTCGCCGAGCGCTTCCTCGACGACGCGCCGGCGCTGGTCGCCGGCGACAGCGGCCTCGCCTACGCCGCCGCGAAGGTCGGCGTGATCCGCGCCGCGGCGCGAGCGTCGGTGCGCTGGGGAGCGCGCGGTGGGCGGGTGAACTCCCTCGCCCCCGGGCTCATCGACACGCCGATGGGTCGCCAGGAGTTCGAGCAGCAGCCGGTGATGCGCGAGATGCTCGAGCAGACGCCCCTTCGGCGCTTCGGCCGTCCCGACGAGATCGCGGCGGTCGTCGCCTTCCTGCTCTCGGACGAGGCGTCGTTCCTCACCGGGATCGACGTCCTGGTCGACGGGGGCCAGCTGCAGGGCACGAAGGCGGCCGCGGGGCTCTGAGGCCGCCGGCACGGCCGGCGGTAGGTTGCGCCGATCGCCGACGGAGGAGGATGCGATGGCAGGCGGTCTGGTCGGGCTGCTCGACGACGTGGCCGCCCTGGCGAAGCTGGCGGCGGCGTCGATCGACGACGTGGGCGCGGCCGCCGGCCGGGCGAGCGTGAAGGCCGCCGGTGTCGTGGTCGACGACACCGCGGTCACGCCCGCCTACGTGCACGGCCTCGCCGCCGAGCGCGAGCTCCCGATCATCAAGCAGATCGCCACCGGATCGCTGCGCAACAAGCTGGTCTTCATCCTGCCGGTGGCGATCGTCCTCGCCGAGGTCGCGCCGACGCTGGTCGAGATCATCCTCATGCTCGGCGGCACGTTCCTCTGCTACGAGGGCGCGCACAAGGTCCTCCACGCCCTCTCGGGGCACCACGACGACGAGCGCGACGTGCCGGCGGCCGCGCTCGGACGGGAGGCCGAGAAGGCGACGATCGCCGGGGCCATCCGCACCGACTTCATCCTCTCGGCCGAGATCATGGTGATCGCGCTCACGGAGGTGATCGACGAGCCCTTCGCCTCCCGGGCGATCATCCTCGTCGTCGTCGCCCTGCTGATCACGCTGGTCGTCTACGGCCTCGTGGCAGCGATCGTGAAGATGGACGACATCGGGCTGACGATGGCGCAGCGCCCCTCGGCCAGGTCGCAGCGCATCGGGCGCGCCCTCGTGAACGGCATGCCCGTCCTGCTGCGCTGGCTGTCGCGGATCGGGACGGCCGCCATGCTGTGGGTCGGCGGCCACATCCTCCTGGCGGGCTCCGACGAGCTCGGTTGGCACTGGCCCTACGAGCAGGTGCACCACCTCGAGGAGGCGGTGCACGACACCGGTGCGATCAGCGGCGTGCTCGAGTGGCTGGTGAACACCGCGGCCTCGGCGGTCATCGGCCTCCTCATCGGAGCGATCGTCGCGACCATCGTCGAACGCGTGCAGGCGACACGGGCGCCCGCGCCGGCCGCGCGCTGACGCCGCGGCTCACGTGGCGCCGGCGAGGCGCCGGCCCAGCTCCCCGATCCGGGTGGCGACCTCCTGCGAACCGCGCACCGACACGTCGGCCTGCAGCGCGACCCGCCCGACGAGCGCCACGAGCCAGTCGAGGTCCTCGCCGCGCAGCACGACCCGACAGGTGCGGGCGTCGACAGCGGTCACCTCGGGGTCGTACCAGCGCAGGAGCGCCGCCGCCTCCCCGGCGGGGCACCCGACCGCCAGCTCGGCGACGTGGGGTCGGGGCGTCGCCTGCACGGACCGGGCCACGAAGTCGGCGGCGTCACCCCCGGGCGGCTCGCGAGGCGCGAAGCGCACCCCGGCCAGGCGCGCCCGCCAGATCCGGTCGAGGCGGAACGTGCGCCAGCCGGCCCGGCGCACGTCCCAGGCGAGCAGGTACCAGCGCCGCCCGAGGGCGACGAGCTGTGCGGGCTGCACGAGGCGGTCGGACTCCTCGCCGTCCTTGCGGCGGTACTCGAACCGCGCCTCCTCGTGGTCCCGGCAGGCGAGGGCCAGGAGGCCGAGCACCTCGGGATCGACCTGCTCGTCGGGCTCGTCGGGCCAGCGGTGCAGGGCGAGGGTGGCGTGCACGGCGGAGGTCCGGCGGCGCAGGCGGTCGGGGAGGAGCTGCTCGAGCTTGGCCAGGGCGCGCAGCGAGATGTCCTCCATCCCGGCGATGGCGGCGCCGGCCGCGACCCGCAGCCCGACCGCGATGGCGACGGCCTCCTCGTCGTCGAGCACCAGGGGAGGCAGGTGGGCACCGGCGCCGAGGCGGTAGCCCCCGGCGGCGCCGACCGTGGCCTCCACCGGGTAGCCGAGCACGCGGAGCCGCTCGATGTCGCGGCGCACCGTCCGGTCGGTGACCTCCAGGCGGGCCGCCAGCTCGGCGGCCGTCCACGTGCGGTGCGTCTGGAGGAGGGCGAGGAGCTCGAGCACGCGCGCCGTGGGGTCGATGGCCACGCCGGAAGTCTGTCCGGAAACCCGGACAGGAGCTGTCCTCGATGATCTCTACGGTGGCCCCACGTCTCCAGCACGAACCGGCCCCGCCACGACCGACCTCGGAGCAGCCATGACCCCGCCCTCCCGACCCCTCGCCATCGACGCCCACGGCCTGCACAAGCGCTACGGCGACGTCGTCGCCCTCGACGGCCTCGACCTCGCCGTTCCCGAGGGCAGCGTGCTCGGCCTCCTCGGCCCGAACGGCGCCGGCAAGACCACCGCCGTGTCCATCCTCACCACGCTGCTCGAGCCGGACGCAGGCGAGGCCACCGTGGCCGGGGCCGACCTGCGGCGCGAGCCCGCCGAGGTCCGCCGGCGCATCGGCCTCTCCGGGCAGTTCGCCGCCGTCGACGAGGTGCTCACCGGGCGTGAGAACCTCGAGATGATCGGTCAGCTCTACCGGCTGGGCCGGCCCGTCGCCCGGCGGCGCGCCGGCGAGCTGCTCGAGCGGTTCGGCCTCGACGACGCCGCCGACCGCCCGGTGAAGGGCTACTCCGGTGGCATGCGCCGGCGCCTCGACCTGGCATGCGCCCTGGTCGCCGAGCCACCTGTGCTCTTCCTCGACGAACCCACCACCGGGCTCGACCCGCGCAGCCGCACCGACCTGTGGGTCGTCATCCGCGACCTCGTCGAGCGCGGCGCCACGCTGCTGCTCACCACGCAGTACCTCGAGGAGGCCGACCAGCTCGCCGACGACATCGTCGTCATCAACCACGGGCGGGCCATCGCCCGGGGCACGGCGCACGAGCTCAAGTCGCAGGTCGGGGGCGAGCGCATCGAGGTCGTGGTCGAAGGTGCAAGCGCCCTCGACGACGTCCGCTCGGTGCTCGCCCGCCACGCCAGCGGGCCGGTCGAGGTCCGCCCGGCCTCGCGCACGCTGCTGGCCCAGGTCGACGGCGGCGCCGACACCCTGGCGATCGTGCTGGAGGAGCTGCGCCGGCAGCCGGTCGAGGTGGCCGAGATCGGGCTCCGGCGACCGACCCTCGACGACGTCTTCCTCACCCTCACCGGCCACGTG
>Ga0208490_100127_pt1 | contig 59816 bp, 61 predicted proteins | sample SubbioAug_CSWold_FD_184818 | JGI IMG/M metagenome (GOLD analysis project Ga0208490, IMG submission 184818) | Serpentinite rock and fluid subsurface biosphere microbial communities from McLaughlin Reserve, California, USA - CR11Aug_CSWold (SPAdes) | ecosystem: Environmental > Terrestrial > Deep...
GGGGGGGGGGGGGTCAGGCGCCGGCGCGGTGAGGGGTGGGGCGCTCGGCGCGCAGCAGGCGCAGCACCCGTCCCCGGTGGCCGCGGTAGGGCTCGAGCAGCTCGAGCATCTGGGCGTCGCTGCCCCGGGGCTCGCCGAGGAACGCCCAGGCGACGAGGTGCTTGCTGCGGTCGTCGCCCACCGGCACCGCATCGGCGTCGCCGAGGGCGACCTGGCGCACGACCGCCGCGGTCCACGAGCCGACGCCGGCGATCGAGCGCAGGCGCCGCTCGGCCTCCTCGGGCGGCTGGTCGACGACGGACTCGACGGTGACGGCTCGCGCCGCCGCCCGGCGGATGACGTCGGCGCGGGCTCGCTCGAGCCCGAGCGGGTGGAGCTCCTGGTGGCTGGTGCTGGCGAGCACGCGCGGGTCGGGGGGCACGGTGAGCTCGATGTCCGACGGGCCGGGGGCGGGCTCGCCGTAGGCCTGCATCACCTGGCGGTGCGCCCGCCGGCCCTCGTAGCCGCTCACGCGGTGGGCGCACACGGCGGGCACGAGGGCTTCGAGGACGCGGTGCGAGGCGCCGATGCGCAGGCCGGGGTGGCGGCGCACCAGCTCGGCCACGATGCCCTCGCCGGGGTCGAAGTCGGAGGTGTCGTCGTGCTCGCCCACCAGCAGCGGCAGCTGGTCGAGCGCCCACGCGCCGCCGGCCCCCCACGCCGCCGCCTCGAGCTCGCCGCCGCGCACGACGAGGTGGACCGTGGCCGGGCCGTCCGGCGTGCGGGTCGCCCGGTAGCACTCGTCCGAGCGCAGCAGGCACGACGGGTCGCCCTTGCCGTAGCGCGTCGGCGCGAGCGTGAGGCGCAGGTCCAGCGGGCGGGTCAGCGCCAGCGTGCGCGTGCGGGGTGGGGCGATCATCGAAGCGGGCGCCCGGGGCCGGCCGGGGGGTCGATCATCCTCGCTGCCCGCCCGCCGCGCCGCCAAACCCGGCGGTCCGACCGCCACGGCGGGCCCGCACGGTCGACCGCCACGTCTCGGCGTCGATCGCCCAGCGCTCGTGGTCGCGCCACTCGCCCTCGATGAGGACCAGGCGGGGCGAGAAGCCCTCCAGGCGCAGGCCGCAGCGCCGGGCGAGCGCACGCGACCGGGCGTTCGCGGGCTGGATGTCGGCCTCGATGCGGTGGAGTCGCAGCTGGGTGAAGGAGACCTCGAGCACCATCGACAGCCCGGCCGCGAGGTGCCCCTGGCCGACGTGGGGGTGGAAGGCCGCCCAACCGGCGCTCGCCCGCTGCACCGAGCCGCGCTGGATGCCGTTGAGGTTCACGAAGCCGGCGATGGCGTCGTCGGCCCGGTCGCAGACGAGGTACTGCTCGTTCTCGGCGCGGTCGCCTCGGGTGAGCCACTGGCGGAACGCCCCGATCTCGAGAGGGGGATGCGCCCAGGGGGCGAGGTGCTCACTGGCGTGGACGCGGGCGACGAACTCCTCGGCGTCGGCGGCCACCGGCTTGCGCAGGTAGGTGCGGGGGCGGGCGGCCACCGGGCGGCGCACGTCAGCCCCCGTCCGGCGCGGGAGGGCTCGCCACCTCGCGGGCCCACGCGTAGTCGGGCTTCCCGCTCGCGCTGCGCTGTACCCGATCGACGCCCACGAACGCCTTGGGCAGCTTGTAGCGGGCGAGCCGTTCCGCAGCCGTGGCGCGCAGGGCGTCGCCGTCGAGGGCGTCGGGGGCCAGGCCGGCGCGGAGATGCACGACGGCCACGACCTCGCTGCCCCAGCGCTCGCTGGGCCGTCCGACCACGAGGACGTCGTAGACGTCGGGGTGCGATTTGAGGGCCTGCTCGACCTCCTCGGCGTGCACCTTCTCGCCACCGGTGTTGATGGTCACCGAGTCGCGACCGAGGAGCTCGACGGCGCCGTCGCCTCGCCGGCGGGCCCGATCGCCGGCGACCGCGTGGACCGCCCCGCCGATGCGGGGGAAGGTCTCCCCGGTCCGCTCCGGGTCACCCAGGTACCCGAGCGGCACCCGGCCGCGCTGGGCGAGCCAGCCGACCTCGTCCTCGCCCGGGTGGAGCTCGCGCGTGCGGGTGGTGTCGAGGACCACGGTGGTGTCGGAGGGTTCGAACACCCCGGCCTCGGCGTCGCGGTCGGCGGACGCCGTCGCCAGCCCGTGGCGTCCGGTCTCCGACGAGCCGAGGATGTCGACGATGCGCAGGCCGGGGAGGACCTCGAGCAGCTCGGACTTCAGCGCCGGCGAGAGGATGGCACCGCCGGTCATCAGGGCTCGCAGGGCGGACAGGTCGCGAGGGTGGCGGCGCTGCTCGTCGAGGAGCGGGCGGGCGAACGCGTCCCCCACGACCAGGAGGGAGCCGACGGCCTCGCGCTGGCACGTGTCGAGCACGTCGGCCGCGTCGAGGTGCTCCGGGTGGTCCTGGATCACGACGGTGCCGCCGGCCAGCAGGCACGACAGCGCGTTCCAGTGGGCGGCGCCGTGCATGAGCGGGGGCGCGGGCAGGGCCCGGGGCCGGCCCGGACGCCGGGCCCGCTCGACCAGCTGGCCGAGGTCCTCGCGGATGCCGAGGGCGGTGTGCAGGAAGTCGCCCTGGCGCCACAGGACGCCCTTCGGGTTCCCGGTGGTGCCGCCGGTGTAGACGACGTAGCGGTCGTCCGGCGTCCACGGCACATCGGGACGGACGGCAGCGGCGCCGTCGAGGAGCGACTCGTACGGCACCGAGCCGGCCACCGGCTCCGTGCCCGATCCGTCGTCCACGACGACCAGCAGGTGCACCGAGGGCGTCCGGGCCAGCGCGGCGTCGAGGACGGGAGCGAACCGGGCGTGGTACACGACGGCGACCGCGTGCGCGTCGGCGAGCAGCGACGCCAGCTCCTCGGCGGTGTACCGGTAGTTGACGTTGATGGCCGCCGCTCCGGCCTTCCACGCGCCGACCATCGCCTCGAGGTACTCGTTGCCGTTGGTCAGCAGCAGGGCGATGTGGTCGTGCGGGCTCACCCACCCCGGTGCCTCGGGATCGTGGACGACGCCCCCGCCCACGCCCTCGGCGAGCAGGCCGTTGGCGAAGCGGCGCGTCCGCTCGGTGAGCTCGGCCCAGGTGACCCGCCGGTCCCGCCAGACGACGGCCTCACGGTCGGGGACGGTGGCGCCGATCGCCTCCTGCAGGTCGGCGATGGCGTGCTCCGCACCGGGTGTCGGGGTCGAGGGCACGTGGGAGTATGCGTCGATGCCCAGCCCCGCCGCCGAACCGGCCACCGTGCTCGCCGAAGACGTCCGCCCCGGCATCCGCCTGCTCACGCTGACCCGGCCCGAGCGGACCCCCGAGTTCCGGAACCGCTAGGTCCGCGGCCTCTGCGCGATCTGCACCGTATTCATCGTGTCGCCGACCTGGATCGACTTCGCCACGTCCATCCCCTGGGTGACGTAGCCGAACAGGTTGTAGAGCTTGTCGAGCTTGCGGGTGCAGTCGTCGATGGTGATGAAGAACTGGCTGCCGTTGGTGTTGGGGCCGGCGTTGGCCATGGCGAACGCACCCTCGGTGTACTCGCCCTTCACCGGCTCGTCCTCGAACTTGTACCCGGGGCCGCCGGTGCCGTTGCCGTCGGGGTCGCCGCCCTGGATGACGAAGCCGGGGACGACCCGGTGGAAGGTGAGCCCGTCGTAGAAGCCGTCGCGCGCCTTGCAGACGAACTCGTTCACCGTCCTGGGGGCGAGCTGCGGGTCGAGCTCGGCGACGATGGTCCCCTTGTCGGAGTCGATGGTGACCTCGTAGACGGTGTCGAGGTCGATCTGCATGTCGTAGGGCTTGGCCATGGGCCGACCCTAGCGAGGGGCTCCCTCACCTCCCCCGGCGTCGCCGAGGCCGGCCCCGTCGAGCGACGACACGCCGTCCCAGATCACCTGGGTGAGGAGCTCGACCAGCGCGTCATGGTCGTCGTCGCCGGACTCCAGCGCGTGGATCGCCGCCGCCTCGACCATGCCGATGATGCCGTGGATCAGCAGGCGGGCCTCGGGCGTGTCGGCGACGGCGGCGGCGATGCGATCGGTGCGGGAGCGGATCGCCTGCCGCACGGCCGGGTGGCGGGACGTGGACGCCGACGCGATCAGCGCCAGCGACTGGCGGTGCTGGCGGGCGAAGTCCAGGTAGGCCGACACGGCGCTGGCCACGCGGTCGCGGTCGCTGCCGAGCGTCTGCAGCGCCCGGTCGACCGCGGCGTCGAGGCGCTCGAGCTCGTGGCTGTAGGCAGCGGCGAACAGGCCGCCGCGGTCGCCGAAGTACGAGTAGACGAGGCTCCGGGAGACCCCGGCCTCCTCGGCGATGACCTCGAAGGACACCTCGCCGGGGTCGTGACGGGCGAAGACCCGGGCCGCGGCCTCGACGATCTCGCGGCGGCGCACGGCGGGGTCGAGCCGCCGCCTGGGTCTGTGCGCTGCGCTGGTCACGGCCCACTCCCTCCTCCGGCCCCCCGGCTCAACGGCCCGATCCGACCTCCACCGGGGTGGCCCCTGCCGGTGGGGCCGGCTCGCCGACGAGGGGGAAGTGGCAGGCGACGAAGTGGTCGGGCCCGATCTCGCGCACCGTGGGCTCCTCGGTGGTGCACCGGTCGCCGGCGCGGGGGCACCGGGTGCGGAACCGGCACCCGGAGGGCGGGTCGAGCGGCGAGGGCAGGTCGCCGGGGAGGGCGACCGTGTCGGGCACGACCGTCGGGTCGGGGAGGGGGATCGCCGACAGCAGCGCCGCGGTGTACGGGTGCGAGGGCCGGTGGTACAGGTCGTCGGGCGACGCGATCTCGCAGATCTTGCCGAGGTACATCACCGCGACCCGGTCGGACACGTTCTTGACCACGGCCAGGTCGTGGGCGATGAACAGCAGCGTCAGCCCGTAGCGCTCCTTCATGTCCTCGAGCAGGTTGAGGATCTGGGCCTGCACCGACACGTCGAGGGCGGACACCGGCTCGTCGCAGATGATGACGTCGGGGTCGAGGACCAGCGCCCGGGCGATGCAGATGCGCTGGCACTGGCCGCCGGAGAACTCGTGGCGTCGCTTCGGGCGGGCGATCTCGGGATCGAGGCCCACGTCGGTGAGGACCTTGTCGACGACCGCCTCGGCCCCGTCGGACTTGCCCCAGATCTCCAGCGGCTCGGCCACGACATCGCCGATGGGCCGCCGGGGATTGATGGAGGACACGGGGTCCTGGAAGATCATCTGGAGGTCTTGGCGCAGCTCGCGCAGCTTGCGCCCGGACAGGGACGAGATCTCCGTGTCCTGGAACGTGACCGTCCCGCCGGCGATGGGCACGAGGCGCATGATCGCCTTGCCGGTGGTGGACTTCCCGCAGCCCGACTCGCCGACGATGCCGAGGGTCTCGCCGGCGGCCACGTCGAAGCTGACACCGCTCACGGCGTGCACCTTGCGGCCCCGGCCCGCCGGGAACTCGACGACGAGGTCCTCGACCCGCAGGACGATGTCATCGCGGTCGTCGCGCAGGTGGGCGCGCCCCGAGCCGGCCACTACGCCCCGCTCCCCGCGGGCTGGGTGATCGAGACCTCGGCCTCGTCCTGCGCGGGGGTGAAGCCCCGGGCCAGGTTTCGGGCGAGGGCCTCGGCCCCGGCCTCGGTGCCGACCGGGTAGTGGCAGGCGAAGACGTGGCCGGTGTCGGCTCCGGCCTGCAGCTCGGGCTCCTCCTCGAGGCAGCGCTCCTGCGCGTAGCGGCACCGGGGGGCGAAGTTGCAGCCCTTCGGCGGGTTGGCGAGGTCCGGGGGGCGGCCGGGGATGGAGGCGAGCCGGGTGTGGCTCGCGTACTCGAGCTTCGGGATCGACTCGAGCAGGGCCTCGGTGTACGGCATGCGCATCGAGGCGAACAGCGTCTTCGCCGAGGCCTTCTCGACGATCTTGCCGGCGTACATCACGGCGATGTCGTGCGCCCGGCCGGCGACCACGCCGAGGTCGTGGGTCACCAGGACCATGGCCATGAAGCGCTCCCGCTGCTGGGCGTCGAGGAGGTTGAGGATCTGGGCCTGCACGGTCACGTCGAGCGCCGTGGTGGGCTCGTCGGCGAAGAGCAGCTTGGGACCGCACGCCAGGGCGATGGCGATCACGACGCGCTGGCGCATGCCGCCCGAGAGCTGGTGCGGGTACTCCTTGACCCGCTTGGCCGGCTCGGGGATGCCGACGGAGCGCAGCAGGGACACGGCGAGGTCGTTGGCCTCGCCCTTGGGCATGTCGAGGTGGAAGCGCAGCGACTCGGTGATCTGCTTGCCGATCTTCATCACCGGGTTCAGCGACGTCATCGGGTCCTGGAAGATCATCGCCATCTCCGGGCCCCACACCTCGCGCATCTCCGCCTGGGAGTACTCGGAGATGTCGGTGCCCTCGTAGCGGATGGTGCCCGTGCGCTCGACGTTGGTGCGGGGGAGCAGGCCCATGATCGAGCGTGACAGCACGGTCTTGCCCGAACCGGACTCGCCGACGATGCCGAGCGTGCGTCCCCGCTCGAGGGTGAACGACACGCCGTCGACGGCCCGGACCCGGCCGCGCGGGGTGCGGAAGTGGGTGCTGAGGTCCTCGACCTCGAGCAGCGGCGCCTCGACGCTCCGCTCGCCGGCGACGATGCGACGGGCCATCTAGAGCGCTCCTTCCCGGACCGTGAACTTCGACTGCAGGATGTCGCCGATGTAGTTGAGGGCGAGGATCGTGAGGAACATGACGCCGGCGGGGAAGAACGTGATGTGCGGCGAGGTCTCGAGCCGGGGCCGGCCGTCGTTGATGAGCTTCCCCCACGTCTGGTTCGGGGCGCCGACCGACAGGCCCAGGAAGGCGAGGGCGCCCTCGGCGACGATGACCACGGCGATGACCGTGAGGCTGAACACGGCCATGGGCGGGATGACGTTCGGGAGGATCTCCTTGCGCAGGATCCGGATGTTGCTGGCCCCCAGGGTGCGGGCGGCGGTGACGAACTCACGCTCGGCGAAGGCGAGCGTGATGCCGCGGGTGATGCGGGCGAGCGGGGCGACCGACAGGATCGACAGGGCGCCGATGACCACCGGCATGCTCGGACGGACGGTGCTGCCGTCGCTGGCGAAGATGGCGATCATCGCCAGGGCGAGCACGAGCGCCGGGAACGCCAGGAGGATGTCGACGATCGCCGAGATCACCCGGTCGGTGCGTCCCCGGAAGAAGCCGGCGACCATGCCGACGATCCCGCCCGACACGAATCCGAGGATCACCACGGCGAACGCGATGAGCAGCGAGGTCCGGCCACCGTTCACCACCTGCGAGAAGATGTCGTCGCCGTTGTTGTTCACCCCGAACCAGTGCGACCCCGACGGTCCGGCCGCCGGGTCGACGGAGAAGTCCGGGAAGGCGCCGGGCTCGTCGACGAAGGGCAGGTAGGGCGCCAGCATCGTCAGCCCGAACACGATCACCAGCCACACCGTGCTCAGCCAGAAGCCGATGCCGAGCCGCCGCTTCCGGGAGCGGCCGTCGTCGGCCGCCTTCGCCGTGGTCTCGCCCGGCGACGCTCCCGCCGCCTCGGGGATCCCGACGGTCTGGTCCTCGCGGTGGTCAGGCAGCAGTTCGGACACTGCGGATCCTCGGGTCGAGCAGGGCGTACAGGAGGTCGATGAGGAAGTTGATGATCACGAAGCCGGCGGCGATGACGGCGACGACGCCCTGCACCACGAGGACGTCCCCGCGGAAGATGGCGTCGACGAGCAGCGTGCCCATCCCCGGCATGCCGAAGATGGACTCGATGATCACGGTGCCGCCGAGGGCCGCACCGGCGTTGATGCCGATGGTCGTGACCAGCGACAGGCTCGACGGGCGCAGCGCGTGGCGCAGCAGGATCGAGCGGGTCGGGAGGCCCTTGGCCTTCGCCATCCCGATGAAGTCCTCCTGGAGCGTGGCGATCATGTCGGTGCGCAGCAGGCGCATGTAGACCGCCACCTGCCCGAGGGCGAGCGACAGCGCCGGCAGCAGGTAGCTGCGCAGGTCGGTGACCGCGAGGTCGCGCCTGGTCAACACGGGGAACCACCCGAGCTGCACGGCGAAGAAGTAGACGAGCAGCACGGCCATGACGTAGTTGGGGATGGCGAGCAGGCCGATGCTCGTGCTGGACAGCCCCCGGTCCACGAGGGAGTTCGCCCGCCAGGCCGCGATGATCCCCGCAGGGACCGCGAGCAGCAGGGCGAGGAGCTGGGCGTACACCACCAGGGCGATGGTGCGGGGCAGCCGCGTGCTGATGCGGTCGGCGACGGGCTCCTGGGTGGAGTAGGAGCGGCCGAGGTCGCCGGTCACGGCGTCCCCCAGCCACTTCCCGTACCGCACCAGGAGCGGGTCGTCGAGGTTGAGCTCGTTCGCGATGACCTCGCGGCGATCGGGGGCGCCGGCCTCGATCTGCAGGAGCTTGTCGACGAGCTCGTCAGGGGTGTTCGAGACGAAGGTCAGCGAGTAGGTGAAGAACGTCGCCGCCAGGAGCACGACGACGAGCTGGACGAGCCTGACGGCGACGAACTTCACGGGTGCTGCGGTCCCTCGGCTACTGCTCGACCCAGAGCTGGGCGATCTGGTGCGAGCCGCCGATGCCGTTGCCGAAGATCACCGGCTCACCGCTCGGCAGGGTGAACGAATCGAGGCCGTTCACCCGCGGCTGCTTGGCGATGCCCCAGACCGTCCAGCGACCCCACAGGTTGTAGACCTGCTCGCCGAACTGGCGGTTGATGGTCTCTGCGGCCTCCTGGACCTCGGCCTCGTCGGTGCTGGCCCGGAGGGTGTCCAGGCTCTCGTCGATGACGTCGTCCTTGATGCGGCCGAAGTTCAGGGCGAGGGCGCCGGGCGGGTCGGCGGTCTCGCTGTGCCACCAGATCCGCTGGGCATCCGGGTCGACGCCGCCGTGGTTGCGCCACCCGAACATCTCGAAGTCGCCGGTGAGGGCGGTGACGATGAACTGGCCCTGCTCGATCTGGGCGAGCGGGATGCTGAAGCCGACCTGCTCCCAGAACTGCTTCAGCAGCTCGCCGGTCTGCAGGTTCAGCGTGTCGTTCGTCGTCGTGTACGGGATCTCGACGGTGTCGATGCCCTTCTCCGCCTTGTACTCCTCGACGAGCTCGCGTGCGCCCTCCGGGTCGTACTCCGGGAACCCGCTGTCCTCGAGGTACCCCGCCTGGTCCGGGCTGAACGGCCCGTTGGCGACCTCGCCGACGCCGGCGTTGCGCCGGTCGACGTACACCTGGCGGTCGACCGCCATGGCGAGGGCACGACGGATGCGCACGTCGTTCAGGTGCGACTCGGGATCGTCCACGTTCAGCAGCGTGTAGTCGGTCTCCCCGTAGCTGCTCGACTCGGTGAGCTCGACCGAGTCGTCGTCCCGCAGCTCCTGGATGAGCTCGCCGTTGGCGGTGTGCATCATGTCGATGTCGCCGTTCACCAGCGCGCTCTTGCGGGCCTGGCCGTCGGCGAGGACCCGGAACTCGATCTGGTCGAGGTACGGGAGCCCTTCGTCGGCCCGCCAGTACTCGGCGTTCTTGGTGGCGACGAAGGAGCCGCCCGCTTCGTAGGACTCGAACACGAAGGGACCGGTGCCGACGGGGCGGGCCTCGAGGGTGCTGTCCTCGACCGTGGCCGCGAGCCAGGTGGGGGAGGCCATGTAGCCGATCTGGCCGGCCAGGAAGACCGGGAAGCGGGCCCACGGCTCGTTCATCGTCACGATGGCCGACGCGCCGTCGGGACTGACCGCGGTGCTGGCGACGTTCAGGAGCGCCTTCCCGGTGAGGAAGCTGGCCCGGTGCGCCTCGAGGTTGGCCACGATGGCCGCGGCGTCGAAGGGGGTGCCGTCGTGGAACGTGATGCCCTGCTTCGGGGTCAGCGTCCACTCGGTGTTGTCCTCGTTGGCCTCGAAGGACTCGAGCAGGTTGGGCTGGACCTCCCCGCCCTCGCCGTACAGGGTCAGCGGGTCGTACACCGAGCGCATCACCATGTGGCAGGAGATCGCGCACACCGACTTGGCGGGCGTCCAGGGCGTGGTGGTGTCGGCCTCGAGGCCGTAGACCAGCGTGCCGCCCGGCTGGGGCTCGCCCTCCTCGACCGCCTCGGTGGTGGTGGTCTCGTCCCCGTCGCCGTCCGGGGCGGCCGAGCCGCCGTCGTCGTCGTCGCCGCAGGCGGCGGCGATGAGCGACAGGCCGAGGAGCAGGGCGAGCAGCCGGAGCCACCGGCGCGTCGGAGAGCTGCTGATCACGTTTCCCCCTTGATCGGTGGCGGCGGGTCGGTCCCGGTCGCCGGCGGGTCCCGCCGGAGCGACGGACCCGTCTGCCGGCACGCTACGAACGTTGTTGTCAAAGTGTCAACAGCCGGCCGGGCCCCGGCTGACCGGGCGGTCAACCCGAGGTGGGCGTGACACTAGGCACACCGACGCCGACGGTGTCGGCAGGTCGCCGAGCCGACACCGACTCGTCACCTCGACGCCGGTCGGACGAAGCGGACCTTCCGGACCGCGCCACCCCGTGTCGACCGCCGGACGCGACCGTCCGCGGACGGAGCGTGCGGAAGCGGACGTTCGCGCGGGAATGCGCGTGGGTCGTTCGGACCCTTGTCCTCATCGACGCTGCGAGCCTGCCGATCCTTTGGGTGACGGATGAGGGGGAAGGCCATGGGAGTCGACGAGTTCGAGCGGTGGTGGCGTGTGCGGGAGCGCGCCGACATCGTGCGGATGATCGCGACCCTCGACCCCGACCGGGCCACCGGCGGGTGCGACGTGTGCCACGTGCGAGCGTGCGCCGAGCTCGACGTCGTGCTCCGCCGGTCCGGCCGGCGGCGGCTGGCGTCGCAGGTGGCGCACCGGCTGCGCCTCGCCGTGGTCGAGGCGTGCCGGCGCACCGGGGTCTTCGACGAGGACCGCGACGGTGCGGTGCGCCTCGCCCGGGCCGCCGGCGACGCGGCGCGGGTGCTGGTGTGCGACGCCGGGCGGCCGTGCCTCGAGGAGCTGCTCGTGCCGTTCCGCGCCGAGGTCCCGCTCGCCATCGCCGGCTGAGCACCTCCGGGGCTGGGCGCGCCTGCGTCGCACGGGAGCGTCCATCGGGCAGGCTGGCGGGCGTGGGTGATCCGCTGACCGAGACCGTCGACGTGGTGGTGATCGGCGCCGGTCCCAACGGCCTCGCTGCGGCGATCGAGGTCGCCCGGGCGGGATGCTCGGTCGTGGTGCTCGAGGCCGCCGACACCGTGGGCGGCGGCACCCGCTCGGCCGAGCTGACCCGGCCCGGCTTCGTCCACGACGTGTGCTCGGCCATCCACCCCCTGGCGGCCGGCTCGCCGTTCTTCCGCAGCGTGCCCCTGGCCGAGCACGGCTGCGAGCTGGTCCACCCCGAGGTGCCGCTGGTGCACCCCATCGACGGCGGGCGGGCCGGCGTGCTGCACCGCTCCCTCGATCGCACGGTGGACGAGGCCGGCGTCGACGGCCCGGCGTGGGAGGCCCTCTACGGGCCGCTGGTCCGCCGCTGGGACGACATCGCGCCCCAGCTGCTCGGACCGGTCGTGCGCGTCCCCCGCCACCCCGTCTCGATGGCGCGCTTCGGCTGGCAGGCGGTGCGCCGGGCCGAGTCGGTGGCGGCCGGCTTCCGCACCGACGAGGTGCGCGGCCTGTTCGCCGGCATGGCGGCCCACGCCTTCCTGCCGCTCGACCACGTGCTCACCGCCTCGTTCGGGCTGGTGCTCGGCGGCCTGGGTCACGTCCACGGCTGGCCGGTGGTCCGGGGCGGGTCCCAGCGCCTCGCCGATGCCCTGGCGTCCTACCTGCAGGCGCTCGGCGGCACCGTCGTCACCGACCACCGCGTCACGTCGCTGCGCGACCTCCCGCCCCACCGGGCGGTGCTCGCCGACGTGTCGCCCTCGCAGCTGGCGGCGATGGCCGGGGAACGCCTCGACGACCGGGCCCGCCGGCGGATGAACCGGTTCCGCCACGGCCCGGGTGCGTGCAAGGTCGACTTCGCCCTGTCCGGCCCGGTGCCGTGGACGAACCCCGAGGCCCGGCGAGCCGGCTGCCTCCACCTGGGCGGCACCTACGAGGAGATCGCCGCCGCCGAGCGGGTCGTCGCCGCCGGCGAGCACGCCGACCGGCCCTTCGTGCTGATCGGCCAGCAGAGCGTCGTCGACGACACCCGCGCCCCCGCCGGCCAGCACACGCTCTGGGCCTACGCGCACGTGCCCAACGGCTCGACCCTCGACGTCTCCGAGCGCATCGCGGACCAGATCGAGCGGTTCGCCCCCGGCTTCCGCGACCTCGTGCTCGGCCGGCACGTGATGACCGCCGCCGACTTCGAGGCCTACAACCCGGCCTACGTCGGCGGTGACATCTCGGGTGGGTCCCACGGCGGCCTGCAGCTGGTCCTGCGGCCGTGGCCGGCGCTCGACCCGTACCGCACCCCGCTCGACGGCGTGTTCCTGTGCTCGGCCTCCACGCCTCCCGGTGGCGGCGTGCACGGCATGTGCGGCTCGCGGGCCGCCCGGTCGGCGCTGCGCTGGCTCGACGCCGCCTGAGCCACACTTGGGTCCCGCCGACAACCTCGCAGGAGACCAGCCATGAGCGACCGCGTCCGCATCGACATCAGCGACGGGATCGCCCACGTCCGCCTCGACCGGCCGGACAAGGTGAACGCCCTCGACGGGGCGATGTTCACGGCCATCGCCGAGGCCGGTGAGACCGTGGGCGCCGACCCGTCCGCGCGGGCGGTGGTGCTCTCCGGCGAGGGGCGCGGCTTCTGTGCCGGCCTCGACTTCGCCTCGTTCCAGGCGATGGCCGGTGGGGGTGGAGGTGCTGGCCTGGGCGCCATCGGCGACACGGCCGACCGCATCACCCACCTCGGCCAGCAGGTGGCCCACACCTGGCAGGAGGTGCCGGTGCCGGTCATCGCCGCGGTGCACGGCGTGGCGCTGGGCGGCGGCTGCCAGATCGCGCTCGGGGCCGACATCCGCATCGTCGCTCCCGACGCCCGGATGAGCGTGCTCGAGATCAAGTGGGGCCTCATCCCGGACATGACCGGCACGTGGATGCTGCCCCGCCTCGTCGGCCTCGACGTCGCCAAGGAGCTCACCTTCACCGGCCGCATGGTCGAGGGCGACGAGGCGGTGCGCATCGGCCTCGCCACCCGCGTGGCCCACGATCCCGTGGCCGCCGCCCTCGAGCTGGCGGCGGAGATCGCGTCGAAGAGCCCGCACGCCGTGCGCGCCGCCAAGCGGCTCCTGAACCAGTCGGGGCTCGTCCCGATCGCCGAGCAGTTCGCCGCCGAGCGGGCCGAGATCGGTGCGCTCATCGGCAGCCCGAACCAGGTCGAGGCGATCATGGCCGGCTTCGAGACGCGCGCCCCGACCTTCGCCGACGTCGACGGCTGACCCGCGTTCGGGAGCTGGACGCGGCTGCGTTGCAGCCCAGCTACCAGGTGGCCGTCGCCCCGGTGAGCGCCCGGGGGTCGGCGGCGCCGGCCAGCGTCCCGTCGGGGAGCCGCTCGATCAGGTGGGCGTGGCCGTAGCCGCTGTTCCACGGGTCGTGCACCGCCACGTCGTGGCCCCGCCGGCGCAGGCCGTCGACCCACGGGTCCGGCGCCCCGCGCTCGACGCCGACCACGTCGGGCCCGTCGCCGTCCCAGGTGTCGAAGCCGCCGTCGCCCAGCCGCCACCTCGGCGCCCCGATGCAGCGGGCGGGATCCTGGTCGGCGACGAGCAGGCGGGCCAGCAGCTGGAGGACGACCTGGGGCTGGGTGTCGCCCCCCATGGTGCCGAGGACCGATCGCAGCGAGCCGTCGGCGCGCTGGGCGAGGGCGGGGGCGAGCGTGTGGGGCGGTCGCCGACCGGGGCCGTACTCGGCGGGGTGGCCGGGCTCGAGGGAGAAGCCGATGCCCCGGTTGTGCAGGAAGATGCCCACCTCGGGCACGGCGAGGTGGGCGCCCCAGCCCCGGGCGTTCGACTGGATGAGCGACACGGCCTGCCCGTGCCCGTCGGCCGTGCACAGGTAGATGGTCCCGCCGGGGTCCGACGGCACCGGCGGCGCGCTGCGACGGTCGGGATCGAGGCGCTCCGCCCGGGGCGCGAGGCGGTCGTCGGCGAGCAGCGCGGGACCGTCGGCAACCTCGTGCAGGACGGCCGGCCGGTCGTGGCCGGCGAGGCGGGCGGCCTCGATCAGCAGGTGGGCCCACCGCTCGTCGCCGGGGTCCGGGGCGGCGCCCGGTCCGAAGCCGGCGAGCTCGGCGATCCTGGTGGCGGCCAACGTCAGGTAGCCCTGGCTGGCGGGCGGCACGGTCCACACCCGGTGGCCCCAGACGTCGAGGCCGAGGGCCGCCACCCAGTCGGCCTGCGAGCGGGCGAGGTCGTCCTCGGTGAACAGCCCGGCGCCGACGCGGCGGAGGCCGGCCCCGAACTCGCCGTCGTAGAAGGCGCTGCGTCCACCGGTGCCGATGGCGGCGAGGGTGCGGGCGACACCGGGCCGGCGGATCGTGGTGCCCGTGGCGATCGGCGCTCGGGTGTAGTCGTCGCTGCCCTCGACGTGGGCGATCAGCGGCACCATGAACGCGAGGAGCGGCGAGGCGGGGAAGCCGTCATCGGCGAGGGCCCGGGCCGGCTCGAGCACGTCGGCGAGGGGCAGCCGCCCGAAGCGGGCGTGCAGCGCCACCCAGCCGTCGACGCAACCGGGCACGGTGACGGCGCGGACGTCCTCGTCCATCGGCATCCTCCGGTGCCCGTCGGCGCGCAGCCGGTCCGGGTCGGCGCCGCTCCCGGCCCGGCCGCTGGCGTCGATGCAGGCCGGCTCCTCGCCGTCGGTGTGGTGCACGAGCGCGAAGAGGTCGCCGCCCATGCCGCACATGTGCTGGGTGGTGACGGCCAGCGCCGCGCTGGTGGCGATCGCGGCGTCGACCGCGCTGCCCCCGGCGCGCAGGATCGCGATCCCGGCGCCCGAGGCCAGGTGGTCGACGCTGCACACCATCCCGTTCCTGGCGTGCAGCGTGTGGAACGGGACCAGCGGGGCGGGCACGCCGGCGGAAGGTACCGGGCACACTGGCCGGCGTGGTGAGCGCCCTCCGCCCCGGCACGTTGCGGGCGCTGCGGTCCGCCGTGGGGGATGGCCAGGTGCTCGTGGACGCCGACGTCGTCGCATCGCACACGACCGATTGGACGGGCGCCTTCGCCGGGGCGTCGCCGGCGGTGGTGCGGCCGGGCTCGACCGCCGAGGTGGCCGAGGTGGTGCGGATCTGCCGGCGCGACCGGGTCGTCCTCGTGCCCCAGGGGGGCAACACCGGCCTCGTCGGCGGGAGCGTCCCGCTCGCCGGCGAGGTCGTCCTGTCGACCCGCCGGATGGTCGGCGTCGCGGAGGCGGATGCCGACGCCGGGCAGCTGACCGCCGCCGCCGGCACGACCCTGGCCGACGTGCAACGGGCTGCCGCGGCCCTCGGCTGGCGCTACGGCATCGACCTTGCCGCTCGGGACACCGCCACGATCGGGGGGACGGTGGCGACCGATGCCGGCGGGACGCGGGTGCTGCGCCACGGCACGACCCGGCGCCAGCTTCTCGGCGTGGAGGCGGTGCTCGGGACGGGTGACGTCGTGTCCCGGCTGGGCGGACTGGTGAAGGACAACACGGGCTACGACCTCGCCGGCCTCCTCTGCGGCAGCGAGGGCACGCTCGGCATCGTGACCCGGGTGCAGGTCGCGCTGGTGCCCGCGGCGGAGGAGGTGGTCACCGCCCTGGTGGGGCTCGCGTCCGTCAGCGACGCCGTGGCGCTGGTCGGGTCGTTGCGCCGGCGCGTGCCGACCTTGGAGGCGGCCGAGCTGGTGCTCGCTGAGGGCGCGCGCCTGGTGGCCGAGCAGACCGGTGCGGCGCCGGTCCTCGACCCCGTGCCGCCCGTGCAGGTCGTGTTCGAGGCGGTCGGCCCACCCGACCCGGCCCCGGCGCTCGCCGCCGCGCTCGACGGTGCCCCGGGGGTGCTCGACGTGGCCGTCGCTGGTGACCCGACCCGCGCCGCCGGCCTGTGGCACGTGCGCGAGGCGCACACGGAGTCCCTCGCCCGCCTCGCCCCGGTGCGCAAGTTCGACGTGACCGTGCCGGGCCCGGCGCTCGCCCGCTTCGTCGCTGAGGTGCCGGCCGCGGTCGCCGCCGTCGAGCCCGATGCGCGGGTGTGGGTGTTCGGGCACCTCGGCGACGGCAACCTCCACGTGAACGTCACCGGCGCTCCCGCTCCGTCGGGCGGCGCCGACCCGATCGCCGAGGCCGTCCTCGGCCGGGTCGTCGCCGACGGCGGGTCGGTCAGCGCCGAGCACGGCATCGGCACGGCGAAGCGGGCCTGGCTCGTGCGCGACCGCACCGCCGGCGACGTGGCGGCGATGCGGGCGATCAAGGCGGCGCTCGACCCCGATGGGATCATGAACCCCGGCGTGCTGCTCTGAGGCGGGCAGCGGTCAGCCGGCGCAGGCCACGCAGGTGCGGGCCGTCGGGATCGCCTCGAGTCGCTCGTGGGCGATCCGGGCGCCGCACACCTCGCAGCGGCCGTAGTCGCCGCCCTCGATGCGCCGGATGGCCAGGTCGAGCTCGGCGAGCCGGGTCCGGGCGTCGTCCAGCAGCGCCGCCGTCTGCTGGCGCTCCCACGCGATCGTGTGCCCCTCGGGGTCGTGCTCGTCGTCGGTGGCGACCCCGTCGGCCGCGTCGACGATCTCGTCGAAGGTCCGTTGCAGCGAGGCGATCCGCTCGACGGTGCGCGCCCGCTCGGCGGCCAGCTGCTCGGCGTGCCCGGGGTCCACGCGTGCAGCATGCCCGAGCTCCCGCTGGCCGGTGCGGGCGAGGCGCGTCCCGTCGTCCCGGTGCTGGTGCGGTTCCGCAGGGCGGCGAAGGGGAGCGCCCGCACCCCGCCGGCCGCGGACGCGACGCTGAGGGCGCCTCGCCGCAGGTCGGCTCGCCAGTGTTCGGGCGCGCCGATGACCCGACCGGGGTGGTGTTCGGGTCAGCCCGGCGTCTGGCCGGTGGGTCCAGCCGGTCACGCGCCGCCGGCGCCGCATCGGCGTGGCGGGCGTAGGCGGCAGGACCGGTCATGCACCCATTCTCCCCAGACCCTCTGACAGGACCCCCCGCGAGTCCGAGGGCTGATCAGCCCCCGATCGAGGCGGTGAAGGCGGCGACTTCAGCGGGTGAGCGGAGGAAGACGAAGTCGAGGTGGGCGTGGTCGTGATCGGCGGCCGCTCGGCGATACCTCTCGCGGTAGACGGCGTGGCGCACCCACGCCCACCGGATGATGTTGCGCTGCGGGTCCGACGCCCAGAGGTTCCGCAGCGGTTCCCGGTTGCCGTTCCAGAGCTCCTCCCGCCGGATCGTCCGGCGCAGTGTCCGGCGCACGATCCGCTGCATGACCACGGCCTTCGGCAGGTCGAGCACGATCACGGTGTCGGCCCGCGGCCACACGACCGGCTCCACGACGGCGGAGTAGTTGCCGCACACCACCCAGCCCTCAGCGCCCGCGAGCGCCGACTCGACGCGAGCGCGGAAGTCTTCCGGTGCGGCCGGCGTCCACCCCGGTCCGTGGTGCAGCGCATCCAGCTCGACGTGCACGAGGTCGAGCCGCGCCGCGATCTGTCGCGCGAGCGCCGTCTTCCCGGAACCGCTGTTGCCCACCACCGAGATCCGGCGCACACCCTCAGCCGGCCCCGCCGCCCCGCAGGCCGGACTTGTCGATCTTGCCGGTGCCCACCTTGGGCAGCTCGGGCAGGACCGTCACCGCCTTGGGCGCCTTGAAGTGCGCGAGGCGGTCGCGCACGAACGCGACCAGCTCCTCGGGCGACACCGCCGCGCCGTCGTGCAGCGAGACGAAGGCCACCGGCACCTCGCCCCACCGCTCGTCGGGTCGCCCGACGACGGCGGCCTCGCGCACGGCCGGGTGCTCGCACAGCGCGTGCTCCACCTCGGGCGTGGCGATGTTCTCGCCCCCGCTGATGATGAGGTCCTTCTTGCGGTCGACGAGCACGAGGTAGCCGTCGGGGCGGACCACACCGAGGTCTCCGGTGCGCAGCCACCCGTCGCGGATCACCTCGGCCGTGGCCTCCGGCGCGTCGAGGTAGCCGGCCATCACGTGGTTGGAGCGCGCGCACACCTCGCCGACGGTCTCGCCGTCCCACGGCACCTCGACGTCACCGTCGCCCAGCACCCGCAGGTCGACCCCGACGATCGGGAGCCCGGTGGTGGCGCGCCGTTCGGCCGACGCCGGCTCCCCGGGCTTGTCGAACGAGCGGGTGAGTGTGGGGCTGGCCTCGGTCATCCCATAGCCGCAGATCGCCGTGCATCCGAACACGGCCTCGACCTCGGCGAGCATCGCCGCGCTGACCGGCGCGCCCCCGAGCGATGCCGCCCGCACCGACGACACGTCTCGCGTCCCGAGGTCGGGGTGGTCGAGCAGCATGCGCACCATCGCCGGAACGGCGAACAGGCGCGTGACGCCGTGGGCCTCGATCAGGCGCAGGACCTCGCCGGCGTCGAAGCGGGGGAGCATCACGTGCGTGCCGCCCAGGCCGGTCAGGTAGTGGGGCGTCCCCCAGCCGTTGACGTGGAACAACGGCACGAGGTGCACGATCACGTCGTCGCCGCTGATGTCGTTCGTCAGGGCGTTGTGGACGGCGTGGAGGTAGAGGTTGCGGTGGGTGAGGACGGCGCCCTTGGGCATCCCGGTGGAGCCGCTGGTGAAGAACAGCTCGGCCGGGTCGTCCTCGTCGCGCACGTCGGGCTCGACGGCGCCGCTGGGCTGGCGGGCCAGGGCAGCCTCGAACCCGTCGCCGAGCACCACCCGGCGGACCGGTGCGCCGGGGTCGGGCTGGTCGGGGTGGCGGAACAGCACCGTGGCGCGGGACTGGGCGAGGACGTCGCGCAGCTCGGTCGCCGACAGCCGGATGTTCAGCGGAAGCAGCACGGCGCCGGCGAGGAGCACGGCGTAGTAGGCCTCGAGCAGCTCGTGGGTGTTCCCGCACAGCCAGGCCACCACGTCGCCCCGCTGCACGCCGAGCTCGTCGGTGAGCAGGCGTGCCTGGCGGTCGCAGCGGTCGGCGAACTCGGCGTAGGTCCACTGCTCGTCGCCGTCGATCACGCCGACCCGGTCGGGGAAGTAGCGCCGCGCCCGCGTGAGCAGGTCGAGGGTCGTCAGCGGGACCTTCACGTGCTCAGCCCCCGTGCCAGATCCCGCGCGCCTCGAGGACCTCGCGGAGCACGGCGGGGCGGTCGGTCATGATCCCGTCGACCCCGAGGTCGAGGAGGCGGTGCATCTCGTCGGGGTCGTCGATGGTCCACACGTGCACGACGATCCCGTGCTCGTGCGCGACCCGGATCAGATCGGGGCTGGCGAGGTCGTGCCCGGTGTGGTCGACCGGTGGGATCTGCGCGGCCTGCGACCGGAACGTGACCGCCTCGCCCTCGAAGGCCCGGAGCAGACCGAGGAGCTCCTCGGGTCCCATGCCCGTGCACAGCTCCGGTCCGAGGGCATCCCGGGCCCGATCGGTGCGGGCGTCGGAGAACGACGCGACGCACACCCGGTCGACGGCGTCGGTGCGCCGCAGCACCTCGATCAGCGGCCCGACCGAGGAGTCCTCCTTCGGGTCGATGTTCACCCGCACCCCCGGCCAGGTGGTGAGCACGTCCTCCAGCAGCGGGATCGGCTCCCGGCCCTCGATGCGGGCCTGGGAGACCTCGGACCAGGGGAGCTCGGCGATGCGCCCGGAGCGGTCGGTGACCCGGTCGAGGACATCGTCGTGGAAGGCGACGAGCACCCCGTCGGCGGTGGCGTGCACGTCGGTCTCGAGGTACCGGAAGCCGAGGTCGACGGCGTGCTGGAACGCCGGCAGGCTGTTCTCCGGAGCCTCCGAGGCACCACCTCGATGGGCGAAGGGGATGGGTCCGGGGTGGTCAAGGAAGGGGAACGAGGGCATCCACGCGCCGACGGTAGCGTCGGGCGGTGCCCGACAGACCGGACCCGACGCCGGTGGCGGCGGTGTCCGAACGGCGCATCCAGGTCGCCGCCGTGACCGTCACCCTGGTGGGCACCCTGCCGGTGTTCCTCACCGGTGCGCTCGCCGTGCAGATCGGCCGCGACCTGACCTTCAGCCCGTCGCGGCTGGGCATCGCGTCGGGCACGTTCTTCGCCACCGCGGCCCTCGGATCGGCGCTCATGGGCCGCCTGGCCGAGCGCGTCGGCCCGGGTCGGGCGATGCGGACCGCGGCGACCGCCTCGGCCGTCCTGCAGGCCACGATCGCGCTGACGCCCGGGTACGGCGCGCTGCTCGGCTCGCTGGCGCTCGCCGGCTTCGGCAACGCCCTCGCCCAGGTCGGCTCCAACCTGCTCGTCGCCCGGGGGATCCGCCCGCAGCGGCAGGGGTGGGCGCTGGCGCTGAAGCAGGCGGGCGTGCCGGCCGGCACCATGCTCGGCGGTCTCGCCGTGCCGCTCCTCGGCGTCACCGTCGGCTGGCGCTGGGCGTACGTGGCGGGCGCCCTGGGTGCACTCGCGGCGGCCGTCAACGTGCCGGTGGGCGCGGTGGCCCCCGGCGGTCGCACCACGTCCCGGCGGGCCGGCGACGTCCCCGTCGGCCCGCTGGCGCTGCTCGCCGTCGCCGTCGCGTTCGCTGCCGCCGCCAACGGCACCCTCGCCACCTTCATCGTGACCGCCGGCGTCGACGCCGGGCTCGGCGAGTCGGCCGCCGGCCTCGTCCTCACCGTGGGCAGCGCCACCGGGATCACGATGCGCCTCGTGGCCGGCGCCCGGGCCGACCGGCGCGGCGGGCGCCACCTGCCGGTGGTCTCCATGCTGCTCGTCGGTGGCGCTGCGGGGTACCTGCTGCTGGCTCCGGGCGCCGTCGTGACCCACCTGCTCGGCGCGCTCGTGGCGTTCGGGTCAGGGTGGGCGTGGCCCGGCCTGTTCAACCTCGCCGTGGTCCGGATGAACCCGGGCGCGCCGGCGGCCGCCACCGGCATCACCCAGACCGGCGTGTACGTGGGCGCCCTGGCGGGACCGGTGCTGTTCGGCCTGATCGTGGAGGCCGCGGGCTACCCGCTCGCCTGGGCGCTCGCCGCGGTCAGCTCCGCCGGCGCCGCCGGCGGGATCGTCTACGGGCGAGCGAGGGTCGTGGCCTGGCGGGCGGCCCAGCCGTCGACGACGTGATCCCGCTCCTCAGATGATCCCGGAGTCGTGGCCCTGCCAGTACTCGTCCTTGAGGAGGCGCTTGTAGAGCTTGCCGGTCGGGTGGCGGGGGAGCTCGGCGCGGAAGTCGATCGACCGGGGGCACTTCACGTCGGCCAGCTTCTCCCGGCAGAAGGCGATGAGCTCGCGCTCGAGCTCGGCGGAGCCCTCGACGCCCTCGGCGGGCTGGACCACCGCCTTGACCTCTTCGCCGAAGTCCTCGTTCGGGACGCCGAAGACAGCGACGTCGTACACCTTCGGGTGCATGGCGAGGACGTTCTCGGCCTCCTGCGGGTAGATGTTCACGCCGCCGGAGATGATCATGTACGCCTTGCGATCGGTCAGGTAGAGGAAGCCGTCCTCGTCCAGTCGACCCACGTCGCCGAGCGTCGACCAGCCCCGGCCCTTGGGGTCGCGGGACCCCTCGGTCTTCTCCGGATCGTTGTGGTACTCGAACGTCGAGGCCGCCTCGCCCTCGAAGTAGACGGTGCCGGGCTCGCCGGGCGGGAGCTCCTCACCGTCGTCGCCGACGATGTGGAGGCTGCCGAGGATGGCCTGGCCGACGGTGCCCGGGTGCTCGAGCCACTGCTCGGAGTTGCAGTAGACGAACCCGTTGCCCTCGGTGCCGGCGTAGTACTCGTGCAGGACCGGACCCCACCACTCGATCATCCGGCGCTTGACCTCCACCGGGCACGGCGCTGCGGCGTGCACCGCCGCCCGCAGCGACGAGACGTCGTACCGGGAGCGCACCTCATCGGGCAGCTTGAGCATGCGGATGAACATCGTCGGCACCCACTGGCTCAGCGTCACCCGGTGCTCCTCGATGAGCCGGAGGGCGCCCTCGGGATCGAAGTGCTCCATCACGACGACGGTGGCCCCCGCCATCTGGGCCCCCATGCAGAAGCGCAGCGGGGCCGCGTGGTAGAGCGGCGCCGGCGAGAGGTACACGGTGTCCTCGGTGAGGCCGAAGAGCAGCGCCATCAGCCCGTACACCGCACTGGGGGAGGTCTCGAGCGGCTGGCTGGGCATGGGTGGCTTCACGCCCTTGGGCTTGCCCGTGGTGCCCGAGCTGTACAGCATGTCGGCGCCGGCGACCCGGTCGGCGAGCGGCCCGGCCGGCTGCTGGGCGAGGGTCTCCTCGTACGAGGCGTACCCGTCGACGGTGCCGTCGAGCATGAGCCAGGTGTCGACGTTCGGCGCCTGCTCCAGCAGCCTCACCGCGGCGTCCCGCTTGTAGGTCGACGTGATGAACGCACGGGCGCCGCAGTCGTTGAGGATGTACTGCATCTCGTCGTCGTTCAGCCGCGACGACATGGCAGTGTAGTAGAGGCCGGCGTAGTGGCAGCCCCAGGCGATGGCGAGGAACCGCGGGTGGTTCTCGAGGCAGAAGGCCACGTGGTCGCCGGGCTGCAGGCCCCGTGACCGGAAGAGCTGGCTCAGCCGGTTGGCCTCGTCGTCGAGCTCGCGGTACGTCATGACCTGACCGGACTCGCCCATGATCACCGCGGGGTGGTCGGGGCGGGTCTCGGCGTGGGCACCGGGGTACATGGCGGCGTCGTCCTCCTGGACCGGATCGGGGGGCGCGCCCGTCGCGCGCTGCCGGGAAGGTAGCGGTGCCAGGGGCGCGCGTCCCCGGCGCACGCCGCACGACGCAGGGCTACGGTCGGCGACGTGGAGCTCACCGAGCGGTTCGCCGACCTGGTGGCCTCTCCCACGTTCCCGCTCGACGAGGCCGCGCTGCTCATCGCTGCGCACGCCGATCGCTCGTGCGACATCGGGGGGAGCCTGCGGGCCCTCGACGAGCTGGCCGCGAGCGTGCCCGTCCCGTCGCTCGAGTCGCTGACCCGGACCCTGTTCGGCGACTGCGGCTTCATCGGCGACCAGGCCGACTACTACGACCCCCGCAACTCCTACCTGCACGAGGTGCTCGGCCGCCGGCGGGGGATCCCCATCACCCTCTCGATCGTGCTGATCGAGGTGGGACGGCGTGCCGGGGTGCCGCTCGCCGGGGTGGGGACGCCGGCGCACTTCCTCACCTGCACCACCACCGGGGAGCGCCGCTGGGTCGATGCCTTCGCCGGCGGGCGGGTGCTCGACCGGGCGGCGCTCGGCGAGCAGTTCGCCCGCCTGGCGCCGGGGATCGACCTCGAGCCCCACCTCGAGCCGGTGCCGCCGACGCAGGTCGTCTCCCGCATCCTCGCCAACCTCGTCGCCATCCACCGCCACCGCAGCGACCGCGCCGGGCTCCTGTGGTCCACGCGCCTGCGCACGCTGGTCCCCGGCGCGTCCCCGGACGACCGCCGCGCCTACGGCGGCGCGCTGGCTGCCTGCGGGGACTTCGTGCGGGCCGCCAAGGTCCTCGAGTCGCTCGTCGAGGAGGGCGCCGTCGACGACCCGGGCGACGAGCTCGCCCGTGCCCAGCGACTGCGCGCCCGACTGAACTGAAGACCGCTGGCGCTCGACACGGACCATCGGGCACGCAGCCCGCATCCGGGTGAGTGTCTACGGTCGGCACCGTGATCGATCGCGACGTGAAGAAGTGCCTCGGCCAGATGACCAAGGGCGTGCAGGTGGTCGCCGCTCGCCACGACGGCGTGACCCGGGCCTACACCTCCCACTGGATCAGCCAGATCTCCTTCGAGGAGCCGGTGCTGCTCGCGTCGATCTCCCCGAAGCACGACACCCACCCGCTCATCGAGGCGGCCGGCTGGTTCTCGGTGTCGATCCTCGCCGGCGACCAGGTGGAGGAGGGGCAGTACTTCTCGTACCCCGGCCGCAAGTTCCACCACCTGTTCACCGAGTACCTCACCGAGACCGAGGTCGAGGGGGTCGGTCCCGTGCCCCACGTGGTGGGCTGCCTGGCCTGGCTGCGGTGCGCGATCCGCGAGAAGCTGGACCTCGGCCTCGACCACGACTGCTACGTGGTCGACGTCGCCGACGTGGGGGAGGGTCGGCTCAAGGCGGACCCGCTCGTCTACTCGTCCCGGCACGGCTGGCGCGTGGCCAGCGAGAAGGCCCGGGCGAAGGGTGACTCGGTGCGGGACCGGCTCATCGAACGCCTCGAAGCGGCTGGCTTCGATGCCGGCGAGGCGCCTTGACCGACCGGTCAAGTCGAGGGCTACTGTTCGCCCATGGCCGTCACCGAGACCCGTCCCACCTCCGCCGACCCCGAGGAGCGGCGCGTCCTCGACGCCATCGACGCGCTCCTGCGCGACCACCCGCCGGAGGAGACGGACCCGGTCGAGTTCCTCGGCGCCCAGTTCGACGCCGGCCTCGCGTTCGTCCACTACGACGAGGGCTTCGGCGGCCTCGGCCTGCCGGCCAGGCACCAGAAGGTGATCAACGAGCGCCTCCACGAGGCCGGGGCGCCGAGCCCGGTGGCCCGCAACCCCATCGGACACGGCATGTCGGCGCCCACCATCTACACGCACGGCTCCGAGGCGCAGAAGCGCCGCTACCTGCGCCCCCTGTTCACGGGCGAGGAGATCTGGTGCCAGCTCTTCTCCGAGCCGGGCGCGGGCTCCGACGTCGCCGGCCTCTCGTCCCGGGCGGTCAAGGACGGCGACGAGTGGATCATCAACGGCCAGAAGGTGTGGACCACGCTGGCCCACGTGTCGCGCTTCGGCACGCTCGTCGCCCGCCACGACCCGGAGGCCGGCAAGCACGCGGGCCTCACCCACTTCGTGGTCGACATGCACGCCCCGGGCGTCGAGGTGCGGCCGCTGCGCCAGATGACCGGCGACGCCGAGTTCAACGAGGTGTACTTCACCGACGTCCGCATCCCGGACTCCGAACGCCTCGGCGAGGTCGGCGAGGGCTGGCGGGTGGCCATCACCACGCTCATGAACGAGCGGGTGTCGATCGGCGGTGCCATCCCGCCCCGCGAGTCGGGTCCCATCGCCATCGCCAAGCGCGAGTGGCAGACCCACTGCGACCCCGACGACCGGGCGACCAAGGACGAGCTGATGAAGCTCTGGGTGCGCGCCGAGGTCTCCCGCCTCACCAACATCCGGGCCAGCCAGATGCGCAAGCTCGGCGACCCCGGTCCCGAGGGCTCCGTCGCCAAGCTGGCCATGGCCGAGCTCAACAAGGAGATCTTCGCGTTCGCCGTCGACTGCATGGGCGCCGAGGGGATGCTGTACGGCACCTACGACATGGAGCGCACGGCCGGCGTCGGCATGTTCGGCGGCTCCACCCAGCAGTCGTTCCTGCGCAGCCGGGCCAACTCCATCGAGGGTGGCACCACCGAGGTCATGAAGAACATCCTCGGCGAGCGCGTCCTCGGCCTCCCCGGCGACATCCGGGTGGACAAGGACAAGCCCTGGAGCGAGATCCCCCGGAGCTAGTCGCCCGGGCGCCAGGAACGGCGGGCCTTCTTCTCGCTGTGCTGGCGCTTCTCCTCGAGGCGGCGACGCTTCGCCGACCGTGACGGGCGGGTCGGGCGTCGCCTCGCCGGCGGGCGCGCCGCGCCGTCGATCAGGTCGGCCAGGCGCTGGCGGGCCAGCTGGCGGTTGCGGAACTGCGAGCGGGAGTCCGACGACGTCGCCCGCACGGCGTCGCCGTGGACCTCTCGCAGGCGCTCGACGGTCCCGGACGGCAGCGAGGCGCCGGCCTCGTCCAGGGCGTCGAGCTGCAGCTCGACGGTCACCTGGGTGTCGCTGGTGTTGGCGTGCTGGCCACCCGGCCCGCCCGAGCGCGACGCCCACCATCGCAGCGCGGCGGCGGGGATCCGCAGCCCCCGCGAGGTCACCAGCTCGTCGTCGGCCATGGGTGCAGTCTCGCGGGGGCGCGCACCTGCCACCGGTAGTGTTCCTCCGTGCCCCGCCGAACCAAGATCGTCGCCACCATCGGGCCGGCGTCCGACTCCGAGGACGTGCTGCGGAAGCTCATGCTGGCCGGGGTCGACGTGTGCCGGCTCGGCCTCGCCCACGGCACGCTCGCCGAGCACCGCGAGCGCATCGTCCGGATCCGGAAGGTCGCCGACGAGCTGGGCCTCCCGATCTCGGTGCTGGGAGACCTCCCCGGACCGAAGATCCGGATGGGCCCGGTGGTCGAGGAGGGCGGCTTGTTCCTGTCCGAGGGCCAGCGCATCGAGGTGCGTCCCGGCGATGCACCCACGGCGCCCGACCACATCCACGTCGACTACCCCCACCTGCTGGAGGCGGTCGCCGTGGGCGACGCGCTCGTCCTCGGCGACGGCGCCGTCCGGCTCGTCGCCGTCGACAACGACGGCAGCCACCTCGTGGTGGAGGTCGAGCACGGCGGGCGCATCCAGGGCCGCCCCGGCGTGACGCTGCCGTCGGCCAAGCTGCGGATCAGCGTGCCCACCGCGCAGGACATCGAGCTGCTCGACGGCCTCGCCGGCGACGTCGACTTCATCGCCGCATCCTTCGTGCGCTCCGCCGCGGAGGTCGCCGCGGTGAAGGAGCGGGCCGAGGGCGCCGACGTCGTGGCCAAGATCGAGACCAAGGCCGCCGTCGACGCACTCGACGCCATCCTCGACGTCGCCGACGCGGTGATGGTCGCCCGCGGCGACCTCGGCAACGAGTGCGACATCGCCGAGGTGCCGCACCTGCAGAAGCGGATCATCCGCCAGGGCGTCTCCTTCGGCGTTCCCGTGATCACCGCCACGCAGATGCTCGAGTCGATGATCCACTCGCCGTCGCCCACCCGCGCCGAGGCCACCGACGTCGCCAACGCCGTGTTCGACGGCACCACGGCGGTGATGCTCTCGGCCGAGACCGCCATCGGCCACGACCCGGTGCAGGTCATCAAGACCATGTCCCACCTCTGCCAGCGTGCCGAGGCCGCCGCCGACTACAGCACCTGGGGCAAGGACCTGGGGCGCATCCAGGGCCAGGTGCAGCTCGACTCCGGCACTCGCATCACCGCCGGCATGAGCCACGCCGCCTGGCGCCTGGCCACCGAGCTCGAGCTCGACGCCATCCTCTCCTGCACCAACTCCGGGTACACGGCCCGGGCGATCTCGCGGTTCCGGCCGCCCGGTGTGCTCGTCGGGGCCAGCCCCTCCGACGCGACCGTGCGCAAGCTGAGCCTGGTGTGGGGCACCAAGCCCCTGAAGGTCGACGAGTACGGCACCACCGACGAGATGGTGTGGCACGTCGTGGAGAAGTCGGTGCAGGCCGGCTACGTGAAGACCGGCGACCTCGTCGCCGTGCTCGCCGGGGCGCCGAACGAGAACACCGGCGTCACCGACGTCCTGCGCGTCGTGCGGGTCCGGTGAGGCCGGCCGGAGCGCGCGCGACGCGGTGCTGGCGGCGCAGCGACGGCCACGGGCGGCCCGTCGTGCTCGTGCACGGCACGATGGACCGCTCGTCCAGCTTCGGCCGTGCCGCCAAGGCCCTCGACGGGTTCCGGGTCACCCGGTACGACCGCAGGGGCTACGCGCACTCGCTGACGCTCGGGCCGCCCGCGTCCTTCGCACAGCAGGTCGACGACCTCCTCGACGTGGTCCGCACCGAGGCCGACGGGCGCCCGGCACTGGTGTTCGGGCACTCCTACGGCGGCACCATCGCGCTGGGAGCCGCGGAGCGCGATCCCACCGTGGTCGCCGGCGTGGCGGTCTACGAGTGCCCGCTGCCCTGGCTCGAGTGGTGGCCCCGTGACAGCGCCGGTGCGCGCGCCGTGGCGTCCGCCGACGACCCCGAGGCGGCAGGCGAGGCGTTCATGCGCCGCATGGTCGGGGATCGGCGCTGGGAGCGCCTGCCGCCCAGCACGAAGGAGGCCCGTCGGGCCGAGGGGGCGACGCTCGTCGCCGAGATCGGCCAGCTGCGCACCCCCGACGCACCGCCCGTCGATCTGGCGGCGATCTCGGCACCGGTCATCGCCGCCCACGGCACGGCGGGGGTGGCGCACCACGAACGGGCGGCGCAGGAGGTCGCCCTGCGCGTGCCGGGCGCGTCGCTCGAGGTCGTCGACGGCGCCGGGCACGGCGTGCACCTGACCCACCCCACAGCCGTCGCCGGGTTCGTGCGCGAGCTCGCCGCCCGCGCCCGGGTCGACGGCGCCGCGCCGCTCAGGTGAAGCGGTTGCGGTCGCAGGCCGGCAGCTCGACGTCGAAGCCGGCCAGCGAGCACTCGCAGGTCTGGGTGCACTCGCGGATGTTCACCCGCTCGACGTAGACGAACAGCGAGATCAACAGCAACGTGCCGAGCAGGATCATCCGGGTCATCGTGCGGATGACGAGGCGCACGATGAGCAGGCCGAGGAGCACGCAGAACAGCACGACCAGCACCGGGCTGTGGTCCCGGACGAACTCCTCGTAGGGAGCCTCGGCCAGGATCGACGCCAGGGACGCGGTGACCGGGGCGGCAGCGGTGGGGAGCGGGGCCACGGCGGGAGCGTACGGCAGCGTGACGACCGGCTGGGGGAGCGGCCGGTGGGTCGGACGGCCCTATCCTGCGCCCATGACGCAGCCGGTGAACCTGTCCGCGAGCGGGCCGCCCGAGACGGTGCTCGACCCGGAGCCGGCCGCCGCCCTCGACCTGCTCGACGCCGCCGAGGAGCTGCCCCCCGAGGAGCGCCGAGCCGCCGTGGCGGCGGTGGTGGCCGACTTCCCCCGCTGCCTGCACGCCTGGGCCGCGCTCGGCGACGTGGCTCGCGACGACGTCGAGGCCTACGCCGCCTATCGCGTCGGCTACCACCGGGGGCTCGACCGCCTGCGGGCGAACGGGTGGCGCGGCACCGGCTACGTCCGGTGGGCGCACCCGGAGAACACCGGCTTCCTCCGCTCGCTCGACGGTCTGCGCCGCGCTGCGGGCGCCATCGGCGAGACCGACGAGGCCCAGCGGTGCGCGCAGTTCCTGGCCCAGCTCGATCCGACGGGCAGGCCGAGCTGACCTCCCGCCTCCGCCGGGGCGTTGCCCTCCTGGCCGCCGCCCTCGTGGCGGTCGCCTGCGGCACCGGGCCCGGCCCGGCGGCCGAGGTCCCGACCTCGCTGGCGCCGGTGCCCGACGCAGACCCGGAGGTCCCCGACCCGACACTGCCTCCCGGCAGCCCGGCACCGCCGTCGCCGTCACCCGGGGCGACTGTCGCTCCTGGTGCGCCCGCCGCCCCGCCGGCGGTGGCGCCGCCCGCGGCTGCCGGGCCGGTGACGGCCGCCGAGGTGCCCGATCCCGGCGGCGTCGGCTCGCTCGCCGGGTGGTACCTCCGTCCGGCGGCAGCCCCGGCGATCACCGTCGAGGTCCGCAGCCAGGACGGCGCCGGGCCGCGTTCGGGCGGCGTCACCCGGGTGCGCGACCTGCTCGCCCAGATCAGCGGGAAGCCGGTCTCGGTGACCACCGGCTCCCTTCCCGGGTCGGGACGGACGTGGTCGGCCGACGACCTGCGCGCGATCGCCGACCAGGGCGCGCCCCAGGCCACGGACCGCGCCGTCCTGCGGCTGCTCTTCCTGCACGGAGGCTTCGCCGAGAACGAGCGGGCCGTCGGGGTGGCCGTGCGCGGCGACGTGGCGGCGGTGTTCGCCGACCGCGTGGTCGAGGCGGCCGGCGTGTTCGGCGACCGGGACGCGGTCGAGGACGCGGTCACGATGCACGAGGTGGGCCACCTGCTCGGCCTCGTCGACCTCGCGCTCGACACCCGCAGGGGCGACCCGGAGCACCCCGGACACAGCCCCAACCGCCGGTCGGTGATGTACTACGCCGTCGAGTCGACGCTGCTCGCCACTGTCTTCTCCGGCGGGCCGCCCCGGGACTTCGACGCCGCCGACCTCGCCGACCTCGCCGCCATCCGCGACGCATGAGGGGCTCGCCCCGAGCGGCGCCGGCCTTCGGCGGCGCCGTCCTGTGCGGCGGCGCCAGTCGGCGGATGGGCCGGGACAAGGCGCTCCTCGTGGTCGAGGGCCGCCCGCTCGCCGGGCGCGTCGCCCACGCCCTCGAGACGGCCGGCGCCGCCCGGGTCGAGGCCGTGGGCGGCGACGGGCCCGCCCTCGTCGCGGCCGGCTTGGTGCACCGAGCCGACCGCTGGCCCGGCGAGGGGCCGCTCGGCGGCATCGTCACCGCCCTCACCGCGCCCGGCGCCGAGGACGTGGTCGTCGTCGCCGCCTGCGACCTCGTGGCGCCCGATCCGAGCGCCGTCCGCCACCTCGTCGAGCGCCTCCTCGCCAGCGGCGCCGATGTCGCCGTCCCGGTCGTCGACGGGCGCCACCAGTGGCTGCACGCCGCTTGGCAGCGGCGGGTCGCCGGCGTGCTCTGCGACCTGTTCGCCGCCGGCGAGCGCTCCGTGGCCGGCGCCGTGCTCGGTCTCCGGGTGCTCGACGTCGGCGACCTCCCGGCCGCGGCCCTGCATGACGCCGACCGTCCGGAGGACATCCCTCCGGACGCCCGGTACCCGTCACCGTAGGATCGGCCCCGTGCAGGTCCCCGCCATCGAGATCGACGCCCTCCGCACCCGCCTCGACGAGGGCGCGCCGCTCATCGACGTGCGCCAGCCCGAGGAGTACCAGGAGGCGCACGCCGCCGGTGCCCGGCTGATCCCCCTCGGCGAGGTGGCCCAGCGGGTCGACGAGCTCCCCAGGGAGGGGTCCGTCTACGTCATCTGCCGATCGGGTGGTCGCAGCGCCAAGGCCGTGGAGTACCTGCGGGCCAACGGGGTGGACGCGATCAACGTCACCGGCGGGACCGTGGCCTGGATCGAAGCGGGCGCCCCGATCGAGTCGGGCGGCTGAGCGGGTGGCCGAACGGGCAGCGGCTGCCGCAGCCAGCTGGATCGACAGCCCCGGTGACGTCCGCGCCCTGGTGGCCGAGCTGGCCGACGAGCCCCGCCTGGCCGTCGACACCGAGTTCCACCGCGAGCGCACGTACTGGCCCCAGTGCGCCCTCGTGCAGGTCGGGTGGCCGGGCGGTCAGGCCCTGATCGACCCGCTCGCGGTCGACGTGGCCGAGCTCGCGCCCCTCCTCGTCGACCGCACCGTGGTCATGCACGCCGCCGGCCAGGACCTCGAGGTGTTCCAGCACTCCATCGGCGTGGTGCCCGACGACCTCTTCGACACGCAGATCGCCGCCTCGTTCCTCGGCATGAGCAGCATCGGCCTCGCGCCCCTCGTCGACAAGCTCCTCGGCGTCCACCTGCCCAAGGCCGACCGGCTGACCGACTGGCTCGCCCGCCCGCTCTCCGCGGATGCCCGGCTCTACGCCGAGTCCGACGTGGTGCACCTCTTCGAGCTGCACGACCGCACGCGCGACGCCCTGGACGCCCGCGGCCGGCTGGGCTGGGTGCGCAGCGAGTGCCACGCGCTCGTCGAGCGGGCCCTCGCCCCGACCGATCCCGACACGGCGTGGTGGCGCGTCAAGGAGGCCCGGCGGCTGAAGGGCACCGCCGCCGCCGTCGCGCAGGAGCTGGCCGCGTGGCGCGAGGCCCACGCCGCCGCGTCGGACCGCCCGCTGCGCTCGGTCCTGCCCGACCTCGCCCTCGCCGGCATCGCCCAGCGTCCCCCCAGCACGGTCGAGGACCTGGTGAAGATCCGCGGCCTGCGCGAGCGGGGGATCCCCCGCAACCTGCGCGACGAGGTGCTGGCCGCGGTCGCCCGGGGCCGTGCGCTTCCCGCGGACGCCATCCGCTACCCCGAGGCGCGGCCGGTGCCGGCCGAGCTCCGAGCCGCCGTCCCGCTGCTCATGTCCTGGGTCGCCCAGCGCGCACGCGAGCTCGATCTCGACCCGGCCGTGCTGGCGACCCGGGGCGACCTGGAGAGCTTCCTGCGCGGCGACGAGGACAGCCGGCTGGCCACGGGCTGGCGGTCCGAAGCGCTGGCCGCCGACATCGCCGCCCTGCTGGAGGGCCGGGCCGGGCTGTCCTTCGCGCGGGGCGCCGGCCTCGTCCTCAAGCGCTGGGACGCCTGAGCGGCGCCGCACGCCCGCGACGTGGGAGGATCCCGACTGCGTGTGCTCCCGGCGAGCACCGCTACACTGCACCGTTCTCAGCCCCCACCGAGTCGGGAGCACGCCCGTGAAAAAGGGTCGACATCGTCGTTTCGAAGAAGCGCGGGCGCTGAAGCGCTCGGACAGCGGCATCGACATCTCCGACATCTTCGGGGAGGCGCCGCCGGAGCCGTGCGAGGAGTGCGGCGCCGCGCCGGGCGCCGAGCACGCCTCCTGGTGCCTCGCTGACGCCGACGAGCCGTAGGCCGCGACGGCCGACCCCTGCTCGACGACCGCAGGGCCAGACGTCAACGGGCGGTCAACTCCGTCCCTTCGCGCCCGGGCGCCGACCCGGCGGACCAGTAGGGTGCCCTGCGTGCTCCGACGTGCGCTGGGGGTGGGCCTCCTCTTCGTCGCGGCCTGCGGGGGCGCTCCCTCGACCTCGGTCGAGCGGGCTGCCGTCCCGCCGCCCGCTCCGCCGACCACGGCCGCGGCCGACCCGGCCCCGGCGCCCCCGCCCGCGCCCGCCGTCGAGCCGGCGGCGGTCACCGAGCAGGCGGTCGCCGAGCCCGTGCCGGTGCCGCCCCCGCGCACCGGCCCCCACGCGGCGCCCTGGACGCTCGAGCCCTACCACGGCCTCGGCGCCTGGCTCGACGCCTACGACTGGTCGGTGACCTTCGCCCGCGCCCCCGAGCACACGGTCGGGCTCGAGGCCATCGACCACATGGCCAACGAGGGCGTGCAGACCGTCTACATCCAGGCCAGCCGGTGGAACGCGCCGACCGCCGTGCTCGAACCGGAGCGGCTGCTCGCCCTGATCGACCGGGCGCACGAGCGGGGCATGTCGGTCATCGCCTGGTACCTGCCCACGCTCGTCGACCCCGAGGTCGACCTGGCCCGGATGCTCGAGATCGCCGCCCTGCCGGTCGACGGCTTCGCCGTCGACATCGAGGCCCGCGACATCGCCGACGTGGCCGAGCGCAACCGGCGCCTCGTCGACATCTCCGCCCGGTTGGCCGCCGCCCTCGGCGACCGCCCCCTCGGGGCGATCCCGATGGAGCCGGTCATCATGGAGCAGGTCAACCCCAACTTCTGGCCGGGCTACCCGTGGGCGGAGATCGCGCCGTACTACGACGTGTGGCTGCCGATGAGCTACTGGACGAACCGACGGGGCCACTGGCGCGACGCCCGCCTGTACACGGCGACCAACATGGTCCTGCTCCGTGAGCGCATCGGCGACCCCGACGCCCTCATCCACACGATCGGCGGCATCGGCGACCGGACCACGGTCGAGGACCTGCACGGCATGGTGGCCGCCGCCACCGAGCAGTTCGCCATCGGCGGCAGCATCTACGACTACCGCACGAGCCAGCTGCCGTTCTGGGAGGTCCTCCGGGCCTTCCGTGGCTCGTACGGACCCTGACCAGCCCGGCCGGGTCCAGCTCCGGGCCGGGTGACTAGCCCGCCACCGGCCTGCGCAGCGCCGGGTGCGGCAACGGCGTGCCGCCGAGCTCCCGTCGGCGCTCGACGAGCTCCACGAACATCCGGTACGGGGCCTCGCCGACCATCTCGACGATCTCGTGGCGCAACACCTCGTAGGCGGGCCGGGCCGACCGGAAGGCGAGGGGGTCGTCGGTGCACCACCAGTGGAACTCGGCCCCGCCGTCGCCCCAGTCGCGGCGCTTCCACTCCCGCAGCGTCGAGGTGACGTGGCCGTGGTCGTCGGTGGACTCCTCGAGGCGCAGCGGGAGCTGCCAGCACACGTCGGGCTTCCAGTCGAGCGGGCGCTCGCCCGCCTCCAGGGCGGCCCGGTGGAGCGCGCAGCCGGCGCCACCGGGGTGGTCGGGGCGGTTCAGCAGGATGCAGGCGCCCTTGTGGAGCCGGGTGATCCAGGCGCCGTCCTTCTGGCGCTTCGTGGCCCCGTCGCGGGTGCCCTTCCCGTGGAACTGCCACTGCTCGGGGGTGAGCCGGGAGATGTGGACCAGGGTCTGGGCGTGGTCGTCGTCGTCGACGAAGTGGGCCCCGTAGCTGCAGCACCCCTGCTCGAGCTCGGGGGCGGCCTCGGTGAGCACGCCCGGGCACCCGCGGCCGAACACGCAGGTCCACGGGCTGGTGAGGAAGGTGACGTCGAAGACCCAGGTGCGGTGCTCGTCGGGGTCCTCGAAGGACACGAGCTCGTGGAGGTCCTCGACGTCGGGGTGCGGGTCCGCCGGCATGGGACGGACGAGCGTACCGGGGGCCTCAGTCGACCCAGGTGTTCACCTGCCGGATCAGCCGGTGGATGGCGCTCTGGCGGTACTTGTCGAGGTGCATGACCAGGCGGTCGAGCTCCGCGTGGTCGTCGCTCGAGCGCTCGGCGGGGGTGGGGCCGCTGCGCTCGATCCGTCCCTGGGTGAGCACGTCGGCGAAGTCGGCGTTCAGCTGCTCGAGCTGGTCGTCGTCGGGGCCCTGCTGCACGCGGACGATGAGCCGGTCGCCGTCCCAGCGGATCGAGTGGTAGTTGCGGTAGAAGCCGACCACCTCGGCGCAGGCGACGTCGACGTCGTCGGTGATCGTGAACAGCTCGAGGTCGCCGGGGCTGATCAGCCCGTTGGCCAGCAGCTCGTCCCGCACGAAGCGCAGCCAGCCGTGCCAGTAGGTGCCACCGGGCGCGTCGAGCAGCACCACCGGCACCGGCACGCCCTTGCCCGTCTGCTGCAGCGTGAACAGCTCGAAGGTCTCGTCCTGGGTGCCGAACCCGCCGGGCAGGGCGACGAAGCCCTTCGACTCCTTCACCAGCATCAGCTTGCGGGTGAAGAAGTACTTCATGGCCACGAGCTTGTCGTCGCCGTCGATGAACTGGTTCGCCGCCTCCTCGAACGGGAGGCGGATGGTGACGCCGAAGGAGTTCTCCCGGCCCGCGCCCTCCATGCCCGCCGCCATGATCCCCGGGCCGGCGCCGGTCACCACCATCCAGCCCCGCTCGGCGAAGTCGGCGGCCAGGCGCCGGGTCTGGTGGTACACGGGGTCGTCGGGCTGGATGCGCGCCGAGCCGAACATGGTCACCTTGGCGCGGTCCTCGTAGGGCTGGAACGCCCGGAACGCCGTGCGCATCTCCTTGAGCGCCGCCGAGGTGATCTTGAGGTCGAGCCGGTCGACGTCGTCGCCGGCGAGGCCGAACGCGGTGCGGAAGATGTCGGCGAGCAGGTCGCGGTTGCGGACCGCGCCAGCCGCGTCGAGCAGCTCGTCGATCTGGTTCCGGCCCAGCGGGGCTCCGGCACGCATCGCCGGAGCATGGCACACGTGCTCCGACGCCCGGCCCGACCCCCTCGGTGCCCTACCCTCTCGCTCGACAGGAGGGTCGCAACGTGGGAGCAGTGCTGATCGTCGACGACGAGCCGGATGTCCGCCTCGTCGCGCGGGTGATCCTGGAGGCGGCCGGCCACGTCGTCGAGGAGGCCGCCTGCGGTGAGGAGGCGCTGGACGTGCTGGCATCGGCCGCGCTGCCGGACGTGCTCCTCCTCGACGTCCGCATGCCGGGCATCGACGGCTGGGAGGTGCTGCGCCAGGTGCGGGGCGCCCCCGACGACCTGCGCCTGCTGCCGGTGGTGATCTTCACCGCCGACATCGCCCTCGCCGAGCAGGCACCGATGCCCCTGCAGGAGCGGGACTTCTTCCTCGGCAAGCCCTTCGACCCGGACGACCTCATCTCGCTCATCGGCGCCGCGGTCTCCGTCGCCTGCTGAGCGTCCCTGGCCCCTCTCAGCTCAGGCGGGGGCGCCGACCCGGCCGTAGAGGGTGGTGCGCTGCTCGAGGCGGCGGCCGAGGGGTTCGACGATGGACCGGAAGTCGTCGGCTTCCATCATCTGGCCGTGGTTGGCGCCGGCGGCCCGGGAGATGTTCTCGTCCATGAGCGTGCCGCCCAGGTCGTTCACGCCGGCCTGCAGGCACTGCTCCACGCCGGAGCGGCCCATCTTCACCCACGACACCTGGATGTTGTCGATGGCGCCCCGGTAGGCGATGCGCCCGACGGCGTGCATGAGCAGCGCCTCGCGGAACGTGGGACCACGGCGGGACTTGCGCTGCAGGTACATCGGGGCGGCCATGTGGACGAAGGGCAGGGGCACGAACTCGGTGAAGCCGCCCGTCTCGCGCTGCAGGTCGCGGGTGCGCACGATGTGGCGCGCCCAGTGCACGGGCTGCTCGATGGCGCCGTACATGATCGTGACGTTGGAGCGCAGGCCGACCTGGTGGGCGGTGCGGTGGGCGTCGAGCCACTCGTCGGTGTCGATCTTGTCCGGGCACAGCAGCGCCCGCACCTCGTCGTCGAGGATCTCGGCCGCCGTGCCGGGAAGGGTGGCGAGGCCGACGTCCATGAGCCGGCGCAGGTAGTCGGCCAGCGGCTCGCCGAGGCGCTTGGCTCCCTCGGTGACCTCGAGGGCGGTGAAGCCGTGCACGTGGATGCCAGGCGCCGCCTCCTTCACCGCCTTGGTGACGTCGATGTAGTAGTCGCCGTCGAAGTCGGGGTGGATGCCGCCCTGGAGGCACACCTCGGTGGCGCCCATGTCCCAGGCCTCCCGGACCCGGCCGGCGATCTCGTCGAGGGTCAAGAGGTAGGGCGTGCCGCGCAGGTTCAGCGACAGCGGGCCCTTCGAGAAGCCGCAGAACCGGCACTTGAAGGTGCACACGTTCGTGTAGTTGATGTTCCGGTTCTGCACCCAGGTGACGACGTCTCCGACCGCCTCCCTGCGCAGCTCGTCGGCCACCTCGGCGACCTGGGCGACCTCGGGCCCGCGGGCGCCGAACAGGGTGGTGATCTCCTCCACGCCGAGCTCCTGGCCAAGCAGCGCGCCCGCCAGCACCTCGCCGACGGCACCGCCGGCGGACCCCCGGGCGGGGACGAGCACCGGAGGTGCGTCCGCGTGGCCGGAGTACCAGCGGTCGTCGCGGGCCAGGCCCTCGGCGTCGGAGCGGTCGAGCACGGGGAACCGCACGACGGGGTCGAGCCAGCGCTCGGGGTCGAGCGCCTGCTCGGGGTAGACCGTGAGGCGGGGCGCGAGCGTGAAGCCGCGACCCTCGGTGACCTCGCGCAGGCGGTCGAGCGCCGGCCAGGGGCGCTCGGGGTTCACGTGGTCGGCCGTGACGGGGGAGACGCCGCCCCAGTCGTCGATGCCGGCGTCGAGCAGGACCCCGAAGTCGTCCGAGAGGTTCGGCGGCGCCTGGAGGTGGATCTCCGGCGGGAGGACCAGCCGGGCGGCGGCGATGGCCCGCAGGTACTCCTCGGGCGGGCACGGCGGCGCCTTGTGCATGGCGGTGCCGGGCTTGGGGAGGAAGTTCTGGACGATCACCTCCTGCACGTGCCCGTGCCGACGGTGGCTGTCGGCGATCGCCTCGAGCGCGGTGATCCGGTCGGCCGGGTCCTCGCCGATGCCGACGAGGATGCCGGTCGTGAAGGGGATGCCGAGCTCGCCGGCGGCGTCGAGCGTGGCCAGGCGGCGGGCCGGCTCCTTGTCGGGCGAGCCCCGGTGGCACTCGAGGTCGGCGCGCAGGGTCTCGACCATCATCCCCTGCGACGGCGAGACCGGGCGGAGGGCAGCGAGCTCGTCGGGGAGCAGCGCCCCGGCGTTGGCGTGGGGGAGCAGGCCGGTCTCGTCGAGCACCAGCGCGCACATGGCGACCAGGTAGTCGACGGTGCTCTCGTAGCCGTTGGCCGCCAGCCACTCGGCTGCCGCCGGGTAGCGCAGCTCGGGGCGCTCGCCGAGCGTGAACAGGGCCTCGTGGCACCCGGCCTCGGCGCCGGCGCGGGCGATGGCCAGGACCCGGTCGGGCGTGAGGAAGGGCGAATCGAGCCGTGCGGGGGGCTGGGCGAACGTGCAGTAGCCGCACCGGTCGCGGCACAGCATCGTGAGCGGGATGAAGACCTTGGGGGAGTAGGTGACGCGCGTCCCGGTGCGTGCGTCGCGCACCGCACGCGCCTCGGCCATGAGCTCGTCGAGGGGCTGCCCGAGCAGCCGGTGCGCCTCGTCCACCATGCGCAGACCCTATCGGCGCCCCTCCTACGCTCCGGCACGTGCCGGAGCGGTCGCTGATCACCGTGGAGCCCGTCGAGGGGCGGGCCCAGCTTCGCCGCTTCGCCCACGTGCCCTTCGTCCTGCACGGCTCCGACCCCCGCTGGTCGCGGGGCGTCCGGGCGTACGAGCAGTGGCGCCTCGACGCCCGCCGGCACCCGTACTTCGAACGTGGCGACGCCGCCTTCCTGCTCGCCCGGCGGGCCGGGCAGCCCGCCGGCCGCGTCGCCGCCCACCTCGACCGTCCCGGCGGGACCCAGGGGTACTTCGGCGCGTTCGACGTCGCCGACCACGACGCGGTGGTCGATGCGCTCCTGGCCAGGGCTCGGGCCTGGCTGGCCGACCAGGGCGCGACGACGATGGTCGGCCCCCTGACCTGGACGATCGAGGAGGAGGCGGGGGTCCTCGTCGACGGGTTCGACCACCCTGCCGCCACCGGCCGCCCGTGGCACCCGCCCTGGTACGCCGAGCAGCTGCGCCGGGCCGGGGGCTCGCCCGATGTCCGGTTCCCGACGTACCGGCTCGAGGCCCCGCCGGCGACCGGCGAGCCACCGGCGCCCAGCGGCGACACCCCACCTGCCGTGGCGGGCGGCTACGCCGACCCGGCCCTCGTGCTGGAGAAGATCGCCGCCGTCCCCGACGTCGCCCCGCTGCTCGCCGGCGCCTCCGTCCGCTCGGCGTGGCGGGTCGCGCGCGCGGCGCGGGAGCGCCCGTCGGACACGGCCGTCGTCGTCCGCTGGACCGAGGATCCGGAGATCCTCGTGCCCGGCCTCCTGAGCGCCTGCGCCGCCCGGGGCTACCGCTGGCTGCTGAGCCCGTGGGCCGCCGGCGACCGCGAGCCCGAACGGGTCCACCAGCTCTTCCGCTTCCCGCTCTGACCCCTTCGCGGCGCGGACCGTGACCACATCCGGTCCGATCCGGCGTACCGAAGGCTAGGTCCGGGTGTACACGGGGGCGGCGGGCTCGAAGACGTCGGTCGGGGCCTGCTGGCCCCGCAGGCCCACCCTGCCCCGGGCCGCCCAGTTGGCCCCCTCCGGGCCGGCGGCGCGCACGGCGGCGGCCGAGGCGAGCACCCGGGACTCCCGGCCCTTCGCCAGGTCGGTCAGCCGGGCGGCCTCGTTCACCGCGCGGCCGATCACCGTGTACTCGAAGCGCTCCTCGCTCCCGACGTTGCCGGCCACGACGGTGCCCGAAGAGATGCCGATGCCGGCGTCGAGACCCGGGTGGTCCCCGGCGATCTCGACGAGCCGGGCGTGGAGTCGCCGGGCGCTTCGCAGCCCGCGGGCGGCGTGGTCGATCTGGTGGGCGGGGACGCCGAACACGCACAGCGCCCCGTCGCCTTGGAACTTGTTGACCCAGCCGCCCTCGCTGGTGACGGCCTCGACCACGGCCTCGAAGTAGGCGTTCAGCGTGGCCACGACCTCGCCCGGCGGGAGCACCTCGGCCATGGCGGTGGAGCCGATGATGTCGACGAACATCGCCGTCGCCTCGGTGGACTCGCCACCCAGGTCCGTGCCGCGCTCGAGGGCCTGGGCCGCCACCTCGTGGCCGACGTGGCGGCCGAAGAGATCCTGGAGGCGCTGGCGCTCCCGCAGCCCGGCCACCATCTGGTTGAAGCCGGCCTGCACCTGGCCGACCTCGCCGCCATCGTCGACCTCGAGGTCCAAGGAGATGTCGCCGGCCTCGACCCGGCCGAGGGCGGCGCGGATGGCGTCCAGGCGCACGGCGATGGAGTCGGCCGCGATCGACACGCCGAAGAGGCCGGCGAGCAGGCCGACCACGCCGAGGGCGACGAGGGCGGCGCCGGACGCCGCTGCGTCGCGGGTGGGGGTGAGGGCGAGGCCGAGGAGCGGCACGCCCGACGACGCCGCCCACGCCAGCAACATGCGGGCCCGGACACCGAGGGACCGGGGCCGGCTGATCGGCGCGCCGGCGAGCGCGCACGCGAACAGGGGCCGGTAGGTGCGCTCGATGACCAGGTAGGACAGGGCACACGTCGCCAGGCCGCCCATCACCAGGATCTGGGCGATGTCGACGATCTCGCGAGCGCCCCACACCCGCCGCAGGCTCACGCCTGCGCCGATGATCGCGGCGGCGGCGATCCAGAAGATCAGCGGGCGCACCGCCATGCGGAACGGCTCGCTGAGCAACCGCTCGCGCTCGGCCACCGTCGGGGTGCGACCGAGGAGCGCCCAGCCGGACGTGCGGCGGAACTCCCACGCCACCCAGGCCCAGGCCGCCGGGGACATGCCGGCCATCGTGACGACCACGAGCAGCAGGTCGTTGAGCCAGGGCGTGCCGAGGCCCTCGGACGCCGGGTAGCGCAGCTGGACGAACGTGAAGACGACGAGTCCGCCCACGCCGTGCAGCACGGTGATGCGGGCGAGCAGCCGGAGGCGGACGTCGCGGGCCGTCAGTCGCAGCTCCTCCTCGCCGGGGCTCCCGGCGGCCCGATGCCCGAGCACGGGGTACAGGTTACGGGCCGGCGGCCACGCGATCGACCAGCCAGAGGACGCAGGGGGCGTCGACGCGCGCCGCCGGGACGTCGTCCCCGGACCGCACCTGGTCGAGCGCCTCGCGCTTGGTGTCGCCCTCCACCGTGACCACCACGTGCCGGGCCCGGGCGATGCCGTCGAAGGTGAGGGTCAGGCGGGGGTGGGGGTTGTTCCCGAGGGGATCCTCGTTCCCCACGACGAGGCGACCGCCGGGGGCCTCGAGGGCCGGCGACTCCGGGAAGAGGCTGGCCGTGTGGGCGTCGGGGCCGAGGCCGAGGTGCACGATGTCGATCGGTGCGAGGCCGGCGAGGAGGCGGTCGTAGCCGTCGGCGTCGTCGCAGCGCATCGGGTGCACCGCGGCCACGGGGCCGACCCGGCCGAGCAGCGCCTCCTGGGCCAGGCGGTGGTTGGACTCCTCGTCGTCGAGCGGCACGCACCGCTCGTCCCCCCACAGGACCACGACCTCGGACCACTCGACGGGCGCGCCCGCCCGCTCGGCCAGCGCCTCGTAGCAGCGGCGGGCCGTGTCGCCCCCCGACAGGGCGATGGTGAAGGGGCCGGCGCCCCGGGACTCCCACGCGGCGGCGACGGCGTCGCAGAACGCGGCGGCGACGTCGTCGACGACGCGCAGCTCGCCCTGCACGTCAGCGCCCCGCCTTGGCCTCGAGGGTCCCGAGCAGGTCGTCGAAGGACTTCTCGAACGCGGCGACGCCCTCGGACTCGAGCGTGCGGGCCACGTCGTCGAGATCGACCCCGGCGGCCGCCACCGCGTCGATGGTGGCCTGGGCGGCGGCCGGATCGGCGTCGACGGTGCGGGCCACCGTGCCGTGGTCGTCGAACGCCTCGAGCGTGGCCTCCGGGAGGGTGTTCACCGTGTCGGGGCCGATGAGCGTGTCGACGTAGAGCGTGTCCGGGTAGTCGGGGTTCTTGGTGGACGTCGACGCCCACAGCGGCCGCTGCACCCGGGCGCCCTTCGCAGCCAGCGCCTCCCAGCGGGACCCGGTGAAGACGTCGCGGAAGCGCTGGTAGGCGAGCTGCGCCTGGGCGACCGCCGTCTTCCCGCGCAGGGCGAGGGCCTGGTCGGTGCCGAGGGCGTCGAGCCGGTTGTCGACCTCGGTGTCGACCCGGGAGATGAAGAACGACGCCACGCTCGCCACCCGGGACAGGTCGGTCGCCCCCGACGCAGCGTACGTCTCGAGCCCGGCCAGGTAGGCCTCCATCACCTCGGCGTAGCGGTCGATCGAGAAGATCAGGGTGACGTTGATCGAGCGGCCCTCGGCGATCATCGTGCGGATGGCGGGGATGCCCTCGGCGGTGGCCGGGATCTTCACCATCACGTTCGGCTCGTCGACGGCCTCGTGCAGGCCGCGGGCGGCGGCGACGGTCCGATCGGTGTCGAGCGCGAGCCCGGGGTCGACCTCCACGGACACGTGGCCGTCGACCCCGTCGGACGCGTCGTACACCGGGCGCAGGACGCGCACCGCCTCGCCGATGTCGTCGGTCACCATGCGCCAGTAGGCGTCCTCGACCGACGACCCGCCGCCGAGCAGCTCGGCGAACTGGTCGTCGTAGTCGGTGCTGTCGGCGATCGCCTTCTGGAAGATCGACGGGTTCGAGGTGATGCCCCGCACGCCGCGGTCGACGTAGGTCTGCAGCTCACCGGAGCGCAGGTACCCCCGGCGGAGGTTGTCGAGCCAGGGTGACTGGCCGCCGATGTCGTGCAGGTCGTGGAGGAGGCCCATGCCCTCCAACCCTAGGAGGCGTCGAGCAGCTCCCGACCCCGTTCGGCCACGTTCTCGGCCGTGTAGCCGAGCTTCTGGAGCACGAGCTCGCCCGGCGCCGAGTGGCCGAAGTGGTCGATCGAGATGCTGTCGTCGGCGTAGCGGTCCCATCCGAAGGACACCCCGGCCTCCACGGCGAGCGTGGGGACGTCGGGCGGGAGCACCTGGTCCTGGTAGATCTCGTCCTGGGCCTCGAACAGGTTCCATGACGGCATCGACACGACACGGGTGGTGATGCCCTCGGCGGCCAGCTCCCGGGCGGCGTCGACGCACACGTGGACCTCGGAGCCGGTGGCGACGAGGACGAGGTCCGGGTCGTCGCCGGGGTCGACGAGGATGTAGGCGCCGCGGCGCACGCCGTCGGCCGAGGTGCCCTCCAGCGTCGGCAGGGACTGGCGGGAGAGGATGAGCGCCGTGGGGCCGTGGGCCTCGATGGCGGCCCGCCAGGCGGCCGCGGTCTCGTTGGCGTCGGCGGGGCGGATCACCGAGAGGTTCGGGATGGCCCGCAGCGCGGCGATGTGCTCGACCGGCTGGTGGGTGGGGCCGTCCTCGCCGACGCCGACGGAGTCGTGGGTGAAGGAGTAGATGACCTTCGCGCCCGACAGCGCCGACAGCCGGATGGCGCCGCGTGCATAGTCGGAGAACACGAGGAACGTGCCGCCCACCGGGAGCAGGCCCCCGTGGAGGGCCATGCCGTTCATGATCGCCGCCATGCCGTGCTCGCGGACGCCGAAGAAGACCTGGCGGCCGCCGGGCTCCTCGGCGCTCATCACGCCCGCGTCGGCGATGGCCGTGCCCGTGTTGCCGGTGAGGTCGGCGCCGCCCCCGACCAGGCCGGGCACCTTGTCGAGGAGCGCCTGCAGCACCTTGCCGGACGCCTGGCGGGTGGCGAGCGTGTCGGCGGCGGTGAACGTGGGCAGCGCCTCCTCCCAGCCGAGCAGGCCCTCGGCGTCGAGGCAGCAGTCGAGCGCGGCGCGGTCGCCGCTGAACGCGGCGAGGCGCTTCTCCCAGCCCTCGCGCTCGGCCCGGCCGCGCTCGCCAGCGGCCCGGTACAGCGCGAGCACGTCGTCGGGCACGTGGAAGGGCTCGTCGGGGAGGCCCATCACCTGCTTGGCCTCGCGGATGGTGTCGTCATCGAAGGCCAGGCCGTGGGCCTTGGGGGAGTCGGTGAGCGTCGGCGACGGGTGGGCGATGTGGCTGCGCAGGATCAGCAGCGTGGGGGAGCCCGTGTGCTCCTTGGCGGCGAGGAGCGCCGCCTCGAGGGCGTCGAGGTCCTCGGCGGCCTCGCCGAGCTCGACCACGTTCCACCCGTAGCCCCGGAAGCGCAGGGCGGCGTCGTCGGACAGCGCGAGCTCGGTGCGGCCATCGATGGTGACGTGGTTGTCGTCGTAGACGACCACGAGCTTGTCGAGGCGCTGGTGCCCGGCGAGCGACGCCGCCTCGTGGCTGACGCCCTCGGCGAGGTCGCCGTCGCCGGCGATGACGAAGGTGTGGTGGTCGAACAGCTCGGGGCCGAAGCGGGCGGCGAGCCAGCGCTCGGCCATGGCCATGCCGACCGCGTTGGCGAAGCCCTGGCCGAGGGGGCCGGTGGTGACCTCGATGCCGCGGGTGTGGCCGACCTCGGGGTGGCCGGGCGTGCGCGAGCCCCACTGGCGGAACTGCTTCAGGTCCTCGAGCTCGAGGCCGTAGCCGGTGAGGTGGAGCATCGAGTACTGCAGGATGCTGGCGTGCCCGGCCGAGAGCACGAAGCGGTCCCGGTCGGGCCAGTCGGGATCCGCCGCGTCGTAGCGCAACACCCGCGTCCACAGGACGTGGGCCAGCGGCGCCAGCGCCATGGCCGTGCCCTGGTGGCCGCTGTTGGCCTTGTGGGGCGCGTCCATCGCCAGGCCTCGGACGACGTCGATGGCCCGCTTCTCCAGGTCCGCGTCTCGCACTGCTCGCTCCAGGGGTTCCGGGGGACGGGCACCCCGTCGGGCGCCCGGATGCGCTGGGCGGTCGACCCTACTCCCGGAAGACGAGCACCGAAGCCGTGAAGCCGTGGAGGAAGCTGCGGCCGCCCACCGGGCCGAGCTCGCCGGCGCAGAACATGCCGGCGACGGCCCTCGTGTCGAGCGCGTCGGCGACGACCGATGCGTCGTGGTCCCCCACACCGAAGAGCCGCTCGCCCCGGCCGTTGCAGGTGAAGACGAGCGCCGCGGACCCCTCGACCCCCTCGAGCAGCTCGCGCAGGTCCTCGTCGGCGCTGGCCGCGTCGCGGACGTGGAACTGCACCGTGGTGCCCACCGGCACCGGCGCAGCGACGGCCAGCACGCCCCGCTCGCGGTCGGCGCCGAGCACGGCGCGCACGAGGAAGTCGCCCCGGCCGAAGTCGAGCCGGTGCTCGTCGATGGCCACGCCGAGGTGGATGCCGCGCGCCAGCAGGGCGCGGTCGTCGGGCGACGCGCCCTCGGCGATCGCGGTGAGCTGGTCGAGGGCGGGCTTGCCCGCCAGCTCGAGGAGGAACCCGGGGCCGGCACGCGACGACTGGGCACGGGTGACGACCATGGGCTCGCCGATGGGGCGGCAGCCCTGGCTCACGATGGCGTGGCCCGGCGGCAGCACGACGCCGACGGCGCCGTCGCGGTGCACGGCACCATCGAGGACGAGCGCGTTGCCGCCGGGCGTCGAGGCGGCCGACGCCAGGCCGCCCACCACCGTGAGGTCCGGCCGCACCTCGCCCAGCTGGGCGAGGAACCCCTCGGCCGGGAACGAGAACGGGTCGGCGAGGACGAGCAGGGTGGCGTCGGGCGCGACGTCGGCGGGGACGCCGTCGACCATCACGGCGGGCCCGTCGCCGTCATCGTGGACGGGACCGGCGGCGAGGCGCAGCGGCCGCACCGGCAGCCCCCAGGCCGCCCACACGGCCAGGGCCGGCGCCTCCTCGGCCTCGTCCGGACCGGCGAGCACCGCGGACGCCGACGCGCCGAGCAGGGTCCCGGGTCGCAGCACGGTGCGGACCGCCGCGCTGATCTCGCCGAGGAACTCGACGTGGGCGGCGCTGGCGAAGACGACCACGAGGTCGGGGTCGACGCCGTGCTGCTCGACGATCGATCCCAGCACCTCGCCGACCGCGTCGGCGGCCACCGGGTGCTCGGAGAGCGCGGCGGCGAAGGGCACGCCCTACGCCGTCCCGGGCACGAGGGTGTACGGGACGATGGTGGCCGGCCCGCCGTCGACGCTGCAGTGCGCCTCGACGGTGCCGTAGTCGTCGAAGGGCAGCTCGGCCCGCACGAGCCGGTAGGCGAACTTGCCGGGCTCGACCTGCAGCGGCTGGGCGTTGCGCGCGATCTGCTCGCCGTCGCGCAGGAACCGCACCTCCAGGGCCCCGGTGCCCCGCTCGTCGGGCGCGCAGCGCACCAGCACGACCATGTGCGGGGCCATCGTCACCGGGGGCGCCTGGGGGGCGGCGGCGGAGAAGTGGACGCCGCCGAGGTCGATCTTGGTGGGACCGCCGGCGAAGTCCTGCTTCGTGTCGAGGTCCTCGAAGAAGAGCGCGGCGACGATGTCCATGGCGGCGACGCTAGCGAGGCGCCCCCGCGCGGCCCGTCCTCGCCCCGGTGCCGAGGAGCCAGGGAAGTAGCCTGACGCGGATGTCGGACCGCGATCCGGGCTCCACCCGGGAGGCCATCCTCGACGCAGCCCGTACGGCCTTCGCCGAGCGCGGCTACGCGGGTGCCTCGCTCGGCGACATCGCCAAGTCGGTCGGCATCGCCAAGGCCAGCCTGCTGCACCACTTCGCCAGCAAGGACGAGCTCTACGCCGAGGTCTTCGAGCGGCTCCTCGCCCAGTGGTTCGTGCGGGTCGAGGAGGCCACCGAGGTCGCCGAGGAGGGCTGGACCCAGTTCGACCACGTCCTCTCCGCCGGCTTCGAGTTCTTCGCCGAGAACCCCGACATCGTGCGCCTCGTCCGCCGCGAGGCCCTCGACGGCGGCCACTTCGGCGTCGACCTGGGCGCCACCCTGCGCCCGATGTTCGACCAGGCGGTCGGGTACCTCGAAGCCCAGATGAAGGAGGGCCGGTTCCGCAACCACGACCCCGAGCAGCTGGTGATCTCCGGCCTCGGTGCGGTCCTGTCGTACTTCTCCGACCTCCCGTTCATCGAGGGCCTCCTCGGGTCCGACCCGCTCGCCGCCGAGGCCCTCGAGCGCCGCCGCGACCACATCCGAGAGTTCTTCCGCGCCGCCCTCGAGCCGTAGGGCGGCCGGCTCGAGGCCGGGAGGCAGTGGGCCCACGCCACGCCACATAGCTGCGACAACGGCCAGTCGACCCAGCGCCGACCCTGTCGGTGCGCCCGAAGCGGACGCCGGCGACGTGTGGGCGGAGGCGACCCCGCTCAGCAGCGATCTCGACCCGCCACGCGCCGGGGGCCGGCGCGTGAGGGGTCGAGGTCGGGGGAAAGGCGCCGCTCGGCGCCGCTTGAGCCGCCACGGATGTCGCAGCTATCTGGCGCCCCTCCTCCATGGGTCCGAAGGGACCGCCGGCCGCCCGCACCCGTGCCTCGTCGGCGCCGGGCGGGTAGAAACGCCCCGCGATGGCCGAGCGCGTGGGCAACCCGGTGCCCCGGCAGATCCGGCAGCAGCTCGACCGGGGCGAGCAGCCGCTCGTCTACGAGCTGGTGACGCGCCCGAAGGAGCCCGGCGACCTCGCCGAGGGCACCTGGGCCGCGAGGTTCGGCGACGCGATCGGCACGGACGACCAGCACGAGCTGCTCCTCACCCGGCAGCGGCTCGCCGTGGTCACCACGGACCGGCGGACGAAGGAGCCGGCCATCGCCCTGTCGGTGCCCCGCCACGAGGTCGTCGCGGTCGAGCCCGCCGGTTCCGGGCTCGAGCGGGGTCGGCTCCGCTTCGGGTTCCGCGACGGTTCCGCCACCCACGGCGTCATGGGCCTCGTGCTGCCCCGCCCGGCGAAGCGCTTCCTCGACGCCTACGAGTCCTCGACACCGAAGGCGCGACGCCCGGGTCGCCGCCCCTGACCGGGTTCCGGGGAGCCGCCGGAGCCGCCACTACGGTTGCCCGCCGTGCCCACGCTCTCCGAAGCCGATTCCAAGGCCCTGCTCGCCGCCCACGGGTTGCCGGTGGCGGGGGAGCGCCAGGTGCACGACGCCGACGCCGCCGCAGCGGCCGCCGGGGAGCTCGGCTTCCCGGTGGTGTGCAAGCTCGGCGGCGACGCCATCGCCCACAAGACCGAGCGCGGGCTGGTCCGGCTGAGCCTCGGCGACGCCGACGCGGTGCGGCAGGCGGCCACGGAGCTGCTCGCCGCCGCCCGTCCCGAGGACGGCGAGGTCCACGTGCTCGTCGCCCCGATGGTGCGGGGCAACCGCGAGCTGATCGCCGGGCTCCACCTCGACCCGCAGTTCGGCATGACCGTGATGCTCGGCTTCGGTGGGATCCTCGCCGAGGCCATCGCCGACGTCGCGTTCCGGCTGGTGCCGATCACCGAGGTCGACGCCCACGAGATGATCGACTCGCTCGCCACGCAGGCGCTGCTCGGCCCGTTCCGAGGCGAGGCCGCCGTCGACCGCGATCGCCTCGCCTCCGTGCTGCTCGCCCTGTCGGCCGCCGCCGAGTCGGACCCTCGCATCGTGGGCGCCGACCTCAACCCGCTCATCGTCACCGCCGACGGCACGCCGGTCGCCGTCGATGCCCTCGTCGAGCTCGGTGAGGACGCCGCCTCCCGGCCGACGACCGAGGCGGTGGGCCCGGTGCCGAGCCCGGAGCAGTTCCGGGCGCTGTTCGAGCCGCGGGGGATCATCGTCGCCGGCGCCTCCACCCACCCCGGCAAGTTCGGCTTCGTCACCCTGCACAACCTGCTCGCCGGCGGCTACAGCGGTCGGATCTTCGCGACGAACCTCGAGGGCAGCGACGTGCTCGGCGTCCCGACGGTGGCGAACGTCGGCGACCTGCCGGCCGGCGAGGCCGACCTGATCTTCCTGTGCACGCCGGCGAATGCGAACCCCCAGATCCTGCGCGAGGCCGCCGCCATCGGCGTGCGGGCCGCCTTCATCACCTCGGCCGGCTACGGCGAGGCGGGGGAGGAGGGCCTCCGGGCCCAGGAGGAGCTGCAGGCGCTGGCCGGCGAGCTGGGCATGCTCGTCGCCGGTCCCAACGGCCAGGGCGTCGTCTCCACGCCGGCCCGCCTGTGCGCGCAGATCGTCGCGCCGATCCCGCCGGCCGGGCGCATCGGCGTCGCGTCCCAGTCGGGGAACTTCGTATCCAGCTTCGAGAACTACGCGGTGCAGACCGGCGTGGGCATCTCCCGGGCGGTGTCGGCCGGCAACGCCATCAACGTGACCGTGCCCGACTACCTCGACTTCTACGCCGACGACGATGCCACCGCCGTGGGCCTCGCCTACGTGGAGGGCATCCAGGACGGCCGCCGGTTCGCCGAGCGGATGCGCGCGGTCGCCGAGCGCAAGCCGGTGGTCGTCGTGAAGGGCGGTGCCACCGCCGGCGGCCAACGGGCGGCGGCCAGCCACACCGGCTCCCTCGCCAGCGACGACCGCGTCTTCGACGGCGTCGCCCGCCAGGCCGGCATCAACCGGGCGGCGACCATCGAGGAGGCCTTCGAGGCCGCCGCCACCTTCGCCACCCAGCCGCTGCCGAAGGGCAACCGCGTGGTGGTGATGACCACCGTGGGCGGCTGGGGCGTGGCCGCGGCCGACGCCATCTCCCACACGTCCCTCCGCCTCGCCGAGCTCCCCGAGGACCTGTTCGCCTCGATCGACGGCCTGCTGCCACCGCGCTGGAGCCGCAACAACCCGATCGACCTCGCCGGCGGCGAGACCCGCGACACCATCCCCGAGATCATCGACCTGGTGACCAGGCACCCCGACGTCGACGCCGTGCTCTACCTCGGCATCGGGATCCAGTCGAACCAGGCGGCCCTGCTGCGCACCGGCGGGTTCTACCCCGACCACGGCCTCGAGCGGATCGCCGGCTTCCACGAGGCGCAGGACGCCCGCTACGCCGAGGCCGCCTGCGACGCCTCCGACGCCTACGGCAAGCCGGTGCTCGTGGCCACGGAGCTGGCGGTGACCCACCCGGACAACCCGGGTCCCCGCACCGTGCGCGAGCGGGGCCGGCTCGCCTACGCCTCGGCGAACCGGGCCGTGCTCGCCCTCGACCACCTGTGGCGCCACCAGCAGTGGCGCCGGGCCCGGGGGCTCGACCCCACGTCGTGAGGGGCGGCCGCAGCGCGCGGCGGGCGCTGGGCTTCCGGCAGATCGGGCACCGGGTCCTCGTGGTCGCCCCGGTGCTCCTGCTCGGCGCGCTCGTGGCCGGGTCGCTCGCCGCCGTCGCCGACCTGACCGCCCCGCCGACGCCCCGGGCGCTCGGCGAGCTCGACCCACCGGCGGTGCCGGTGCTGTCGCTGCGCCGCGACCTCGACCCGCTCGCCGACCAGGTGGCCGACCGGCGCCTGCGCACCGCGCTCGACGGGTTCCTCGCCGGCCAGCCGGCCGACTCGTGCCTCGCGGTGGTGGCGCCGGACCTGCGCTACGAGCACCGCGTCGACGACCCCCAGGTCCCGGCGTCGACCACGAAGGTGCTCACGGGCACCGCGGCCCTGCTCGCCCTGGGGCCCGAGTTCCGCCACGTCACCCGCGTCGTGGCGGCGGCCGCGCCGGCCGGGGGCGTCGTCGCCGGCGACCTGCACGTCGTGGGCAGCGGCGATCCGCTGCTGGCCCTCGGCGAGTACGCCGCCCGGTACCGGCAGCCGCAGGTGTTCTCCGACGTGCGCGCCCTGGCCGACGCGATCGTGGCGGCGGGGATCACCCGCATCGACGGCGCGATCGTCGGCGACGACCGCCGCTACGACGCCGTGCGCTCCCACCCGGCCTGGCCGCCGCGGTTCGTCACCCAGGGCCAGTCCGGCCCGCTGTCGGCGCTCGCCGTCAACGACGGGTTCGTCGAGTGGCCCCCGCAGGGCGACCGGCCGGTGGTGCCGGCGCCCGACCCGCCCGCGCACGCCGCCGAGGTGCTGCGGGTCCTGCTCGCCGAGCGCGGGGTGCCCGTGGCCGGCGGCGCCCGGTCCGGTCCGGCCCCCGACGGCGCCCTGGTCGTGGCCGAGCACGCCGGCCTGCCCCTCCTCGAGGTCGTCGGGCAGCTCCTGCGCGACTCGGACAACACCACCGGGGAACTCCTCCTGAAGGAGCTGGGCCTGCAGGTCGAGGGCGCGGGCACCTTCGAGGCCGGGAGCCGGGCGGTCGGGCGGGTGCTCGCCGAAGCCGGCCTCGAGGTCGATGCCCTGACCGTCGTCGACGGCTCCGGCCTGGGTTCGGGCAACGGGCTCGACTGCGACCTGCTGGTCGATGCCCTGGCGCACGAGGCCACCCGGGGTGCGCTGCAGGCCGGGATGCCAGTGGCGGGCGAGACCGGGACCCTGGCCGAGCGGTGGGTGGACACCCCCGTCGCCGGCCGGGTGCGGGCCAAGACCGGCACGCTCAACCAGGTGACCGGCCTCGCCGGGTACGTCGACGCCCCGGGCGGCGAGATCACGTTCGCGTTCGTCGCCAACGTGGCCGGATCGGCCCGCATCGGGCTCGAGACCATCGCCGCCCAGCAACGCCTCGCCGAGGTCCTCGCCGCGCACCCGGACCGTCCGGACCTCACGAGCCTCGAGCCGTAGGGTCGCCCCCCGTGGCGGTCCTGCCGATGTTCCCGCTCGGGTCCGTGCTCGTGCCGAGCATGGTGCTGCCGCTGCACGTGTTCGAGCCCCGCTACCGGGCACTGGTGCACGACGTCCTCGAGGGTGGCGGGGAGTTCGGCGTGTGCCTCATCACCCGGGGCCACGAGGTCGGGGGCGGCGACGTCCGCGCCGACGTCGGGACCGTGGCCCGGGTCCACGAGGCCAGCGAGCTGCCCGACGGGCGCTGGGCGCTGATCGCCATCGGAGACCGCCGCCTCCGGGTCGAGCGGTGGCTCGATGACGACCCGTACCCCCGGGCCGAGGTCGTCGACCACCCCGACCCCGCACCGGGACCGGGCGAGCTGGAACGCCTGCCCGACGTCGCCGCCGCGCTGCGGACGGCGCTGGCCAAGGCGGCAGAGGCCGGCGACCCCGTCCCACCCGCCACGCTCGAGCTCTCCGACGATCCGGTCCTCGCCAGCCACCAGGCCGTCGGCCTCGCCCCGATCGCCACCCTCGACCGCCACCGACTGCTCGCCGCCGCCTCCGTCGGCGAACGGCTGGCCGGCCTCGAGGCGAGCCTCCAGGAGGCCATCGAGCTCCTCGACCTGCGGCTCGGGAGCGATCCGGCCGGCGGCTGAGGACCCGCGGGGGTTGTTGCCCCTCCTCGTCCGGAACGGGTAGAACGCCGGGGCCAGCCGAGGCCGAGGAGCAGCGTGGCAGCCAGCCGACCCACCGACAAGAGCGTCGCCACGATCGTGTCCGAGCTGTGGACCCTCACGGTCGACTACGCGAAGCAGGAGATCAAGGACCCGCTCACCGGCCTCGTCGCCTACGTCGCCTGGGGCGTCGCCACGATGGTCCTGGTCGGCATCGGATCGGTCCTGCTCGCCGTCGGCGCGCTGCGCGCCCTGCAGACCGAGACCGGCTCCACGTTCACCGGCAACCTCTCCTGGGCGCCCTACGGCATCGTCCTGGCCGGCTCGATCGTCGTGCTCGGCCTCGTCGGCGCCCTCATCATGCGAGGCAGGCGATGACGACCGACGGCAAGATCACCCGCGACGACCTCGAGGCCAAGCTCCGCGAGCTCAAGGACGACGTCGACGACACCGCCGAGTCCGCCAAGTCCTACGCGGCGGCCGCGGCCGTCGCGGTCGGGCTGCTGATCTTCGCCGTGGCGTTCGCCGCCGGACGCAAGCGCGGCCGGCGCAAGTCCACCGTCGTCGAGATCCGCAGGATCTGAGTTGGCCGTCCCCCGGTTCGCCAAGGTCGCGGCCTGGGCCGAGCTGCGGGCGCGCACCGATGGCCTGCGCGGCTCGTCCTCGGCGTGGATGGCGATCTGGGTGCTGCTCACCGGCTACCGGTGGCTGAAGAAGAAGGCCGGCCCGGACCCCGTCGTGGTGCGCGAGGCGCTCCGCCCGGGCGAGCAGCTGGTGATCACCCACTACGCCAAGGGCGCCGAGCCCGGCACGGCGACGAAGACCCGCCTCGGCCGCCGGCGTCGCTGACCGCCAAGATGGAGGGGCCATGAAGGTCCTCCTGCGCAACCCCCGCCGCGAGCTCGAGGTCGAGGGGCCGGTGCGCGTCGACACGCTGCTGCAGCGCCTCGAGATCGATCGCGGGTCCGTCCTCGTCATCCGCAACCGAGAGCTCGTTCCGGGGGACGCCGAGCTGGCCGACGACGACGAGGTCGAGGTCCGCCCGGTGATCTCCGGGGGCGCGTAGGCATGAAGTGCCGCGCCTGTCGAGGGCCGGCGGTCATCGACCTCCCGGCCCACAACGCCAACTTCTGCGTCGAGCACTTCCTCGCGTTCTGCCGCGACCAGGTCTCGAAGGCGATCACGAAGCACGAGATGCTCCGACCCGACGAGCGGGTGCTCGTCGCCGTGTCCGGCGGCAAGGACTCCCTGGCCCTCTGGGACCTCCTCGTCGACCTCGGCTACCAGGCCGACGGGTTCGTGATCGGGCTCGGCATCGGCGAGTACTCCGACGCGTCCACCGGGTTCGCCCGGGCCTACGCCGAGCAGCGGGGTCTCACCCTCCTCGAGACCTCGCTGCGCGACGACCACGGCTTCGACATCCCCACGGCGGCCAAGGCGACCCGGCGGGTCCCGTGCTCGGCCTGCGGGCTGAGCAAGCGCCACCTGTTCGACCGGGCCGCCCTCGACGGCGGCTACGACGCCGTGGCCACCGGCCACAACCTCGACGACGAGGCCGCCGTCCTCTTCGGCAACACGCTGCGCTGGAGCACCGAGTACCTGGCCCGGCAGCGGCCCGTCCTGCCCGCCCGTGACGGCTTCCCCCGCAAGATCAAGCCGCTCATCCGCCTCGGCGAGCGCGAGATGGCGGCCTACTGCGTCCTCCGCGGCATCGACTACATCGTGGAGGAGTGCCCCATGGCCGCCGGCAACAAGCACCTGCGGTACAAGGAGGCCCTGAACGCCATCGAGGCCGAGTCACCCGGCTCGAAGCACGCCTTCTACCACGAGTTCCTCGCCCGGGCCGTCGACCGCTTCGCCGACGGCGCCCCCGCCGCCGGCGAGGACGGCCACCTCGGCGCCTGCGAGCGCTGCGGCGCCCCCTCCACCAACGAGGTGTGCGCCTTCTGCCTGCTGGTCGAGCGCACCGCCTCCGCCGTGCCGGTCAGCCTGGGCGAGACCCGATGGGCCCGGCGGTGACGGCCGCCGCCGTCACCGGCCGCATCGAGGGCGACGACCCCGAGCGCCGCTTCGTCGAGGGCGACGACGTGCTGCTCATCGACCGCAAGCGCCGGCGCTACCTGGTGACGCTCAAGCCGGGCGGGGAGTTCCACAGCCACGCCGGGGTCCTCGACCACGACCAGCTGCTCGGCTCCATCGAGGGAACCACCTACCGCACGACCCATGGCCAGTGGCTGCTGGCCCTGCGCCCAACGCTGAACGACATCGTGCTCAAGATGCCCCGCGGCGCCCAGGTGATCTACCCGAAGGACATCGGCCCGATCGTGATCATGGCCGACATCCAGCCCGGGGTCCGGGTCCTCGAGTCCGGGGTCGGGTCCGGGGCCCTGTCGATGGGCATGCTGCGCGCCGGCGCCGAGATCGTCGGCTACGAGCTCCGGGAGGACTTCGCCGAGCGGGCCCAGGCGAACGTCGCCCGCTTCGCGCCCCGGGTCGCCGACCGCTACCGGGTCGAGATCCGCGACTGCTACGAGGGCATCGAGGAGACGCACCTCGACCGCGTCGTGCTCGACCTGCCCGAGCCGTGGCAGGTGGTGCCCCACGCCGAGCAGGCCCTGCGCACCGGTGGGATCCTCGTCGCCTACACGCCCACCATCGGCCAGGCCAGCCGCCTGCGCGAGGTGCTGGCCGCCTCGCGCTTCGCCTTCGAGGAGACGCTCGAGGTGCTCCAGCGCACCTGGCACATCGAGGGCCAGTCGGTCCGACCCGACCACCGCATGGTGGCCCACACCGGGTTCCTCACCAGCGCCCGGCTGCTGGCCGAGTAGCCGCCGCCAGCCGTGAACGTGCTCGATCTGGTGATCGTCGCCGTCGGGGCGATGGCGATGGTCGGCGGGTACCGCCTCGGGTTCCTCACCCGCACCGCGTCCTGGGTCGGCATGGGCATCGGGCTGTTCGTGGGCGCCCGGTCGCTGCCGTGGCTGGTGGAGCAGTTCGACCACGAGGGCCCCGCCAGCGTGCTGCTGCTCGCCGGCATCGTGCTCCTGCTCGCGTCCTTCGTCGGCCAGGCGATCGGCGTGCTGGTGGGCTCCCACCTGCGGGTCAACCTCCCGAGCCGCGAGTGGGCGGTGGCCGACCACACCTTCGGCGCCCTCGCCGGAGCGCTCGGCGTCGTGATCGCCGTGTGGCTCCTCCTGCCCACGATGGCAGACGTGCCCGGAACGTTCGCCGGGCAGGCCCGCAACTCGGTGCTGGCCCGGCACATCGACCGCCTGCTGCCCGATCCGCCGGACGCGATGGTGGCGCTGCGCCGGCTGGTGGGGGAGGACCAGTTCCCCCGCGTGTTCTCCGCCCTGCGGCCCGCTCCCGACGTCGGGCCGCCGCCGGCCGACCCCGGCCTGGGCGCCGAGGTCGTCGCCGCCGTGTCACCGTCCACCGTCAAGATCATCGGCATCGCGTGCAGCCGGGTGCAGGAGGGCAGCGGCTTCGTCACCCTCGGCGAGGACGTCGTCGTCACCAACGCCCACGTGGTCGCCGGCCAGGAGGAGACCCAGGTCGAGCTCACCGACGGCTCGCTGCTCGACGCCTTCGTGGTCGTGTTCGACCCCGACCGCGACCTCGCCGTCCTGCGCGTCCCCGGGCTCGGCCGGCGCCCGCTGCCGATCGCCGACGGCCAGCCCGGGACCGTCGGCGGCGTGTTCGGCTACCCGGGCGGGGCGCCGTTGCGCGTGCAGCCGTTCCAGGTGGGCGACGAGGTGCGCGCCGTCGGCACCGACATCTACGACCAGCGCCGCACCGAGCGCGAGGTGCTGATCCTGGCCTCGCAGCTGCGCCCGGGCGACTCGGGCTCGGCGCTGGTGGACGGCGCGGGGAACGTCGTGGGCGTCGCCTTCGCCATCGCCCCCGACGACCCGAACGTCGCCTACGCGCTGGACGTCGTCGAGCTGCAGGCGGTCCTGGCGGGGGACCTCGCGACCCCGGTGCCCACCGGGCCCTGCCTGCGATGACCACCGACGGCGGTGAGGAGCTGGTCGCGCTCGAGCGGCGGGTGCTGAGCCTGTGGCGGCTGCGGTCCGCGATCGTCCTGGGAGGCGTGGTCGCGCTGGTCCTCGCCGGCACCGCCGGCGCCGGGGCGTGGCTGGCCGGGGCGGGGGCGGCGCTGGCCCTGGGCGTCGGCGGCGGGCTGGCCGTGCGGTGGTGGACGGCGACGGTGTGGCGGGCCTGGCAGTTCCGCATCGGCGAGCACGCCTTGCACCTGCGCCACGGGGTGCTCGTGCGCCGCGAGTCGACGATCCCCTTCCACCGGGTGCAGCACATCGACCTCGAGGCCGGGCCGCTCGAGCGCCGGCTCGGGCTCACCAGCCTCGTCCTGCGCACCGCGTCGGCGTCGAGCGACTCGACGATCCCCGGCATCGACGCCGCGGAGGCCGACGCCCTGCGCACCCGGATCCTCGCCCTCGTCGGCACGGGCGACGCCCTCTGAGCGTGGTCCCCGCCGACCTGCGCACCCCCCGGCGGACCTCCCCGCTCGGCGCCCTCACCGACCTGGTGTCGGTGGAGGGGCTCCGCAACGCCGCGCCGTTGCTGATCGTGGCGGTGTCGGTCGGCCGGGTCGCGCTCGTCCTCGCCGTCGGCCTGGTGGTCGCCGTCGCATCGAGCGTCGTGTCCTGGTCGCGCCGGCTGTGGTCCTTCGACGGGGAGGTCCTCCACCTGGACGAGGGCGTCTTCGTCCGGAACCAGCGACGCATCCCGGTCGAGCGCATCCAGCACGTCGAGCTGGAGCGCCGGCTCCGCCACCAGCTGCTCGGCCTCGCCGCGGTCCGGGTCGAGACCGCCGGCGGATCGGGGGCCGAGCTGCGCCTCGATGCGATCACGCTGCCCGAGGCCGAAGCCCTCCGGACCCAGCTGCTGCGCGCTCGCGATCGCCAGGTCGCCCCCGCCGGCTCGCCGGGCGAGCCGCCGTGGGACCCGGCCCGCCACGGGCCGCCGCCGCCCGCCCCGCCTCTGCCCGAGGAGGTCCTCGTGCGGCTCCCGCCGGCCCGCCTGCTGCTGGCCGGGGTCACGGGCCCCGAGGTCGTGGCGGTGCTGACCGCGCTCGCCCTCGGCCTGGACGCGCTGGTCGACCTCGGGGTCGACCCGGACGACCTCGGCTCGCTCGACGTCGAGCGGCTGTCGCTGCTCGCGCTCGTCCTCCTCGGCATCCCGGTGTGGCTCTCCGTCGCCGCCGTGATCGGCCTGGTGCGCCGCTGGGACCTCACGGCGACCGTGCGCGGCGACGAGCTGCGGGTCACCTACGGGCTGCTGCAGCGCCACGAGCTCGTCGTGCGCACGGATCGGGTGCAGGACGCGCGGGTCTCCGAGCGACTGCTGCTGCGCCCCTTCGGCCGCGCCGACCTCCGCCTGCGCAGCGCGGCGTCGGGCAGCGGCGACGCCAGCCGGGCCGACATCCCGCTGCTCGCCGGTCCCGAGATCGACCTGGTGCTGGCGCGCGTGCTGCCCGCCGCCGTGCCCCGACCCGCGCTGGCGCCGGCGCCGCCGGCCGCCCGCAGACGGGCCCTGGTGCGCGGCGCCGTCGCGTCGCTCGTGCTGGCCGCAGCGACCGTCGCGCTCGCCGCCGCCACGACCTGGGCGCTGCTGGCGCTGCTCCCCGTCGCCCTCCCGCTCGGTCCGGCGGTGGGCGAGCTGTCGTACCGCGGCCTCGGCTGGGCCGAGGCGGGTGGCGTCCACCACAGCCGCGTCGGCGCCCTGTCCCGGCGGACCGCGATCGTGCCGGCGGCGCGGGTGCAGTCGGGCGCGGTGGTCGCCAGCTGGTTCCAGCGCCGTCGCCGTCTCGCGACGGTCCGGCTGGACCTCGCGGGCGCGGCGGTGGGCGTCGTCGACCGGGACATCAGCGAGTGCCGAGCGCTCCTGCGGTCGGCGGTGACGTGAAGGATCGGCGCGCTGGGGGAGCGGTGACCCCCGAACGCGCCGATCGGCGCGTTCGTCCCCCCGGGCGGTGACCGGGCGCGCCACGGGCGGCCCCGGAGGGCCGCCCGTGCAGATCGCTCGTGACCGGCTCAGCCGGCGCGGCTCACACCTCGATGAAGATGCACTCGCCGGGGCACTCCTCGGCGGACTCGATGACCGCCTCCTCCTGCCCGGCGGGGACGGGGGCGACGGCTTCGGCGCCACCCGGGTCGCTGAGGACCTTGTCGCCGTCCTTGACGTAGGCGAGGCCGTCGTCGAGGAGCGCGAAGACGTCGGGGGCGATCTCCTCGCACAGACCGTCGCCCGTGCAGAGATCCTGATCGATCCAGACCTTCATGTCGGTGTCGCCCTCCGTGGGTGCGGTGTCGAGGTGGCGGTCGGGACGACCGCCGGCTGCCCCTGCACCCTACCGAAGCGATGAATAACCCCGGCAACCCCGCGCAAACGTTTTCGGGTGGGCGCCGCGCGAGGCAGCCCGACGGCACCGGTGTATGGTCCGCGACAGGCGAGTGCAGGGAGTCCGGCCATGACCACAGGTGACGACGGGGACGGCGAGGTCGTCGTGCTCCGAGACCAGCTCGAGGCGCTCGAGCAGGAGGTCGTCCAGCTCCGCCAGCGCCTGCAGGACGCCCCCAAGCGGGTGCGCACCCTGGAGGAGCGGCTGCTGGAGACCAAGGGCCAGCTGTCCCAGGCCATCTCCCAGAACGAGAAGCTCACCTACACCCTGCGCGAGGCGCGCGAGCACATCGCCGCCCTGCGCGAGGAGGTCGACAAGCTCACCCAGCCCCCGGCCGCGTACGGCACGTTCCTGCGCATGAACGACGACGGCACCGCCGACGTCCACGCCGGCGGGCGCAAGATGCGCGTCGCCGTGCACCCCGAGCTCGCCGACGACGTCGACGCCCTCCCGCAGGGCGCCGAGGTCGTGCTGAACGAGAGCTTCAGCATCATCCTGTCCCGCTCGCCCGAGGGGCAGGGCGAGGTGGTCACCCTCAAGGAGGTGCTGGCCGACAAGCGCCGCGCCCTCGTCGTGGGGCGCGCCGACGAGGAGCGCGTGGTCGAGCTGGTCGAGGAGCTCATCGGATCGAAGCTGCGCTCGGGCGACACGATGCTGCTCGACGCCCGCTCGGGCCTGCTGCTCGAGAAGCTGCCCCGCCCCGAGGTCGAGGAGCTCGTGCTCGAAGAGGTGCCCGACGTCCGCTACGAGGACATCGGCGGCCTCGACGATCAGATCGAGCAGATCGCCGACGCGGTCGAGCTGCCCTTCCTGCACCAGGAGCTCTTCGCCGAGTTCCAGCTGCCGGCGCCCAAGGGCATCCTGCTGTACGGGCCGCCCGGCTGCGGCAAGACCCTCATCGCGAAGGCGGTGGCCAACAGCCTCGCCAACAAGGTGGCCGAGACCACCGGCAACGAGGCCCGCAGCTTCTTCCTCAACATCAAGGGCCCCGAGCTGCTCAACAAGTACGTCGGCGAGACCGAGCGCCAGATCCGCCTCGTCTTCCAGCGAGCGCGCGAGAAGAGCGAGGAGGGCTGGCCGGTCATCGTGTTCTTCGACGAGATGGACTCGATGTTCCGCACCCGCGGCTCGGGCATCAGCTCCGACATGGAGTCCACCATCGTCCCCCAGCTCCTCGCCGAGATCGACGGCGTCGAGTCGCTGAAGAACGTCATCGTCATCGGCGCCTCCAACCGCGAGGACCTCATCGACCCCGCCATCCTGCGACCCGGCCGCCTCGACGTGAAGATCAAGATCGAGCGCCCCACGGAGACGACGGCGGCGTCCATCTTCTCCCGCTACCTCACCAGCGCCCTGCCCATCGACGAGGACGAGGTGCGCACCCTGGGCGGCGGCGACGTCGACAAGGCCATCACCGCCATGATCGAGAAGACCGTCGAAGAGATGTACTCCACCGAGGACCGCAACCGGTTCCTCGAGGTCACCTACCAGAACGGTGACAAGGAGGTCATGTTCTTCAAGGACTTCAGCTCGGGCGCCATGATCGAGAACATCGTGCGCCGGGCGAAGAAGCTCGCCATCAAGCGGCTCCTCGCCGGCGGCGACCGGGGCATCCGCACCGACGACCTCCTCGCCTCCATCAAGCAGGAGTTCAAGGAGCACGAGGACCTGCCCAACACCACCAACCCCGACGACTGGGCCAAGATC
>Ga0208490_100130_pt1 | contig 59555 bp, 59 predicted proteins | sample SubbioAug_CSWold_FD_184818 | JGI IMG/M metagenome (GOLD analysis project Ga0208490, IMG submission 184818) | Serpentinite rock and fluid subsurface biosphere microbial communities from McLaughlin Reserve, California, USA - CR11Aug_CSWold (SPAdes) | ecosystem: Environmental > Terrestrial > Deep...
CCCGCCACACCGGCAGGACCGGCCCGAAGGTCTCCTCGACCGACAGCCGCGACTCGTGTGACGGCTCGGCGACCACGGTCGGCGCGTGGTACCAGCCCTCGGCCAGCCGCTCGTCGTCGGGCAGCTCGCCGCCCGCGACGATCTCGCCGCCCGAGGCGACCCCGTCGGCGAGCTGCGCGGCGAGCAGGTCCCGGCCACCCTCGCTGTGCATCGGGCCGATCTGGGTGCCCTTGGCGTCGCCCGGGCCGAGCGTGAGCCTGCCGGCCTTCGCCGCGAGTTGCTCGATCACGTGGTCGGCCACGGACTCCTCGACGTAGACCCGCTTGACGGCGAGACAGGCCTGTCCGCAGTTGAAGAAGCGTCCCATGCTGGCGGCGCTGATGGCCGCGTCGACATCGCCGTCCGCGCAGATGATCAACGGGTCGGAGCCGCCCAGTTCGAGCGTCACCCGGGCCAGGCGCTCGGAGGCGGCCGCCATCACGTGCTTGCCGACCGGGGTCGAGCCGGTGAAGGCGACCTTGGCGACGTCGGGGTGGCGGATGAGCGCCTCGCCGGTGACCTCGCCGACCCCGGTGACGACGTTGAAGACCCCGTCGGGCAGGCCGGCCTCGTGCATCAGCTGGGCGATGCGCAGCGTGGTCAGCGGGGTGGTCTCGTCGGGCTTGGCCACCACGGTGTTGCCGGTGATCAGCGCAGGGCCGAGCTTGTTGCCGAGCAGCGTGGTGGGGAAGTTCCACGGCACGATCGCGCCGACGACCCCGAGCGGGCGCTTGATCACGAACCCACGGGCGCCGTCGTCGAGGTTGGCGACCGATTCGCCGCGCAGGTTGCGGGCCAGGCCCGCGTAGTGGTCGAGCGTCTCGACGAAGCGGTGCAGCTCGAGCTTGGCCTCGCGCAGCGGCTTGCCCTGCTCGGCGGTCAGCGTCGGTGCGAGTTCGTCGATCGCGCCGGCGACGTGGCGGGCGGCCGCCAGCAGCAGCTCGCCACGCTTGGCGGCCGGCACCTTGCGCCAGGTCGCGAACGCCGTCTTCGCGGCCTGGACGGCGGCATCGACCTCGTCGGGTCCGGCGTTGGGGGCATCGCCGACGACCTGGCCGCGCGCGGGGTCGCGGATCTCGAGCCGCTCCAACCCGTCGACCTTGACCTCGCGGCCACCGAAGAACAGCTCCGCCATGAGGGGTTCCTCCCTGGATTCTCGGGTCGGGTGACGACCCGGTTTGCGGGCGCATGCGTGGACCGACGAGGCTGTACGCGTCGCGACACCGCCGCGGCTAGACTAACCGGTCAGTCAGTTTCGGTCAACGGAGCTCCAGGTGCCCCCAGCGCAGATCACGGTCACACGCCCGCTCGAATGGATGGACACGGACGCGGCCGGCATCTGGCACTACTCCACGACCATCCGGTTCGTCGAACACGCCGAGCTCGAACTGCACCGGCAACTGCGGATCGTGGGCGTGACCTTCGGCAAGACGCCGCGCGCGCGGATGGAGATGGACTTCCGCAGCTCGGTCCGTTTCGGCGACGACGTGACCACGACCCTCACCGTCGCCCACGTCGGGCGCACCTCGATCGTCTACGGGTTCACGCTCGAGACCCCGCGAGGCCTGGCGGCGGAGGGTCGCATCGTGACCGTCCTGGTCGGCGGCGACGCCCGTCCCATCGAGGTACCCGAGGACGTGCGCGTCGCGCTGAGCGCCGGTACGCCGCGCGACGCCGACACCGCCACCGCTTGAATGGGCGCGGCGTCTCAGCCGCCGTGGCGCAGCAGCAGGACCTCGGCGACCAGCGCCGGGCGGGACTCGCCCTCGATCTCGACCGTGACGTCGAGTCGCATGAGCAGCCCACCGGCCTTGGGCTCCGTGGCCGAGAGCGTGGCCCGCGCCCGGACGCGTTGGCCGACCTTGACCGGTGCGGTCAGCCGCAAGCGGTCGAGGCCGTAGTTGACGCCCATCGTCGCGTCGGAGACCTCCAACAGCTGGCCCAGCAGGACCGGCAGCAGCGACAGCGTCAGGTAGCCGTGGGCGATGGTGGTGCCGAACGGGCCCGCGGCGGCCCGCTCGGCGTCGACGTGGATCCACTGGTGGTCCCGGGTGGCCTCGGCGAACAGGTCGACCATCCGCTGATCGACCTCGAGCCAGTCGGAGGCGCCGAGGCCGACGTCGCGCGCCGCAGCCAACTCCGCCATCGTCATCGTGACCGTCACGTGCAGCGCTCCCGGGATCGTCCGGCGGGGGAGCCTACCGACGTGTCGACGGTCACCCGCACCGTGAGTTCACTCTCGACGTGGCGGCGCGCCACCGGTTCGAGCACTTCCCGCAGCCGCTGGAACAGCGTCGCGGCCTCGGTCCCCTCCCAGTCCTCGGGCAGCAGCTCGGTCGGAAGGCCCGGGTCGACGTAGGGCAGCTTGCGCCACTCGTGCAGCCCGGCCACGAAGTCGGCGAAGGCCCGCGCGGGATCCTGTTGCGGATCGCTGCCACGGTGCGCGTCGAGGACCGGGCCGAACTCGTCGATGTAGGCCCGGTAGGCGGCGCGCATCCGGTCGACGTCCCAGCAGCGTGCGACCAGGGACGAGGTGTCCGCGAACGCCTCGTAGTGGGCACGGAACAGGTCGACGTACGCCTCGAGCCCGAGTTGCTCGACCAGCTCACGCGCCTGGTGCATCACCCGTGCGGGTGCGATCCACAGCCCGCCGCCGAGGCTGCCGAACCCGAGCCACGCCAGGCGGCTGCGCAGCTGGTGGCGCAGTTCGCGGATCTCCTCGGGCACCGAGAACGACGCGAGCGCCCAACCCTCGTCCAGCCGCGCAGGTTGCAGGATCGAGTAGATCCGCTGGTCGCCCTCGGCGAGCAGTTGTCCCGCCCGCCCGGTCAGCTCGTAGCCGACCCGGCCCTGGACCTTGCGGCGTGCGAGCAGGCCGTTGCGCGAGAACCGCGACACGGCCAGCCGCACGGCCTGCTCCTCGACCCCGACCGCCGCGAGCAGGCGCACGAGGTCGGCGACCGCGATCCAACCGCCCAGATCGCGCACGAACGCGCCGTACACGTCCAGCAGGACCGACCGTGATCGCATCGCCCGCATCCGCCGTCACCTCCCCTGCGGGCCCGGGCCGGTCACGCGAACGCCGCGTGCCCGGTGATCGCACGGCCGAGGGTGAGCGTGTGGATCTCCTCGGTGCCCTCGTAGGTCGCGACCGACTCGAGGTTGTTGGCGTGTCGCATCACCGGGTACTCGAGCGTGATGCCGTTGGCGCCCAGGATGCCGCGGGCCGTCCGTGCCAGCTCCAGGGCGGTGCGCACGTTGTCGAGCTTGCCGACGCTGACCAGCTCCTTGGTGAGCGTGCCGGCGTCCTTCATCCGGCCGAGCCGGTGCGCGAGCATGGCCGCCTTGTTGAGCCCGATGGTCATCTCGACCAGCTTGCGCTGCGTCAGCTGGAACCCCGCGATCGGCCGGCCGAACTGCTCGCGGGTCCGTGCATAGTCGAGCGCCACCTCGACGCAGGTCCGGGCGGCGCCCACCGCGCCCCACAGGATCCCGAACCGGGCCTCGTTGAGGCACGACAGCGGCCCCTTGAGCCCGGAGACGCCGGGCAGGACGGCATCCTCGGGCAGGCGCACGTCGGTGAGCACCAGCTCGGAGATCACCGACGCGCGCAGCGACAGCTTCGGCGCCACGTCACGGGCCTCGAACCCGGGGGTGTCGGTCGGCACGACGAAGCCGCGGATGCCGTCGTCGGTGTTGGCCCAGACGACCGCGACGTCGGCGACCGCACCGTTGGTGATCCACAGCTTGGTGCCGTTGATCACCCAGTCGGTCCCGTCGCGCCTGGCGCTGGTGCGCATCCCCGCCGGGTCGCTGCCGTGGTCGGGCTCGGTCAGACCGAAGCACCCGATGGCCTCGCCCCGTGCCATCGGTGGCAGCCAGCGTTGCTTCTGGGCCTCGGAGCCGTACTTCCAGATCGGGAACATCGCGAGCGATCCCTGCACCGACACGAAGCTGCGCAACCCGCTGTCGCCGGCCTCGAGCTCGAGACAGGCCAGGCCGTAGCTGGTCGCGTTCGTCCCCGCGCAGTCGTAGCCCTCGAGGTGCATGCCGAGCAGGCCGAGCGCGCCGAGCTCGGGTGCGAGCTCGACCGGGAAGGTGCCCTGCTCGAAGTGGTCGGCGATGTCGGGCAGGACCCGGTCACGGACGAAGCGCCGCGTGGACTCGGCCACCAGACGTTCCTCGTCGCTGAGGTCGCCCGCCAACCCGAACAGGTCGGTCGCGTCGAGCGTCGGGATGTCGGTCATGCGTCGGCTCCCGGGTCGGCGATCACCGCGGTGGCGACGATCTCCACCAGCGCGTCGGGGTCGTACAGCTCGGAGACGCCGAACAGCGCCATCGCGGGGAAGTGCCGGCCGAGGGCCTCGCGGTAGGTCGCGCCGAGCTCCTTGGGGGCCGCCCGGTAGGCCGCGACGTCGGTCACGTACAGCTGCATGCTCACGACGTCCTCGACGCGCGCCCCCGCCGCCTCGAGCACCCGCACCAGGTTGCGCAGCGCCTGGCCGAACTGCGCGATGATGCCCTCGTCGAGCGAGCCGTCGGCGTGGTGGCCGGTCTGGCCCCCCGTGTGGACGGTGCGGCCCGGCGCGGCGACCACCGCGTGCGAGAACCCGACCGGCGGCAACAGCCCCTCGGGGTTGACGTGTGTGTGGCTCATCGTCCGCTCCACTCCGGGTCGCGTCCGTCCCGTCTGGCGGCGAAGAACTCGGCGTGGTCGTCGCTGCGCATCAGGAAGGCCTGCACGAACGCCTCCATCTCGATCGCGCTGGACAGGTCCATGTCGAGCTCGCGGGTCAGCAGCTTCTTCGTGGCCGCGATCGCGAACGTGGGGCCGTCGGCGAGCCGCCGCGCCCACGCCATCGCGGCGGGCACCACCTCGTCGGGCTCGACGACCCGGTTGACGAGGCCCCAGCGCTCGGCGGTCTCGGCATCGAGCCGGTCACCCAGCAACAGCAGCTCGGTGGCGCGGGCCAGCCCCACCACGCGCGGCAGCAGGTAGGCGCACCCCATGTCCGCCCCGGCCAGCCCGACCTTGGTGAACAGGAAGTGGAAGGCGGCGGGGCGGGCCATGATGCGCAGGTCGGCGGCCAGCGCGATGACCGCGCCGGCGCCCGCGGCCGTGCCGTTGATCGCGGCGACGACCGGGATCGGCAGCTCGCGCAGGTTCTTGACCACCGCCCCCGTCATCCGGGTGAAGTCGGTCACACGCCGGTTGTCGCCGTGCTCGAGCAGTTCCCCGATGATGTCCTCGACGTCGCCGCCCGAGCAGAACCCCCGGCCGTCGCCGGTGATGACCATGGCGTGGACGTCGTCGCGGTGTTCGAGTTCGGCGGTGAGGTCGCGCAGGTCGGCGTAGACGTCCAGGGTGAGCGCGTTCATCCGGTCGGGCCGGTCGAAGGTGAGCAGCCCCACCCCGTCGGCGACCTCGAAGCGGAAGTGGTCCCAGTCGGCGGTGAACGGCGCCGAGGCGCGGAAACGGGTCACCAGTGTCCTCCTCCGTCGAGTACGAGCGTGTGGCCGTTGACGGCCGCGGTCGGGTCGGTCCCGGCGCGCACCAGGCCCACGGCCGCATGCTTGGCGGCCGCGTAGGCGCTGATGTAGGGACTGCCCGCGGCCGGTCGGTCACCGAGCGCCTCGAGGGCGTCGACGTCGCGGCCGGTCGCGACCACCGCGTGGCCCGAGCGGGCGAGGTGGTCGACGATGGCGCGGCCGATGCCGCGCGAACCGCCGATCACCACCGCACGGCGCGGCGTGGCGTCACCCATCGCGGTACAGCTCCCGCGCGATGATGGTGCGCTGGATCTCGGAGGTGCCCTCGTAGATCCGCAGCGCCCGGACCTCGCGGTACAGCTCCTCGAGCAGGTGGCCGCGTTCGAGCCCGGCCGCGCCCAGCAGCTGGACCGCGCCGTCGACGACCTGCTGCGCGGCCTCGGTCGCGAACAGCTTGGCCATCGCGGCGCTGCGGGTGGGGCGGCCACCCTCGTCGTGGATGCGGGCGGCGTCACGGACCAGCAACCGGGCGGCCTGGATCGAGGTGGCCATGTCGGCCAGCCCGTGCGCGACGGCCTGGTGCTCGCGCAGCGGCCGCCCGAACGACTCGCGCCGATCCGCGTGGTCGCGTGCGGCCTCGAACGCGGCCTGGGCCATGCCGACCGCGGCCGCTCCGACACTCGGACGGAAGCGGTCGAGCGTGGCCATCGCGACCCGGAAGCCGGCGTCGACCTCACCGAGGACCTGCTCGACACCGACGTGGACGCCGTCGAACTCGAGCCGGCCGATGGCATGCGGCGCGAGCAGTTCGAGCGAACGGCCCGACAGCCCCGCGGCGTCACCGGGGACGGCGAACGCGGTCACGCCGCGGGCGCCGGCGTCCGGGGTGGTCCGCGCGAAGACGGTGTAGACGTCGGCGTCCGGGGCGTGCGAGATCCAGGTCTTCTCCCCCGTCAGGCGGTAGCCCTCGCCATCCGGTTCGGCCGCGAGCTGCAGCGCACCGGCGTCGCTGCCGGCCCCGGGTTCGGTCAGTGCGAACGCCGCAACCGCCCGACCCTGCGCGACCTCGGGGATCCACCGCCGCGCCAGATCGGGCCTGCCGGAGAGCAGGATCGGGTAGGCGCCGAGGCCCTGGACCGCGAGCGTGGTCTCGGCGGTCGGGCACTCGCTGGCCAGTGCCTCGCGGATCAGGCACAGCTCGCTGGCCGCGACGCTTCCGGTGGCGCTGCCGCCGAGCTCGCGCGGATACAGCCGCACGCTCAGGCCACAGGCGGCGAGTTCAGCGACCAGGCGCCGGTCGACGCGGCCCGGCGTTCCCGCGGCCACCACGGGCGCCAGCCGGGTGCGCGCGAGCTCGCGCAGCTCGGCGACGCGTTCGTCCCAGCCCGCCACGTCGCCCGCACCGCCAGCCGTGCTGCTCACCCTCATCGACCTCCCGGGCGTCGTCACGCCGCTCGACGCCGCCAAACTCTATCAGCCTCTTTACGACCGTGACAGACCTGATATCTTTTTGGTGGGCGGAAGCAGGGAGAGCCGACAGGATGCGGGTCACGTCGATCGGTGGGGGCCCGGGCGGGCTGTACACCGCGATCCTGCTCAAGTCGGCGGACCCGTCGCACGAGGTGACGGTCTACGAGCGCAACGCCCCCGACGACACGTTCGGGTTCGGGGTGGTGTTCTCGGCCGCCACCCTGCGCGAGCTCGAGGCGGCCGATGCCGTCAGCTTCCAGCGACTGTGGGACGCCAGCGCCCGCTGGGACCCCGTCGAGGTCCGCTACGGCGGGCAGCGCATCCGCGCCCACGGCAACCGGTTCGCGGCGATCTCGCGCCATCGCCTGCTCGACGTGCTCCAGCAGCGGGCCAAGGAACTCGGCGTCGAGCTGCGATTCGAGACCGAGGTCGACGACGTCGACGCCTGCCTCGCCGACGCCGACCTCGTGCTCGGCGCCGACGGCATCAACTCGCGGGTGCGCCGCCATTTCGAGGCCGCGTTCGCGCCGACAACGACCCGCGAGGGCAGCAAGTTCATCTGGCTCGGCACCACGCAACGCTTCGACGCGTTCACGTTCATCTTCGAAGAGGCCCCGGCCGGCACGTTCCAGGCGCACATCTATCCGTTCAGCCAGGACCGGTGCACCTTCATCGTCGAGTGCACCGAGGACACGTGGCGCGCGGCCGGGCTCGACGCCGTCGATCCCACCAGCCTCGCTCCCGGCCAGTCCGACCACGACAACATCGCCTTCCTGCAGCGACTGTTCGCCGACCACCTCGACGGTCACGAACTGGTGGCGAACAACTCGAAGTGGCTCGACTGGACCACGGTGCGCAACGCCACGTGGCACCACGACCGGGTCGTGCTGCTGGGCGACGCCGCCCATACCGCCCACTTCTCGATCGGCTCGGGCACCAAGCTCGCGCTCGAGGACGCGATCGCCCTGGCCGACGCACTGCAGACCGAACCCGACCTGCAGGCGGCCCTGCGGGCGTACGAGAGCGCGCGCAAGCCGTCCGCTGACGGCATCCAGCAGGCCGCTGCCGAGAGCCTGGACTGGTTCGCCCGCTACCGCCGGTACTGGGGCTTCGCCCCGCCCCAGTTCGCCTACAGCCTGCTCACCCGCAGTTCGCGGGTGGACTACGACAACGTCCGGCGTCGGGACCCGGAGCTGATCCACCAGCTCGACCGCTGGTTCGCCGCGCAGGCGACGGGGCGCGACGCCACGCGTCTGCTCGCACCGCCCGCGCCGGCCTTCACCGAGCTGCGCGTCGGTCCAACCGTGCTGCCGAACCGGCTGGCACTGCTGGTGCGCGCCGAACCGGCCGGCACGGAAGGCACACCGACGCCCGACCTCGCGCAGGCGACGGTCGAGGCCGCGCACGCGGGCGCCGGGCTGGTACTGGTCGACGGCGTCGCGGCCGCCCCCGAGGCCCGCGCCACCCCCACCGACGCCGGGCTCTACAGCGACGCCGCCGAGGCCGCGTGGCGCGCGGTGGTCGACTGCTGCGGCAGCGCGGGATCCCGTCCGCTGCTCGGGGTACGCCTGCGGCACGCCGGGCCGCGCGGCGCCACCGCACCCCGCGCCCGCGGCACCGACCTGCCGCTCCCGCCCGCACTGACCTGGCCGCTGGTGGCCGCCTCGGACGGGCGCTACCGCCCCGTCGGGCACGCCGCGACGGCGCTGACCGAGGCGGGGATGGCCACGGTCCGTGACGCGTTCGTCGCCGCCGCCGAACGGGCCGTCCGCGCCGGCTTCGACCTCCTCGAGCTCCAGCTCGGCCACGGGGAGCTGCTGGCGAGCTTTCTGTCCCCGCTCACCAACCGTCGCGACGACGGGTTCGGCGGCGACGTCCACGCCCGGCTGCGCTTCCCGCTGTCGGTGGTCGACGCCGTCCGCGCGGTCTGGCCCGACGACCGGGTGCTGTCGGCGTGCTTCTCGGCGAGCGACCTGCAGCCGGGGGGCCTCGCCGTCGACGACGCCCGCACGATCGCCCGGGAGCTGCGCCGGCACGGGGTCGAGCTGTTGCACGTCGTGGCGGGCCAGACCACCCCGCGTTCGCGTCCGGAGTACGGCATCGGCTTCAACACCGGCTGGAGCGACATCGTGCGCAACGAGGCGGGCGGCCCGGTGCTCACCTCGGGCCATCTGCCGACCGTCGACGACGTCAACCACGTACTGATGGCGGGCCGGGCCGACCTGTGCGTGCTCGGGCTGCCACTGCCCGCCACCCCGCCGTGGCTGACGGCGGCCGACGGCGACCACGCCCGACCGACGGCCACCTCGCGAACCACCGGCGACCCAGGAGGATGAGATGCAACTCGGTGTCGGGCTCCCCAACGGTGTACCCGGCTGCGGCCCCGAGCTGCTCGTCGGGTGGGCCCGCGCCGCCGACGCGGGCCCGTTCGCGAGCCTCGGCGTGATCGACCGCGTCGTGTACGACACGATCGAACCGCTCGTCGCGCTCAGCGCCGCCGCGGCGGTCACCGAACGCATCGAGCTGGTGACCAGCATCCTGATCGCTCCGCTGCGCGAGACGAGCACGCTGGCCAAGCAGATCGTGTCGCTCCACGCGCTGGCGCCGGGCCGGTTGACGGTCGGGGCCGCCATCGGCGCCCGCGGTGACGACTACGCACGTTCGGAGTTCGGCCGGGCGGGCCGCGGCGACCGGCTCACCCGGCAGCTCGCCACGATCCGCGCGATCCTCGACGAGGGCGCGGTCACCGCGCCCGGCGCACCGGGGATCCCGCCGCTGCTGGTCGGCGGCAGCGCCGGCCCGTCGTTCTCCCGCGTCGCCCAGCTCGCGGACGGCTGGATCCATGGCGGCAGCCCGCCGCGGACCTTCGCCCGCGAGGCCCAGGAGGTCCGTGCGGCCTGGGCCGACGCCGGCCGGGTCGGCTCGCCGCAGATCCGCTCGATGGCGTACTACGCGTTGGGCGACGCGGCCGCCGCCGGTCGCGACTACCTGCTCGACTACTACGCCTTCACCGGCGCCTTCGCGCCCCGAATCGCCGACGGGCTGCTGACGAGCCCACTCGCGATCCGCGAGTACGTCCAGGCCTACGCCGACGCCGGCTGCGACCAGCTGCTGCTGTTCCCGACCGTGCCGCAGCTCGACCAGCTCCACGCCCTCGCCGACGCGGTCGGCGACGTGCCGTCCGGTGCCGCCACGGGAGGGATCCACCCATGAGCCAGCACCGCACCGGCCACGTCGACACCTTCGCCGCGGATCGCCTGCCCCCGCCCGAGGCACGGCCGGTCCTGCGCGACGACCTCGCCGGCCTCGACTACCCCGCCCGCCTCAACGCCGCGGCGGAGCTGCTCGACGGCACCATCGCACGGTACGGCGCGGACCGGCCGTGCTTGTCCACGCCCGACGACACCTGGACCTATGCCGAGACCCGGCGGCGCGTCGACGGCATCGCCCGCGTGCTGGTCGACGAGCTCGGTGTCGTCGCCGGCAACCGGGTCCTGCTGCGCGGACCGAACAACGCCTGGCTCGCCGCCTGCTGGCTGGCGACGCTCAAGGCGGGTGCGATCGCCGTGACCACGATGCCGCTGCTGCGACCCGCCGAGTTGCGGCCGGTGCTGACCAAGTCGCGGCCGGCGGTCGCGCTGTGCGACCACCGGTTCGTCGACGACCTCGCCGCGGCCGACCCGGAGCTGCCCGTGGTCACCTACGGCGGCGACGGCGCGGACGACCTCGTGTCACGCATCCGCAACCACACCGGCAGCTTCGCCGCCGCCGACACCGCCGCCGACGACATCGCCCTGATCGCCTTCACCTCCGGCACGACCGGGGAACCCAAGGGATGCGCCCACCGGCACAAGGACGTGCTCGCCATCGCCGACACCTTCTCGGCCCGGCTGATCCGCCCCACGCCGGAGGACGTCTTCACGGGGAGCCCGCCGCTGGCGTTCACCTTCGGCCTCGGGCAGCTGCTGATCTTCCCGCTGCGCGCGGGCGCGTCCACGCTGCTGCTCGAACAGGGCGCGCCGCCGAAGCTCGCCGAGGCGATCGCGACCCACCGGGCGAGCGTGTGCGGCACGGCCCCGACCGCCTACCGGGCGATGCTGCAACTCGACGACCTCGACCTGTCGTCGCTGCGACGGGGGGTGTCCGCCGGCGAGACCCTGCCGGCATCGACGTGGCAGGCGTTCCGCGACCGCACCGGCATCGAGCTCATCGACGGCATCGGCTCGACCGAGATGCTGCACATCTTCATCGCCGCCGCCGACGACGACATCCGCCCCGGTGCCACCGGTCGGCCCGTGCCCGGCTACGAGGCCATGGTCGTGGACGACGACGGCGCCGAGGTTCCCGACGGGCAGCTCGGCAGACTCGCCGTCCGCGGCCCGACCGGCTGCCACTACCTCGACGACCCGCGCCAGGCGGACTACGTCCAGCGGGGCTGGAACCTCACCGGCGACGCGTTCGTGCGCGACGAGGACGGCTACTTCTGGTACCAGGCCCGGGCCGACGACCTGATCATCTCGTCGGGCTACAACATCGCCGGCCCCGAGGTCGAGGACGCGCTGCTGTCCCACGACGCGGTCGCCGAGGTGGCGGTCGTCGGCGTCCCCGACGAGGAGCGCGGTGAGCTCGTCAAGGCGTTCGTGGTCCTGCGCGAGGGCGTGACCGGCGACGACGCGATGGTCGAAGCGCTCCAGGAGCACGTCAAGCAGGCCATCGCGCCCTACAAGTATCCCCGTGCGATCGAGTTCCGCGTCGGTCTGCCGCGCACGCAGACCGGCAAACTGCAACGCTTCCGGCTACGGGACGAGACTGGCTGACCGTCCCGGGGCCGCCGACGCGGCGTACACCGACCGAGGAGGAGCGACGATGGGCGCGTTGAACGAGTTGCTGGAGGGCCTGCGCGGCGGCACGATCGAGGTGGTCGACCTCACGGCCCCGCTGCACCGCGACACGCCGATCCTGGCGCTGCCGGCCGAGTTCGGCCAGACCGAACCGTTCCAGCTCCACGAGATCAGCCGGTACGACGACCGCGGGCCCGGCTGGTACTGGAACAACTTCACCACCGGCGAGCACACCGGCACCCACTTCGACGCGCCGGTGCACTGGGTGACCGGCAAGGACGGCGAGGACGTCGCCACGGTCGCGCCGGCGCGGCTGATCGGGCCGGCCGCCGTCATCGACCGTTCGCAGGACGCCGCCGCCGACCCGGACTTCCTGCTCGAGATCGACCACGTCCGCGCCTGGGAGGACGACCACGGCCCCCTGCCCGACGGCGGCTGGCTGCTCTACCGCACCGGCTGGGACGCCCGCAGCGACGACCCGGCCGCCTTCGCCAACGCCGACGACACCGGCCCGCACACGCCGGGGATCTCGGTCGAGTGCGCGCGGTACCTGGCCGAGGAGACCGACCTGCTCGGGGTGGGGGTCGAGACGGTCGGCACCGACGCCGGGGCCGCGCACGCGTTCGAGCCGGCGTTCCCGTGCCACTCGTTCCTGCTCGGCGCCGGCAAGTACGGGCTCACGCAGCTGCGCAACGTCGGGGCGCTGCCGCCCACCGGCGCGGTGGTCGTCGCCTCCCCCCTGCCCATCGTCGGCGGGTCGGGCAGCCCCGTACGCGTCCTGGCGCTGGTCGAGCGCTGATGTCGGTCAGCGTCTCCGAAGCCGTCGGTGCCGCACTGGTCGAACTCGGCGTCGAGCGGGCGTTCGGGGTCGTCGGCAGCGGCAACTTCGCGGTCACCAATGCCATGATCGACGCCGGCGCGAGCTATGTCGCCGCCCGCCACGAGGGCGGCGCGGCCACGATGGCGGACGCGTTCGCGCGCATGAGCGGGACCGTCGCGGTGCTCAGCCTCCACCAGGGCTGTGGACTCACCAACGCCATGACCGGCATCACCGAGGCCGCCAAGAGCCGCACCCCGCTGCTGGTGCTCGCCGCGGAGACCGCCGCCGGTGCCACGACCTCCAACTTCCACGTCGACCAACCGGCGCTCGCCCGGGCGGTCGGCGCGGTGTCCATGCGGGTGACCGGCGCGGCGAGCGCGGTCCGCGAGGCCGCCGAGGCCTACCGGACGGCCCGCGACGACCGCCGCACCGTGGTCCTCAACCTGCCGCTAGACGTCCAGGCCACCACCGTGCCCGACGACGCGACCGCGATACCGCCGCGCGCGCGCCCGACGCTGCCCGCGCCCGCGGCCGACGCGGTCGACCGGCTGACCGCGATCCTCGCCGAGTCGGAGCGGCCCGTGCTGATCGCCGGCCGCGGCGCCCGGCACGCGGCGGCGGCGCTGCGCGAGCTCGGCGACGCCTGCGGTGCGCTGTTGGCGACCTCGGCCGTCGCACGGGGGCTCTTCAACGGCGACCCGTGGAACCTCGACGTCTCGGGCGGGTTCTCGACGCCGATCGCGGCGGAGCTGATCCGCGGGGCCGACACCGTGGTGGGCTTCGGCTGCGCCCTCAACATGTGGACCACCCGACACGGACGGCTGCTGGCGCCCGGCGCTCGCCTGGTCCAGGTCGACCTCGACCGCGAGGCGCTCGGACGCCACCGCCCGATCGAGCTCGGCATCGTGGCCGACACCGCCCTGACCGCGCGTGCGGTCGCGGCAGCGCTCACCAACCGGGACGGCACGGTCGGCGAGGCGTCACGACCGGCCGGGCGGGGCTATCGCCGGCCCGAGGTGGCCGAGCACCTGGCCGCACGCCGCCGCTGGCGCGACGAGCCCTACGAGGACTGGGGCGGCGACGGTCGTGTCGATCCGCGGACGCTGACGATCGCGCTGGACGACCTGCTGCCCGCCGAGCGGGTCGTCGCCGTCGACTCCGGCAACTTCATGGGCTATCCGAGCATGTTCCTGGCCGTCCCCGACGAGGACGGGTTCTGCTTCACCCAGGCGTTCCAGTCGATCGGTCTGGGCCTCGCGACCGGGATCGGCGCGGCACTGGCGCAGCCCGACCGGCTGCCGGTCGTCGCCGTCGGCGACGGCGGGCTGGCGATGTCGAACAGCGAGCTCGACACGGTGGCGCGCCTCGGGCTCCCGATGGTCGTGGTGGTCTACGACGACGGCGGCTACGGGGCCGAGATCCACCACTTCGGACGCGACGCGAACCTCGAGACGGTGTGCTTCCCGCCGACCGACCACGCCGCCGTCGCGCGGGGCCACGGCTTCGATGCGGTGACGGTACGCGCGGTCGACGACCTGGCCGCCGTCGGCCGGTGGCTCGAGGGGCCGCGGGACCGCCCGCTGCTCGTCGACGCGAAGGTCGCGGCCCCGCGCGGGTCCTGGTGGCTCGAGGAAGCGTTCCGTGGCCACTGAGGGGGGCACGCCACCGCCACCCGACTATCCCATCGCGTCCGTCGACCACGCCCTGCGGCTGGTCCTGCTGCTCCAGCGCGAGGGGTCGCTCGGCGTGCGCGACGCCGCGGCGGCGCTGGAGGTGGCGCCGTCGACGGCGCACCGGCTGCTGGCCATGCTGGTCTACCGCGGGTTCGCCGAGCAGGGCGCGGGCCGCCGCTACCACCCGGGCCCCGTACTGCAGCGGACCCCGCACGCGTCGGCCTCGGTGGCGATCCTGCGCCAGGCGGCCCGGCCCCACCTCGCGGCGCTCGTCGACGAGGTCGACGAGTCCGCCAACCTGACCGTGCTCGTCGGCACGGCCGTGCACTTCATCCTCAGCCTCCAGGCCGACCGTCCCCTGCGCACCGGCGACCGGACCGCCACGTCGCTGCCGGCCCACCGCACCTCGGGTGGCAAGGTGCTGCTCGCCGCCCTGCCCGAGCCGGAGCTGACCGGCCTGTACACCGGCGTGGCCGGGGTCGACCTCGACGAGTTGCTGGCCGAACTGGCGCAGGTACGCGAGCAGGGGTACGCCGTCAACGATCAGCAGACCGAGACCGGGCTCGTCGCCGTCGGCGTCATCGTCGAAGCGCCGCCGGGGACCGCGCCAGCCGCGGTGTCGCTCGCGCTGCCCAGCCCCCGCTACGACCCCGGCCGACTGCCGACCCTGGTGCGGGCCGTGCAGCGGACCAGCGAACGCATCGGGGCGGAACTCGCCCGGGTGGCAGACGCCGTGCCCTGACGGGCCTGCCGGCCGGGACCGGATCCCACTGCCAGGGTCAGATCCAGGGGCCGAGATCGTGGCCGGCCCGGCCGCGCCCCGTCAGCCACGCGGCCAGCGTCGGGCCCTCGCCACGCCGCAGCCGCAACCCGACCACGTCGTCGACCAGCGCCGCGACCAGGTCGTCGGGAAGGTCCTCGAAGGACGCCCCGGTCCCGAGGTCGATGGCATGGACCGCGACCTCGCGGGTGCGCATCCACAGGATCTCACCGGCCGGAACGGTGCGGCCGAGCGCGGTCACGACCTGCCGTCCGAACGCCTCGTCGGACATCGCGTCGAGCTTGCGGGCCAGCTCCCGGGCCGAGCCGTGCACCAGCCCGCGCAGGTCGCCGGGCGGGAGTTCGGCGGTCCGCTCGATGTCGGCGTCGCGCTGCTCCGCGCTGGCGTACATCGGGGTCTTCACGCCGGTGGTCGCCCAGGTCACGAGGTTGCCCAACGCCTCGGCGTTCAAGTGCACGTGCGCGACGAGTTCGCGTGGCCGCCAGCCGGGCAGCGGGGACGGCGCCTCCCACGCGTCGTCGTCGAGGTCGTCGACCGCGGCGAGGAACAGCTCGGTGCCGCGGTCCATCCACCGGCGATGGTCGTGTCGGTCGGTTCCGCTCACGGGCCGGTCACGACGTTCTCGCAGCGGCCGATGCCGTCGATCTCGGTCACCAGCACGTCGCCGGCGGCGAGGTAGCGGGGCGGCGTGCGGGCGTGGCCGACGCCGCCGGGGGTCCCGGTCGCGATGACGTCGCCGGGCTGCAGGGTCAGGATGGTGGAGACGTAGCGCACGAGCGCGACCGGGTCGAAGACGAGCTCGGCGGTGTTGGCCTCCTGCATCTTCTCGCCGCCGACGATGGTGCGGATCGCGAGCTCGGGCCGGGTGCCGCCGGGCAGCTCGTCGGGGGTGACCAGCACCGGCCCGAGCGGCGTGGTCGCCTCGAAGGTCTTGCCCTGCAACCACTGCTTGGTCCGGTTCTGCCAGTCACGCGCGGTCACGTCGTTGCAGACGGTGAAGCCGGCGATCGCGGCGGCGGCCGCGTCGTCGTCGGCGTGGCGGACCCGCGCACCGATCACCACGGCCAGCTCGGCCTCCCAGTCGACGGCGTCGGACGCCTCGGGCAGCACGAGCGGGTCGTCGGGCCCGATCAGCGCCTCGGGGTACTTGGCGAACAGCGTCGGGTACTCGGGCAGGTCCCGCCCCATCTCGCGGATGTGGGGCGCGTAGTTGAGCCCGACGCACACGATCTTGCCGGGCGCGGGCACCACCGGCGCGAGCCCACGCACGTCGTCGACCGCGCCGGTCGCCGCTGCGGCGTGCTCCCGCCAGTCCGGGTCGGCCAGCAACGCGCCGACGTCGGCCGCGCCGAGCCCGACGTGGGTGCCGTCGTCGTCGACGCGGACGGCCCGGGTGCCGGCGTTCGAGGTTCGGATCGTCGCGAGCTTCACGTGGTGGTCCCCTCGGTCTCGACACGGTCCATGCCGAGACGTTCGATGATCGGTGCGTCGGAGAAGCGGAACAGGTCGAGACCGTCGGCGGTCTCGGCCGAGAACGGCTGCCACGAGGGCACGACGAACAGGTCGCCCCGTTCGACCTCCCACCGCTGGTCGCCGACCGAGACGGTGCCGGTGCCCTCGAACACCTGGAACACCGACGAGCCGACCTCGCGCCGGGTGGCGGTGCGGGTGTCGCCCGCGAGCCGGTGGAACTCGGCCCGCAGGGTGCGCATCACGTCGCCCCCGTCGGTCGGGTTGGTGTAGCGGATGGCGGCATGGCCGGGCTCGACCGTGGCGGTGTAGCCCTCGGCCTCGAGCGCGAGCTGCTCGCGCAGAGCGCGGTCGGTCGCCTCCCACCGGTAGGCGAGCAGCGGCGTCGCGGGGGCCGGCCCGAGGTGGGTGAGCGGCCGCAGGCCGGGGTGGGCCCACAGACGCTCGGAGCGGGAACGGTCGGGGCTCTCGCGCTCGGCGATCTCGTCGGGACCGAACTCGAAGAAGGTCGACTCGACGTAGCGGGCGAAGGGGATGTCGAGCCCGTCGATCCAGGCCATCGGCTCGCTGCTGACGTTGTGGTGGCCGTGCCAGTTCCAGCCCGCCTGGGGCAGGAAGTCGCCGCGGCGCATCGCGACGGGGTCGCCGTTGACGACCGTCCAGACCCCCTCGCCCTCGACCACGAACCGGAAGGCGTGCTGGGTGTGACGGTGGACCGGTGCGTCCTCGAACGGCTTGAGGTACTGGATCGCCGCCCACAGGGTGGGGGTCGCGAACGGCCGTCCGCCGAGGCCGGGGTTGGCGAGGGCGAGCACGCGCCGTTCGCCGCCACGGCCGACCGGCACGAGGTCGCCGGTCTGTTCGGCCAGTGCCAGCAGGTGCTTCCAGCGCCACAGGTGCGCGACGGCGCTGGAGTCGGGCGCACCCGGCATCAGATCGCCGATCTCGGTCCACAGCGGGACCAGCGACTCGGCCTCCAGGCCGCGGTAGAGCTCGGCGAGCTCGGGGCTCGCCGGCGGCTGGTTCGGGGCGTCCACCATCTCGAGCTTGACCGGTGACCGGGTCGTCGACATGGGCCGACCTCCTGTCCTCGTACCTCGACATCTCGTGGCTGGCTGCCACGTCACCCACCGTACCGAGCGGTTCTGACGCCCGGAACGTCCTGTTCTGTGGTCCAGAACGGAGGTCAGGGGCTGGCGAGCCGACCGACGACGTCCTCGCGCAGTGCACGCTTGTCGATCTTGCCGACGTTAGTCGTCGGCAGGTCGTCGACGAGCTCGAGCCGCTCGGGCCACTTGTACTTGGCGACGCCACGGCCCTCGAGGTAGCTCGTGAGGTCGTCGAGGGCGAGGTCGTGCCCCTCGCGCGAGACCACGTAGACGCAGGTGCGTTCCCCGAGCACCCGGTCGGGCATGGCCACCGCCGCGACGTTGCGCACCGCCGGGTGCCCGAGCAGCAGGTCCTCGACCTCCTCGGCCGAGATCTTCTCGCCGCCGCGGTTGATCAGGTCCTTGGCGCGGCCCTCGACCACGAGGTTGCCGTCGGGGCCGAGCCGCACGATGTCGCCGCTGCGGTACCAGCCCTCGGGGGTGAAGCCGCGCGCGTTGTGCTCGGGGGCGCGGTAGTAGCCGCGCAGGGTGTAGGGGCCCTGGGTGACGAGCTCGCCGGGTTCGCCGGGCGGGACGGGGGCCCCGAACTCGTCGACGACGGCGATGTCGTCGCCGGGGCTCATCGGCCGTCCCTGCGTGGTGAACTTGACCTCGTCGGGGTCGTCGAGCCGGGTGAAGTTGAGCAGCCCCTCGGCCATCCCGAACACCTGCTGGACGTCACAGCCGAGCGCAGGCCCGATGCGACGCGCGAGCTCGGGGACGAGCTTGGCGCCACCGACCTGCAGGACCTCGAGCGACGACAGGTCCGCGTCGCTGTCGGCCGCGGCCTCGACCCAGCGCAGCGCGAGCGCGGGCACCAGCGCGGTCGCGGTGACGCCCTCGGCCTCGACCAGCGCGAACGCCGACTGCGGTGCGGGATCGGAGGTCAACACGACCCGGCCGCCGACCGACAGTGCCGCGAGTGCGCCCGGGCACCCGAACGGGAAGTTGTGGGCGATGGGGAGGGCCACCAGGTAGACCGTGTCGGCGTCGAACCGGCACACCTCGGCGGCACCGCGCACGTTGTAGCTGTAGTCGTCGTGGGTCCGCGGGATCAGCTTCGGCAGGCCGGTGGTCCCGCCCGAGAGCAGGAAGAAGGCGACCTCGCCCGGATCCGGTGGCGAGGCGTCGAGCTCGTCGCGGACGGCGGCGAGGTCGAGGTCGCGACCCGTCAGATCGGTCCAGGCCACGTACCCGTCCGACGGCTCGCCGAGGTCACCGAGGACGACGACGTGGGCGAGGGGATGGTCGGGGTCGCGCAACCGGTCGTCGAGCCTGCGCGGGTCGAAGCTCTTGGGACCGCTCGCGCCGACGTAGGCGAGCGCACCGGCATGGTCGCAGAAGTAGCCGATCTCGTGCTCGCGGTGGGCCGGCAGCGCGAAGACCGGCATCGCACCGAGCCGGAACAGCGCGAATGCGGCCACGAGGAACTCGGGCACGTTGGGCAGGTGCAGGACCACCCGGTCGCCGCTGCCGAGGCCGAGCCGGCGAAACCCGACCGCGGCCCGGTCGACCTCCCGGTCGAGCTCGGCGTAGCTGTAACGGCGCTCGCCCGCGACGACCGCCGTCCGCTCGGGGTGCGCGCCCGCCCACGTCCGCAGCAGCCCACCGAGCGTGTCGCCCCGCCAGTAGCCCGCCTCGCGGTAGCGCTCGGCCAGCTCCGGCGGCCACGGCACACATCCGTCGAGCATCATCGGCTCCTTCGCATCCGTCAGACCCCGAGGGTCTTCCTGAGCAGCGTCGGGTCGTCGCGCAGCTCGAAGGGCCGGCCCTCGAAGACGATCTCGCCGCGGTCGATGACGTAGATGCGGTCGGCCACCGACAACGCCATCGGGACGTTCTGTTCCGCGAGCAGGACGGTCTCTCCCTGCTCGCTGAGCTTGACCAGCGCGTCGCGCACGACGCTCACCATCAACGGCGAGAGGCCCTCGCTCGGTTCGTCCATCAGGATGATCCCGGGGTTGCGCATCAGCACACGCCCCAGCGCGAGCATCTGCTGCTCGCCGCCACTGAGGTAGGTGCCGATCAGCTTGCGCCGGTCGGCCAGGTTGGGAAACAACGCGTAGACGCGCTCGAGGGTCCAGTTGCCCGGGCGGGCCCCGAGCTCGAGCTGCTCCTCGACGCTCAGGTCGGTCATGATCCGTCGGCCCTGGGGCACCAGTCCGAGGCCCGAACGGGACCGCTGCAGCGGGCCGCTGGCGGTGACATCCGTCCCGTCGACCTCGACGGTCCCCGCCGTCGCGGACACCAGTCCCATCAGGCAGTTGAGCGTGGTCGACTTGCCCATCCCGTTGCGGCCGAGCAGCCCGACGATCTCCCCCGTGCCGACCTCGAGGTCGATGCCGTGGAGCACGGCGGCCTGGCCGTACCCGGCGTGCAGGCCCCGGACGCGCAGCTGCACCGCGGTCGTCTCGGTGACGTCGCGCTTGACCTCGTCGAGGCTGCGGCCGCCCGTGTAGATGCGCTCGACCTCCGGATCCTCGCGCACCTGCCCGGGCGAGCCCTGGGAGAGCACCTTGCCCAGATGCAGCACGGTGGTGGTGTCGGCGATGCCGAGCGCGAACTCGAGGTCGTGCTCGACCACGATCATGGTCAGCCCCGCGTCGAGCCCGCGCAGCAGCTGCGCGATCTGCTCGCGCTCGGCCTGCGCCAGACCCGCGAGCGGTTCGTCGGCCAGCAGCACCGACGGTTCCTGGGCGAGGGCCATCGCGATCTCGAGCTGGCGGTGCTCGCCGTGGGAGAGGGCGGCGGCCGGGGTGTCCGCCCGGTGTTCGAGCCCGACCAGCGCCAGGGTCTCGAGCGCACGGTCACGCAGGCCCGCGATCCGGTCGAGCCGGCGCCACGCCTGCCAGCGACCCTTGTCGGCCCGGGCGAGCCGCGCCAGCATCACGTTCTCGACGACGCGGTCCTCGGCGAAGAACCCGCTGGTCTGGAACGTGCGCGAGATGCCGAGCTGGGCGATCCTGGCCGGTCCGACTGCCGTGATGTCGCGACCTTCGAAGCTGACCCGGCCCCGGGTGGCGGTCAGTTCGGAGCTGATCACCTTGAGCAGGGTCGACTTGCCGGCACCGTTCGGACCGATGATCGCGTGACGTTCCCCCGGTTCGAGGCGCAGGTCGACGCCGTCGAGCGCGACGACCCCGGCGAAGTGCTTCGAGACGTCCTCGAGTTGCAGCAGCGGCGCCATCTAGCGCCCCCCGTCCCGGAGCCGGCCCCATGCCGTGCGGGCGGCCGTCTGGATCGAACGGCCGTAGTTGGTCAGCACCGCCCCGATCAGCAGCAGGCCGACCATCATCTCCCACAGCTCGGTGACGCCGGTGAAGAACGACTCGAGCTGTACGTAGGCGACCGCGCCGATGGCCGCGCCGAGCAGGCTGCGGCCACCCCCGAGCAGCACCATCAGCACGAGGATCCCCGAGGTGACCCAGAACAGCTCCCGCGGCGAGACGAACCCGCGATGGTGGACGTGCAGCGCGCCACCGAGGCCGGTGATCGCGGCGGAGGCGAGGAAGACCACGTAGCGGTAGGCGAAGATCGGGTAGCCGATGGCCTTCGCCTTGAGCTCGTTCTGTCGTGCCGCGGCGACGACCCGCCCGACCGGCGCGAACGCGAGCCGGTTGCCGAGGAAGATCACCAGCACGAGCACGGCCACCGCGAACACGTAGAAGCTCTGGCGACCGTTCACCCAGTCGGGGCGCGGGATCCCGGCGATGCCGTCGGAGCCGCGCGTCACCTCCACCCACTGCTCCGCCACCGCGTAGAGCACCTGGGCGAAGGCGAGGGTCAGCATCACGAAGAAGATCCCGTGGCTGCGCAGCGCCAGTGGGCCCGTGATCGCGGCGTACAGGACGGCGAGCAGGACCGGGACCGTGAGCGTGATCAGCGGGTTGGCCGTGAAGTTCATGGTGATCAGGGCGACGCCGTAGCCGGCCAGCCCGAAGAACGCAGCGTGGCCGAGCGAGAGCAGCCCGGCGTGGGCGATCAGCAGCGCGAGGCCGACGGCGGCGATGGCGCGCACGATCGACTCGGTGGCGAGGTAGAGCGTGAAGCCGCCCTGTGCGAGGGGGACGACGGTCACGACCACGACGAGGAGGGTGAGCACGGCGGGACGCAGCCACCGCGGCGCACCGGTCCGCCGCGGCGGCGGGCCGGCCACCCCGGTGGCGGTCGTGCTGACGGCGTCGGCGGACATCGCTTACGTACTCCTCGGGGTGAACAGCCCCGTCGGTCGGAAGGCGAGCACGAGCGCCATCAGCGCGAACACGAGGAAGATGGCGGCGCGCGGGACGAACAACCGACCGAAGATGTCCACCACGGCCACGAGGAGCGCGGCGAAGTAGACCGTCTCGAGCTTGCCGAGCCCCGCGATCACGACCACGATCAGGGCCATGATCAGCATCTGGAAGTCGACACCCTGGGCCAGGGCCATCATGGGCGAGGCGATCACCCCGCCGAAGGCGGCCAGCCCGACGCCCGCGACGAAGGTCGTCGCGAGGACCCGCGTGGTGTGCACGCCGAGGGTCTGGGCGATCTCGCCGTCGGCGGCCGCGGCACGGATCTTCACGCCCGCGGCGGAGTACTTGATCAGCGCCCACAGCCCGACGGCGACCACGATGCCGACCACGATCACGAACAGCCGGTACCGGGGGAAGATGAACAGCCCGAGGTCGACCGTCCCGCCGAGCAACGCGGGGGCGGCGACCGTGAGGATCCGGGCGCCCCAGAAGTGGCGGATGCCGTCGGAGATGACGAAGGCGAGCCCGAAGGTGAGCAGGATCTGGTGCAACTCCATCCCGTGGCCGTAGAAGCGGCGCATCACCAGTCGCTCGGCGACGACGGCGACCAGCATGGCGCCGACCGGCGCCAGCAGGACCGCGAGCCAGAAGTTGTCGAGCTGCCGCAGGACGGTGTAGCCGAGGTACCCGCCCAGCATGTAGAAGCCGCCGTGCGCGAGGTTGAGCACCCGACCGACGCCGAACGTGAGCGACAGCCCGAGGGCCAGCAGGTAGAGGATCGACGCGTAGGCCCACGCGTGGAGGAACTGGCTCAGGTACAGGGTCACGGGCGCTCCGTGCGGTGACGGTGCCCGGTGGCCCGCTGCAGGCGTGCAGCGGGCCACCGGGTCGTACGCTGGCTTTTCGAGACTACGCCCCCGGGTCGGGGAACTCGCCGAGATCCTCCAACACGGTGTTGTGGATCTCGCCGTCGATCTCGGCCACCTCGCGCAGGTAGACGTGGTGGACCACGTTGTGGGTCTCGGGGTCGATGGAGAACGAGCCACGCGGCGAGTCGAACGAGACCCCGAGCATCGCCTCGATCACGGCGGCGCCGTCACCGATCTCGCCGCCGAGCGCCTCGATGGCCTCGACGATGACCCGGGCGGTGTCCCAACCCTGCACCGAGTACACGCTCGGGGCGCGGCCGTACTCCTCCTCCCACAGCCGGACGAACTCCTGGTTCTCGGGGTTGTCGAGGTCGTAGGCCCAGTGCAGCCCGCTGCGCACCCCGAGGGCCGCTTCGCCGATCTCGCCGAGCACGTCCTCCTCGACCATGAAGCCCGAGGCGACCAGCGGCATCGAGTCGCGCAGCCCGCTCTGGTCGTACTGCTGGACGAAGATCACGCCGTCGGTACCGGCCAGGAACCCGTAGAGGCCGTCGGCGCCGGAGTTGCCGAGGCGTCCGAGCGCGGCACTGAAGTCGGTGCTGCCGAGCGGGGTGAGCACTTCCTCGACGACCTCGCCGCCCGCGGCCTCGAAGCTCTCGCGGAAGCCGTTCATGTGCTCGGCGCCGGCGGCGTAGTCGGAGGCGATCAGGGCCACCGTCTCGCCGACGTTGTCGTAGTACCACTGGCCGACCGCATAGTTGTTCTGCCAGTTGGAGAACGACGTGCGGATGATGTAGTCGTTGCGCTGCGCACGTGCCAGGTCGTTGCCGCCCGCGTTCGCGACCACGAACGGGACCTCGGACTGGGAGACGAACTCGGCGACCGCGTACGCCGAGCCGGTGCTGATCAGCCCGGAGAGGATGTCGACCTCCTCGGCCTCGATCAGGCGCCGGGTGCGCTCGAGCGCAGTCCCGGTGTCCGGCGTCTCGTCCTCGATGATCAGCTCGATCGGCCGGTTGGCCGCCTGGTTGCCGACGGTGCCCAGGTACAGCTCCATCCCGTCGATGGTGTCCTCGCCGAGCTGGGCGTACACGCCGCTGGTCATGATGACCACGCCCACCTTCACGGGTTCGCCGTCGGCCTCGGCCGGTTCCTCCGCGCCGTCCTCGGTGCCGTCCTCGGTGCCGGTCTCCTCGGGTGCCGCCCCCGGGTCGTCGTCGCCGTTGCCGCATGCGGCGAGCAGCAGCGCAACCGCCGCGCTGGCCGCAGCCAACCTGTTGAACCTCACGTCGTCCTCCCTCGTCCCCTTGGTCGTGCGACCGGCGGCTGCCGACCGCACCGAGGCGCCACTCCCGGCTCGCCTCGACTCTGGGTGTCGCCGATTATGACACCTGCACGACGTCCGTCAACTAGCGTGTAATGAAATGACGACAGCCCGGACGGGGTCGGTCGGCGCCCCGCGCGACCGCACGCGGCCGGGCAGGTGAGACCGGGGAGCCCCGCGCGTGACGACCGCACCCACCGCGACCACGAACGACGCGACGCCGTGGCGCTCGCATGCGCTGGTCAACGGCACCGTCGCCTGGCTGTTCGCCGTGACCGGCCCGATCGCGGTGCTGCTGTCGGTGGCGATCAGCACCGGTCTCGACGGCGCGACGGTGAACTCGCTGATCCTCGCCTCCCACGTGGTCGGCGGCGGCCTGTCGATCTGGTTCAGCGTCCGCCACCGACAGCCGTTGGGGCTGGCGTGGACGATCCCCGGCGCGGTGCTGCTCGGGCCCGCCCTCGCCCACCTGAGTTTCAGCGAGGCCGTGGGGGCGTTCCTCGTCACGGGGCTGCTGTTGACGCTGCTCGGCGTCACGGGCTGGGCCCGTGCGGCGATGTCGTTCGTGCCGCTGCCCCTGGTCATGGCCATGGTGGCGGCCATCTTCCTGCCGTTCGTCCTCGACGTCGTGACCGCGTTCCGCGGCGAGGCGGCGCTCGCGGCCGCGATGATCGTCACGTTCCTGCTGGCGACCGCGCTCGCCCGCCGCGTGCGCGGCGTGCCCCCGGTGCTGGTGGCGCTGGTCGCCGGTGTCGCCGTCGTGGCCGTCGTCGATCCGACGCTGCTGCGTGTCGGCGCCGACGGGCTCCTGGCCACGCCCCGACTGGTGCGCCCGACCTTCAGCACCCAGGCGATGCTGGAGCTGGTCGTCCCGATGGCGCTGACCGTCGTGGCGATCCAGAACGCCCAGGGCTTCGCCATCCTCCATCAGGCGGGCTACGCGCCGCCCGAGGACCGGCTGACGACCGCCTGCGGGCTCGGCTCGCTCGTGAGCGCCCCCTTCGGGGCCGTCTCGACCTGCGTCACCGGGCCGGTCAACGCCATCCTGAATGCGTCGGGCCCGCACGCGATGCGCTGGGTCGGGGGCGTCGTCTTCGGGATCCTGCTGGCCCTGTTCGGGCTCTTCGCGCCGGCGGCGACCGAGCTCGCCCTGAGCCTGCCGCGCGAGTTCATCGCGGTGCTCGGCGGGCTCGCACTGCTGCCGGTGCTCACTGCCTCGTTCCGCGCGGCGTTCGGTGGGGCGCGCTGGCAGCTCGGTTCGCTCACGACCTTCGTCGTGACCCTCTCGGGCGTCACCATCCTGCGCATCAGCGCGGCGTTCTGGGGCCTGCTGCTCGGCATGGCGGTGTCGTGGATCGTCGAGCGGGACGACGTCCGTGCGCTGCTCGCCGAGCGACGTGGGCCGTCGTCCTAGACCGCCCCCGCCACGAGCACGGCGTCGAGGGCGATGAGGTCGCCGTCGGGCAGCACCCGCAGCGGGTTGATCTCGAGTTCGTCGATGCCGGCGGTCGCTGCGAAGGCGGCGGACAGCCCGACGAGCAACCCGATGAGGCGGTCCTCCTGCAACGTCGGTCCACCCCGGAACCCGGCGAACAGCTCCCGGCCGGGCAGTGACGCGAGCAGCCCCCGGGCATCGTCGCGCGACAGCGGCGCCAGCCCGATCGCGACCTGTTCGAGCACCTCCGCGGCCGTCCCGCCGAGACCGAGCAGCACGAGCGGCCCGAACACCGGGTCGCGCCGCAGCCCCAGCAGCAGCTCGGGCCCCGAAGGGGCCTGCTCCTCCACCAGGACCTGCGGCGCCCCGGTGGCCCGGACCGCGTGCCAGGCAGCCCGTAGTTCCTCGTCGGTCCGGACACCGACGACGACGCCGCCGACGTCGCTCTTGTGCGTCACGCCGGGGTCGAGCAGCTTGACCACCACGGTGCCGAAGCGGGTGAGCGCCTCGCGCGCCTGCGCCAGGTCGTCGCACACGGTCCGTGCCGGGGTGCGGACGAACGGTTCGAGCAGACGCTTGACCACGTCCTCGTCCGGACGCTCGGGCAGACGCAGCGGCGTGGTCTCGACCGGGTCCGACGGGGCGGCCGCGCGGGCCCGTGCCCGGCTGTCGGCGTCCCACGCCCGCAGTGCCACGGCCAGTTCGGCCACCGAACCGACGATCGCGCGGCCACGCCCGGAGGCGGCGGCCCGCAGCCGGGCGACCTCGCCGGCGGCGCCGGCCGTCCCGACCACGACGGGCAGGTCGTCGGGCACCTCGTCGAGCGCGGAACCGAGATCGAACGCGCCGGGTTCGAGCAGTGCGTAGACGGCCACGGCGTCGATCTGGTCGTCCCCGGCGACCGTGCGCGCGACGGCGCCGAAGCTCGCGCCCGGTCGTCCCGTGTCGACCGGGTTGCGCAGGTAGGTCATCGGCGGCAGGAGCTGCTCGAGCGCCGCGACCGTCCGGGCACGCAGTTCGGGCAGCGCGACGCCGCTGGCGCGGGCGCCGTCCGCGAGCAGGAGCCCCGGCCCGGCCTGGGCGGTCACCACACCGAAGCCGGGAGCGGCCCGGGCCGGCAGCCGGTGACGGGCCAGCACCGCGACCGCGTCGAGCAGGTCGCGGTCGTCGTCGACCACGACCGCGCCGGCCTGGGCGAGCGCGGCCCGCGTGGTCCGCCACGAGGTCGCCAGGGCGCCGGTGTGCGACCGGGCGAAGTCGCCGACGTCGGCCTGGCCGAGCACGAGTGCGACCACCGGGACCCTGGGCACGAGGGCGCGGATCGCCGCGACGAGCGCGCGCCCGTCGTCCACGGCCTCGACGTGCAGGGCCACCGCCGTGACCTCCTGGTCGAGCGCGACGTGCCCCAGCACGTCGGCCAGGCCGACGTCGATAGCGCCGCCGACCCCGACGCCCAGGCGCACGCCGAGGCCGCGGTCGGCCAGCCCGAACGCGAGGGCGTGGTTGACGCCGCCACTGGTGGCGACCACGGCGACGCCGCCGGGGGCGAGCGCGCGGGCACCGGGCACGAACGAGGCGGTCAGGCCCCGGTGCGGCACGAAGAAACCCGAGGTGTTGGGGCCGAGCAACCGGACCCCGGATCGGGTCACCGCCGCCTGGAGCGCGCGCTGGTGACCCTCGCCGGCGTCCCCGACCTCGCCGAACCCGCCGGCGCACACCAGCACCGCACCGGCGCCCGCGGCGCCGGCCTCCTCGACGACCTCCGCCGTTGCCGCGGCGGGGACGCAGGACACGACGAGGTCGAGCCCGTCCGGCAGCGCCGCAGCAGCAGCCGCCAGCGTCGGGTGGAGCCCCGCCCGCTCGTCCGGGCGCCGCGAGTTGACGCAGGCCACCGGGATCGTCCCGCCCTGCAGCGTCGCGGCCATTACCGAGCCGAGCTTGGACGGGTCGGCGGACGCGCCAACGACCGCGATGCCCCGGGGCGCGAACAGCGCGTCGAGGCGCCCGGTGCTCATGCGTGCCTCGCGCGGCTGGCGACGGCATCGGCCCGGCCCGAGAGCACCAGGGTCGCGGCGAGGTCGTCGTCGTGGTCGCCGACGAGCACCGTCGCGACCCCGTGCTCGAGGCGGGCACGCTCCGAGCACAGGACGCGGGCGAGGTCGTCCCCCCCGCTCAGCACCAGCAGGGAAGGCTTCGCGGCCGTGACGACCCGGTCGACGAGGTCGTCGCGCCCGGCGTGGTCGGCGTGGTCGGGCGCCGCGTCGAGATCGAGCCGGACGCCGGGGGCCGCACCGTCGGTGTCGTCGTCACCGTCGACGCTCCGCAGCAGCACCTCGACGCCCCCAGCGCGCAGGACGGTGCCCGTCCCGTGCTCGACCAGGCGCAGTCGCCGCGCCGGGAGGACGTGGCCGCCGACCTCGAGCGGCGTCGCGAGGGGCGGGTGGCCATGCCGCTCGTACCACCAGCGGTCGACCGCGGCGACGAACGCGGGGTCGCGTCGCTGCAGCTTCCCGCGGGTGATGCTGCGCGAGAGGAAGTGGAACACGAACTGGGTCGCGTCCATCGCGGCGTGGTAGCGCCCGAAGTGCTCCCACCAGGCCAGGCTCGGGACCGAGGCGCCCTGCACGTGCTCGACGGCGGGGCGGCGCTGCCGCTCGTAGCGCTCGAGGGCGCGGTCGAGGTCGTCGGGATGCTCGGCGATCGCGGCGGCGAGGACGACCGCGTCCTCCATGGCCATCTTGGTGCCCGAGCCGACCGAGAAGTGCGCGGTGTGGGCGGCATCACCGAGCAACGCGAGTCGACCGTGGTGCCAGCGCGCGGTCCGCAGGGTGCGGAAGTTGCCCCACCGGGAGTTGTTGGCGACCAACCGGTGTCCGTCGAGCTGGTCGGCGAACAGCTCCTCGAGGTAGGCCACGCTGCGTTCGTCGCTCGGGCCCGGCGCTTGGTCGACGTCGAACGCGTCGAGTCCGGCCCGACGCCAGGTGTCCTCGTCGGTCTCGACGATGAACGTGCTCAGGCCGTCCCCGATCGGGTAGGCGTGCGCGGCGAAGACCCCGTGCGGGCCGGCCTGGTGGACGAAGGTCAGGCCCCGGTACGGGTAGGTGGTGCCGAGCCAGATGAACTTCGCGCTCGCGGTCTCCACCGTCGGCGCGAACACCTCGGCCGCCTGCTCACGGAACCGGCTGTTGGCGCCGTCGGCGGCCACGACGAGGTCGTAGTCCGCCAGCTCGTCGAGGCTGGTGACCTCGGTCTCGAACCGCAGCTCGACGCCCTCGTCGCGGGCACGCTGCTGGAGCAGGCGGAGCAGGGTGCTGCGCACGATGGCGGCCATCCCGTTGCCGCCGCAGCGCAACCGTTCGCCGTGGACGCGGACCTCGATGTCGTCCCAGTGGCAGCCGTGCGCGAGCAGGGCGTCGCGCAGCACGGGGTCGGCCGCATCGATGGCCCCGAGCGTGGCGTTCGAGAACACCACCCCGAAGCCGAACGCGTCGGTGGCCCGGTTGCGCTCGTAGACCACCACCTGGGCATCCGGCAGCTCGCGCCGGAGCAACGCCCCCAGGAACAACCCACCAGGGCCTCCGCCGATGCATGCGATTCGCACGGTCCCCACCTGCACACCGCCCGGGCCCGCCCCGAGATCGCACCTAACGTTGCAGAATACGGCCGTCCTGTCAATGTTATGGATTCGCCCTGCTCGATGGGGCGCCCCGCGGGGTTCAGCCGGCGACCGGGGCGGGGTGGTCCCGGGCCGGACCCGATGTCCCCGCGACCTCGTCGAAGTGGCGGATGGCGGCCTCGCGCAGCAGTTCGTAGCCCTGCAGGAAGATCGTGTGGGCCGTGGTCCCGACCCAGTCGGGCGGCAGCAGCTCGCGGGGCAGGTCCGGGTCGGTGAAGGGGAACTTCCGATAGCTGTGGACGAGTTCGATGTGCTCGACGAGCGCGGCCGGCCCCTGTGGTTCGTGCCGCTCGTAGGCCGCGATGCGCGGCTGGTAGTCCGCGACGAAACGCGTGTAGGCGGCGGCCACGGCGTCGAGGTCCCAGCACCGTCGCGCGAGCTCGCGGTCGCGCGCCAGGCTGCCGGTCGAGGACGTGAGCAGGTCGACCTGCGCATCGATGTCGGCCGCGCGCATCGCGTCCTCGAGCTCCCGGAGCCGATCGTGCGGGGACATCCACGTAGCCGGGCCGAGGGGGCCGAATCCGAGCCATTGCAGGCGCGTGCGCAGCCATTGCCGCACCCGCCGCTCGGTCTCGGGGACGTGGTAGATCACCATCGACCAGCGTCCGTCCCACGGCTCGAGGCCGTGCCGCGTGAAGATCCGTTCGCGGCCCTCGTCGAGCTCCTGGAGCCCGAGCGGGGTCAGCCGGTACAAGCTCGAGCGTGCCCGCCGTTCGGTGGCCAGCCAGCCCTGACGCTTGAGCCTCGAGAGGGTGACGCGCGCCGTCTCCTCCGCCACCCCGAAGTGATCGAGCAGGGCCACCAGGGTCTGCACGCTGGCGTCGCCGCCGCGGTAGCGGATGTAGTTGCCGTACAGGTCGATGACCAGGCTGCGCGGTCGCAAGCGTGCCCTCCAGGCGAGACGGCGGCCGTCGCCACCGCGTCGGACGTCGCGATGCTAGGGCGGCCGGCGGTCGCCGCGCCACGAAGGACGAACCGGACATGCGCCGACCGTCGTCTGGCCTGACCGGTCAGTCAGGTACCCGACGGGGGCCCGACCGGGCCGGCGTCGCTGGCCGCGCCCCAGGCGAGCGACCCAGGCGAGCGACCCGACCCCGGCCGTGCGCGGACACGCCACCCGACCCTTGACAGGCTGACCGGTCAGTCAGGTAGGGTGGCGGGTGAAGAGTAGGGTGGCGGGTGAACATCGGTGGTCGTGCGCCCGGGCGCGCTGGCCGGCTCCGACCGCCGTCCCCCGACAGACGCAACCACCGAAGGACCTGACGTGGCACAGCTGTGGATCGACGGAGCAAAGACCGACGCGAGCGGAGCGGACCGCGAGGTGCAGGACCCGGCGACGCTCGAGGCCATCGCGACCGTGGCCGACGCGACCCCCGAGGACGTCGATCGTGCCGTGCAGTCCGCCCACCGTGCCTTTCCGGAGTGGGCCGCGACCGACGTCACGAAGCGGGCCGCGCTCGTGCGCAAGGCGGCCGATCTGCTCGACGAGCACCGCGACGAGCTGGTCGCGAGCCTGGTCCGTGAGCAGGGCAAGCCGACGCTGGAGGCCAAGGGCGAGTTCAGCCACTTCACCAACGGGCTGCGCTTCTACAGCGAGCTGGCATCCAAGGTCCGCGGCGGCTACCAGCCGCTGCCGAGCCAGTTCGGCCGCTCCTACGGGCTCACGATCCGCCAGCCACTGGGGGTGGTGGGCGCCATCATCCCGTGGAACTTCCCGCTCACGCTGCTGGCCAACAAGCTCGGCCCGGCGCTCGTCGCCGGCAACACGGTGGTCGCCAAGCCCGCCGAGACCACCCCGCTGACCACCCTTCGCGTCGCGGAACTGTTGGCCGAGGCCGGGATCCCGGCCGGGGTGGTCAACATCGTCACGGGCGCGGCCGAGACCGGCGAGGCGCTGGTCACCCACCCGCTGGTGCGCCGGGTGGCGTTCACCGGCCAGACCTCCACCGGCCAGCGGATCGCCGAACTGGCCGGTCGCGACCTCAAGAAGGTCAGCCTCGAGCTCGGCGGGTCCGACCCCACCATCGTGCTGCCCGACGCCGACCTCGACGCCGCGGTCAAGACGATCCAGATCGGTCGGTACTGGAACTGCGGCCAGATGTGCCTGGCGCCCAAGCGCGCCTTCGTCGCCGCCGAGGTCTACGACCAGTTCATCGACACGATGGTGTCCCGGGTCGCGCGCTACGCCCCGGGCAAGGGTGACGAGCCGGCCGAGAAGCCCCAGCTGCGCATCGGCCCGCTGCACACCGCCCGGCAGCTCGAGACCCTCCAGGCCCAGCTCGCCGACGCCGTCGATCGCGGCGCCAAGGTGCTGGTCGGTGGCGAAACGCCCGACGACACGCCGGGTGGCCACTTCTTCCAGCCGGCCGTCGTGGTCGACGTGCCGCGCGATTCGCGACTGGCGACCGAAGAGGTCTTCGGCCCGATCCTGCCCGTGTGGCGCGTCGAGAACCTCGACGAGGCCATCGAGCGCGCCAACGACACCCCCTACGGCCTCGGCTCGTCGATCTGGACCCGCGACGCCGGCGCGATCGACCGTGCCATGAACGAGCTCGAGACCGGCATCACGTGGGTCAACCAGATGCACTACGGCTACGACGAGATGCCCTTCGGCGGCACGAAGATGAGCGGCATGGGTCGCGAGCACGGCGCGGAGGCGCTCGAGGAGTACGTCGAGATCAAGTCGGTCGTCGTCGGCGGGCTGCAGTAGGGCCCGGCCACCGAGCCCGACCGCCACGACGCGACGACCCGAGGAGGAGCACGACATGGCCGTGACCGCCAAGACCGAGGACGACATCGGCTACATCAGCCTGGACCGTCCTCCCGCGAACAGCTACGACCGCGCCTTCATCGAGGAGCTCGGCGACGCGATCGACCAGCTCGCCGCCGACGACGACGCCAGGGTCATCGTGGTGCGCAGCACCAGCGAGAGGTTCTTCTCCGCCGGCGCCGACGTGAAGAACTTCGCCGAGAGCGACGCCGACACCAACAACGAGATGGTGCGCCTCGCCCACGGCGTGTTCGACCGATTCGCCGCGATCGACAAGCTCTCGATCGCCGCCATCAACGGCCACGCGCTCGGTGGCGGCTACGAGATCGCCCTCGCCTGCGACGTCCGCATCGCGGCCGAGGGCCGCTACCGCATCGGGTTGCCCGAGGTCACCCTGGGCCTGCTGCCGGGGACCGGCGGCACGCAGCGCCTCCCCCGGCTCATCGGTCGCGGCAAGGCCCTGCTGATGATGGCAACGGGCGCCAGCGTCACCCCCGACGAGGCGGAGCGGCTCGGCATGGTCGACCGGCTCGTGCCAGCCGACGAGCTTGCCGACCACGTCCGTGAAGTGGCCACCACCATCGCGCGGGGCGCACCGCTCGCGATCGCCGCGACCAAGCGGGCGGTCCACGACGGGCTCGACCGGCCGCTCGACGAAGGCCTCGAGCTCGAACTCCGGCAGCTCGCACCCCTGTTCGCCTCCGAGGACGCCAAGGAGGGCATGACCGCCTTCCTCGAGAAGCGTCCGCCGGACTACCAGGGTCGCTAGCACGCGAACCCGGCAGCGCTACCCTTCGGCCGCCGCGAGGTGAACTCCAGGGTGCGGTGTCCGGGCACGAAGGGCTGCACATGGCCGAACCCGTCGTCGATCCCGTGACCCTGGGCGGCGCGCCCGCCCCGCGGGTGGTCGAGCTCGTGCGCTCGACCTACCGGGTCATGGCCCGGCGCGGCAGCCACCGGTTGTCGCTGCAGGACGTGGCGGACGAAGCGGGGGTCTCCAAGGGCCTGCTGCTCTACCACTTCAAGAGCAAGGACAACCTGCTCCTGGCCACGATGCGGTGGGCGCTGCAGCGCACGGCCGAGCGGATCCGTCGCGGCACCGCCGACGCCCCGGACGCACGGGCGGCGTTGCGCTCGCTGGTCGACGCGGTGTTCGTCAACCCCCAGCTGAACCGCGACTTCCACCTGTTCTATCTCGACCTCGTCGAGCACGCGGCCCGGGTCGAGGCCTACCAGGAACTGCACGAGCTGCTGCGCACGGTCATCAACGACCTCTATGCCGAGACGATCCGCCAGGGCGTGGCCGAGGGGGTCTTCGACGTCGTGGACGTCGAGCATGCCGCCCGCGTCATGCGGGCCCAGATCGAGGGCACCTTCCTGCAGTGGATGCAGGAGGACGACTGGAAGGGCACGCACGCGCGCTACCGCGACGAGTGCCACGACGCGCTGGTGCGCATCCTGGGCGCCTGAAGAGTTCAGCGAACGCCGGCGAGGAACTCCACCACGGCGGCCAGGGTCGCCTCGGGACGGTCGAGGTGGGGTGAGTGCCGGCAGTCGGGCACCAGCACGCCCTGGAACGGCCCCGCGATGCCCGCCTCGATCAACTCCAACTGACGGGCGGTGCCGTACTCGTCGGCCTCGCCCTGCACGACCAGCACGGGGACGCCGATGCCGGGCAGCCGGTCGGTGATGTCCCAGGACCGGAACTCGGGCGAGAGCCAGGCGTCGTTCCAGCCGTGGAAGGTGGCGTCCGCGTCGCGGTGGTAGCGCGCCATGCGTTCGGGCAGGCCGGTGGTGAGATAGGCGTCGCGGGCGGCCTCGATCCCGGCGATCGACTCGTCCTCCACGATCACGTGCGGGCCGAACAGCACGAGCGCCTCGACCGCCGCGTCCGCACGAGCGGCGTGCAGCAGCGCGATCGAGGCGCCGTCGCTGTGGCCGACCAGGACGCAACGCCCATAGCCGAGCCGTTCGAGCAGTTCGGGCAGCACGACGTCCGCCTCGTGGTGCATGTAGCCGATCTCGCGGGGTTCGCGCACGATCGCGGACCGGCCGTAGCCGTGGCGCGAGTACACCAGCATCCGGCGCCCGGTCGCGGCATGCAGCGCCGCCGGGAACCCCCGCCACAGCTCACGCGAGCCGAGCCCCTCGTGGAGGAGCACCAGCGGTGCGCGGTCGGCGGCGTGGTCGGCCGCCGGCCACTCCTCGTACTCGATGGGGCCGTCGGCGAGCCCGAGTTCACGAACCCCCGAGGTGGTCGTCGCCGTCTCCGTCACGCGCCCTCCTGCTTGCGTCGCGCCGCATCGAGACGGCGTCGGTGTTCGTCGGTGGTCACGAGCAGGCTCTGCCCCAGGGTCTCGACGGTGGTCCCCGACGCCAGGTCGAGCGCCGGGGCAAGCGTGAGAATGCGCTTGGCGGCCGCATAGGCGTCGGGGCTGCGCCGCAGTATCGCTCGTGCCCGCTCGATGGTGCGGGGCAGCAGGTCCGCGTGGGCGACCACCTCGGTGACCAGCCCGACCCGGAAGGCGGCCTCCGCGTCGAGGTCGTCGCCACCGAGCACGATGTCGCGGGCACGGGCCAGACCGACCAGGTGGACCAACCGCACGATGCCGCCGTGGGCGGGCAGCAGTCCCAGGAAGGACTCACGGTGCAGGAAGCGGGCCCGCTCGGAGGCGACCCGCACGTCGCAGGCCAACGCGAGCTGCGCGCCGGCGCCGGTCGCCACGCCGTTGATCGCGGCGAGGACCGGCTTCTCGATCCGTTCGACCAGCCCGATCGTGGAGGTCAGCTCGTGGCTCGCGAACCGGAACGCGGTCGGGTCGACGTCGGCGCCGAACCGCGACAGGTCGCCGCCGGCGGAGAAGGCGGGGTCCTCGCCGGTGAGCACGATCGCGCGCACGGCCGGGTCGACGGCGGCGGCGGTCAGCGCGGTGCGCAGCGCCTCCTGGGTGGCGAGGTCGATGGCGTTGCGGGCCTCGGGGCGCGACAGCGTCAGCAGTCGCACCCCGTCGTCGTCGCGGACGGAGATGGGATCGCTCACGTCCGCGGTCCCGCGTCGCTGCCGCGCTGCTTGATGCGTTCGAACGGGCTGCCGCAGTCCTCGCAGAACCACTGCGAGGTCATCAGCAGGGACCCGAAGTCACGCACCTGCTCGACGTCGGGCGACCCGCACCACGGGCAGGTCACGGCTTCGGGGTCTCGAGGCGACGCTGCAGGCTGTTCCAACGATCCCACGGGAGGGCATCCCAGCTCCAGGCGCCACGGTGCCCGTCGACGGGCAGGTCGTAGTCGAGATCCAGCAGCGCCGGCGCGACGTCGTCGAGGAAGGCCTGGCGCATCCCGTCATTGTCGAGGGTGAGCACGCCCTGGGTCACCAGGTGCTCTACGCCGACCTCTTCGGGCGGGCCGAACCAGCACAGCATCTCGGTGAGGGTGGGTACCAGGTGGGGCTCGATCTGGGCGCGACCGTGCTCCCAGTGGCGGGTCAGGTCGCCGAGGCGTCCGGCGGCGAAGTCGCGGTAGAAGCGCGACTCGTCGAGCACGCGGCCGATCCGCCGGGCGAGCTCGGGCTGGGTCTCCTGGACCGAGCGCAGCACGACGTTGAGGCCGGTGTCGACGAGGAAGAGCGTGACGACCGCCTGCGACCAGGAACCGAACGGCGCATCGAGGGCGGCGACGTTGTAGCGCCGGTCGCGTTCCTCGGGCCCCTCGAGCTCGTGGTCGGCCAGGAACTGCTCGACGAAGGGGAACAGCGCCCTGGCCTGGCCGAAGTGGCCCTGGGCGATCGCGGCGGCGGCGACCGCACTCTCGAGGCCGGGCGCGCCGACGGCCCACTCGGACAGCCAGCGTGCCATCCAGTGCTTGTTGTCGCCCACGACCACGAGCAGGTTCGCGAGCCCGTCGGCCGTGGAGCGGTCCATCATCTGTACCTCGGTCATGACACCACCTCGGGGGTCTCCACCTCGGTGACGAGGTCGGCGTCGCGCAGCACCCAGGTCATCGCGGCGTCGGGGACGAGCACGACCTCGAGCCAGTCGTCGGAGCGTGCGACGGGGAGGTCGTCGAGCCCGGGGGTCTCGTCGGCGTCGAAGGTCGCCTGGCGCTCGAGCGGGTCGGCGTAGGCGGTGCGGGTGTACAGGTGGAAGGTCGGCACCTCGTCGCTCCTATTTCCGGATCAGGCGGGACGCACCAGCTGGTGCAGCGCGTCGGTCGGCACGACGAACATGTCCTGCCACCGCCGCTCGTCGTAGAGCGTGTAGGCGAAGACCACGGCGTCACGGTCCCCGTCGGCGCGGACCTGGCCGATGTGGCGCAGCTCCGGTTCCCGGTCGTGGCGTGCGAAGACCTCGTAGGGCCGGTCGGACTCGACCTTGCTCATCGGTTCCCCTGTCGTGGGTGGTGCGCTCGCGGCGGTTCCTACTACAGCACGGCCACGATCCGCAGCGCCTCGATGCCGGCGGGCGAGACGTCGTCGCGCGACCAGGCCTCGAGGACGTCGTCGACCTGGACGGAGGCGACGTCGGGCAGTGCGGCGACCGCGGCGTGCACGTCCTCCTTGATCATCTCCACGCACGGGCAGGCGAGCGAGGTGTAGGTGAGCCCGATACGCACGTGGCCCTGCGCGACCTCGAGCTCACGGACGAGCCCGAGGTCGACGAGGCTGACGGGCAGCTCGGGGTCCTCGACCTGCGCGAGCGCGTCCCACAGGCGGGCCTGGTCGACCGAACCGTCGTTGTCGCCACGCGGCCCGGGGGTCATGCGCCCTGCTCCTGCAGTTGCTTGTAGCCGCGCTGGATGCTCGTGACGAACTCGACGTTGCTGGGCCCGCGGGCACGCCAGCGGTCCATGACCTCGTCCCAGCCGATCTGGCCCCTGGCGTGGTCCCAGGTCTTGGTCTCGGCGTCGAAGGCCATCGGGAAGGCGCAGTCGATCACGTAGGTGTCGGTCGTCTCGTCGTGGTGTGCCGGCACCGCGTAGCCGTGATCCTCGCAGAACGGCACGACCGCACGCATCCAGGTCTGGCGCAGCTGGTCGTTGGTCTGGCCCTTGAGCTGGTAGCCGACCTGGTCACCGTGCCGCTTGAGGTCGTCGGGCAGCCCGAACCACTCGAGCGTGAGGATGAACATCCAGTCCATCGAACGCTGGATGGCACGCCGCGCGTCGTCGTCGCGCGAGAGCTTGTCGATCCACCGCTCGCCATGGCGCAGGTGGAAGGTCTCCTCGCGGTCGACCTTGACCAGCGCGCGCTTCCATGGTGCGTAGGTGGTGTGCTCGAAGACGTCGCTGAGCAGGACGAAGCCGGCACGGTCGTAGAACGCGTTGGCGACGATCATGTCGCTCCACGAGTCGAGCGGGACGTCGAAGGCGTACGGGTGCTTGTACTCGTGCGGCTGGCGGCCGAAGACGAGCTCGTCCACGTCGACGCCGAGGTCGCGCAGCATCCGGTAGGCGATGTGGGCGTGGCCCACCTCGTCCTGCACGATGCTGAGCACCGACATGTAGGCGCTCGTGTCCGGTGCGTGCTTGGCCGCGCGCAGGTAGGACGGGGCGGAGATGAGCTCGGTGTCCGCCGAGACGATCAGGGTCCGTTTCAGCGCCTTGAGATAGTCCTCGGACGCGTACTCGGGCCCCTCGATCAGGCGTCCACGCAGGATGCGCTCGCGGACCTGCTCCTCGGAAAGACCTGCCTCGATACCGACCACGGTGCACTCCAGACGACGACTGGTCCTGCAAGTATGACTGACCGGACAGTCAGGCGCAACTACCCGTCCGGTTCGGGACCTTGTGCCCTGCATGCCGCGCGTTCGCGGCCTGACCATGGGGTCAGGACCGACCGTGTCCGGCAACCAGCCAGGAGCGCGCCCGATGAGGCCAGCATCCCGCCCGCGTCGTGCCCTCCCCGACGGCGTCGAGGTCAGGCCCACCCGCGACGAGGATCGCGCCCTGCTGCTGGACTACTTCGACCGACTGCCCCCCGAAGACCGGGACCTCCGCTTCTTCGGACCCACGGTCCCCGCGTCGCACGTCGACCGCTGGCTGGCACTGGGCGGGCAGGGCGGCGAGACCTTCATCGCGCTCACGACCGATCCCGTGCACGGCGCACGGTGCGTGGGCGAGGCGGGCTACGCCCCCCACGGTGACGGGACGGCGGAGTTCGCGCTCTCGGTCGCCCCCGACGCGCGCGGCGGCCTCGGGACGGTCCTGCTCGAGTACCTGCGCGATGCCGCCGCGGCACGCGGCTATCGCGCCCTGCACGGCGACATCCTGGCCGACAACGGGCCCATGCGCCACCTGCTGCGCCGCCGGGGCGGGACCACCGTCGACCGGCTGGACGGCGGCTGGATCGGCGTCGTCATCGCCACCGGACTGGGCGCACCGCCCTGGCCCGAAGCAGGGGTCCGCGGGCCCCGCGTGCTCGTCGAATCCCGCAACGGCCGTTGGGGCGGCGAGGCGCAGCTGCGCGAGGCCGGCTTCCAGGTCGCGGTCTGCCCGGGACCGACCGGCCGTGTCGCCGAGGATCCGTGCCCGCTGCTCGAGGGGCGCAGGTGCGCGCTGGTCGACGGGGCCGACATCGTCGTGAACGACCTGTCCCCCGACGAACCCGTGCACCGCCACCTGACCGCGGCCCTGATGACGGCGGCCGACCCGCGGGCGCTGCTGACCCGCCCCGAGGGGGCCACCAGCATCGGTGCCGACCTGGTCGAGACCGCGCTCCGCGCGGGCCACGCTGGGCGTCAGTGTTGCGCGCCTCGTGCCACCTCGGCGAGCAGGTCGGCGACCGCGGCCGGTGGGGAGAGGAACGGCGAGTGCGAGCTGGCCAGCCGACGGACGTCGTCGGCGTGACCGGACATGGCCTCCCGCGCCTGCGGCGGGATGGCCCGGCCCTGCTCGGCGACCGCGTACGTGCTCGGCACGTCGTGCCACGCGGCGCGGCTGAGCGGCTGACCGACCGGCCGGTCAGACGGCGTGCAGCGCTAGCATCACGGCTTCCCGGGAAGGCTGCGAACCGCCCCTCCGATCGCGACCGAGGCGACCTGACGATGCAGTTCCATCTCAACGGCTTCCGGGCAGGCGACCCCCATGTCGCCGCCCCCGCGGACGAGCAGACCCTGGCCCGCACCACCGGCGCGTTGCCCGACGAGGTGGACGTGCTGATCGTCGGCGCCGGCCCCGCCGGGTTGACGTTGGCGGCGCAACTCGCCCGGTTCCCCGACATCACGACGCGTGTCCTCGAGCAGAAGCCGGGTCCGATACAGCTCGGCCAGGCCGACGGCATCGCATGCCGGACCATGGAGATGTTCGAGGCGTTCGGCTTCGCCGAACGGGTACTGCGCGAGGCCTACTGGGTCAACGAGACCACGTTCTGGAAGCCCGACACCGAGCACCCCGGCGGCATCGTGCGCAGCAGCCGGATCCAGGACACCGAGGACGGACTCTCGGAGTTCCCGCACGTGATCCTCAACCAGGCACGGGTGCACGACTTCCTCCTCGAGGTCATGCGCCGTTCGCCCACCCGCCTGGAGCCGGACTACGCACGGCGGGTGGTCGGGCTGACCGTGGATCGAGGGTCGTCCCACCCGGTGACGGTCACGGTCGAGAGCAGCGAACCGGACCAGGAGACCGATCGGGTCACGGTCCGGGCCCGATACGTCGTCGGCTGCGACGGCGCACGCAGCAGCGTGCGGTCGCTGATCGGTCGGACGCTGCGCGGCGACTCGGCCAACCGGAGCTGGGGTGTGATGGACGTGCTGGCGGTGACGGACTTCCCCGACATCCGACTCAAGTCCGCGATCCACTCCGACGACGGCAACCTGCTGATCATCCCGCGCGAAGGCGGCTACCTGGTCCGCTTCTACGTCGAACTCGACGAGTTGGCCGAGGGACAGCGTGTCGACCGCGACGCGGTGAGCGTCGACGACCTGATCGCCGCGGCCAGACGGATCCTGGCGCCCTACACCCTGCAGGTGCACGAGGTCGCCTGGTGGTCCGTGTACGAGATCGGCCAGCGGTTGTGCGAGCGGTTCGACGACCTCGCCGACGCCGCGGTCGGACGCGAGACGCCGCGGGTGTTCATCGCGGGTGACGCCTGCCACACCCACAGCCCCAAGGCCGGCCAGGGCATGAACGTGTCGATGCGCGACGCCTTCAACCTGGGGTGGAAGCTGGCGGCGGTGCTGCGCGGACAGGCCGCGGCGACCCTCCTGGCCACCTACTCGGAGGAGCGTCACGCCGTCGCGAAGGAGTTGATCGACTTCGACCGCGAGTTCGCCAGGATGTTCAGCGCGAAGCCGAGCACCGACGCCACGGACGTCGACGGCGTCGACCCCGCCGAGTTCCAGCGGTACTTCGTCAAGCAGGGTCGTTTCACCGCCGGGACCGAGACCCGGTACACGGCCTCGCTCATCACCGCGGGCGACCGCCACCAGCACCTCGCCGGCGGCTACCCCATCGGCCGACGCTTCCACTCCGCCGCGGTGATCCGACTGGCCGACGCCAAGCCGGTCCAACTGGGGCACACGGTCGAGGCCGACGGTCGCTGGCGCGTCTTCGCCTTCGCCGACGCCGCCGACCCGGCGGGCCCGGATTCCCGACTGCGTGCGCTGTGCGACTTCCTCGCCGGGGACCCGTCCTCGCCGGTCGTGCGCTTCACCCCCGAGGGCGCCGACCCCGATGCGGTGATCGACGTCCGGGCCGTCGTCCAACAGGGGCACCGCGACCTGGACCCCGGCTCGCTGCCCGCGCTGTTGCGGCCGCGAAAGGGACGCTACGGGCTGATCGACCACGAAAAGGTGTTCTGCCCGGATCCCCGCGACGACGTGTTCGACCTGCGCGACGTCGACCGCAGCGGCTGCCTCGTCGTCGTGCGTCCCGACCAGCACGTCGCCGGTGTGTTCCCGCTCGACGCCCACACCGACCTGGCGGGGTTCTTCGACGCCTTCATGCTCGCCGTCGGTGCCGCCCAGCCGGTATGAGCCGGGTGCCGGCGTCGACGGTGTGGTGTCCTACAGTCCCTGTCCGGGGTCGTGCCCGTCCGGGCGTGGCCCCATCGGCGACCAGGCGTGCAAGGAGAAGACGTGGTGGCAGATCACTTCGGGGTCGTGAAGGCGGCCGCCGTGCAGGCGTCCTCGGTCCTGCTCGACCGCGAGGCGTCGACGCAGAAGGCGTGCGAGCTGATCCGTGAGGCCGGGGCCAACGGCGCCGAGTTCGTGGTGTTCCCGGAGGGTTTCCTGCCCGGTCATCCGTCGTGGTTCCACTTCCACCCGGCGACCAGTCGCCTCGCGCACGACCTCAACGTCGAACTGTTCAAGAACGCGGTCATCGCACCCGGTCCCGAGACCGAGCAACTCGCGCGCGCAGCCGGCGACGCCGGTGCGTACGTGGTGATCGGGGTGTGCGAGCGGCCGAGCGCCACGTCGGGATCGATGTTCAACACCCAGCTGTACTTCTCGCCGGACGGCCGCTACCTCGGCAAGCACCAGAAGCTCATGCCGACGGTCGGCGAGCGCATCGTCCACGCCTACGGCTGGGGTGACACGCTGGGTTGCTTCGAGACCGGCTTCGGTCCGGCCAGCTCGCTCGTGTGCGGCGAGAACTCCAACCCCCTGGCGATGTTCGCGCTGATCGCCGGCGGGACCCGGGTCCACGCCATGAGCTGGCCGCCGCACTTCATGCTGGCGGGCAAGGGCACACCCGACATGCCCGACACCGCGCTCGTCACGGCGCGCGCGTTCGCACTGTCGTCCAAGGCATTCGTGGTCAGCGCCAGCGGTGTCGTCGACGACGACTACTTCCGCAAGCTCGAGGTGCCGGACGCGCTGGCCGCCCGCCTGCGTACCGGTGAGGGGCAGGGCGGTTCGGTCATCGTCGCACCGTCGACCGAGGTCATCGGCGGCCCGCTGGAAGGCGGCGTCGAGGGCATCGTCTACGCCGAGATGGACATGGACCTGTGGGTCCGGCTCAAGCTCATCCAGGACTTCAGCGGCCACTACAACCGTCCCGAGATCCTGCGGTTGCAGGTCGACCGCACCGGCCATTCCCACACCGCAACGGCGGCGTCCGACGTCCCCGCCGGGTCCCGCGACGAGCCGTCGGCATCCCTCCCCGGCGGGCTGAGCGACCCGGCCGCGGCCGTCCGCGCCGTCGACGTCTCCTGACCCGGCCGCTGCCGCATCCGTCGCCGCGCTGCGGTCGACGACGGAGCCGTGGTCACCGGCGCACGCGGTCGCGCACGCGGTGGGTGGCAGCGGCGAGCGTCGGCACGACGCCCTGCCGGAAGAACAGGAACAGCGTCATGAGCACGACGCCGTAGACGGCCAGCCGCAGCTGCCCCAGTGGCCGCAGGAACTCGTCGAGCACGCTCACCGCGGCGGCGCCGACGATCGGGCCGAGCAGCGACCCGATGCCACCGAAGGCGAGCACGACGAGCACGCGGACGTCGAGGTGGGCGAAGTTGAACACGCTCGGGCTGATGAAGCCCTCGTGGTGGACGTAGAGCGCGCCGGTCAGCCCCACCATCGCCGCGCCGATGGCCCCGGCCATGATGCGGTAGCGGGCCACGTCGATGCCGGCGAGTTCGGCGGCCAGTTCGTCGTTCTTCAGGGCCCGGAACGCCCAGCCGAGGTGCGACCGGTCGATCAGCTGGTACAGCGCCAGGAACGCGACCAGCAGCGCGACGAAGACGTAGTAGGACACGGCGCCGCGCAGTGGCGTACCGGTCCCGCCGGTGACGACCATGCCGGTCTCGCCGCCGGTGAGCGAGCGCAGCCCCTGGACCATGTTGTAGAACACCAGCGAGAAGGCCAGGGTCACGATCCCGATGAAGATCACGTCGAGGTTGCGGCGTACGGCCACCCAGCTGAACAGCGCACCGAGCGCGGCCGCCAGCAGGGTGCCGAGCGGCACGGTGACCAGCAGGGGCAACCCGCCGTCCTGGGTCAGGACGACCGACACGTAGGCGGAGAGCCCCCCGAGCGCCCCGAGGCACAGGAACAGCTGTCCCGTCCCGCCGAAGATGATGTTGAAAGCGATCGCGTACGCCGCGTACACCAGCATGATGATCGCCAGGGTGCGGTAGTAGCCCGACCCGCCGAATGCCAGCGGAAGCAGGGCGAGCACCACGGCGGCGACGACCACCGGGGCGTAAGCGCGGAGCGGTGACACGATCGCGGCCCGCTCCGGCGGTGTCGGCGCGACCGCATCGGCACCCGTCTGTACGTCGAGACCCATCAGGAAACCTTCCCGAGGATGCCGGACGGTCGCACCAGGATGGTCGCGATCGCCGCGAGCAGCAGGATGACGAAGGTCACGAACGCCCCGATGTGGAACGACGCGAGCGTGTAGACGATGCCGAGCAGCAGTCCGGCGACCAGCGCGCCGCTGACACGGCCGAGCCCACCGACGACCGTGACGATCAGCGCCAGGATGGTGAAGTTGAGCCCGTCCGTCGAACCGACGGACGAGATCATCGCCTGGGTGGCCGCCACGAGGCCGGCCAGCAGGCCGCTGAGCACGAACACCACGGTGCGCACCCGGCCGGGATTGATGCCGCACAGCTGTGCGCCGACCTCGTCCTGGATGATCGAGCGGATGGCCTTGCCGAAGCGGGCGTAGCGCAGGAACAGCATCAGCCCGACGAGCACGACGATGGCGACGAGGGAGGCCGCGATGCTGCTGCCCCGCATCCGGACGCCGAACAGGTCGAGGCCGAGTCGGGGAACCGACAGGTTGAGCGCCGTCGAGGGGTGGTAGTAGATGAGCAGGCCGTCGATGAGGAAGGCGGCGCCCAGCGTCAGCAGCAGGCTCAGCAGCACGCGTGCCTCGCCGGTGAGCTTGTAGACCGGCCGCATGAGCGTCCGGTCGATGAACAACGCCAGCAGGCCGGCGGCGAGGACGGCGAGGGTGACCGCGACGAGCGGCGCGTGCCCGCGGCCGACCAGCACCGCACCGATGATGGCCGCGACGGCGGCGAACTGGCCATGGGCGAGGTTGAGCACGCCCCCGAGGCCGTAGATGAGGGTGAGGCCGACCGCGAGCAACGACAGCTGCAGGCCGAACACGATCCCGTCGAGAACGATGGCCATCAGGCGATCCCCAGGTAGGCGCGCTGTACGTCGGGGTTGTGCTCGAGGTCGTCGGCGCGGCCCTCGAGCTGGATGCGACCGTCCTCGAGGACGTAGCCGCGGTCGGCGAGTTCGAGCGCGAGCGGCACCTGCTGCTCGGCCACGAGGACGGTCACGTCACCGTCGTCGCGCAGCTGGGCGAGCGCGCGGTAGGCCTCCTCGGCCAGGATGGGCGCGAGCCCAGTGGTCGGCTCGTCGAGCATGAGCAGCTTCGGCCCGGCCATCAGGGCCCGTCCGACGGCCAGCATCTGCTGCTCGCCGCCCGACATGGTGCCCGCGAGCTGGGCGAGCCGATCCTTCAGACGCGGGAACAGCTCGTAGACGTAGGCGAAGCGTTCGGGGTCGGGCTTTTTCGGATAGGCCCCGAGTTCGAGGTTGATGGCCACGCTCATGCCGGGGAACAGGTGCCGTTCGGCAGGGACGTAGGCGACGCCGAGCCGGGCGATGCGGTCGGCCGAGCGACCCGTCAACGACACGTCCTCGAACTCGACCCGGCCGCTGCGGGCGGCCAGCAGGCCGCACACCGTGCGCAGCACGGTGGTCTTGCCGGCGCCGTTCGAACCGATGATCGCGACGGCCTCGCCTGCGTCGACCCGGAAGGTCACCCCGTGCACGACCTCGGTCTCGCCGTAGGCGACGTGCAGGTCCTCAACCCTGAGCATGGTCACTCCCTCGTCGGCCGAGATAGGCCTCGACCACCTTCGGGTGGCGCATGACCTCGTCGACCGGCCCCTGGGCCAGCTCGCGCCCGAAGTTGAGCACGAACACGTGGTCGGCCAGGGCCCGGATCGCCTTCATCACGTGCTCGACCCAGACGACCGTCAGGCCGAGTTCGTCGCGCAACCGGCGGATCACGCCGATGAAGTCCTCGAGTTCGGAGGGGTTGAGCCCGGCCATGACCTCGTCGAGCAGCAGCACGCGCGGCTGACCACACAGGGCGCGCACCAGATCGAGCAGTCGTTTCTCGTGCAGGTTGAGTTGTCCGACGTCCGACTCAGCCCTGCCGCCCAGACCGAGCATGTCGAGGTAGTCGTGGGCGGTGGCGCGCGCCTCGCGTTCGGAGGCTCGGCCGGTCATCCGGCCGAACATGGCCCCGAGCGCGGCGTTCTCGAGCACCGTCATGGACTCGAACACGCGCGGGGTCTGCAACACCTTGGCGACGCCGGCGTGACGGACCTGGTGCGGCTTGCGGCCGACCAGGTCCGTCTCGCCGACGCGGATGACGTCGACGGACGAGGGCTCGAGCATGCCGCTGATGAGCTTGAGCAGCGTGCTCTTGCCGGCCCCGTTGGGGCCGATGATCGCGAAGACCTGGCGCTCCTCGACGTCGAGGTCGACGCCGTCGACGGCGGGGAGGCCGCCGAAGTGCTTCACGAGCCCTCGTACCTGCAGGATCGTCATCGGATGGACCTTTTAGGGCTCGAAGGGCTCCAGCGGTTCCGCCTGGAACAGCACCTCGGGGTACCAGTCGTTGCCCGGGTTGACACCCTCGGGAGCCTCCTGCTCGCGCACCACGAACAGCAGCGGCTGGGCGACGGACATCTCACCCCACTCGGTCCACTCCATGTCGAAGGCGTAGCCGGGAAGGTCGAACGAGTTGCCACGCAGGTACTCGGCGATGTCGGCCGGTTCGGCGCTGCCCGTGGCCTCGATGGCCTCGGCGACCATGTGCACCTGACCATAGCCGGCGACCGCGTCGTCCTCCATGAAGCTGTCGAACTGCTCCTGGTAGCGGCGCGCGAGCTCGTAGTACTCCTCGGAGGCGATGTCGGCGCAGGTGTAGTCCACGTAGCGATCGATGCCCGAGTCGCCGACGTTCTGCATGACGGCGGCCAACGGCGAGTTGGCACCGGTCACGTAGGCGTCGAAGCCGAGGTCGGCAGCCTGGCTGGTGATCGGCCCGGAGCCCGGCGGGTGGCCGGTCGCGATGATGATCTCGGGGTCGAGAGCCTCGAGCTGGCGCAGGTAGGTGGTGAAGTCGGTCTCGGGCACCGGAGCGACCTGGATCTGCACCTCGACGCCGTCGAGCGTGGCGATCTGGTCGTTGATGGCGGCCTCGATCGAGCGGCCCCAGGCGTAGTCGGCGATGATCGCACCCACCCGGGTGATGCCCTCCGCCTGGATGAACTGGGCCATCAGCCCGATGTTCATCGGTCCGGCCGACAGGCAGGTGCGGAAGGTGTAGCGGCTGTCCTGGGTCAGGATGGCGTCGGCCCCGGCCTTGACCAGGAACAACGGCACCTGCGACTCCTCCGCGATCCGCGAGGCGGACAGGGCGACGTCGCTGGAGATCAGACCTCCGGCGAAGACGACGCCGTCGCGCTCGATGAGGCCACGGAAGGCGGTGACGCCCTCCTCCGGCGTGCCCTGCGTGTCACGTTCGATCAGCTCGAAGGGGCGACCGTCGACACCGCCGGCGGCGTTGATCTCGTCGATGGCCATCTGCATGCCGTTGCGGGCGTGCACGCCCCAGATGGCGAACGGGCCCGACAGCTCGCCGAGGAAGCCGACCGAGATCGGCTCGCCTTCCGCAGCGGTCGCACCCTCGCCCTCACCCTCGCCGCCGGTTTCCTCGGCGACCGGTTCTTCGGCCCCGTCGTCTCCGCCGCCACCGCAGGCGGTGAGTACGAGACCCACCGCCAGCGAGGCCGCCACCAAACGCTGTCGCTTCATGCTCGCTCTCCTGTCCTCGGTCCACGCCGCACGGCCGGGGACGGGGCCGCCGGGCCGCGTGCGGACAATCACGTCCCCACGGGCGCTCGCGCGCCATGGCCCGGCGTTGCCGGCTCCCTCCCCGACCACCCCGCTGTCGCCAGGTGGTACGGCCACGTCGTCACCGGTCGGAAAGACAACTTTCTGACCGGTCAGTCGGGACACCGTACGGCGCCGCGCCAGCGCCGGTCAAAACGGTGGCCCACCCACGCAAGCCCATTTCCGACGGACGCGCGCCATCTTGACATGCTGACCCGTCGGTCAACTAGAGTGCCGCGCCGCGCCGCGCCGGCCCGGTCCGCTCGGTCGGCACGTCGCTCAGGTCGGACAGCTGGTCAGCGCAGAGTCCCGGCGGCATCCCAATCGATGATCCCGGTCACCACGCCGTTGTGGCACAGCAGGTCGCACGGCGTGAGATCACCGTGCACAGGACCGCTGGGCGCGGCCTGTTCCGCCTCGAGCAGATCCCGGACCGCCGCCGTCGCGACGGCGGCGATGTCCGCGGCCAGCTGAGGGACGACGACCTCCTCCACCTCGATCACGCGGCGGCCGAGGCGTGCGCGGTGCTCGTGGCAAGCGACGGCGATCAGGTCGTCGGCTTCGTCACCGTCTCCGAGCAGCGCCACTGGTCAGGAGATGCCGACGCCTACATCGGCGAGCTCGTGGTGGCCGTGCACGCCCAAGGAAGAGGCGTCGGTCGGCAACTGGTCCAAGCAGCCGAGCAGTGGGCGGTCGGCCGAGGGCATCTACGGCTCACGCTCGAGGCAGGTGCGGCGAATCCTGCAGCACGCCGCCTCTACTCGAGTCTGGGGCACACCGAGGAGCAAGTGCAACTCACGCGCCGGTGCGCCATCAGCTGACCCTGAACGCACCGCGACCTCCGAGACCACCGAGGCACACCGTCCGATGAAGGCGTCTGGGTACGAGGGCGTCACGGACCTGGCTCGACTGACGACGAGCCGGTCGAGCAACACCTGTGGCCGCCCGGCGTGGCCGCCCGGCGACACGGGCGTTCGAAGGTCGAGCGCGCATCTCGCTCGCGGGCGTTCTCGCGACGTCAGCCGGTGGGCCCGGTTCAGGGGTCGGCACTCAGTGACGCGCACGACGAGCTGCGGAGCTCAATCGGGGACGCACTCGATGAACTCGCCGACGCGGGGACGGGAATCGAACCCGTGATAAGGGACTTGCAGGACCCTGATTGGACAGAAATTGCGGTCACGAATGCCGTTTGAGGCCGCTGCCGTGCGTTGTTGGAGCACGCAGTTGTCACAAGTTGTCACGGCGCCCCGGCTCCGATCCCGCAGGTCTATCGTCTCCGCATGCCACGACCCAGTCTCTGCTTGATCGACAGGCTGCGACCTGCCGCGACACGCCCGCGGCTGGTGCATCGGCCACTACAAGCGCTGGCACAAGACCGGCGACGTCCAGGCCGACCGTCCGCTCGCGCCGTACCGAGGGTCCCGACGGTGCGAGATCGACGGGTGCGACGAGAAGCACAAGGCCGGTGGGATGTGCGGCCGGAACTACGACCAATGGCGTGTCGGGCGGACTCCTTGACAGCCGCCCGACACCGGCGCTCACTCGAACTCGAACGTCCACTCGCCATCGGCGCGAATCTCGAGCCAGTGCGTGTCGTTCGGTAGAGCCACCCTGCCGTCGTAGTCGCCGATCTCATTCACCAGCAGATCCGACATGTTCGCTTCCGCGTCGTAAGCCCAGACCACGAAGTTCGCATCGCCACGGTGGGTGATCGTCACGATACGGCCCGCATGGGTGCCGGCACGCAGAACGTCGTCGCCCTGCCCAGCGAAGCTGTCCGAGATCCGGGTGGCCTGGCTGGCGGGCAGTATCCGCATCGTCCACGGCCCATCCGCGTCGATGTTGAACCCGGCGAGCGTGCGACCGAACCGGTCGAAGTTGACCGCGCCGCGACCGTCGTAGTCCCCGATCTCGTTCACGACAAGGTCGTACCTCTCCCCATCACCGTCGACGGCCCAGATGATGAAGTTGTTCTCGCCACGGTGCGACATGATCGCGACCGCCGGCGTGTTGTCGGGGATGCGTCCACGGATCACGTCGTCCCCGACACCTGACAGGCGCGGCTGGGTGGTCGCAGGAATGGGTGCACCGAGGTCGGCGACGGCCTTGTCGAGCAGACGGGCAAGGAAGGAACCCATCTGCCCGCGGGTCACCGTGCCGGCAGGGCTGTAGGCGCCCGGGCCGGTCCCGGCCGTGAATCCGGCCGCGACGATCTTGCGGACGTTCTCCTCGTGGGCGTTGCCTCGCGTGTCGGCGAAGCTGTCGCCGTCGGCGGGGAGCTCGACGGCAGCGATGTATTCGTAGGCGTTGGCGAGGAAGGTCGCCATCTGGTCGCGGCGCACAACTCGGGACGGGTCGAACCGTCCACCGCCGACACCGTTGACAACGCCGGCTTCGGCGAGCCGGTTGATGTTGGCCTCGTGCGTGTTGCCGTTGTCGTCGGTGAAGTGGTTCGTCGAGGTGGCCGGCAGTTCGGCGCCGGCTGCCGTGATGGTGCGGGCGATGAACGAGGCCATCTGATCGCGTGTGACGCCGGCGTCCGGTGCGTAGGTGACGAGCGTGTTGCCGCTGGTGACGCCCCACCAGACGATGCAGTCGATGTTGGCTTGGTGACTCGCTCCGGCCGTGTCCCAGAAGTCGGCGTCCGGCACAGTGGATGTTGGGCAGGCGTTGGCGGTGCCGCGCGGTGTGGTCTGTGCGCCGGCGGCTGCTGGCATGCTGGCCAGCAGGGCCGCTGCGATAGCAGCGGAGGTCAGGCCCCTCTTCATGGTTCCCCCAGAGTCGGTTTGGCCCTGGGACCATAGGTACGAGTTCGCCTATGTGCCCCGGAAACGGAGAATCGCCCTCCCCGCCGAAGCGGGGAAGGGCGAGAGCCCGAGGCGATCGGGCAGTCAGGTGTCCGGTTTGATCCGGGGTCGAGTCAGGTCAACGGTCTGACGGAAGCAGGCGCCAAGGACGATGGCGGGTTCGACCACCTTGGCCGTCAGTTGAACTCGCAATTTCGGCCTCGTTCGCGCGAGCACCGAAGCGTCAGGCTCCGAAATGCCCACGCGGCACAGCTTCGTAGGTGACCGCCGTCAGAACGCTGAAGGGCTCGCCCTCGACCGTGCACGAACAGTTCAGCGGCACACGCGCCGCGACTTCTGAATTCCGGACGACCGCCAGTCGCACCACCGCGCCGGCAGCCACCGGACCGAATGGCACGGGCTCCCCGTAGGTGCCGCTGACACCGGTCCGGAAGTTCATGATCCGCTCCGCGGCGTAGCCTTGGCCATCTTCCGGACGGAGCAGCGTCACCTCGAGGTCATCCACATCATGACGGCTCGCGAGGGTCAGGTCGATGCACTCGATGGGCAGCCCTCGGTCGGTAGCGACCAGTGTCGCGGTCGAGAAGTGAGGACGCAGCTCGTCACGCCGCCGGGACCGGTCCACCGCCACCACGGATTCGGCGGCGGCCGCCGACCGCTCTGACGCCAACATCGAGCGGCGCGCGTACAGCGCAGACAGACCCGCCACCAGCAGAGCAAGCCCGGCGATCGTCAGCGATAGAACGTCCGCGCCGTTGAAACTCCAGTCGACTGCCACCACGTGCCCCTGACTCGAACAGCGACCGGCACGCTGTCGCTGTTCCGCTCCCGTACAGCAGGGATCGTAGGTGCGTGTGCCGACGTGGCGGGGAAACAACGGAACCCCTCCCCCCGCCGAAGCGGAGGAGGGGTCGGACCCGACGGGATCGGTCAGAGCGTCGCGTCAGGTCAACGGTCTGACGGCAGCAAGCCGCCGAGCACCACGGCGAGCAGGAGGGCCGCCACGACGATCGCGGCCGCCGTGGCCATCAGCGGTGCACGCCTGCGATGGTGCAGCCGCACAGGTCGATGCCGTCGCGGACACCGAGGTAGATGGCCACGGCGTACACGACGGTGCGGATCACGGGCCGTCCACCACCTTGAGGCCACGGTCCTCGAGCAGCTTGCGGATGCCGCGATGCCATCCAGCCGGCGGGGTCGTCCCGGCGTGCTGCTCGAGACCGAATGGAAGATCAACCGGGAACTCGTCGGGTGGGGCCGCAAGCCGGCCGACCACGACGAGCACGGGGTTCCAGGGCATCCACGCCGAGTACGACCTGGTCATCATCGACGAGGCATGCGGCGGCACGCCGCCTCGTCCCCCCAGCTGCGCTGCTGCGAGCGATAGAGACGATCGACAACTTCGGCGGCCAGGTGACCGCGGCCGACTTGGCGGAAGAGTTCGAGGTACCGATCGAGGTGGCCGAGACGGCCATGATGCAGGTGCTCGAACCTCAACGGAGCCGGAGAGCCGGCTAGAAGCTCCCGAGTGCCGCGTTGATCGAGGTGGCGGCCGGCTCCGACGACGCCTCGAGCATGTGGGCGTACACCCGGCGGACCGTCTCCGGCGTGTCCCCGATCCAGAACGCGATCTTGTCGGCCCCATGCCCGTCGTCGATCATCCACGACACGTAGGTGTGGCGCAGCCCACGCGACGACACTACCCGGCTGCGCTCCGAGATCCTCGCGTCGACGCACGCCTGCTTCAGCGCCCGGTTGTAGGCCGCCAGGTTCGGCGGGTTTCCCGTCGACGTCTGGATCAGCCACCGCTTACGGAACTGTGCCGCCGGTCAATCCCGGTCCCCCAGGTCAGGAACCGGCGCAGGCCCCTGCGCTTCGACCACCAGCGTTCAACCGTCGTTGCCGCCATCATCGGCAGCGTGAGCGTGCGACGACGATGGTTCTTCGTCGCCCCCACCACCGACGACCTACCGGTGCCCGAGACCTTGCGGACGATGTCGAGCACATCGTGGGGGGGTAAGCCCTGCGACCTCGCCGAACCGTGCCCCCAGCGACAGCTGCAACACCGCGGGGTCGCGGACCCAGCCGCCGAGCTGCAGCAGCATCAGCCGCGCGTGCTGCCGCTCGAGCACCGGCATGTGGCCCTTCTGGCGGCGCGGCCGGTGCTTCTTCGACCGGACCGGAGACCGATCCATGAGATCGTCCTGGACGGCGGACGAGCAAAGCGCCGACAGGGTCCGGTACACCGAGTCGGCCTTCGCGGCTGAGACCTTCTGCCGGACGGCGTTGAGCAGCACCGTCACGTCCGAGGTCGTCACGGTCGCGATCGCTCGCGCGCCTAGGAGACTGCTGAACAATGGGCCGCTTCCTTCGAAGCGGCTGGGGGTTCGGCGAAACTGTGCCTGGCCGTCGAGGAGGTCGGGGTGCAGGGCAGGTCTGATCCGAACGCGGAGCTGTTGGACGCGGCGGGGCTGGTCGGTCATCTGGTCGACGAGTCCAGCGTGTACGCGTTTCTCGCGGCCCATCGTGAGCGGCTGTTTCCCGACGAGTTGTTTGCCGATCTGTTCCCCTCACGGCGTGGCCGGCCGTCGGTCCCGGCGCCGGTCGCCGCGACGGTGATGGTGCTCCAGTCGCTGGAGGGGCTCAGCGATCGGGACGCGATGGAGCGGCTCACGTGCGATATTCGCTGGAAGGTCGCGGCCGGGTTGTCGCTTGACCATGGCGGGTTCCACGCCACGACGCTGACCTACTGGCGGAACCGGTTGCGGGCTTCGGAGCGTCCGGAGCGGATCTTCGATGCGGTCCGGGATGTGATCGTCCAGACCGGCACGCTGGCGCGATCCACCAAGCGGGCGCTCGATTCGACGGTGCTCGATGACGCGGTCGCGACCCAGGACACCGTGACCCAGCTGGTGGGCCAGATCCGTCGGGTCCGCCGCCAGATCCCGGTGGCGGCTGCGGTCGAGGTCGCCGGCCACGACTACACCCAGGCCGGCAAGCCGGCCTGTGACTGGCGCGACCAGGATGCACGCGATCAGCTGATCACCGCACTGATCGGTGACGCGCACGCGATTCTCGAAGCGGTCCAGGATGTGGAACTCGATGAGGGGCAGGTCGAGGCGGTCGGGCTGCTGGCGTTGGTCGCCGGTCAGGACGTCGAACCTGGCGACGCGCCCGGATCGTGGCGGATCGCCCGCAGGACCGCCCCTGATCGGGTCGTGTCCACGGTCGATCCCGACTCGCGGCACGTGCACAAGAACCGGTCCTCGTACACCGACGGGTTCAAGGCCCACGTCGCGGTCGAGCCCGACACCGGTCTGATCGTCGCCGCGGAGTTGACTGCCGGCAACGCCCCGGACGGTCCCACCGGCCTCGCCCTCCTCGAGGGTGAACACGGACCGGTTGAGGTGTTGGCCGACTCGGCCTACGGCTCGGGTGACACTCGCGCCGCCCTCGAGCAGGCTGATCACGTCCAGTTCATCAAGCCCATGCCGCTGCGGCCCGCGACCGACGCGCCGGATGCGTTCACCATCGATGACTTCGACATCGACCTCGACGCCCGTACCGCAGCCTGCCCCGGCGGGCACACCGTGACGATCGCCGCGAAGGGCACTGCGACCTTCGGTTCGCGCTGCTCCCACTGTCCGCTGCGGGACCGCTGCACCCGCGCGAAGAGTGGTAAGAAGCTCAAGATCCATCCCCGCCACGACCAGCTTGTCGCTGCCCGTCGCGACGCGAGCGACCCGTCCTGGCAGGCCATCTACCGCCAGCATCGCCCCATGGTCGAGCGGACCATCGCGTGGCTGGTCGCCCGCGGTCACCGACGGGTCCGCTTCCGCGGGATCGACGCCAACCGTCTCTGGCTCGCCCACCGGGCCGCTGCCGTGAACCTCAAACGGCTTCTGGCGCTCGGCCTCGACCACAACGGCGGCCGCTGGACACTCCCTGCACCAGCCTGAGACGTGGCGGGCCCCGGCTGGCTCACTGAGGGGCGTCTCTACGGCTCTTGGGCCACCTGCGCGGTCGACTTCCACCCTCGCACGTCGACACTTCGGTCCGAGCTCCACCGGGACCCACCAACAACCTACGCCTCCCACGCCATCACGTCGATGGCTTGTTCAGCAGTCTCCTAGGGCCGGGTAGATGTGCAACCGCAGGTTCTGTTCGTGGAACGTCTTGGTGGCGGCCGGGCCGATGTCGTAGTGGGCGAGCCAGCGGGCCCCGTAGGTCCGGACCGTGGTCTTGGCCGGCAGGTTGCCGGTGATCGATCGCGCTCGGGTGACGATGAGCCAATCGTCGGCCTGGTCGCGGGTGTCGAACGTGCCGGCATGGTTGGCGTCCGTCGATGCGGATGCGTGCCCGCCAGCGTCCTGACGGCAGCAGGTCGACGCCCATCGGTCCCTCCTCGTCCTTCTTTGGACGGTAGGGAGCGGGTGTGACGTTGTCACGGGGTTGTCACAGCCGGGGCCGGAATGGGAAACGGCCTCCGACCCGTCAGTGCAGGTCAGAGGCCGTTTCGGTGCGAGAGGCGGGGACGGGAATCGAACCCGTGATAAGGGATTTGCAGTCCCCTGCCTTACCACTTGGCTACCCCGCCGGGGCGGGCGCAGGGTAGCGCCCATGCCCGGCGGCGACACATCCGCCCTGGGGCTGCCATCTGCCTACGGCGTCGGCCTGATCAGGTGGCGCGCCAGCAGGGCGCCGACACCCGTCGACGCAACGACCGCGAGCAGCCACCAGCCGAGGCTGCTGTCCGACGAGGTCGCGTCAGGGTTCGCGGCCGCGAGCTCGAGGTCGGCGTCGTCGGTGACGACGAGCAGCCCGGTCATGCCCTCGCCGTCGACCGACGAGTGCAGGGTGCAGCGCACGGGCCAGACACCGGGCGCGAGGTCGGTGACTTCGGCCGACTCGCCCGGCTGCAACGTTCCGGTGTCGAAGCTGCCGTCCACGGCTGTGTAGGTGTGGGGAAACTGGCCGCGGTTGTGGACGGTGAGCGTGGTGCCGAACGGGGCGACGTGGCCGATGCCGTCCAAGCAGTTGTCGTCGAGTTCGACCTCGGCACCGTCGGCGAAGCCACGGCAGATCGCGTGCCCGCCGCCCCCGGCGAGGCCACCGCCGCCCGCGACGGCCCCGGTGGCGGTGGCGGCGAGCGCGACGACGAGCAGGCTCAGTGTGGTCAGCAGACGTCGCATGGCTGGTCCCTCCTCGGTGCTCCCCCATACCGACGAGCGACGGACGTCAGCGGTTCACCGTCGTCACGGAGCGACGACCTTGGCCGGCGACCCGGCGGGGTTGCCCACGTACTCGAAGTGCATCGCATCGGGCACCAGCCAGAACCCGCCGTACGTGAACCCGTGGTCCGCCAACGTCTCGACCAGCCGTCGGTCCTGGCGCGAGCGGGCGCCGTGCGGGTTGTCGTCGGCGTTGAGGTCGACCGCGACGCCCCAGGCGTGCCGCGACAGCCCGGCGTCCGGAGCGATCATCCGCGCGGCGTGGCAGCCGGCGTACTGGTCGGGGTCGACGAGATGGGCGAGACCCTGCGCCTCGAGATCGCCGAGGGCCGCGGCCAGGGGTTCGAGGATGCTGCGGTGGCAGGTCACCCGGCCGAGCACCGGCACCTCGACCGTGGCCAGGTTGTCGGCAACCCAGGCCGGGTCCTGCTCGATCGCCAGGCCGTCACCGACCGGCCGGTAGGCGAACTCGCCGAACTCCGCCTTCACCAGGGCCTGCGGCAGCACCGCGTCGCCGTGCCGGAGATAGGGCGACTCGCCGGGCGCCCGCACCCGCAGACCACGGTCGGTCAGCTCGCGAATCGCCTGCTCGAGCCCGGCCCGATCACCGCGGTGGGTGAGCAGTACGAAGCGGTCGGTGTCCACCCCGAGCCGTCCGGCCCCGTCGCGGGCGACGACCGCCTCGGCCGCCCCGACCAGAGTGTCGTCGACGACGCCGCGGACGATCAGGTCGTGTCCGTCGGCGACGGTCAGCACGTCACCCGGGCCGAGCCCGCGCAGCCGCGCCGACGTCGCGCCCAGCAGTGCCTCGCCACCGCGGAGTCCGGCGAGACGCGCACGATCGACCTTCGGCAACAGATCCGCGTACGCGGGCGGGTCGACGGCCACCACGTCGAGCGGGATGCGCCACCCGTCGGTGAGATCGTCGACGGGGGCGCCGTCGGCTCTGCGGCTGCCGACCAGGTCGATGACGTCCCCGGCCACGGTCGTGACCTGCTCGACGCCGGGCAGTCCGGCAACGTCGCCCGCGAAGCCGTCGGGCAGGCCGCCGCGGGTCCAGGCGAGCAGCAGCGTCGGCGCATCCGACGGAGGAGCCAGCGGCGTGTCGGACGAGGACGGGGCGGTGGGCGCGGCGGTCGGCGACGGCCGCGGCCCGACCGTCGTCTGCGACGGGACGAGCGGCCGTTGGGCCGGGTCCGGGAGGTTGGCGGCCGGCGACTGCAGCGCGAGCATGGACAGACCCCCGACGACCAGGCCGAAGACGGCAGCAAGCGTGAGCACGACGACGCGCCTCATCCGGTCGGCTCCAACGCGGCCGCGAGCCGCACCAGTTCCTCCAGGCCCAGCGTTCGGCTGCGCAGGGTGACGATCCGGCCGTCCTCGACCCACTCGAGGGTGCCGCGATCGGGCGTGTAGCGCGCCGACCGGTCGCGCACGTCCACGGCCAGGACGACGGCGTCGACGGGCGGCCCGAGCGTGTCTCCGACGACCTGGCTGATCACGAACCCGCGGTCCCCGGCCCCGGCGAACGTCTGCAGCACCTCGGTCTCCGTGTGCGCAACGCCGGGGCCGACGTAGGTCGAGCGGTCCTCGGGCAGCGTCAGCAGGCCGGCCCAGGCGGGACCGAGTTCCGTCAGCGTCACACTGCCCGCCTCGTCCCAGTCGTCGGGGACCGGCAGGCCGGTCACCCCCAGGCTCGCGGCGACCCGGAGGAGGTCGCCGGTCGGCAGGCTGCCGGCCACCTCGACATCGATGCCGTCACCGTGGATCAGCACCCGGTCGCCGCCTTCCGGGACGTAGGCGACGCCGCCCCCGCCGCCCAATCCGACGCTCTGGACGGCGCGGGAGGCGTGGCCGAACAGCCGCGTCCCGGCCCAGTCGCTCGTCGACTGGACGGTGAGCCAGGCCCGCCCGTGGGCGTAGCTGGTCACCGTGCGGGAACCGACCCGCCCGGAGCGGTGCGGCTGCATGCCCTCGGGGAGCCATCCCGGTTCGGGCCCGTCGGCCTGCCCCGCGACGAACCCGAGCGAGCGTGGCTGCACACCCGACGGGGGCTCGGGCAGGGCAGGGTCGGCGGGATCGAGATCCACCTGGTCGAGCCGCCATGACAGCACCGGTTCGCCGTCCCCGTCGGCGAGGCCGTTGGCGGCGGCCCACCGGTCCCGCTCGAAGCCGCCGTTGGCGCGGACCTCGACCAGGAGTGGCAACCCGACGTCCGCATCGAGCCAGACCAGGGCGCGGTCGGTCGGGTGGACCGGTCGCCAGTTGCCGTGCCGCGCGAGGCCGTCCAGCAGCGGCGCGATCTGGGCCGCGGTCACCTCGACGCCCACCGCCGCACGGCCCGCGACCTCGGCCTCGCCGAGCGGTTGTTCCGCGCCACCGACGAGGAAGCTCGCGACGGGCAGTACGAGGTCGAGCGGCACCGGCGCGGCCGGATCGAACGGTGCCCGGTCGCGGACGGCCTCGACCCGACGGACGCTCGACAGACACCCGGGCAGACCGTTCGGCGCGCAGCCTGCGCGCCCGGCACCCCAGGCCTGGTCGCCGTCGACGACCAGGTCGACGTCGTTGGGGTGCCAGTCCCCGGACGGATAGGCGGTGCGGTCGTCGAGCCGCAGGCGCAGGCGTTCCGGTGCGGCGTAGTCGAGCGTCCCACGGTAGGTGCGCACCGGCACGTCACGGTGCCAGCCGTGCTCGACGACCTCGACGGTGGCGGCCAGCGCCTGCAGCTCGCGCTGGCCGGCGGCCACCAGCGAGCTGGCATCGATCGCCTCGGCGTCGCGGGGACCGTCGACCCCGACCACGCCGGCGGCGACGACGGCGGCGACGAGGAACACGGCGGCCGCCGCCGGCCAGGGGGAGCTGCGCCGGGCGGGCTCGCGCCGAGCGACCAGCGCGGCAGGCGCCGTCGGCCGCTGCTCCAGGCGCGCCAGAACCCGCGGCACCACGTCCGGGGCGCGACCTGCGGGCTGCAGTTGCACCTGGCGCCGCACGGATACCAGCCGCTCGGCGAACGTCCGGCAGGACTCACACGCCGTCAGGTGCTGTTCGAGTTCGTCGGCCCGCGACGGCTCGAGCTCGTCGTCGATCCGGTCCGAGATGAGCCTGTGCGCGACGGAGCACCTCATCGCCCCACCTCGCGTCCCTCGGCCGCCTCACCATCCGCCTCGAACCAGGCCACGAGTTGGGCGCGGGCGAGGTACAGCCGGCTCTTCACCGTCCCGTCGGGAATTCCCAGGATCTCGCCGGTCTCCCGACAGCTGAAGCCCATCACCTCGACCAGCAGCAGGGCCTCGCGCAGCTTGTCGGACAGCGTGGCGAGGGCCGTGGCGACCTCGGTCCGAAGGTGCGGGTCCGTCGGCGGCTGGTCGGGTCCGATGCGCACGGGCAACAGGCTGCGACGTTCACGTTGGCGCAACGCGTCGACGCCAAGGTTGCGCGCCACGGCGAACAGCCACGTCGAGAAGCGTGACCGGAACTCGAACGTCCCCAGTCGGTCGAAGGCACGGATGAACGTCTCCTGGGTCAGGTCCTCGGCGAGCGCCGCGTCGCGAACCAACGAGCACAAAAAGCGCGAGATCGGCTCCTGGTAGCTCGCCACGAGCAGCCCGAACGCATCCAGGTCGCCGGCGGCCGCCGCCCGGATCACCCGCGGCTCGGGCTCCCGCACCCGGCGCTCCTTCTCATCGGCGTTCGACAAGGACCACGTCGTCCTCAGGATGGCACGCACGGCCCTCCCCCGACAGCTGTGACGACCGAGCCGCCTTCTCGGTTCACCACGGACCGCAATGAAGGCACCTGCCGCCCTCCCCTGCCGCCGGTGAACCGCGGCGACGCCATGGACGTCACCTTCCGGTGACGCACCCGACAGCAAGGTGGCAGCATGGGACGGATCGGACGCGCATCGCTGGCCGTGGTCGCGGCCTGTGTGGCCGCACTGACGACGTCCGCGTTCCCGGCACTCGCGGGCGGCACCTGGCTCGAATTCGACGCCGACGTCGTCTCCCCCGGGACCACCCTCCGGGGCTCGGCGACCGTCCATCCCGGGACACAGGGCACCGTCGACGACGGCCCCTTCGATGTCTACCTGCGGCCCGAGCTCGACGGCGACGACCCGCCGCGGGTCGATCCTGCCGGCGAACGCGTCGGCCCCGTCGCCCAGCTGCGGGTCGGCGAGCCGGCCGGCCCATTCGTCGACGTCGAGGTCGAGTTCGTCGTACCGGATGTCGCGCCGGGGGGCTGGTACGTCGATGTCTGCAACGCCGACTGCGCGACCGGCCTGGGCGACCTGGTGGGCGGCCGCATCACGGTCATCGCGCCGGCGGTTGCGGCCGCTGACACGCTGCCCGAGACCGGCCCACACGCGGCCTTGCTGGGTGTCGGCGTCGGGCTGCTGGGAGTCGGCGCCCTCATGCTACGAACCGGGGTCAGCCGAGGGGGTCCGTGAACCGATCGGCCGCCAGCACCTTCATCGGGCCCCGGCCCTTGCTGCTGCCGACCCACCAGGCCGCACCGACGGCGCCGCCCCACAGCAGCAGGCCGAGGAACGTGCCCGGGCGGCTCCAGGCCTCGTTCACCTGACGCGGGTCGACGTGCTCCCAGCCGG
>Ga0208490_100132_pt1 | contig 59109 bp, 45 predicted proteins | sample SubbioAug_CSWold_FD_184818 | JGI IMG/M metagenome (GOLD analysis project Ga0208490, IMG submission 184818) | Serpentinite rock and fluid subsurface biosphere microbial communities from McLaughlin Reserve, California, USA - CR11Aug_CSWold (SPAdes) | ecosystem: Environmental > Terrestrial > Deep...
GAGATCCCGGCGGGCCGACAGCGCATACCCGCCCGCCGCGGCCGCCGCCGCCAGTCCGACCGAGAGCAGCAGCGGCCACCACCGGCCGTCGACGTACGGCCGGGTCTGGTTCGACCACGTCAGCGGCGAGAACCACGACAGCAGGCTGCCGTGATCCCGAGCCATGTCGCCGGCGACGCGGACCACCCAGGCCCCGCCCAGCAGTGCGCCCGCCATCCCGGTCGCCGCCCGGGAGTGCTCGGTGAGCTGGACCGTGAGCGCGGTGATCCCGGCGAACACGAGGCCGACCGCCCCGACGCTGGCACCGAACAGCAGCCCCTCGCCGCCGTCGACGCCGTTGAGGGTCATGACGCCACCGAGCAGCAGGGCCAGCAGCACGTTGGCGCCGACGGCGACGACCAGCACCGCCGTGAGGTGTGCATGCCGCCCGACTCCGGTGGAGTGGATGAGCTCGGCCCGGCCGCTCTGCTCCTCCACGCGGGTGTTGCGGGCGACCAGCAGCATGCTCATCAACGCGGCGAGCACGAAGAAGAACAGCCCGTACACGCCGACGACGTAGCGCTCCGCCGTGATGTCGTCGCGACCATGTCCGGGGCCGAACACGGCACCGACCGAACCCGACATGAAGCGCCCGAGATCCCGACGCTGCTCCTCGGTCTCGGTGATCGACGACACCGCGCCCACCGCGAGCGTCAGCAGCGCGCTGACGCCCAGCAGCCAGCCGGAGAGCTTGATCCGCTCACGGCGGAGGACGAAGCGGATCAGCATGGCGGTGCCCGTCAGGGTCATCGCTCCTCCCAGCGGCCATTCCCCGCGGCGTGCTCGTCGCCGTAGTGGCGCAGCATGAGCTCCTCGAGCGTCGGCGGGTGGCTGGTGAGCCGTCGCACCTGGAACCGGGTCAAGAGCCGGACCGCCTCTCCGAGGTGGTCCTCCTCGACGGCGAACCGCACCCCTCGCTCGGTGGCCTCCACCTCGTGGATGCCCGGGATCCGATCCAACCCGGTCACCGGCCGGTCGGTGTCGGCATCGATGGTGGTACGGGTCAGGTGCCGCATGTCGGCGAGCGTCCCGGACTCCACGATGGCGCCCTGTCGGATGATGCTGATGCGGTCGGCGAGCTTCTCCACCTGGGCCAGGACGTGGCTCGAGAGCAGCACCGTGCGGCCCTCGGCCGCGATCCTGCTGACCACGTCCTGGAACACCACCTCCATCAGCGGGTCCAACCCGGCGGTCGGCTCGTCGAGCAGCAGCAGCTCGGCGTCGGAGGCGAGCGCAGCCACGATCGCCACCTTCTGGCGGTTCCCCTTGGAGTAGGTGCGCCCCTTCTTGCTGGGGTCGAGGTCGAACCGCTCGACCAGCTCCGCCCGGCGCGCCGGGTCGAGCCCACCCCGGAGTCGACCGAGCACGTCGATCGCCTCCCCACCGGTGAGGTTCGGCCAGAGCTCGACGCCGGCTGGGACGTACGCCATCCGGCGGTGCAGGGGGACTGCGTCACCCCACGGATCGCCGCCGAGCACCTCCGCGCGTCCCGAGTCGGCCCGCAGCAGGCCCAGCAGCACCCGGATGGTGGTGGACTTGCCGGCACCGTTCGGCCCGAGGAACCCGTGCACCTCGCCGGTCTCCACGGTGAGATTGACGCCGTTCAACGCTTGGGTCGCGCCGAAGGCCTTGGTCAGCCCCGCCGTGTGGATCGCCGCCGTCGCCGCGCTTCCTCGGCTCATCGGCCGTAGGGATGCTCGGCGCGGTGATCGTGGAGGGCTCGAGCCCACCAGGCCAGCTGGTCCAGCAGCCTCTTGGCCGCCGAGCCCGCCGTGTCGCCGTCGACCGGCTGGCCGTCGGCGTCGAAGACGGCCGAGAAGTTGTGGAAGCTGACCGACTCCCGGATGGTTGCTGCGTGCATCTCGGCGAACACGGTCCGGAGGTGCTCGACGGCTCGGAGACCTCCGCTGATGCCGCCGTAGGAGACGAAGCCCACCGGCTTGGCCTGCCACTCCTCCCTGAACCAGTCGATGGCCAGCTTCAGCGAGCTCGGGAAGCTGTGGTTGTACTCCGGGGTGACGACCACGAACGCGTCTGCTGCAGCGAGCCGGGCCCCGAGGGCGGCGACCGCGCTGGGGGTGGGATCCGCGTGGTCGGACAACACCGCGGGGAGCTCGCAATCGGCGAGATCGACCACGTCGATCTCGAAGCCCTGGTGCTCGCGGGCTCGGTTCACGAACCACGTCGCCACCGTCGGACCGAAGCGCCCGCGACGGGTGCTCCCCACGATGATGGCGACCCTCAGATCGTTGCTGTTCACGATGTCCTCCCTGTCTGGCCGTGGACCCTCGTGTGAGTGGCCCACCTGCTCGACGAGATGACCTCGCGTTCCATGACCGGTCGTGACCCATGTCACTGCTGGCAGGAGGCTGCGGCAGGACCCGATCGACGACGACCTACGACGTGGTGACCAGCCCGAGCGCGTCCTGGAGCAGGTGTCGCCACCCGGTGGCGTGGATGCCGAGATCGCGCAGACGGGCCTCGGCCACGCTGCGCGCCGTCGCTGCATCGCTCCGTTGGGCCTGCTCGGCCACGGTCGCATCGACCAGGCGCACGACTGCCTGGGCGAGTCGATCGCCGCTGTCGTCGACCTCGGCGATGGTCGCCGCCAGCACGGCCCGGGCGTCCGCGGCGCGGTCGGCGCCGGCGAGGGCGATGGCCCGGCCGATCTCGGCGTAGGCCCGGTCGAGGTAGGTGTGCGACACGAAGGCGAGCTCGTCCGCAGCGCACTCGGCGGCCTCGAGCTGGCCCTGGACGGCGAAGACGAGCGCACGGGCGCACTGGACGTAGCCGCGGGGCTCGACCTCGTCGGCGAGCACGGCCGCCGCCTGCTCGACCTCGCCGAGCTGCAGGTGGTGCAGCGCCAGCGCGCCGAGCCGGTCACCGAAGCCGACCGAGTCGGTCTCGCCGAAGCCCTCGCTGTCGGACAGCGCAGCCGCCCCGAGCTCGACGTCGCCGAGCTGGACCGCCGACATGAGCATCGAGAGCCTGGCCATCCACCGCTGGTCGTCGCTCTGGGGCCCCTGGCCGTGGGCGAGGGCGTCCTGGAGCTCGAGGATGCCCGCCTCGACCTGGCCGGACATGAGCAGCGCGCGACCGAGGCCGCAGCGGGCCTGGAGCTCGCCGATGTGGTCGTCGATCTCCTCGAACAGCGCCACCGCCGCCTCCGCCGACTCGACCGCGTCGTCGGTGCGGCCGGACCACAGGGACACCGATGCCGTCAGCACGCGCATCATCGCCTCGCCCCAGCGCTCGCCGCGCTGGCGTGCGTCCTCGCCGACGGCGGAGGCCAGGGCGAGGGCCTCGTCGTTGCGACCCTGGTGGAACCGGACCCAGGCGAGCAGGCCCCGCGACCACGTGAGGCCGCCCGGGTCGCCCAGCTCCTCGAAGGTGGCCATCGCCACTGTGACGCGCTGCTCGGCCTCGTCGATGCGACCGGCGATGTAGGCCGACCAGGACAGGTTCTGCAGGGCCCAGGCCATCCCCCGCTGATCGTCGACCTGCTCGAACAGGTCCAGCGCGCGGCGCAGGGAGTCGTCGGCCGCGACGAAGTCCCCGCCGAAGAGGTGGACCATCCCCTGCAGGCGCTCGGCCTCGGCGCAGCCGGCTCGGTGGTCGACCGCGGCGAAGTGCGACTGCGCCTGGGTGAGCGCACCCAGCGCTTCGGCGAACGCACCCCGGTGGTGCAGGGCATCGCCCCGCACGAGCAGGATGTCGCCGAGGGCCCGCTCGTCACCGGCGGCGTCGGCGAGGGTCCATGCGTCGGCGACGTCGGCGAGCGCGGCCTCGAGCTCGTAGCGGTCGACTCGGGAGCGAGCGCGCAGTCGGAGGAGCTCGGCCCGCTCCGGGTGCTCGTCGTCCATCAGCCCGAGCGCCCGGGTCGTGAGGGTCTCGACCGTGGCCGGATGGACATCGGCCTCGGCCCGCCGCGACGCCCGCAGCAGCCACTGCACGGCCTCGGCGCCCACGTCGTCGGGGACGTCGGACACCGACCCGATCTCGGCCACCAGCTCGGCCGCCGCGGCCCAGTGGTTGGCGATCTGGTCGACGATGTGCTCCCGATCGTGGTCCTCGTGCTCGACGATCCAGCGGGCGATGCCGGCGTGCGAGCGAGCCCGATCTGCCTTGGTGAGCGTGGAGTAGGCGACCTCGCGGATCACCTCGGACCGGAACGTGTAGATGTCGCCGTCGAACACCAGGAACTCGCGAGCCGCCAGGCTCTCGAGGTGCGCCCGGGCGGTCTCGGCATCGACGCCGCGCTTCACGTGCGCCATGGTGACCAGGGCGTCGATGCGGTTCCGTCGGCCGAGCACGGCGGCGTCGTCGAGGATCTTGCGGTCGCCCGGGCTGAGGGCGTCGAGTCGGGCCGCCACCAGGCCCCGCAGCGTGGACGGGAGCTCGCCGGCCTCGGATGCCAGCAGCCCCTCGAGCGTGCGCACCCCGGCTTCGGTGACCAGCGAGACGAGCTCTTCGAGGTAGAAGGGGTTGCCGCCGGCCCGCTCGACGAGCATCGCCGCCATCGCCGGGTGGAGGTTGCCGTCGGTGAGGTGAACCAGCAGGCGCTGGCTGGCTTCGTCGTCGAGCGGGTCGAGGTGCAGCACCACGGAGTTGGCGGCGGCCGGTGACGGCGTCCAGCGCTCGCGCAGGGCACGTCGCGCCGTGGCGAGGAGCACGAAGGGCCGGCGGGCGAGGCGCCCCAGCAGCGTGTCGATGAGGTCGAGGACCTCCTGGTCCGCCCAGTGCAGGTCGGACAGGACGACGAAGACGGGCTTGCGCTGGCTGAACCCCTCGGCGAGCGCCACCACCGAGCGGATGGCCTCCTCCCGGGCGCGGGTGGCGTCGATGCCGCGCAGCGCCCCGTCGTGGCCGAGCAGGTGGTGGAGCCCGGCCACGACCCGGTCGAGCTCGTCGGTGCGGCCGGACTCGGCCAGCGCGTCGGTGGCGGCCTTGCGCAGGGCGCGATCGGTCTCCTCCGGTGTCGAGGCCACCGTGAGGTCGGCGGCACCCCGGATGGCCTCGGCCACCGGCCACCAGACGTTGGCCTCGCCGTAGGGCACGCAGCGCCCCTCGAGCACGAACGCGCCGAGCTCCTCGTCGGCCAGCCGGGCGGCCTCGGTCGCCAGGCGGGACTTGCCCATGCCGGCCTCGCCGTGGACGATGAGCAGTGCCGCTCGGGAGCGGTCGATGGCCGTCTCGGTGACCCCGGTGAGCAGGGCGAGCTCGGTCTCGCGCCCGATCATGGGGGCACGGGTGTGGCGCAGCCGCTGGCCGGGAGGTGCCACGGCGCGCACGGCGATGGACGCCTCCACGGGGAGGCGCTTGCCCTTGGCCAGCACCGGGTCGATGTCGGCGTACTCGAAGGCGTCGCGGGTGGCGGCCCGGGTCTCGGGGCCGACCATGACGGTGCCCGGCTCGGCGGCCTCCTGCAGGCGGCTGGCGGTGTTCACGACGTCGCCCATCGCCGTGTACTCGCGGCCGGCTCGCACGGTGCCGACCAGGACCTCGCCGGTGTTCACCCCGACGCGCATCTGGACCGGGTGACCGCCCTCGGCGGCCAGGTTGGCGATGGTCTGCTGCATCCGCAGCCCGGCCCGCACGGCCCGCTCGGCGTCGTCCTCGTGGGCGACCGGAGCGCCGAAGAGGGCGACGATCGCGTCGCCGACGACCTTGTCGACCCGGCCGCCGAAGGCCTCGATGTCCTCGGCGAGGCGCTCGAAGCAGCGGTCGACCAGTGCCTTCACCTGCTCGGGGTCCACCTGCTCCGAGAACGCGGTGAAGCCCACCAGGTCGGCGAACAGCACGGTGGCGATGCGGCGCTGATCCCCCACGACGACCAGCTCGTGCCCGCACGACGAGCAGAACCGAGCACCGGCCGGCACCTCTGCTCGACACTGGGGACACTGCACGAGAGCAGTCTACGGGGGTCGAAGTCACCGGCCGCCGGGACATCCGACCCGTACCGTGTCCGAGATGTCGAGCGCACCCACCTCCGCCCCGCCTGCCGTCGCCGCCCGCACCGAGCGGGCCACCAAGGTCTACGGCAGCGGCGACACGGCCGTCACCGCCCTCCGGGAGGTCGACGTCACCTTCGATGCCGGTCGCTTCACGGCGATCATGGGGCCGTCGGGGTCGGGCAAGTCGACGCTCATGCACTGCGTGGCCGGCCTCGACTCGCTCACCAGCGGCCGGGTCCTCATCGGCGACGTGGACCTCACCTCGCTGTCGGAGAAGCAGCTCACGACCCTGCGTCGCGACCGCATCGGCTTCGTCTTCCAGGCGTTCAACCTGATCCCGACGCTGAACGCCCTCGAGAACATCACGCTCCCCCTCGACCTGGCCGGCCGCAAGCCCGACCAGGCGTGGGTGGACGAGATCGTGGCGACGGTGGGGCTGGGCGATCGACTCGAGCACCGGCCCTCCGAGCTGTCCGGCGGGCAGCAGCAGCGGGTGGCGGTCGCCCGGGCGTTGGCGAGCCGGCCCGACATCGTGTTCGCCGACGAGCCCACCGGCAACCTCGACTCGTCCACCTCGTCGGAGATCCTGTCCTTCATGCGTCGAGCGGTCGACGAGCTGGGCCAGACCATCGTGATGGTCACCCACGACCCGCAGTCGGCCTCGTACGCGCAGCGTGTCCTGTTCCTCGCCGACGGCGCCATCGTCGACGAGATGGCCGACCCCACCGCCGAGCGGGTGCTCGACCGCATGAAGCGGTTCGGGGACTGATCGGGTGCGGCGGGTCACCCTCCGCTCCCTCTGGGAGCACAAGCGACGGCTGATCTCGACGGTGCTGGCCATCGTCCTCGGCGTGGCGTTCATGTCCGGCACCTTCGTGTTCGCCGACACCATCGACCGGGTTTTCGACGACCTGTTCGGCGAGACCCGGGCCGGCGTGGACGTGCAGGTGCAGGGGGTGGAGCTCTTCGACGGCGGCTTCGCCGGACCGGACGCCCGCGAGCTCCTCGACATCGCCCTCGTCGACCAGGTCGCCCGCGTCGAGGGCGTCGTCGCGGCCGAGCCGTTCGTGCAGACCATCGGCTTCGGCTCGCAGAACCGGGTCCTCGGCCCCGATGGCAGGCCGCTCGGTGCGTCCGCCGGGCCGCCGACGCTGATCGAGAGCTGGGTCGCCGACGGGCGCCTCAGCCCCTACCGGCTCGCGTCGGGCGAGGCGCCCGCCGCCGACGACCAGATCGCGCTGAACGTCGCAGCAGCCGACGACGCCGGGTTCGCGCTCGGCGACCCGGTCCGGGTCGTGTCCCAGCTGGGCGAGGCCACCTACACCCTCGTCGGGACCTTCACCTTCGGCGAGGCCAAGTCCGCCGCCGGCGCGGTGTCGGCCGACTTCACCCTCGCCGAGGCCCAGCGCCTCACCGGGCTCGAGGGCCGCACCCAGGTGATCCTGGCCGCAGGCGACGACGGGATCGACGAGGAGGAGCTCACCCGTCGGGTGGCGTCGGTCCTCCCGCCGCAGGCCGAGGCGCTCACCGGCACCGAGGCGGCCGAGCAGAGCGCGTCGAACGTGCAGGAGGGGTTCGCCTTCTTCCGCCAGCTGCTGTCGATCTTCGCCGCCATCGCCCTGCTCGTGGGCACCTTCATCATCTCCAACACCTTCGCCATCCTCGTGGCCCAGCGGACCCGGGAGCTGGCGCTGCTGCGAGCGATCGGGGCGAGCCGTCGCCAGGTGCTCACCTCGGTGCTGCTCGAGGCCGTGGTCATCGGTCTGGTCGCCGCCGTGCTCGGCCTCCTCGGCGGCATCGCCCTCGCCATGGCCGTCACCGCGGCGTTCGCCGCCTCGGGTGCCGACCTGCCGACCTCGACCCTGGTCATCAGCTCCACCACCGTCGTCACCGCGCTCGTGCTCGGCCTCGGCATCACCGTCCTCGCCTCGGTCGTGCCCGCGGTGCAGGCCACCCGCGTGCCGCCGCTGGCGGCGCTGCGCGACGTGGCCATCGACCGGGCCGGCGCGTCCAAGCCCCGCATCGTCGCCGGCGTCGCCCTGCTCGCCTTCGGCGCCTGGTCGCTGTCGAGTGCCTGGCGAGCGGCGGAGCCCGAGCTGACCACGGTCGGGTTCGGCGCGCTCTCGCTCATCGTCGGCGCCATCGTCATCGGGCCGGTCATGGCCGAGCCGAGCGTGCGGGCACTCGGTGCCGCACTCCCCCGCCTGCGTGGCATCACCGGCGTGCTCGCCATGGAGAACGCCGCCCGCAGCCCCAAGCGGACGTCGGCCACGGCGTCGGCGCTGCTCATCGGCGTCGCCCTCATCGGCTTCATCACCGTGTTCGCCGCCTCGGCGCGGGAGTCGGTCGTGGCCGAGGTCGAGCGGGGCTTCACCGGCGACCTCATCGTCCAGGCCGAGACCAGCGGCTTCGGCCCGCCCGGGGGGTTCTCACCGGCGGTCGCCGACACCATCGCCGGGGTCGGCGGCGTCGAGACGGTCTCGCGGGTGGGCTTCACCCAGGCCCAGGTGACCTATCCCGACGGCGGGACCGCCACCCAGTTCGTGCAGTCGGTCGACCCGGCGACGCTGTCGGCGGTCTTCGACGCCCGCATGGCCGAGGGCGCGGTCGGCGACCTCACCCCCGGCGGGGCCCTCGTCGACCAGGGCGTGGCGTCGGACAACGGCCTCGCCGTCGGCGACGTGGTCCGGTTCACGGGCACGGGCGGCCAGACGGTCGAGCTGCAGATCCAGGGCCTCTCCGACGACCTCACCCTGCTCGGGTTCTGGTCCATCGACACCGCCGACTACGAGCGCCTGGTGACCGAGCGCCAGCTCGTGCAGGTGATCGCCACCATCGCCGACGGCGCCGACCTCGAGGTCGTCCGGGCCGAGCTGGAGGTGGCCCTCGCCGGCGTGCCGGCCATCGAGGTGCTCGATCGCGATGGCTTCGTCGGCAGCCTCACCGACCAGATCACCAGCTTCCTCACGCTCGTGAACGCCTTGCTCGCCCTGTCGGTCGTCATCGCCATGATCGGCATCGCCAACACGCTGTCCCTGTCGATCCACGAGCGGACGCGCGAGCTCGGCCTCCTCCGGGCCGTCGGCATGACGCGGTCGCAGCTGCGCTCCGCCATCCGGTGGGAGGCCGTCCTCATCTCGGTGCTCGGCACGGTGGTCGGCCTGGGGCTCGGGCTGGTCGTGAGCTGGGCCCTGGTGAGGTCCCTCGACTCGTTCGGCCTCACCCGCTTCTCGGTCCCCGTCCGCGAGCTGGCCGTGGTCGTCGTGGTGGCCGCCGTGCTCGGGGTGCTCGCCTCGATCCGCCCCGCCCGCCGCGCCGCCCGCCTCGACGTCCTGGACGCGATCGCGGTCGAGTAGGCGGCTGGCAGGCTGACGGCCCATGGCCCGCACCCCCGACGAGCTCACCGACGCCGACCTCGCGTTCCTGGCCGAGCGCCACCTCGCCACCCTCACCACGCTGCGCGCCGACGGCTCCCCGCACGTCGTGGCCGTCGGCTTCACCTGGGACCACGACGCCGGCATCGCCCGGGTCATCACCTGGGATGCCTCGAAGAAGCACCGCAACGTGGCCGAGCGCCCGGGCAGCCGGGCCGCGGTCTGCCAGGTCGACGGCGGCCGGTGGCTGTCGCTTGAGGGGTCGGCGACCGCGGTCACCGAGCCTGAGGCGTGCCGCGACGCCGAGGCGCGCTACGCCCAGCGCTACCGCGAACCGAAGTCCCGGGAGGACCGGTCGGTCATCGAGATCCGCGTCGACCGGATCCTCGGTCGCTCCTGACCGACCCTCCCGGGGAGCTGGCAGTGCCGCGGTCGCAGCAGGTCCGGCTCAGCCCCCCTGGGCACCCAGCTTGCAGAACCAGCGCTCGGATTCAGCGACCGGGTTGGCCTGGGCCACCGCCAGCGCGGCGGCCCGCATCTGGGCCTCGGTGGGCTGCGGCGCGTCCCGGTGGAACCGGATGATGTCCAGCCCGCGCTCGTAGTCGGTCGAGAAGATGTACTCGGTGCCGTCGTCGTCCACCACCCAGGAGGCGGCGCCGGCCGCGCCGACGACCGGCTGGAAGAAGCCGACCTCCTGCATCGAGTAGTCGGGCAGGACCTCGATGACCTTCACGCCGTGCTCGTACCAGCTCGCCGCGATCAGGTTGTCGCCATCGCGGATGTCGAACCAGTGGCCCGAGCACCCGAGGCCGTTGGCCCCCGGGTTGCCGTCGAACCAGCTCCCGTTCACGGGCCGGAACGTGTGCAGCGGCGTCATGGTGGCGCCCTCGTCGAAGTCCTTGATCGAGAAGGTCGTGAGACCGCCGGACTCGTCGTCGCACTGGGGCACGACGTTCGACTCGGAGTTGCCGATCAGCAGCTCGCCGGGGCGCAGGTCGCCACCGAAGGGGTCGGTGTCCGTGGGCAGGACGGCAGCGTGGCCCGAGCCGAGTCGCGCCTTCGCGTGCTCCGACGCCTGCCCGGGCAGCCCGCCGACGGGACCTCGGGTGCCCGTGTCGCCGCCGCCGTCACCGGCGTCGAGGCTGCGGGGGCGCCAGTCGGCGGCGTTGGGGCGGGCGTTGTTGTGCTGGAGGAAGCCGTCGCCCTCGTGGTCGGCGGGGTCGGACGTCGCCAGCAGCACCGGGTTCGCCGGATCGGTCGCGTCCATGATCAGGCGGGGCTCGGAGTCGCTGATCATGATCGTGACGGGCTCGAGCGTCGCGGGGTCCGTGTGGACCGAGCGGTTGAGGGCGTGGCTGCTGGTGACCCGCCCGTCGACGTCGAACCACTTGTTCTCGAGCGTGCGGATGTCGACCGCACCGTCGGCGTCGGTGACCACCTGGTAGATCGACCCGCGGTTGCCGTAGATCCAGTCGCAGGCGTCATCGGCACAGGTCGCGGTGTGGTTCGTGCCCCCGCCGGCGTTGTCGAGCCAGGCCACCACCTGGGGGCTCGACGGATCGGAGGTGTCGACGATGTGGAGGCCACGGGTCGCCAGCACCGGCACGAGCAGGCCGCCGTCGGCCGCGATGATGGCCCGCGTGCCGTCCTCGGAGACCTGGATGTCCTCGTTCTGGGAGTGCGGCAGCGGCAGGAACCCCACGCGCTGGGGGTCGGCCGGGTCGTCGATGTCGTAGATCGTGAGACCCTTCGCCCCGTTCACGTAGAGGAGGCGCTGGTCACCGACCTCGCGGACCGCATGGCTCACCCCCGGCGACTCGATCGGGATGGTGCCGACGTACTCCATGTTGTCCGAGGCGATCACGCCCGGCTGCTTCACGAGCCCGGCCGGCTCGGCCTGGGCCGGCGCCACGCCCAGACCCCAGGCCGCGGCGCCCATCGCCGCCACGGCGGCCACGGATCCCCATCGCAACGTCGTCTTGGACACGTGGTGCTCCTCGTCTCGCGCCGAGGCCCGTGCGGCGCTCGCACGGCGACCCACCTCGTACGTCGACCTTGGGGCTCTTCGGCACTGCGGGGCCCGGTTCCTCCCCTCGACGCCACGCCGGCCGCGAGGTCGGGGCGATCCGGGCCGCGTCCGACGCACCGGATGCGTGCCTCGCGGCCCGGTCCGGCGACCGACGTGACGGGCTGGCGGCGTCAGGGGTCGCGGGCCGGGTCGGCGCCGGGGCCGAAGATCATGCGGGGACCGCGGTCCCAGGTGAGGTAGTTCCACGCCCAGTTCACGAGCACCGACAGCCGGTTGCGGAAGCCGATGAGCATCAGCAGGTGCAGCAGCAGCCACGCCACCCAGGCGACGGAGCCCACGAGGATGGGCACGCCCGGGATCTCGGCCACCGCCGAGCGCCGCCCGATGGTGGCCATCGTGCCCTTGTCCCGGTAGCCGAACGGCTGGGTCGGCTCGCCGGCGATCGAGCGCAGGATGTTGGCGGCCACCAGCTCGCCGGCCTGCATCGCCGCCGGTGCCAGCTGGGGTGCCGCACCGCCGCCGTCCACCGCCCCGGGGGTGTGGGCCAGGTCGCCGATGACCCACAGCCCGTGGCGATCCGGCACCGCCAGGTCGCGCTCGACGAGGATGCGGCCGCCCGGCCCCTGGGCCACGCCGAGCACGCCGGCGAGCGGGTTGGCCTTCACGCCGGCGGCCCACACGAGGGTGTGGGCGGGGAGGCGCTCGCCACCGTCGAGGACGACGTGGTCGGCACCGACCGAGGAGACCCTGGTGGACAGCCGCACCTCGACGCCCCTGCGGCGCAGTGCGTCGAGCGCGTGCTGCCGGCTGCGCTCGCCGAACGGGGTGAGCAGCGAGTCGGCCATCTCGATCAGCACGACGCGGGCCCGCTGCACGGGCAGGGTGTGGAAGTCGTCGCGCAGGACCTTGTCGAACAGCTCGGCCAGGGCGCCGGCGGTCTCCACGCCGGTGGGGCCACCGCCGACGATGGCGAAGGTGAGGGCACCGTCGTCGATGATCGACTCGTCCCGGGCGGCGGCCTCGAAGCGCTCCAGGACCCGGTTCCGGAGCCGGGCCGAGTCGGCGAGCGTGTAGAGCGGGTAGCCGTGCTCGGCCACGCCGGGGATGCCGAAGTCGTTCGCCGTCGAGCCGGCGGCGAGCACCAGGTGGTCGAACGGCAGCGGCGCCTGGCCGGCCACGAGCACCTCGCCGCGCTCCCAGTCGACGCCCTCGACCGTGCCGTGGCGCACGTCGATGTTGCGGTGGCGCTTGACGATGGCCCGGATCGGGTGGGCCACGTCGGCGGCGTTCAGCCCGCTCGAGGCGACCTGGTACAGCAGCGGCAGGAACGTGTGGAAGTTGTTGCGGTCCACCACCGTGACGTCGACGGGCTGGTCGGCGAGGCCGCGGAGCACGGACAGCCCGCCGAAGCCGGCGCCGACCACGACGACCCTCGGTCGCTGCTGCGCATCTCGCACCTCGTGAATTGTTTCACGAAGTGGTGCCGGCGCCAACCACCTTTCCCGGCGGCTGGCAGGTGGGGCACCAGTAGGTGGAGCGTGCCATCTCGCCCTGGCGGCGCATGCGGACCACCGACCCGCAGCGGAAGCACGACTGCCCGCGGCGGCCGTAGACGGCGACGCCGTCGCGGTAGGTGACCCGCCGGGTCCGTCCGAGGTTGGCGACGAGCAGCCCGTGCGACGTCTCGAAGATGCGCCGCAGGAGCTCCGGGGGCACCTCGGCGATCGGCGTGAACGGGTCGATCCCGTGCAGGAAGCAGACCTCGGACTTGTAGACGTTGCCGATGCCCGAGGCGATGCGCTGGTCGAGCAGCGCGTCGCCCAGCTCGGTGCCCGGGACGGCCAGGGCGGCGCGGGCCACGGCGGCATCGATGTCCGGGCCGGCTCCGGTGAGGTCGGGGCCGAGGGCGGCCAGCGGCAGCGGGTCACCGAGGGCGCGGTGGTGCGTCTCGATCACGGGCGCCTGGAAGCACACGCCGACCCAGCCGCTGTCGGCACCCACCACCACGCGGGCGAGGTGCGTGCCCTTCCGCCAGCGCTCCCCCTCCCGGTACAGGTGCCAGGACCCCGTCATCTTCATGTGGGTGCGCAGGGTGAGCCCACCGCTGAAGTGCACGAGCAGGTGCTTGCCCCGGGCCTCGACGCCCTCGATGAGCTCGCCGACCGCCGGACGATCACCGACGAGTCGGGCCGCCTCGAAGCGGGTGAGGGTGTGGCCGGCGAGGACGGGCCGCATCCGGATGGCGGCCCGGTGGATGGTGTCGCCCTCGGGCACGGCTACGAGGTCCCGAGGTCCTCGGCGAGGTGTCTCACCCGCTCAGGCTACTGGTGGTCGGTGCCGCACATGTCACAGCGAGCTTCTGGTCGAAACCCTGGTCAAACCGGGGTGGAGCAATTATCCTACGACCAGTAGCCGAATCCGATCGCCCCCTCCTGGAGCACACCGATGCGCACCACGACCCCCATCCCCGCTCGTGACATCACCGTCCGCCGCCCGGGCATCGACCACGAGCAGCCGCTGCCCAAGTACTTCGTCGCCGACGACCCGATGCGCAGCCACATCGCCGCCATGCTGTCCTCGGTCTTCCCCGAGGGCGAGGACTTCTTCGTCCGCAGCGTGCGCGCCTACCGCGACCGCATCGAGGACCCCGAGCTGTCCAAGCAGGTCAAGGGCTTCATCGGCCAGGAGGCCATCCACGGCCGCGAGCACCGCGACTTCAACGAGCAGCTCTCCGCCCTCGGCTACCCGACCCTCGGCGTCGACCGCCTCGTCAAGCGCTTCCTCGCGTTCCTCAACAAGACCACGCCGAAGAGCCACCAGCTGGCCGTGACCGCCGCCCTCGAGCACTACACGGCCACGCTCGCCGAGGCCCTGCTGCGCGACGACGCCGCCCGGGCCGAGTTCGTCACCGACGAGGTGCGGGCCCTGTTCAGCTGGCACGCGCTCGAGGAGACCGAGCACAAGTCGGTGGCCTTCGACGTCTACGAGGAGGTCAGTGGCCGCTACGTCGAGCGGGTCGGCACCATGGTCGCCGTGCACATCGGCTTCCTCGCCGTGATGAGCGGCGCCGTCGCCGTGTCCGTGGCGAAGGACCCGAAGGCGTGGCGCAAGCTGCCCAAGAGCCTCCTCGGCCTGCGCACGCACCCGTTCTTCCAGCCCCGCGTCATCTCCCGGCTGCTCGACTACAACCGCAAGGGCTTCCACCCCGACGACCACGACACGGTCGAGCTGCTCGAGGAGTGGCGTGCCCGCTACGAGGCCGGCATCGCCGCCTGACGCTCCCGCCGCCGCCGCCCGACCCGCCCCCGGATCCGCTTCCCTTCGCGCGGATCGACCATCCTTGGTCGATGCGCGCGCAAGGAAGCGGACGGTGACGACCCGACGCCGTGGCCGCCCGCGTCGCACCCCCGCCGAGCGCGCCGAGCAGCGCGACCGCCTGGTGGAGGCGGCCATGGAGACCGTGCGCCAGCGCGGGCCGGACGTCTCCATGGACGACCTGGCCCGGGGCGCCGGCGTGAGCAAGCCGGTGCTCTACAGCGAGTTCGGTGACAAGCGCGGGGTGGCCGACGCGATCGCCGTGACGCTCGCCCACCGGCTCGAGGCCCGGGCGGCCGCGGACCTGGCCGGCGAGCCGCTGGCGATCCCGTCCGTCGTGCGGGCCACCGTCAGCGCGCTCGTCGAGCTCATCGACACCGAACCCGAGCTGTACTCCTTCATCGTGCGCGCCATCCGCACGGGCGATCGCGGGCTGCTCGACAACGGCCTCGTGCAGGTCATCCAGCAGCGCCTCACCGTGCTGGTCGGGCTCCTCCTGCCCGGTCTCGACCCGGTCCGGATCCGCGCCCTCACCGACGGCCTGTTCGGCTTCGGCTTCGCCGCGGTCGAGTCCTGGACCTCGCACCGCGAGCTCTCCAAGGACGAGCTCATCGAGGCGCTGTCGGTGGTGGTGCAGGGCGGCATCGAGGCGGCCGGGACATTGCGGAGCTAGCTCCGGAACACCAGGCCCTTGTAGCCGTCCTTGTAGCCGGCGGCATCGAGGACGGCTCGCACCGGTGACTCCCGGACCGGCTCGCCGTCGACCTTGCGGATCTCGAGCGCCCGGTAGCGGCCACGGCGGACGAGGCCCTTGAGCAGCTCGGCCCACTCGGGGTGCTCGGCGGTGGTGGCGAAGGTGGACAGCGAGTGCCCGCCGCGCTCGAGGAAGGCGACGAGCTCGCCGTCGACCAGCACCACGTGGGCGCCGGCCTGGCGGGCGGGGCGCCCGGCCGACTCGGGCCACGGCAGCGCGGCGCCGTAGGGCTGGGCCGGATCGGTGGCGGCGAGCACCAGGCCGACGCCGGTCTCGTCGCGGTCGACCGTGCGCGACGCCCGCAGCCGGTCGACCGCCCCACCCATGGCGAACTGGGCCGCGCCGAGGCCGGCGACGAAGTAGCCACGGCGGACCTCGCCCCGCTCCTCCAGCGCCTTCAGCACCGGGTACACGCCGGCGAAGCCGCCCTCGCTGCCCTCGCCCAGCGCCGCCTCCCGCGTGAGGACGCCGTAGCGCTCGAGCAGCTGGCGGGCCTTGGCGTGGGCCGCCTCCGTCGGGGTCGGCGTCGGTGCGAGCAGCGGCGCCACGAGCGACCACCGGCCGGCGCCCGCCGCCGGCCCGAGCCGGGCCAGCCTCCCGGGACGGGGGCGGGCCGCACCCTTGCGACCCCCGCGGCGGGGTGCGCTGCCGAGGAACGACCGCAGCGGCCCGAGGCCGTCGTTGGTGACGTAGCCGGCCCACACCAGGTCCCAGAGCGCGGCGAGCACCGTGGCCTCGTCGTAGGGCGCGCCCGCCTGCTGGCAGGCGGCGACGACGTCGGTCCAGAAGCTGGCGCCGCGCTGGTCGAGGTGGTCGAGGATCGCCCGGTGCACCTCGCCGTCGGGCGCCGGGTCGAGCGTGGGGACGAGGAGCGCGGCGTGGTCGCGGAACAGCAGCCGGACGCGGCCGTCCTTGGCGCCGAGGCTGCCGCTGCCGACCCAGACCACCTCGCCGGCCGCGCACAGCTGGTCGAGCCGGGAGGGGTCGTAGTCCGCCAGGCGCGCCGGCATGACGTCGCCCTCCAGCACCGACGCCGGGATCGGCGCGCCCTGCAGCTGGGCGACGACGTCGATCAGCGCGTCCATGCCGCGACGGTCACGGCCGATGTCGTGCCATGCCGGCAGGAACCGTCCGAGGGCGTCGGACTCGACCGGCTCGACCTCCTTGCGCAGCGCGGCGAGCGAGCGCCGGCGCAGCGTGCGCAGGACATCGGGGTCGGTCCACTCGCGGTCGTGCCCGTCGGGGCGGAACTCGCCGCGCAGCACACGGCCATCCCGCTCGAGCCGCTCGAGCGACGGCAGCACCCGCTCGACGCCGACGCCGTAGCGCGCCGCCAGCGAGCTGACCGTGAAGGGCGTGTGCGTCCGGGCGTAGCGGGCGACGAGGTCGGCCATCGGGTCGTCGACCGGGTCGGTGAAGGCCGCCGGCAGACCGACCGGCACCGCGACGCCGAGCGCGTCCCGGAGGCGGCCGGCATCCTCGGTGACCGCCCACCGGTCCTCGCCGGCCACCGAGGCGACGTACGCGCGCCGGTCGGCTGCGAGCGCCTGCACCAGCGCAGACGCATCGCCCTCGCAGCGGATGTCGAGCTCCTCGAGGGTGAGCGGGCCGAGCAGGCGGAGCAGGTCGTGGACCTCGTCGGCGTCGCGCGCTCGCCGCCCCTCGACCAGGCGCTGGAGCTCCAGCTCGAGGTCGGCCAGCACCTCGGGGTCGATGAGCTCGCGCAGCTCCTCGGACCCGAGCAGCTCGCGCAGCAGGTCGCGGTCGAGCGCGAGCGCGGCCGCCCGGCGCTCGGCGAGCGGCGTGTCGCCCTCGTACATGTAGACGGCGATCCAGCCGAACAGCAGCGACTGCGCCATCGGCGACGCCTGGCCCGTCTCCACCGGCACGACCCGGACCCGGCGGTTCCGGATGTCACGGAGCACCTCCTCGAGCGCCGGCAGGTCGAACACGTCGTTCACGCACTCGCGCGTCGTCTCGAGCAGGATCGGGAAGGTCGGGTACTTGGCCGCCACCTTGAGCAGGTCGGCGGCGCGCTGGCGCTGCTGCCAGAGCGGCTGGCGGCGGTCGGGCCGGCGTCTGGGGAGCAGCAGGGCCCGGCCGGCGCACTCGCGGAAGCGGGACGCGAACATCGCCGTGTTCGGCAGCTGGCCGAGGACGATGTCGCGGATCTCGTCGGGTGGGATGGCCAGCTCCTCGACGGGCAGCTCCTCGACCGACTCCGGCAGGCGCAGCACGATGCCGTCGTCGGACCAGATCATCTCGACGTCGACACCCCAGCGCTCGCCCAGCGTCTGCTGCAGCGCCATCGCCCACGGGGCGTGCACCTGGGCGCCGAACGGCGACAGCACGCACACCCGCCAGTCGCCGATCTCGTCGCGGAAGCGCTCGACCACGATGGTGCGGTCGTCGGGGACCACGCCGGTGGCCTCGGCCTGCTCGTCCAGGTACGACACCAGGTTCAGGGCGGCGAGCTCGTCGAGGCCGTGGTCCTCCCGCAGGGTCTTGAGCGGATCGGGCGTGGCGCTCCGGTCGCGCAGCTCGCGCACGAACTGCCCGATGCCCTGGCCCAGCTCGAGCGGGCGGCCGGGCCCCTCGCCGTGCCAGAACGGCATCTTGCCGGGCAGGCCCGGGGCGGGCGTGACGATGACGCGCTCGAAGGTGATCTCCTCGATGCGCCACGTCGACGCGCCGAGCAGGAAGGTCTCCCCCGCCCGCGACTCGTACACCATCTCCTCGTCGAGCTCGCCGACGCGGGTGCCGTCGGGCAGGAAGACGCCGAACAGGCCACGGTCCGGGATCGTGCCGGGGTTGGTGACCGCGAGCCGCTGCGCGCCGGCCCGACCGCGCACCACACCGCCACCCCCACCAGGAGCGGTCCGGTCCCACACGATGCGGGGGCGGAGCTCGCTGAACTCCTCCGAGGGGTAGCGGCCGGCCAGCAGGTCGAGGCAGGCGTGGAACACCTCGTCGCCGAGCGTGGAGAAGCTGGCGCTGCGCCGCAGGATGCGGGCGAGGTCGTCGACCCGCCACTCGTCCAGCGCGCACATGGCCACGATCTGCTGGCAGAGCACGTCGAGGGGGTTGCGCGGGTAGCGGGTGCGCTCGATCAGCCCGTCCTGCATCCGCTTCACGACCACCGCGGACTCGACGAGGTCGGCCCGGTGCTTGGGGAACAGCTTCCCCCGGCTGGGTTCGCCCACCTGGTGGCCGGCGCGACCGATGCGCTGCAGGCCCGACGACACGCTGCCGGGCGACTCGACCTGGACGACGAGGTCCACGGCGCCCATGTCGATGCCGAGCTCGAGCGACGACGTGGCCACCAGGCCCTTGAGCCGGCCCGACTTGAGCTCGTCCTCGATCTGGAGCCGCCGCTCCCGCGAGATGGACCCGTGGTGGGCCTTCACCAGCTCGGGGACGTCGCTGTCATCGTCGACGTGGCCGACTCCCATGGCCTCGTTGCCGGCGTTGCCCTCGTCGTGGGCCAGCTCGTTCAGGCGGGTGGCCAGGCGCTCGGCCAACCGCCGCGCGTTGACGAAGATCAGCGTGGACCGGTTCTCCTGCACCAGCTCGAGCAGGCGGGGGTGCATGGACGGCCAGATGCTGCGCCGCACGGGGCCGAGCGACGCCGGGCCGCTGATGGGTTCCTCGATGACCTTGCCGAGGTCCCCCATGTCCTCGACGGGCACGATCACCTCGATGTCGAGCTCCTTGCGGACGCCGGCGTCGACGATGTCGACCTGGCGCCACGATCCGGCGTCGTTGCGCCCGCCGAGGAACTCGGCGATCTCCTCGAGGGGTCGCTGCGTGGCCGACAGGCCGATGCGCTGCGGACCGTCGGGACGGTCGGTGACCTCGACCAGGCGCTCCATCGTCACCGACAGGTGCGACCCCCGCTTGGTCTTGGCCACGGCGTGGATCTCGTCGACGATCACGGCCTCGACGCCCTGCAGCGTCTCGCGGGCCTGCGAGGTCAGCATCAGGTAGAGCGACTCGGGCGTCGTGATGAGGATGTCCGGTGGGTTCCGCACGAGCTTGCGTCGCTCGTCGGCCGGCGTGTCGCCCGTGCGCATCCCGACGGTGGGCTCGTGGTACGGCAGGCCGAGGCGCTCCGCGGCGAGCCGGATGCCCTGGATCGGCGCCCGCAGGTTCTTCTCGACGTCGACGGCCAGCGCGCGCAGGGGCGACAGGTAGAGCACCCGGGTGCGGTGCGTGCGCTCCTGCGGCGGCGGGGTGGACGTCAGCCGGTCGATCGCCCACAGGAAGGCGGACAGCGTCTTGCCCGATCCGGTCGGGGCCAGGATCAGGGTGTGGGCACCGGACGCGATGGTGGGCCAGCCCTGCGACTGCGGGGGCGTGGGCGCCGGGAACGACGTCTCGAACCACGCCCGCACGGCCGGCGAGAACTGGTCGAGCACGGGCGTTCCGGACATCGGAGGAACGGTATCTGCGTGGCGTGACCGCTCGACCTCGCCGGTCCGCTCAGCGGGTGCGGGCGCCGGCGTCGCTCAGGAGCAGCGCCAGCGGGAGGTGCCCGGCATCGCGCACCTGCTGTGCGAGACGGCGACGGGCGGCACCGGAGCGGCACAGGACGCTGAGGGACCCCGACGAGCCTGCGGCACCGTTCACCTTCCACCCCAGGGAGCCGAGGTTGCGGGCGAGGTCGATGACGGCCCGGGCGTCGGCGGACACGAGCGCATGGTGCAGGTCGGCCTGCGCCTCGGTGGCCGCGGTGAGGGTGCGCCCGTACGCCTCGAGGTCGCCGGCGGCCAGTGCCCGGTGTGCCTCCCCGGCCAGCAGCCGCAACCGCTCGAGCCGCGTCGCAGCGGCGCCCTCGACCTCGAGCTCGGCGATGACCTGCTCGTGGACCGCCGAGGAGTCGTGGCCGCCGCCGTAGGCGACGTGCAGGAGCCGGTCGTCGAGCTTCGCCCGCACGTCCGGTGCGAGATCGATGGGAGTGACGGTCGCGCTCGGGTAGTCGACGTCGATGAGGTTGGCGCCGCCGTGCGCCGCGGCCTGCTGGTCCTGCACCCCCGACTGGCGCCCGATCCGCACGCTCTCGACCCGGTGAGCGGCGGCGGCCAGGTCACCGGGTGGACGGATGGCACCGGTCCGCACGGCGTCGAGCGCGGCGATGACGCCGACGCACACCGCCGCGCTCGTGCCGAGCGACGTGGCCGGCGGGACCGCGGACGTGATGTCGATCTCCAGGCGGCGACCGGCGGACGCACCGCCGGCCTCGGCCACCGCCGCGGCGAGCAACCGGTGCTCGGGCGGCGCGTCGGTGACGGCGAACCGGGCGTCGAGGTCGGGCGCCACGACGATCACCTCACCGTCCCCGTCGGTGGCCGTCACCGCGACGGACACGGCCGGGCCGACGGCCAGGCTGCACACCCGGCTCGAGCCGGCGAACCAGGTGTCGGTCCACCCGCCGACGTCGCACGCCCGCACCGGGACGTCGACCACCACCCGTTGGGTCCCGCTCATCTTCCGAGATGATGCCAGCCCGTGCCGTCCGCACGGGCTGCTCCGCCAGGTGTGACGGTGGGTAACGTCGGGCGATGCGCCGCCAGGACCGGTCCCTCGTCGCCGTGCTCGGACTGGTCTCGGTGTGCGCGTCGTTGCTCGGGATCTCCGCGGCCACCGCCGCTCCCGTCGCCGAACCGCCGCTCCTCGCCACGCCCCAGGCCGAATGCGACCCGGACGACGCCACCGAGACCGACATCCAGGGGCGGGTCACGCCCGAGGACCACGCCTCCGGCCGGGCAGCGCGCGGCTTCTGGTGCAACGCCGAGCGCATCGGCACCTTCGGGGGCGACGCAGCGGAGGGCACCGTCGGTGGCTTCAAGGTGGAGCGCTACGTCGACGCCAGCGGCCGCGAGTGCGCCTACTACGACTCCACGCTGCTCTTCGTCACCGACCTGTTCGACGGCAGCATCGGCACCAACGTGCTCGACCTGTCCGACCCGACGAACCCGGTCAAGACCGCGTCGCTGGTCACACCGGCGATGCTGTCCCCCCACGAGTCGCTGCTGGTCAACCAGGAGCGCGGCCTGCTCGTCGCCACGCTCGGCAACCCGGCATCCAACGTCGGCATCCTCGACGTGTACGACCTCACCGAGGACTGCCGGAACCCCGTGCTCCTGTCGTCGTCGCCGGCGGGCATCCTCGGCCACGAGAGCGGCTTCGCCCCCGACGGCATGACCTTCTACTCGGCGTCGCCCGGCACGCAGACCCTCGTGCCCGTCGACCTCACCGACCCGGCCCTGCCCGTGCCGCTCACCAGCTACCGGATCAACAGCCACGGCCTCTCGATCAGCGCCGACGGCAACCGCGCCTACGTGGCGTCGCTCGACGGCCTCGTGATCCTCGACGTCTCCGAGGTGCAGGCCCGCCAGGCCAGCCCCGTCATCCGCGAGGTGAGCCGCCTGTCGTGGGTGTCGATGAGCATCCCCCAGAACGCCATCCCGATCACGATCGGTGGCCACCCCTACGTCGTGGAGATCGACGAGTTCGGCGCCCAGGACGCGGTCGGCGCGGCCCGCATCATCGACATCGCCGACGAGACCCGGCCCGAGGTCATCTCGAACATGCGCCTCGAGGTGCACCAGCCCGAGAGCTTCGACCGACAGTCCCGTGACCCGGGCACCTCGAGCCCGATCCAGGGCTACGCCGGGCACTACTGCAACGTGCCGACCCGGGTCGACCCGACCATCGTCGCCTGCACGATGATCCTGTCCGGGCTGCGGGTGTTCAGCATCGTGGACCCGGCCAACCCGGTGGAGATCGCCTACTACAACGCTCCCTCCGACCCCGTCTCGCCGACCGCGGGCAGCTACGCCATGGCCTCCCCGTCCTTCGTCCCGGAGCGTGACGAGATCTGGTACTCCGACGGCCACTCCGGCTTCCACGTGGTGCGCCTGGCCGATGGGGTCTGGCCGGCGCAGGGCGCGACCCCGGTCCAGACGCCGACCACGGCCGCCCCCACGACGGCTGCCCCTGCCACGCCCGTGCCGGAGTCGGCTGCGGCACCGGCGCCCACCCTCCCGGCCACCGGCGGCGCCGCGCCCCTGGCCCTCGGCCTCCTCGCGATGCTGTCGGGCGCTGCCGCCCTCGGGCTCGCCCTGCGGGGCCGTCACACCATCGCCGACCGAGGAGCACCGTGACCTGGACCACAGCCGACATCCCGGACCAGACGGGCCGCACCGTCGTGGTGACCGGCGCGAACGGCGGCCTCGGGCTGGAGACGGCCAAGGCCCTGGCCGCCAAGGGTGCCCACGTCGTGATGGCGGCGCGCGACCAGGCCAAGGCCGCTGCAGCCGAGCAGGAGATCCGCGACCACGCACCCGGCGCCTCGCTCGAGATCGTCGCGCTCGACCTCGGCGACCAGGCCTCGGTGCAGGCGGCCGCCGCTGCGATCGCCGAGGCGCACCCGGTCGTCGACCTGCTGGTGAACAACGCCGGCGTGATGGCCATGCCCGAACGCAAGACGGCTGACGGCTACGAGATGCAGCTCGGCGTCAACCACCTCGGCCACTGGACCCTCACCGCGGGCCTGCTGCAGCCGCTGCTGCGATCCGCCGCCGGCGGACGGCACCCACGGGTGGTCACGGTCACGAGCGTGGCCCGCTTCACCGGTGGGCCGGTCGACCCCAGGAACCCACACCTGGCGGGTCGCTACGACCCCTGGCGCGCCTACGGGCAGTCGAAGCTGGCCAACTACTACTTCGGTCTCGGGCTGCAGGGACAGATCGAGCGCGCCGGCGTGGACCTGGCCAGCCTCCTCGCCCACCCCGGGCTCACGAACACCGACCTGCAGAGCCGCACCCATCGCGAGGGCGGCGCCGGCGTCCTCGGCGCCGTGTCCGACCGGATCACCGACGTGGTCGGCATGTCACCCGAGGCCGGCACCCGCATGCAGCTGCGAGCGGCCACCGACCCCACCGCCACCGGCGGCCAGCTGTACGCCCCGGCCTTCGCCAGCTTCGGCCCCGCCGTCTCCCGGCCGATCCTGCGCAAGGTCGGCATGCAGGAGCGCATCGACGAGCTGTGGCGGGTCTCCGAGCAGGAGACCGGCGTGCCGCTGGACGTGGCCGGCGCGGAGGCCACGCTCCACGGCTGACCTTGCCGGCTCGCTAGTGCACCCACACCGGGGTCCCGACGGGCGCCAGGCCGAGCGACCAGATGGCGTCCATGGCCGGGTAGGTCACGCGCACGCAGCCATGTGAGGCCGGGTGCGTCGGCACGCTCGTGTAGCCGTGGATCGCCACACCCCCGTAGAAGTACTTGGGCCGGTAGAGCAGACCGAGCTCGCTTCGGCGGAGGCCGTCGATCTGGCGGGTGACCGTCCAGTGGCCGCGAGGGGTCGTGCCGGAGACGCTGCCGGTGGAGGTGTCGAAGACCGACTCGACTCGGCCGTCGCGGACGACGCTCAGCACCTGACGGGCCAGGTCGATCTCGACGACCAGCCCGGACGTGCTCTGTGCCGGTGGGCGTGCGCCCTGCTCGACGGCGGCGAGGGTGGCCGGCCCGACCACACCGTCACGGGAGATCCCTGCGACCTTCTGGAGGGCGACCACGGCGTGGTGCGTGTTGGACCCGAAGTCCCCGTCCGGGGTGCCGAGCCAGTAGCCGAGCTCGACCAAGCGGCGCTGCAGGGCGAGCACCTCGTCACCGCTCGCCCCCTGCCGCAGCCATGGGCTGGCGGTGGTCGGCGGCGCGGTGGCCGGGACCGTGCTCGTCGTCGTCGTCGGCAGCGTCGTCGCCGGCAGCACCGTCGTCGTCGTCGTCGGCGGCGCCGTCGTCGTCGTGGTGGTCGTCGTCGTGGTCGTGGTGGTGGGGGTCGTCGACGAGGGGCCCACTTCGGACGTCGGCGACGTCGTCGTCTCCGTGTCGTCGCCGCACGCCACGACCAGGCCACCCAAGAACACGAGCGCGGCCAGCGCCGCTCGGACGCTCCTCATGATCGGAGCGTCGCGCCCCGCGAGCGCAGCCGAAAGGGTCGGGAGTAACCGCCGGCACCGGCCCGAGTCACTGGTGCAGCGCCTGTCCGGCCCGGGTCGTGATCGCTGACCCGCCCGTCAGGGGGTGAGGCGGCGCATGCCCCGGAGGGCGAAGACGGCGAGGAGCGCGATGGTGCCGCCGAGCGCGACCAGGCCAGGCCACATCTCGGCCCAGGACACCCCGAAGCCCGCCGGCGGGTTCAGCTGGTCGGGCACGAAGCCGGCCCGGGCCAGGCGCAGCACGTTGGTCATCGGGTTGATGCGAGCGACGCCGGGGAGCCACCCGCTCATGGCCGAGATCGGGACCTGCGCCGTCGACAGGAAGATGGCCATGAAGATGCCGACCTGGATCAGCGGACCGACGTTGGTGCTCTGCACCCGGTAGACGAGGCCGAGCGCCCACAGCGCCGCCACCACGGCGATGCCGAGGGCGGAGAGGTACAGCGTGGCGATGCCGAGGGCGCCGCCCGGGATGGCCACGCCACCGACGACGGCGACCAGCAGCACGACGGTGGTGGTGAGCAGGGCGCGCACCAGCGCGGCGGCGAGCGCACCACCGAGGAGCGTCAGGCGGCCCATGGGCGCGAGCAGGAACCGGTCGAAGAACCCCGACTCGAAGTCGCGCGCGGTGGACAGCCCCATGGTCATGCCGGCGAACGATGCGCCCTGGATGATGGCCATCGGGGCGTACCACGACATGGCGTTGCCGTTGCCGAAGGCGCGACCGGCGAACCCGTAGGCGCCGGAGAACGTGATCACGAAGAAGACCGGCATGATCAACGTCGGCACGAAGGTGGCCGGCTGGCGACGGATGCCGCGCAGGTTGCGGGCCACCATCTCGCGGATGATCGCAGCCGGCCCGCTGCGGACCGTGCCGAGGTCGACCCGGGCGTCCACGGCGGTCATCCCGCCGCCGCCAGGCGTCGGCGCAGCGCCCGCAGCGACAGCGCCACCGAGCCAGCGGCGATGGCGGCCGACACGGCGATGGCGACCATCGCATCACCGGTCGACCAGCCGATGCTGATGAGGTCGCGCAGCGCCTCGAGGATCCACGAGATCGGGTTGTACCGGGCGACCACCTCGTACCAGCCGGTCATCAGCTCCCGGGGGAAGAACGCCGACGACGTGAACATCAGCACGAAGATGAGCGGGAACGATCCCTGGACGGCCTCGGCCGAACCGGTCCGGATGCCGAGCATCACCCCGAACCCGCCGATGCCGATGCCGAGGAGCGCCGAGCACACCACGAGGACGAGCAGGGCGCCGATGCCGCCGTGGAGCCGCGCGCCGAACGCGACCAGGACGCCGGTGAAGAACAGCGCCTGCGCCGCCCCGAGCACCGCACCACCGGCGAGGCGTCCGACCAGGATCGAGGTGCGCGACACCGGCGAGGCGAGCAGCCGGTCGAAGAAGCCGTTCTCGATGTCGTTGGCCATCTCGGTCCCGGCCTGCGTCGAGCCGAACAGCACGCCCTGCAGCACGGTCGCCGGGAGCAGGAAGTCGAGGAACGAGTCGAACTGGGCCGCGAACGCCGGCTGCTGCGACGTGATCCGATCGAAGGCGGCGGCGTTGAGCGCCGCGAAGAACAGCGGGAAGAAGATCGACGGCACCAGCACCTGGGGCTGGCGCAGCACGGCGAAGATCGCCCGCCGGGACAGCAGGAGCGACTGACGGACCGGACTCGGCCGGTTCACCACCGGCGGCGCGGCGACGGTGGCGGTCACGGCGCCGGAGCGGGCTCGTCGGCGCCCTCCAGCCGGCGACCGGTGGCCTCGGCGAAGACGTCGTCGAGCGTCGGTGCGTTGAGCTCCATGTGCCGAACGGCCACGCCGGCTTCGTCGAGCTCGCGGACCACGGCCGTGAGCTGCTGCGCACCACCCTCGAGCCCGATGGCCAGCATCCCCGGCTCGCACGGACGCTCCTCACCGAACCGGGCGAGGCGCTCCAGCGCCGGGCCGGGGTCGCCCTCCACCTCGATCATGAGCGTCGGCGACCCGACCTCCTCCTTCAGCGCCCGGGGCTCGCCCTTCTTCACGATGCGCCCGTGGTCGATGATGGCGATGCGACCGGCGAGCTGGTCGGCCTCCTCCAGGTACTGCGTGGTGAGCAGCACGGTGGTGCCCCGCTCCCGGTTCAGGTAGCGGACCTCCTCCCACAGGGCCAGGCGGCTCATGGGGTCGAGGCCGGTGGTGGGCTCGTCGAGGAAGAGCACCTCGGGCTCGTGCACGAGCGACAGGGCGAGGTCGAGGCGGCGCCGCATGCCACCGGAGTACGTGCCCACCCGGCGGTCCGCCGCACCCGTGAGGCCGACGCGGTCCAACAGCTCCTTGCCCCGCTGGTCGGCGACCCTGGTCGGGATGCCGTGGAGCACCGCCTGGAGGTGGACCAGCTCGGAGCCCGTCATCAGCGGGTCGATGGCCGCATCCTGGAGGGCCACGCCGATGCAGCGCCGGACATCGCCGGCCTGGCGGACCACGTCGTAGCCGGCGATCCGGGCGGTGCCCGCGGTCGGCTTCAGCAGCGTGGTGAGCATCCGGACGGTGGTGGACTTGCCGGCGCCGTTCGGTCCGAGGAAGCCGAACACCTCACCGGCCTGGACGGCGAGGTCGACGCCGTCGACCGCCACCAGGTCGCCGAAGCGACGCTCCAACCCCTGCGCCTCGATGATCGGTCCCACGAGCGGGTCAACGTATACCGGTCAGCACGTCCTCGATCACGATCGCGACCCCGTCGTCCATGTGGTGCGCGGTCTGCTCGTCCGCCGCCTCGACGGCGACCGGCACGGCGTTGCCCATCGCCACGCCACGCCCGGCCCACCGCAGCATCTCGGAGTCGTTGCGGTTGTCGCCGAAGGCCACCACGTCGGCGGCGTCGATGCCGAGGCGGCCGCACACGACGGCCAGGGCCGCGGCCTTGTGCACGCCGGCCCCGGTGATCTCCACGGTGTCGATGCCGGAGTAGGTCGCGAGCACGTCCGGGGGCACGACCGGCTCGAGGATCGACAGCAGGGCGGCCTCGTCCAGCTGCGGGTGGATCACGAGCAGCTTGAGCATGGGGTCACCGACCGGCGGTCGCGCCCCCTCGTGGTCCGGGTAGTGCCGGGCGACGTCGGGGCGCATCCCGGCGTAGACCCGGTCGAAGCCGAACGCGCCGGTGGCCAGCTCCCAGGCGAGGCCGGCGTCGGGCACGGTCGAGACGACCGCGTCGACCAGCACCTCGACCGTGGCGGCCGGGAAGGCGAAGATGTCGGTGTCGGCCCCGCCGACGATGTCGCGCACGAGGGCCCCGTTGGAGCACACCGCCGTCGTGATCTCCGGCGCGGGCGCGAGCAGCGGGACGGCGGAGCGCCATCCCCGACCGGTGGCGGCCACCACCGTGATGCCGGCCTGGTGCGCGTCGCGGATCGCCGCCAGCGTCCGGGCGGAGATGGTGCCGTCGGACCGCAGCAGGGTCCCGTCCATGTCCGTGGCGACGAGGCGCACGCGCCCGCTGCTCATCCGGCGGATGCAGTGGCGAGCAGCGCTCGGGTGGCGGCGATCTCGTCGGGGTCCGACCCCATGACGACTGCGGTGAAGTCGGTCGCTCCCGCGTCGGCCACGCGACCGATGCCGTCGCGGACCTCCTGCTCGCTGCCGACGAAGGACAGGTCCTCGAGGCCGTGGATGCCTTCGATGTCGAGCATCGCCCGGTACGACGGCAGCGCCGCGTAGCCGGCCAGGACCTTGGCGATGAACTCCCGGGCCTGGTCCGGCTCGTCGGTCACCCAGCACGGGATGCTGCAGACGATCGAGGGGGCGGGACGGCCGGCGCCCGCGGCTGCCTCGTTGATGCGCGGTGCGATGTGGGTCTCGACGGTGCGGGGCCCGACGCACCACAGGATCGTGCCGTCGGTGCGCGCGCCGGCGATGCGCAGCATCTGGTCGCCGAGCGCGGCGAGCATCACCTTCGGGGCCTGGTCGGTGGGCCGGGGCATGGGACCGTCGGTGGTGAGGCTCCACACCTCGCCCCGGTGCTGCACGGTCTCGCCGTGCAGCGCCGGCAGGAGGACCTCGAGGTAGTCGAGCATGTGGCGGATCGGCTTCTCCCAGGTCATGTGCCAGCGCTGCTCGACGGCCGGCTCGTGCGACAGCCCGATGCCCAGCACCAGCCGGCCGTGGGTGTTGGCCTGGGCGGTGAGCGCGCTGGCGGCGAGTGCCATGGGGTGCTGCAGCCACGTCGGCACCACGGCGGTGCCGAGCTCGATGACGTTGGTGGCCGGACCGGCGGCGCCGAGCACGCCGAGCGCATCGGCCATCCCGGTCTGGGCCAACCAGTAGGAGGAGAACCCCTCGGCCTCGGCCGTGACGATGTCGGTCGTGATGGTGCCGACGTCGGGTCGGGCGAGGAGCGAGGAGCCGTTGATGCCGATGCGCATGGCCGGACCCTACGCCCGTCCCTCCGGGTTCAGATGAGGGCTTCCACGAGGAACGGGCCCTCGGTGGCGAGGCCCCGTTCGAGGCCGGCCCGCAGCTCGTCGAGCGTGGTGGCCTGCATCGCCTCGACGCCGAAGCCCTTGGCCAGCGCCACCCAGTCGAGCGTGGGCGAGCCGAGGTCGGTGAGCGAGCGGGCCTGGGGGCCGGGGTCCTCGTTGCCGGTGCGGTGCAGCTCCATCTGGAGGATGCGGTAGGCGCGGTTGGCGCAGACGACCACGGTGACGTCGAGGCCCTCGCGCGCCATGGTCCACAGCGACTGGAGCGTGTAGAGCCCCGAGCCGTCGGCCTGCAGGGCGATGACCTTGCGGTCGGGTGCGGCGACGGCGGCACCCACGGCGCACGGCAGGCCCTGGCCGATGGCACCGCCCGTGAGGGAGAACGCCTCGTGGGGCGCCGCTCCGCCGGCACCGATGGCCCAGCCCAGCCCGGACGTGGCGGCCTCGTTCACGATGATGGCACCCTCGGGTTGGACGGCGGCGACGACCTGTCCCATCGTGAACATGTCGAGGTCGCCGGTGGGCGCCTCGACGGCCGGGCGGTCGGCGACGGTGACCGGCGGGCACCCGAGGGCGTCGACCAGCGCGTCGAGGCCGAGGTGTCCCCGGGTGCCGGGTGGGCACAGCTCGAGGAGGTCGCAGGCCTTGTCGAGCAGGTCGCTGCGTCCGAGCGACTGGTAGCCGAAGAACGCGACGGGCGAACGGGTGCCGGCACAGATCAGGGTGCGCACGCCGGCCAGCGCGTCGATGGCCTGCTCCGGGAAGTACGGGATGGCGTCGAAGCGCGGCAGGCCCAGGCCCTGCTCCAGCACGGCGGGGAACGTGTCGACCCAGACGGTGGCCCCGGTGGCGTCGGCGATGCGCTGCGCGGCCTCGAGCTCGGCTCGCCGCACGACGCCTCCGAGGAGGATGGCGACGCCGTCGCCGCCGCGGAGCTTGCTGGCCGCGGCACCGACGGCGTCGCCGTCGACGAGGGGCTCCACCTCGGGCGGCAGCCCGACGTCGTGCAGGTCGGCGGCGCCCCAGGCGGCGTCCTGGGGGACGATGAGCGTGGCCACCCCGGACGGTGGGCCGACGGCGGCGGCGATGGCCTCGAGCATCGCGCTGCCCGTGTGCGACGCACCGGTGATGCGCTCGAGGTGGCGGGAGACCGGAGCGGCCAGGGACTCGATGTCGCTGGTCAGCGGGGCGTCGGCCTGGAGGTGCCACGTGGCGTGATCGCCGATCAGGTTCACGACCGGCGTGTGCGCCCGCCGGGCGTTGTGGAGGTTGGCGATGCCGTTGGCGAAGCCCGGCCCCAGGTGCAGCAACGTCAGGGCCGGACGGCCCGTGACCCGCCCGTAGCCATCGGCGGCACCGGTGACCACGCCCTCGAACAGACCGAGGACGCCCCGCATGCCGGGGACGCGGTCGAGCGCACCGACCAGCTCCATCTCGGTGGTGCCGGGGTTGGCGAAGCAGACCTCGACGCCCTGCTCGACGGCCGTGCGCAGCAACAGCTCTGCACCGTTCACGTTGTGATCCTCCTGATGGTGGTGGTCATGGGCGGGCGGGCTGGTCGGGCGCCGGGGCCCGGACGGTGGCCCGCCGGGGCACGTCGTCGACGATGTAGCCCTGCGTGCTGAGGGCGTCCTTCAGCTGCGCGGCGCTCTCGCCGTCGCGGGTCTCGACGAGCAGCTCGATCTCGGTGACGCGGGCCGAGTGGACGCCGAACTCCCGATGGTGCCAGAGGTCGATGATGTTGCCCCCGGCCCGGCCCACCGCGGCGGTGAGCTCGCCGAGCGCACCAGGGCTGTCGGGCACCTCGATGACCACCCGACAGAGGCGGCCGGTGCGGGCCAGGCCGCGCATGATCACGGCCGACAGCAGGCGGAGGTCGATGTTGCCCCCGGACAGCACCAGCGCCACGGTGCGGCCGGCGAAGCGGTCGGGATCGGCCAGGAGCGCAGCCAGGGGTGCGGCGCCGGCACCCTCGCTCACCGTCTTCTCGATCTCGAGGAACCAGATCACCGCCTCCTCGATGAGGCGCTCGGGAACGGCCACGACGTCGTCGGCCAGCGCCGCGATGATCTCGGTGGTGAAGCGGCCCGGTGACTTGACGGCGATGCCCTCGGCGATGGTGGGACCCCAGGACAGGTCGGGCGCCGCGGTGGCACGGCCGGTCGCCGTGAGCATGGCGGGGTGCAGCTCGGACTGGACGCCGATCAGCTCGATGCCGGGCGCCAGGGCGCGCGCGGCGACGCAGGAGCCGGCGAACAGGCCCCCGCCACCGACCGGCACGAGCAGGGCGTCGAGATCGGGGCCGTCCTCGATCAGCTCGACGGCGCACGTGCCCTGGCCGGCGATGATGGCCGGGTCGTCGTAGGGGGCGATGAACGTCGCCCCCTGCTCGGCGACGATCTGCATCGCCACGTCCTTGGCCTCGTCGAGGTTGGCGCCGGCGACCACGACGGTGGCGCCGTTGTCCTCGGTGGCCGAGATCTTGTTGGCCGGGGTGCCGACGGGCATGACGACCGTGGAGTCGATGCCGAGGAGGGTGGCGTGGTGGGCCACGGCCTGGGCGTGGTTGCCGGCCGACATCGCGACGACCCCGGTGCGGGCCTGGCCGGGCTCGAGCCGGAGCAGCCGGTTGCGGGCGCCGCGCTCCTTGAACGACGCCGTGTACTGCAGGTTCTCGAACTTCACCCACACGTCGGCACCGGTGATGGCCGACAGGGTCCGCGAGTGCGCCATCGGCGTGCGGACGATGGCACCGGCGATGGCCGCGTGCGCGGCGCGCACGTCCTCGAACGTCACGGGCAGCCGGCCTTGGTGCACCGGTGCATCGTGTCACGTGCGAGGTCCGGTGACGGCTGAGCGGACCTAGGCTCTGCCCATGGCCGAGTACAGCACGCCCGAGTGGCACCCGGCGTTCGAGGAGTACTGCGAAGCGATCTGGGAGCTGGCCGAGGACGACATCGCCGTGATCCAGGCCCGCATCGCCGAACGACTCGACGTGTCGCGTCCCGCCGTCTCGGAGATGATCCGCAAGCTCGAGGGCGAGGGCCTGGTCAGCGCCGTCGGCGGCAAGATCGGCCTCACCCCGGCCGGGATGCGGCTCGCCGAGCGCGTCGTGCGCCGCCACCGCCTCGCCGAGCGGTTCATCACCGACATCCTCGGGCTGTCCTGGGCGGTCGCCCACCAGGAAGCCGGCCGGTGGGAGCACGTGATGTCCACCGAGGTCGAGGAGGCCATGGACAAGCTGCTGGGCTCGCCCACCACCTGTCCCCACGGCAACCCGATCCCGGGATCGCTCTACGACGAGCCCGACACGACGCCGCTCGCCACGGTCGGCGTCGGCGGCACCTTCGTGGTGAACCGCATCCCCGAAGAGCTCGAGTTCACGCCCGGCCTGCTCGACTTCCTCGAGGACGCCATGGTCACCCCCGGTACCGCCGGCACGGTCACCGCGCTGTCGCCCGACGGCACGACCACGGTCGAGATCGACGGGCGCACGGTGGGCATCGGCGCCTTCGCCAGCGAGCGGATCCTGGTCAGCGCGAGCTGAACCGGGTGGCCCGGCACGCCCCCGGTGCGTGCGTCGCGGCCCAGAACCGGGTCGGGACCGGCGTCAGTCGGCCACCACGAAGGCCCGGAAGCCGTCGCGGGCGGCGGCCCATGCCTCGTGGTCGAAGGTGCCGTCGGAGCGGACGCAGCGGGCGGACTGCACGCCCATCTCCAGCACGTGGTGGGTGTTGTCGGGTGTGGCCAGCCCCTGCCGGCCGAGGACGGTGACGCGTCGCGACAGCGTCAGGGCGCGCTCCGCTCGGGCCAGCGCGCCGAGTGCCTGCGACGTCATCACCGGGTACACCGACGGGAGCCGCTCGATGTGGACGTCGACGTGGCGGGGATCGGGCAACCCGCTGCGCACGAGGTCGTCGGCCACCCTCGCCGCGAGCGCCTCCGGCGTGGCGGTCCAGACGTCGTCGCCCGGCCAGCACGGGATCTCGGCGCAGAGCACGGTGCGGTCGGCGGGGTCGTCGGCGCTGTCGCGGTAGTTCGTCGGCTCGGACACCCGGGTGGGCAGCACGTGCCGGTCGGGGAGGTAGTGGGCGTCGTGGGTCGTGTACGGGCGCCGGTCGAGCACGAGGTACACGAGCACCATGGCTCGCACCGGCGGCGGGCCGAGGGGGTCCTCGTGCAGGCCCAGCCACGACGCGACCCGCCACGCCGGCACGGTGGCGTGCACGTGGGACGCCGAGACGAGGCGCCCGTCGGAGAGCCCGACGATGACCCGGTCGTCCTGTTCGATGATGCGGTTCACCCGACGACCCGTGTCGACGGGGACCAGCTCGGCCAGCGCCTCGGTGATCGCGCCGAACCCCCGCCGGGGGTACAGGAACGTCGGGGTCGACCGGACGCCGCGCAGCAGGTGGCGGGCGATGCCGACCGGTGAGGATGCGCTCACCCGCCGGCGGGCGAGCTCGCCGGCGAGCAGCGTCGGGTCGGTGCCCCACAGCTTCCGGGCGTAGGGCTCGTGGAAGTGCCGCCACATCGTCGGACCCAGGCCGGCTCGCACGACCTCGGCATAGCTGTCGGCACGCGGGCGGCGCAGCGGCGCGGTGGCCGCGTCGCGCGCAGCTCGCGCCGCGACCCCGGCGGGAAGGCCCCGCAGCAGACCGACCGGCGCGAGGGGGAAGGGCACCCACCGCTCGCCCAACCGGATGCGGCCTCGACGCGGGCGCTCCTGCAGCTCGACCAGCGATCGCAGCTCCTCGAGGATCCACGGTGCGATGGACGGGTGGAGGCGATGGCTGCCGAGGTCCACCCGGACGCCGGCCACGGTGCGCCCGCCGGCAAGGCCCCCGACGTGGTCGGACGCCTCGAGCACCCGCACCTCGTGACCGTCGCGCTGCAGCTGCCACGCCGTGGCCAGCCCGGCCGGCCCTGCTCCGATGACGACGTGCACGACGGCTGGTTCAGCCGACGCCGAGCGCGCCGGAGGGGTCCGCGCGGAGCGGGCCCATCAGCCGGCTTCCTCGACCGGGAGGTCGAGGCGGAGCTGGCTGTCGTGACCGTTCACGTGCGGGGCGAGGGGTTCGGTGAGGAAGTCCGGCAGGGTCCGCTCGTGCACGATGGCCAGCCGCTTGGTGGCACGCGTGAGAGCGACGTAGAGGGCGCGCAGCCCCTGGGCCTCCTCGTCGACGATGGCGGCCGGCTCGACCACGACGGATGCATCCACCTCGAGTCCCTTGACCATGCCCACCGGGACGATGGTGACCGGTTGCCGCAGGCCCTGGCGGGTGGCTCGTCCGTGGTCGATGCCCGCGGCGGTGAGCGCGGCGGACACGTCCTCGACGAACGTGGCCGGCACGATGATGGCCAGGGAGCCGGGGTCGACCTCGGCCGCTTCGGCCCGGGTGACCTCGGCGACCAGCGCGTGCAGCGTGCCGGCGTCGGCCCGGCGCACGATGGGCGGGTCCCCGCCCTCTCGCACCGAGATCGGCGGCTTCAGGTCGGGGGCGGCGACCCGCAGGACACGGGTGGCCATCTCCATGTTCTTGGCCGGGATGCGGTAGCCGACGGTGAGCTCGGACCGGCGGGTGCCCCGCTTGGTGGGCAGGTGCTCGAGGATCTCGTCCCAGTCCTCGTGCGCCCACGCACCGGTGGCCTGGGCGATGTCCCCGACGATCGTCAGCGAGCCCGACAGCGACCGGCGGGCCACCATGCGCAGCTGCATCGGTGAGAGGTCCTGGGCCTCGTCGACGACGATGTGGCCGTACGTGCGGATCTCGTCGTCGACCCCCTTGCGCTTGCGACGAGGGCCGAGGCGCTCCCGGGCCTCGTCGAGCAGCGGCACGTCCTGCCACGTGAAGCGGAGGTGCTCCGAGCGGGCGGCGCGGGGCCGGTGGAGCTCGGCCTGCTCGTCGGGCGACAGCCACTTGCGGCTGGCCAGCTCGATCAGGGCGCGGGAGCCGAACAGGTCGTGCAGCAGCTGGGCGGGCGTCAGGACCGGCCACATCCACTCGAGCGCCTCGACCGCGTCGGGGTGTCGGCGCAGCGCGTCGCGCACGTCGTCGGCGCGCACCGGGTTGCGGGCCGAGTCGGCGAGGACCTCGAACAGCCGCTGCTCGACGTGCCTCCGGCCGGCGTTGTGGCGGTGGTAGCGGCGGTGCGCATCAGCGACGATCCGGGCGCTGTCCTCGACGGTGCACACGAGGGTCTGGGCACCGAAGCCGAGCCGCAGGTCGCGGCGCAGGGCGCGCTCGCGGTCGGCGATCGCCTTGCGGATGACGTTCGCCATCCGGGAATCGCCCTTCACCCGGGCGACCCGGGGCGGGTCCTCGCCGTCGATGATCTCCCGGTCGACGAGGTCGGCCAGCACGGCGAGCTCGACGCCGGCCTCACCGAGCGACGGCAGCACCTGGTCGATGTAGCCGAGGAACAGCCGGTTGGGGCCGAGCACCAGCACGCCCTGACCATCGAGGGGGAAGCGGTGCGTGTAGAGCAGGTAGGCGGCGCGGTGCAGCGCGACGACCGTCTTGCCCGTGCCGGGGCCACCCTGCACGACGAGCACGCCCGACAGCTCGGAGCGGATGATCTCGTCCTGCTCGCCCTGGATGGTGGCGACGATGTCGCCGAGGCGTCCCGTGCGGGTCGTCTCGAGGGCCCGGATGAGCGCGCCGTGGCCCTGGATGCGGTCGTCGTCGGCGAGGCGGATGCCGCCGTGGTCGCCGTGCACGGCCTCGCCGAACAGCTCGTCCTCGAGGTTGAGCAGCGTGCGCCCCCGGGCCGTGAAGTGGCGACGGCGGGCCAGGCCCATCGGCTGGGGACCGGTGGCCCGGTAGAAGGCCTCCGAGATCGGTGCCCGCCAGTCGACGACCACGGGCTCCTGCTCGTCGTCGGCCACCGACATGCGGCCGATGTAGAACGAGTCGTCGCCGTGGTCGGCGTCGGTGTCGAGGCGGCCGAAGACGAGGGAGCTGTCGCCGAGATCCAGCTGGGTGAGCCGGGTGGCGATGTTGCCCTCGATCATCTCCCGCTCCCAGCGGGCCTGCTCGGTGCCGCCCTTGCCCACCTCGACCATGGACCGCAGCCGCTTGGCCCGGTCGCGCGCCGTCTCGAGGCACGCGTACGCGTGGTCGACGTAGGCCTGCTCTGCGCTCAGTTCGGGATGCTCGTTCAAGAGTGCGCGATCACCTCGGAGGCTGGTTCGGAGGGATCGAACATGCTACCCCGGGTCGAGCACGCCCTCACCCACCGTGCCGACCAGGAACGCCAGCACCATGGCCTCGTCGCGCCAGGCGTCGTAGCGCCCGGACGGGCCGCCGTGGCCGGCGCCCAGCTCGGTCTTGAGCAGGAACGGCCCGCCGGTGGCGCGGTCGCGCAGCTGCGCCACCCACTTCGCCGGCTCCCAGTACCCGACGCGCGGGTCGTGGAGGCCGGCGGTGGCGAGCACCGGGGGCAGGGCCGCCTCCGGCACGTTCTCGTACGGGGCGTACGCCGCCATCACGTCGAAGATCTCGGGCGACTCGCCCGGATCGCCCCACTCCTCCCACTCGATGACGGTGAGCGGGAGCGTCGGGTCGAGGATCGTGTTGAGCGCATCCACGAAGGGGACCTCGGCCACCACCGCCGCCCACTGCTCGGGTGCCCGGTTGAGGGCGGCGCCCACCAGCAGGCCACCGGCCGACCCGCCCCGGATGGCGATGCGGGGCCGGCCGTCGTCGCCGAGCCCGGCGACCCCGTCGTCGAGCAGCGCCCGCCCGCAGGCGACGAGGTCGTCGAAGGTGTTGGCCTTGGCCTCGAGCTTGCCCTCCAGGTACCAGCGCCGGCCCATCTCCCCCCCACCCCGGATGTGGCCGATGGCGAAGGCCCAGCCCCGGTCGAGCAGGGACAGGCGCGAGATCGAGAACCCCGGGTCGATCGAGATCTCGTAGGAGCCGTAGCCGTAGAGGAGCGTCGGGCCACCGGGCTGGCGATCGCGCCGGTGCACGAGGCTGATGGGCACCCGGGTGCCGTCGTCGGCCGTGGCCCACAGTCGGCGCGACACGTACTGCTCGGGGTCGTAGCCGCCGAGGACCGGTTGCACCTTTCGCACCGTGCGGGTGCCGGCGTCGAGGTCCACGTCGATGACGGTGGGCGGCGTGACGAGCGAGGTGTAGGTGTGGCGCAGCTGGGGCCAGTCCATGTCGGGGTTGGCTGCGAGGGACACCGCCGACACCTCCTCGGCCTGGTCGACGAGGAACTCCTCGCCGCTGGAGAGCCTGCGCACCCGGATGCGGGTGGTGGCCTCGGTGCGCTCCTCGACCAGGAGGTGGTCGCGCAGGACGTCGACCCCCTCGAGCCGCACGCCAGGCGTGTGCGGGACGACGTCGACCCACGCCGCCGGGTCGGGGCCGGCCTGGAGGTCGCGCTCGTCGGAGGAGACCGACACGACGCGGAAGTCGAGGGCGTCGTCGTTGGTGAGGACGAAGAACGTGCCGCCGACGTGCTCCACGTCGGCCTCGATGCCCTGCCGGCGGGGCACGAGCACGTGGAACGGCTCGGCCGGGTCCACGGTCGGCCCGACCCGGATCTCGCTGGTGATCTTGGAGCCCATGACCAGGACCAGCCACTGCCGGTCCTTGGTCTCCCCGATCTGGCAGAAGAAGCGCTCGTCGTCCTCCCGGTGGACCAGCACGTCGTCGGTCGCCGGGGTGCCGAGCCGGTGGCGCCACACCTCGTGGGGGCGCATCGCCTCGTCGGTCCGCGTGTAGAAGAGGGTGCCCCCGTCGGCCGACCAGGCGGTGGAGTAGTAGACGCCGGGCACCTCGTCGTGGGACCCGTCGGGCAGGAGGCGGTCCTCGCCCGTGGCCAGGTCCCGGAAGCGGAGCAGGTGCAGCTCGGAGCCGTTGCGGTCGGCCGCCCAGGCGAGGGTGCCGTGGTCGGGGGACACGTCGAACACGCCGAGGGAGAAGTAGTCGAGCGTCGGATCGGTGGCCGCCTCGGCGTTCTGGTCGAGCAGCACCTGCTCGGCCTCGAGCACGGCGGGGTCGTCGGGGTCGGGCGGGTCGGTCTCGTCGCCGGCGGCCAGGCGGCAGTGCACGGGGTACTGCTCGCCCTCGATGGTGCGGCTGTAGTGCCACCAGGCGCCGCGACGGGTCGGCACGGACAGGTCGGTCTCCTGCACCCGAGCCTTGATCTCGGAGAAGATCTCGTCCTGCAGCGACTCGTTCGGGGCGAGCACCGACGCGGTGTGCGCGTTCTCGGCCTCGAGGTGGGCGAGGACGTCGGGATCGGTGCGCTCGTCGTCGCGCATCCAGGCGTAGTCGTCGACCGCGGTGCGGCCGTGGCGCTCCCGGGTCACGGGCTCGCGGCGGGGCGTGGGCGGGCTCGACGGGGACGTCTCGGGCACGGCCGGACGCTATCCCCGCCGGTTCGGCACGCGATCCGCGGCACCCCCGCCGGGAACTGGCAGTGCTGCGGTCGCAGCGGCAGGCTCGGTCGATGCGGCGATCGATCGACGACCATCCCTTCTCCCCCGACGACATGCCCCCGGACTGGGAGGAGCTCGATCTCCAACCGGTGTCCTGGGCCGTGGCGATCAGCGACGACTACGACGACGCCGACCCCCGGGTCGTCCTCACCGTGGAGGAGATCGGCCGGGCCGGCGCCGGTCTCGCCGCCCACCTGTCTCCCGACATCGCGCGGCGGTTGCGGATCGCGCTCCGGGACGCCCTCGTCGAGATCGGCGAGGACCCCGGCGCCTGACGTGCGACGACAGCGCTGCCAGTTCCGGAGGGGTGCTCGGTAGGTTCGGGGTCATGGCGCCCCGATCCGACCACCCCTTCCTGCAGGCCTGCCGGGGCCTGCCGGCCGAGCGGGTGCCGGTGTGGTTCATGCGCCAGGCGGGTCGCTCGCTGCCCGAGTACAACGAGGTCAAGGGCGACGTCTCCATCCTCGACGCCGTCGAGAACCCCGAGCTCGCCGCCGAGCTGACGCTCCAGCCCGTGCACCGCTACGGCGTCGACGCCGCCATCTTCTACAGCGACATCGTGGTGCCGGCCCGGGCGATCGGGTTCGGCATCGACATCGTCGCCGGCGTGGGTCCCGTGGCCGAGGAGCCGTTCCGCCGCAAGGAGGACCTCGAGCGGCTGCCCGTGCTCGTGCCCGAGGAGCACTCCCCCTACATCGCCGAGACGGTGCGCATCCTCGTCGACGAGCTGGGCGAGCGACCGCTGATCGGCTTCGCCGGCGCCCCGTTCACCGTGGCGAGCTACCTCATCGAGGGTCGCCCGAGCCGCACCTACGAGCACACCAAGCGGATGATGTTCGCCGAGCCCGAGCTGTTCGCTGCGCTGCTCGACCGCCTCGCCGACATCGCCATCACCTCGCTGCGCGACCAGATCACCGCCGGGGCCAGCGCGGTGCAGCTCTTCGACTCGTGGGCCGGCGCGCTGAGCCCGCCCGTGTACGAGCGGTACGTGATGCCCCACTCGCGCAAGGTGTTCGAGGGCATCGCCGACCTCGACGTGCCCCGCATCCACTTCGGCGTGGGCACCGGCGAGATCCTGACGCTCATGGGCGACGCGGGCGCCGACGTGGTCGGCATCGACTGGCGGGTCCCGCTCGACGTGGCCCGCACCCGGGTGCCCGGCAAGGCGGTCCAGGGGAACCTCGACCCGGCCGTCACCTTCGCCGGGTGGGACGCCACCCGCGACGCGGTCGACGACGTGCTCGCCCGCAACGGCGGGCGCCCCGGCCACGTGTTCAACCTCGGCCACGGCGTCCTGCCGAACACCGATCCCGACATCCTCGCCCGGGTCGTCGACCACGTCCACGAGCGCGGCCTCGCCGACGGAGCCGCCGCCTGATGGCGAGGTTCGCCGTCATCGGTGCCGGCATCGCCGGTCTGTCCGCGGCGTGGGAGCTCGAGGGCTCCGGCCACGACGTCGTGCTGTTCGAGTCGGCCACCGAGATCGGTGGCAAGCTCCAGCGGTCCCGGGTCCGGGGGCTGTCGTTCCCGATCGAGGACGGCGCCGACGCCTTCCTCGCCCGCGTGCCCGACGCCCTCGAGCTCTGCGCCGAGCTCGGCATCGACGAGCTCGTCCACCCGGCCACGGGCGAGGCGTGGGTGTGGTCGGGCGACCGGTTGTGCCCGCTGCCGAAGTCCCAGCTGCTCGGGCTGCCGACCGATCTCGACGACCTGGCCGCCAGCGGTCTGCTGTCGCCCGAGGCGCTGACCCGGGCCGCCGCCGACCTCGACAGCGATGCCCCGCCGCTCACCGACGACGTCTCGGTCGGCCAGCTCGTGCGGGAGCGGCTCGGTGACGAGGTCTGCGACCACCTGGTCGAGCCCCTGCTCGGTGGCATCAACGGCGGTGAGGCCGACGGCCTGTCGGTGCAGGCGTGCGCGCCGCAGATCTGGGCGTGCGCCACCCGGGGCGGATCGCTCATCCGAGCAGCCGCCGAGGTCAAGGCCGCCTCGGCTCCGACCGACGCACCGGTCTTCGCCGCGCCGGCGCAGGGCATGGCGTCGCTGCCCCGCCAGCTGTGCGACCGGCTGCGGGCCGAGATCCGCTTCCGGACCACGACCCCGCCGCTCACCACCACCTCCGGGGGCGTGCGCGTGGGTGACGGGACCTTCGCCGGTGCCGTCGTCGCCACCCCCGCCCACGTCGCCGGCGACCTGGTCGCCGAGGTCGCACCCGACGCCGCCGACGTCCTCGCCGCCACGCAGTACGCGTCGGTCGTCATGGTCACGGTCGTGGCCGACGCCCACTCGGTCGACCACCCCCTGCAGGGCAGCGGCGTGGTCGTCGCTCGCGACGCCGACCTGTCGATCACGGCGTGCTCGTTCGGTTCGTCCAAGTGGGCGCACTGGGACGACGGCCGCCACGTCGTGTTCCGGCTCTCGCTCGGGCACGACGGCGATCCGGTGGACTGGTGCAGCCGCAGCGACGAGGACCTCGCCGCCGTCGCCACCAGGGACCTCGAGCGCCTCCTCGGCACGAACGTCCCGGTCGTCGGCGTCCGCGTCGGCCGCTGGGCCCGCTCGTTCCCGCAGTACCGGCCGGGTCACGTCGACCGGGTCGCCGGCGTGCGAACCGCCCTCGACGCCGCCGGACCCGTCGCGCTCGCGGGCATGTCCTACGACGGGATCGGCGTCCCGGCCTGCATCCGCAGCGGTCGCACGGCAGCCCGCCACCTCCTCGGCTGATCGGCGCGGCAGCCGGCGCCGGCTGGTCGAGCGTCGATGGGTCCGCAGTCCCACCTCGGAGCGACGATGCCAGCGGAGCTCGCGCGATCGCCGGTTCGGGGCTGCCACGTTGCGCCACCGCAACGTCCTGCGCCCGGAAGCCGCCTGTGAGAAACCGGGGCTGTTGCGTTGCACTGGTGCAACGGCGGGCGCACAGAACGGCGTCGCGAGCTACTCCAGGGTGCACCGTTGGGCTTCGCCGACGGTGATCGTGACCGGCTGAGCGCACCCCGCCGGTCCGGTTCGCGGCAGATCGTGGTTCACTGGAGACCATGGCCTCGGCACCCGACGACGTGCGCCACGGCCGCCCGCGGTGGGACTCGGGGCGGGCCCGCCTCGCGATGGCGGCCATCTTCGTGGTGCTGGCGGCGAACGCCGTCGTCCTCACCGGCGCCTTCGGCGAGTCCGCTGACGCCGAGGTCGAGTCGCGTGGCGACGTCGCGGCCGCCGCGGTCGCCCTCGCCGCCACGGCCGAGCCCGCGGTCGAGGCCGACCTCGACCCGCTGGCGGGCATCACGCTCAGCTCGGCCCCGATCGCCACCGAGGTCGACGCCACCGCGGTGCTGCCGACCCCCGAGGACCCGCCCGCCAACCCGTACGAGCGCGCCCCGGAGATCCGCCACGGGACCCTCGAGATCCCGGCCATCGGGCTGAGCCAGCCCCTCTTCGAGGGCGTCAGCCTCACGGCCATCAACCGGGGCCCGAGCCACTGGCCGGGCACGGCGATGCCGGGCGAGCTCGGCAACGTGGTCGTGGCCGGTCACCGCACCACCTACACCCGGCCGTTCTGGGACCTGCAGGCCCTCCAGCCGGGTGACGAGCTGATCTTCACCATGAACGACGGCACCAGGCACGTGTACGCCCTCGACGGCATCGAGATCGTGGCCCCCACCGACATCCACATCGTCGAGCAGCGCCACGCCCACACCGCCACGCTGTTCGCCTGCCACCCCCGCGGGTCGGCCCGCCAGCGCATCGTCGGCCACTTCACCCTGCAGCCGGAGACCCAGCAGGTGCAGATCACCGACACGCACCAGATCCGGGCCCCCTCCGGCTGATCGACTGCAGCGGCCTCTGGAGGCGGTGCCAGACTCGCCGCCAGCATGCGCCGTCCCCCACCGCTCCTGGTCGCGCTGCTCGCCGGTCTCTGCCTGGCCGCGGCAACCCCCCCGTGGGGCTTCTGGATCCTCGCCTTCGCCGGCATCGCGCTCCTCGACCACGTGCTCGACGACCCGTCCCTGCGTCCGATCCAGCGCCTCGGTCGGGCGTGGGTGGCATGGGCCGGGCTGCTGTTCCCGACGATGGTCTGGATGGAGGCGCTCACGCTGCCCGGCTACGTGATCGCCACCTCGTTCTTCGCCGGCATCCTGGCCACCGGCACCGTGCTCACCCCGGTCGGCCCGGCCCGGTGGCTGGCGCTGCCCGGCGCGATCATCCTGGCCGAGTGGGTCCGGTGGCGCTGGCCCTTCGGCGGCGTGCCCCTGTCGAACCTCGCCATCGGGCAGGTCGCCGGACCGCTCGCCCCCATCCTGCGGGTCGGCGGGGCGCTGCTGGTCGTCGGCATCACCGTCACCGCCGGCCTCGCCGTGGCGGCCGCGTCGAAGCGCCGACCCGTCGTGGCCGCCGGGTTGGCCGCCGTGGTGCTGGCCGTCCTCGCCCTCGGCGTCGTCGCGCCCGACGGGGAGGCCACGGGCGAGGAGCTCGAGGTCGCCGTGGTGCAGGGCGGTGGCCCGCAGGGGACGCGGGCAGCGACCACGGAACCGGGCATCGTCCTCGAGCGGCACCTCGAAGCGTCCGCCGAGCTCGACCCCGACCGCGACATCGACCTGCTGGTCTGGCCCGAGGACGTCGTCGACGTCGTGCGCTTGCGGGGCAACCCCGCCGAGGCCCGGCTGCAGGACCTCGCCCGGACGGCCGGCGCCACGTTCGTCGCCGGCGTGATCGAGGACGACGGCCCCGACAACTTCCGCAACTGGGCGGTGGCGTACGCACCGGACGGCGCCGAGGTCGACCGGTACGAGAAGGTGCAGCGGGTGCCGTTCGGCGAGTACGTGCCGTTCCGGAGCCTGCTCGAGCCGCTCGGGGGCGGCGCGCTGCCCCGTCGGGACGCCCTCGTCGGGCAGACGCCAGCCGTGATCGACACGCCCGCGGGCCGGCTCGGGGTCGCCATCTCCTGGGAGATCTTCTTCGGCGAACGGGGCCGCGATGCGATCGGCAACGGCGGTGCGGTGCTGCTCAACCCGACGAACGGCGCCAGCTACGAGGGCACCCACGTGCAGACCCAGCAGGTGGCCACCAGCCGCATGCGCGCCATCGAGACCGGGCGCTGGGTCCTGCAGTCGGCCCCCACCGGGTTCAGCGCCGTCGTCACCCCGAGCGGCGAGGTCCTGCAGCGCACGGGGGTCTCGGAGCGGGCGATCCTCTACGACACGGTCGAGCTGCGCGACGGCGAGACGCTGTACGTGCGCTTCGGCGACCTGCCGGCGCTCGCGCTCGCCGCCCTCTCGCTCGCCGGCGGCTGGCTGGCCGACCGGCGCGGCTGGCTCAGGACCTGAGCTGCGCGTCGACTGTCGGCCCGGCTCCTCAGACCTCGAGCAGCACCGTCACCGGACCGTCGTTGACGAGGGCGACGGCCATCTCGGTCCGGAAGCGGCCGGTGGCCACGGTGATCCCCTGGTCGCGCAGCGCCGCGACCACGGCGTCGATGAGCGGCTCGGCGTGCTCGGGCCGGGCGGCGTCGATCCACGACGGCCGGTTCCCCTTGGCGGTGCTGCCGTAGAGGGTGAACTGGCTGACGACGAGCACCTCGCCGCCCGTGTCGAGCACCGACCGGTTCATCACCCCGTCCTGGTCGTCGAACACCCGCAGCTTGGCGAGCTTGGTCGCCAGCTTGCGCACCTCGTCGGGGCCGTCGTCGTGGGTGGCGCCGACGAGCACGCAGAGGCCGGCGCCGATCGCGCCCACGACCTCCTCGTCGACCGTGACGCTCGCCTCCGTCACCCGCTGCACCAGTGCCCGCACGCCGGCGCAGGGTAGATGGGTCCCGCTGCTGTGTGGGCACTGCCAGTTCGAGACCGGGTCCCTGAGAGACTGGCCCGATGGAGACCCTGGAGGCCGGTGACGCTGCCGTCACCATCGACCACGAGCACGGCGGCCGCCTGTCGTCGCTCCGCATCGGTGGACACGAGCTGCTCATCGACGCCATGGGCCGGGACGACGATCCGACCTCCTGGGGGTGCTTCCCGATGGCGCCCTTCGCCGGGCGCATCCGCCACGGCCGCTTCTCCTTCGAGGGGCGCCGCTACGAGATGCCCCGCAACCTGGCACCCCACGCCATCCACGGCACCACCCACACCGCGGCGTGGGAGCGGACCGGGCCCGGCACGCTGCGCTGCGACCTCGGTCCCGAGTGGCCCTGGGCGGGCCACGCCGAGCAGGAGGTCGAGCTCACACCCACGTCGCTGGACCTCACGCTGCGGGTCGAGACCACCGACGACGCGATGCCCGCCACCATCGGCTGGCACCCGTGGTTCCGCCGCAACATCGGCGGCGCCGAGATCGAGATCGTGCTGCCCGCCGAGCGCATGTGGCAGCGCGACGACGACAAGATCCCCGACGGGAGCCTGGTGACGCCGAGCACCGGTCCGTGGGACGACTGCTTCACCGCGCTCATCGGACCGGTGGAGCTGCACTGGCCGGGCGTGCTCGACCTCTACGTCGAGTCCGACTGCGAGCACGTGGTGGTGTTCGACGAGCCGGTCGGGGCGCTGTGCGTCGAACCGCAGTCGGCGCCGCCGGACGCCCACAACTCCGAGCACGACCTCGCCATCGTCACGCCCGGGGAGCCCCTGGTGCACCGCACCACCTGGACCTGGTCGGAACCGGCCTGAACCACCCGTCGCGGCAGGGCTCGCTCGCTTGACCCATCAGTCAACGACCGGCGACGATTGTCCGTCATGCGCGCCGACGGAACCACCGAGGACGCCGGCTCCGAGCACGGTCCCCTCCGCATCGCCCTGCTGGCGTACCGGGGCAAGCCCCACGTGGGTGGCCAGGGCGTCTACGTCCGCCAGCTGGCCAAGGCGCTGACCGACCTCGGCCACTCGGTCGAGATCCTCGGCGGCCAGCCCTACCCCGAGGTGCCCGAGGGCGTCACGCTGGTCGAGCTGCCCAGCCTCGACATCTACAACGAGCACTTCCCGGCCCGCACCCCCGGCTTCTGGGAGATCAAGGACTGGAAGGACCTGGTCGAGGTGCTCAGCTTCTCGGCCGGGCAGTTCCCCGAGCCGCTGGCGTTCTCGCTCCGGGCCTGGGACCACCTGAAGGGCCGCGCCGACGACTTCGACATCGTCCACGACAACCAGACGCTCGGCTACGGCCTGCTCGCCATCGAGGCCGCCGGGATCCCCGTGCTGGCCACCATCCACCACCCCATCACCGTCGACCGCCGCCTCGAGCTCGAGCACGCCCCCAACTGGCGCAAGCGCTGGAGCCTGGGCCGCTGGTACTCCTTCACGCACATGCAGACCCAGGTGGCCCGCCGCCTCCAGCGGGTGGTCACCGTGTCGGAGAACTCCTACAAGGACATCGTCGCCGACCACAAGGTCGACCCGGACCGCATGGCGATCGTGCCGGTCGGCGTGGACCCCGACGTGTTCATGCCGTTGCCCGAGGTCGAGCGCGTCCCCGGTCGCCTCGTCACCACGGCGAGCGCCGACGTGACGATGAAGGGCCTCAAGTACCTGCTCGAGGCGCTGGCCAAGATCCGCACCGAGCGCGACGACGTCCACCTCGTCGTCATCGGCAAGGAGAAGCCAGGCGGTCCGTCGAGCAAGGCCATCGACCGCCTCGGCCTGCGCGACCACGTCGAGTTCGTCACCGGCGTCCCCGAGCGCCGCATCATCGAGCTGTACTCCGAGGCCCAGCTGGCCGTGGTGCCCTCGCTCTACGAGGGCTTCTCGCTGCCGGCCATCGAGGCCATGTCGTGCGGGTGCCCGCTGGTGGCCACCACCGGCGGCGCCGTGCCCGAGGTCGTCGGCCCCGACGGCGAGACGGCGATGCTCGTGCCACCCGGCGACAGCGACGCCCTCGCGGTGCGCATCAAGGCCGCCCTCGACGACCCCGAGGGCTCACGCACCATCGGCCTCGCCGGCCGCGAACGGGTCAAGGCCAACTGGAGCTGGCGCCACACCGCCGAGCGCACCGTCGCCCAGTACCGCATGCGCCTCGGCCAGATCCCGCCCCACCGCGGAGGCATCCACTAGTGCTCACCGTCGACTACCAGCGCCTCGGCCTGCAGCCCGGGGAGCTCGTCCTCGACCTCGGCAGCGGACCCGGACGCCACGCGTTCGAGACCCTGCGCCGCGGCGCCCGCGTCGTGCTGTGCGACTACGACACCGGCGAGCTCGCGCAGGCCCGCACCCTCGCCTCGGCCATGGTCGAGGCCGGCGAGATCGGCTCCACCGACCACATCGCCACCACGCAGGGCGATGGCGTGTTCCTCCCGTTCCCCGACGACACCTTCGACCGCATCATCGCCGCCGAGGTGCTCGAGCACATCCCCGACGACGAGGGCGCCATCGCCGAGCTGCACCGGGTGCTGAAGCCCGGCGGCACCATCGCCGTGACCATCCCCGCCTGGTTCCCCGAGAAGGTCTGCTGGGCGCTGTCGGAGGAGTACCACGCGCCCCACGTGCCCGGCGGGCACGTGCGCATCTACACCGAGAACGAGCTGCGGCGGAAGCTGCGGGCCACGGGTCTCAAGCCCGGCGACGCGCACCACGCCCACTCGCTGCACTCCCCGTACTGGTGGCTGCGCTGCGCCATCGACCCCCAGAACAGCGACGACCACCCGTTGGTGAAGGCGTACCTGAAGCTGCTGACCTGGGACATCGTCGAGCGCCCGCTCGTCACCCGGGTCGCCGACAAGGTCCTCAACCCCGTGCTGGGCAAGAGCCTCATCGTCTACGCCCGCAAGCCGGAGTCCGGCGAGGTGCCCGGGCGGGGTGAGCAGCGACCCGTCGAGGCGGCGGCGTGAGCTCGCCCGCACTGCCGGAGGTCGACGGCCTCCTCACCGCCGACGAGGCCGCCATCACGGCGGGGGCCATCGCCGAGTGGCAGCTGCCGTCGGGGATGATCCCGTGGTTCCCCGGTGGTCACGCGGATGCCTGGAACCACGTCGAAGCGGCCATGGCCCTCGACATCGGCGGCCTGCGGGCGGAGTCCGAGCGGGCCTACGAGTGGCTCGCCGGCCTGCAGCGCCCGGATGGCGCCTGGCACCAGTACTACGTGGAGGACGGGGCCGGGAACGTCTCGGTCGAGCAGGACAAGCTCGACGCCAACGTGTGCGCCTACATCGCGTGCGGCGTGTGGCACCACTTCCTGCGCCACAAGGACGGCGGGTTCCTGTCCTCCATGTGGCCCACGGTCGAGAGGGCAATCGACTTCGTCCTTGACCTGCAGACGCCGCGCGGCGAGATCCTCTGGGCCCGCCACGCCGACGGCTCGCCCTGGACCTTCGCCCTGCTCACCGGCTCGTCGTCCATCTGCCACTCGCTGCGGGCGGCCATCGGCATCGCCCGGGAGGTCGGCCACGAACGTCCGGACTGGGAGCGCTCCGCCGCCGCGCTGTGCCACGTCGTCGCCAACGTGCCCGAGGCCTTCGCCCCGAAGCACCGCTGGGCCATGGACTGGTACTACCCGGTGCTGGCCGGCGCCCTCGACGGCGAACGCGGGCGCACCCACCTCGAGGATCGCTACGAGACCTTCGCCAAGGAGGACAAGGGGATCCGCTGCGTGTCGGACCGCCCCTGGATCACCACCGCCGAGACGTGCGAGTGCGCCCTGGCGTACCTGTCGGTGGGCATGCGCGACCGGGCGCTCGCGCTGTTCGCCCACGCCCAGGGCCAGCGCCTCGACGACGGCCGCTACTGGACCGGCATCGTCTACCCCCAGCAGGTGCACTTCCCGGCCGACGAGACGTCGACCTACTCGGCCGCCGCCGTGCTGCTCGCCGCCGAGGCGCTCCACGGCGCGACCCGGGGAGCATCGCTCTTCGTCGACCACGACGACGTGCTCCCCGTGCTCCCCGAGCACGACCCCGACGACCGCTGACCCCGCTCCCCGTTCCCGACGCGCGGAACGACCAGTGGACGTCGATCCGCGCGCACGGAACGCCACCGTCCCCGTTCCCGACGCGCGGAACGACCAGTGGACGTCGATCCGCGCGCACGGAACGCCACCGATCCCGTTCCCGACGCGCAGAACGACCCGTGGACGTCGATCCGCGCGCACGGAACGCCACCGATCCCGTTCCCGACGCGCGGAACGACCCGTGGACGTCGATACGCGCGTGGAGAAGCTCAGGGGGTACGGCGCAGGACCCGGAGGGAGCCGGTGGTGGCGACGTGGTCGAACCCGTCGGACAGGGCCCGCAGGTAGAGCTCGTAGGGCGGCTGGCCGCCGTCGGCGGGGTCGGGGAAGACGTCGTGGATGGCGAGGGTGCCACCGACCTGCACCTTGGGGACCCAGCGGTCGTAGTCGGCGTGCGCGGGCTCCCGGCCGTGGCCGCCGTCGATGAACAAGAACGCGAGCGGTGTGGACCAGTGCCGGGCCACCGTCGGCGAGTCCCCCACGACCGCCACCACGTGGGCCTCGAGGCCCGCGTCGAGGATCGTGCGGCGGAAGCGGGGCAGCGTGTCGATGCGCCCGACGTCGGGGTCGACCAGGTCGGGCTCGTGGAACTCCCAGCCGGGCTGGTTCTCCTCGGACCCCCGGTGGTGGTCGACGGCGAACAGCACCGTGCCCCGTGACGCCGCGGCCGCACCCAGGTACACGCCCGACTTGCCGCAGTAGCTCCCGATCTCCAGGAACGGACCGTCGACGTCGACCGCCGCGGCGGCGTCGTGGAGGGCGATGCCCTCGTCGGGTGGCATGAAGCCCCGTGCGGCCTCGGCGGCGGTGCGGAGCTCGGGGTCCATCATCGGCCCGAGACTACGTGGCGATCGGCCGGCTCGACGAGGAAGTGTTGCGGGCTCCGTCATCCATCCGTAACGTGATCGCAATGTCCAACCACAGCGAACGAGGTGCCCCCATGCCCCGCATCCGCAACCTGACCGTCGCCGGCGTGTTCGCCGGCGCCACCATCCTCGGAGGAGCCGGCCTCGCCGGCGCCGCTGGAGGTGAGACCGAGGTCGAAGACCCGGCGCTGGAGGAGCTCCAGGCCGACCTGGCGCCGTCCTCCATCGAGATGACGACCTTCGAGTCCGACGCCACCGACATCGAGTCGGCCGACGACGAGGAGGCGACCGACGGTGAGGCCCCCACCGCGCCGACACTGCCCGAGCAGGCCAGCGACGAGGCTCGCACCGCGCTGAGCAACGCGCCGGCCTTCAGCGGCGCCGAGGAGACCGACGAGGCCGAGGAGGCCGGGACCTCGCAGGAGCCCGAGGAGTCGGACCAGGACGGCAACCACGGCCAGGAGGTCTCCGACACGGCACGCAACGGCGAGCCCGGCCCGGACCACGGTCCGGCGGTCGCCGACGTCGCCCGCCAGAACGGCCAGTCCGAGGCAGACGCCGGTGACGACGCCGAGAACGGCACCGACGACGAGGACATCGACGAGGACGCCGACGACGAGAACGACGAGGAGAGCTGACACCCTCGCAGTGCTGATCGGCACCGGTCCCTCCTGACCGGCGCCGCCAGGCTGACGGCAGACGGGCCCCGGTCGAGCTCCTCAACGGCGCGGACTCGACCGGGGCCCCGTCCGCGCCCGGGCTGGTGGTGGGGCAGGATGGCCGGGTGACCCAGCAAGCCCTCGACGGCGTCGTCGCCCTGCTCGACCTCGAGACCATCGAGGTGAACATGTTCCGGGGCCAGTCGCCGGACGAGGACCGCCAGCGAACGTTCGGCGGTCAGGTCGCCGGCCAGGCCCTCGTGGCGGCCAGCCGGACCGTCGAGTCCCACGCGCTGCACTCGCTCCACGCCTACTTCCTCCGCGGGGGCGACCCGCACGCACCCATCCTCTACGAGGTCGACCGGATCCGCGACGGCCGGTCCTTCACCACCCGGCGGGTCGTGGCCATCCAGCACGGCCGGGCGATCTTCCACATGTCGGTCAGCTACCAGGCGCTGGAGGAGGGCTTCGAGCACCAGTTCGAGGCACCGCTCGCCGAGACCCCGCCCCCCGAGGAGCTGCCCGACTTCATGACCCGATACGCCCCGCTCGCCGACAAGCTCGGGGACTGGGTCTTCCGCCCTCGAGCGATCGACACCCGCTACGTCGACTGGGAGCCCGGTGACCGCAAGAAGGAGCTCCCGCCCCGCCAACGCGTGTGGATGCGGGCGGACGGCACCCTCCCGGACGACCCGGTGCTGCACCAGTGCATCGTCACGTACGCGTCGGACATGTCCCTGCTCGACACCACGCTGCTGCCGCACGCCAAGTGGCACAGCCCTGACGTGTTCATGGCCAGCCTGGACCACGCCATGTGGTTCCACCGACCGTTCCGGGCCGACGAGTGGTGGCTCTACGACCAGGACACGCCGACGGCCACCGGCGGTCGAGGCCTCGCTCGCGGCCACATGTGGGACCGGGACGGCAACCTCGTCGTGTCGGTCGTCCAGGAGGGTCTGATCCGCCAGATGCGCCGCTGACCGCCTCGGCGTCGCGACGTCCCTGCGCCCCGTGACGGGACGGGCGGGCAGATGCCGTACCCTCGTCCCAGGTGTCGGTCCCGGGAGGGGCGAGGTCAGCGGCCCGAGCAGGGAAGGGGTTCCGAGTGCAGGCAGACAGCGGGACCAACCGCACACAGGGCGGCTTCGCGTGGAACCTCGGCACCGACCCGGGTTCGATCAGCGCGGCCCGCCAGGCCTTCATGTCGTGGCTCGGACAGGTCTCCACCGACCACGACCTGCTCCAGGACATGTCCGTGGTGGTCAGCGAGCTGGCGTCCAACGCCCTCGACGGCGGCGACCCGGGCGCACCGGAGGCCGAAGTCCGCGCCGACCTCGAAGGCGACGTGATCAACCTCGTGGTCTCCAACCGCGTCCCCGACGACCTGACCGACATCCGTCACTGGGACCTCGACGACCCGCTCCGGGGTGGTGGTCGAGGCCTCATGATCGTGCGGGCGTACACCGACTCGCTCTCGGTCGACAGCACCGGCGGCACCGTCAGCGTGCGCTGCACCCGCCGCCTCGACGACGCGCTCTGAGCACCTCCCACCCGATCACCGGAGTACCTCCGCCCGTGCCCACCGGCTCACCTCGCATCGGACGCGCGACGGTCGTCGTCGTCGTGCTCAGCCTGTCCCTCACCGCCGGATTGAGCCTCGCAGCCCAGCGCGCCCACGACGCGAACGAGGACCGCCTCCTCGCCCAGCAGGCCGATGAGGCCACCGCCGTCCTGCAGGCCTCCGTGCCTCGGATCCTCTCGGACGTCTCGGGGGTCGCGCGGGTCGTGCAGCTCCTCGAAGGGGACTCCGAAGCCATGCGCGAGGAGCTCGCCGGTGACATCCGGCCGGACTCGTTCACGTCGCTGGCCGTGATCCGCCGAGCCGACGGCGAGGCGGTGGTGCAGCTGGGCGAACCCAGCCGGCTCGACGAGAGCGACGTCGACGCGGTCCTGGAGAGCACACCCACGGACCCCGAGGTGATCCACGTGGCGGCGTTCCTCGAGGGCGAGGACCGGCGGATCGCCTACACCACCGACGTCGGCACCGGCGATCTCGTCGTGGTCTCCGAGATCCGTCTCACGAGCCCGCGCATCAGCGAGGACCGCCAGGGCGATGCGTTCGAGGCCATCGACGTGGCGATCTACCTCGGCGACGACGAACGCGCCGACGACCTGCTGACGTCGACGACGTCGAACCTGCCGATCGAGGGCCGACGGGCCAGCCGGAGCATCCCGTTCGGCGACTCCGAGCTGTTCTTCGTCGTCACGCCCGCCGAGACCCTCGGCGGCGGGGTCCTGGCCGTGCTGCCGTGGCTGGCGGCGTTCGCCGGCCTCCTCTCGGGTGGCATCGCCGCCGTCCTCGTCGAGAGCCTGCACCGCCGGCGCCTCGACGCCGAGGCCTTCACCGAGGAGCTCCACGAGCTCTACCGCCGCGAGCACGACATCGCCCACACGCTGCAGCACAGCCTGCTGCCCACCCACCTCGACCGGCTCCAGGACGTCGAGGTGGCGGCGAGGTACTTCCCCGGCGCCGAGGGAGCCGAGATCGGCGGCGACTGGTACGACGTCATCAACGACGCCGACGGCACCTTCACCGTGGTGGTCGGTGACGTCGTCGGGCGAGGCGTGAAGGCCGCCGCAGTGATGGCGGCGATGCGCTACGGCACGCACGCGGTCGCCGGTCAGAGCACCGACCCGGCCGTGATCCTCTCCGCCGTCAACCGCCTCGAGCACATCCGCGGCGACTTCGTCACCATGCTCTGCGGCAACATCGACCCGGTCGAGCGCACGGTCAGCTTCGCCAGCGCCGGCCACCCCGCTCCCCTCCTGATCAGCCCGGACGAGACGCGCTTCCTCCGCGTCGCGCCGGGCCCGCCGATCGGGTTCCTCGACGAGGCGACGTACCCCGTCAAGCGCACCACGCTCCCCCACGGCAGCGTGGTGGTGCTGTTCACCGACGGCCTGTACGAGCGTCGCGGGGAGAGCATCGAGGTCGGGCTCGAGCGCCTGCGCGAGGTCGCGTCCACCCTGGACGGGACGGTCCACGACATCCTCGACGGCCTGGCCGAGGCGATGCTCGGCGAGGGCGTCAGCGACGACACGGCCATGCTCGCGATCCGCGTCTGATCGATGCGGCCCGGCGTGGAAGTCGGGCCGGACCCCCCTACGGTGGTCCGGATGCGACGACGACGCCTGCTGGGGCTCGTGGCGACGACGAGCCTCGTCCTGGCTGCGTGCGGCGGCGACGGGAACACCGTCGAGCGCAGCAGCGACGCCACGACCGAGGTCACCGAAGCCGCCGAGCCCACCACCACCACCACGACCACGGCGTCGGCAACCACGTCCACCACCACGACCGCGGCGCCGAGCACCACTGTCCCGGACCCACGACCTGCTTCCGCGGCCACCCCCGCCGAGCTGGCCGAACGGCTGGCCGCCGCCGAGGCTGCCGTGCGCGACACGGCGACCCCTGACGATGCGCTCGGCCGGGCCGCGTTCGAGCAGCAGCTGCTGTACCGCCAGCTGGCCCGCACGCCCGATTGGGAGGCCGAGGTCACCGCCGCCCTGCCCGAGCCCTACCGCCAGGCCGCCGCCGCCAACGTCGAAGCTCGTCGCGAGTTCCGCAGCATGCACCGCACCCTCTCCGACACGCTGCCTCCGTGGCGCATCGTGGAGCCGCCACCCGTGGACGTGCTGCTGTCCTACTACCAGGAGGCCGAAGCGACCTTCGGGGTGCCCTGGGAGATCCTCGCCGCCGTGAACCTGGTCGAGACCGGGATGGGACGCATCCGCGGCGTGTCGGTGGCGGGCGCCCAGGGTCCCATGCAGTTCATGCCGGCCACGTGGGCCGCCTTCGGGGACGGGGGCGACGTGAACGACTACCGCGACGCGATCATGGGCGCGGCTCGCTACCTCGCCCACAACGGCGGCGGCCGCGGTGAGATCGACAACGCGCTGTGGAACTACAACCACAGCCATCGTTACGTGCGTGGGGTGAAGCACTACGCGTCGGTCATGGAGCAGGACCCGAACACCTACCGCGGCTACCACCGGTGGGAGATCGTGTACCTCTCCACGATGGGCGACGTCTGGTTGCCGGTCGGCTTCGAGTCCTACGAGCGGGTGCCCGTGTCGGACCACCTGGCCCGCAACCCGGGGCACCACCTCGGCACCGAGACCGGTTAGGCGAGCTCCACCCGCGACCGCACCACGCCGGCCCGGTCGCTGCGGACCTCGACCTCCATGGTCGTGCCGGCCGGCGCCCGCACGGTCCAGGTGGCCGACGCCCGGTCACCCGTTCCGTCGTTGGGGGGCCCGAACGTGCCGACCGCGGAGCGCCGCAGGGCCCGGCCGCCGAGCTGGCCGATCTCGACCCGATCCTTTCCGTGCACCAGCGTCGCAGCCTCGGGCAGCACCAGCCGGGCCTCGACCGGTGTGACCACCCGGACCTCCTCGGCCCGCTTCGTCACGTTGGTCGGCAGCCAGCCGGCGTTCTCCACGACCACCTGCACCTGCCACGTGTCCGGACCGAGCTGCTCCACCGACGTGTCCCGCACCCGCAGCTGGGGCAGGCACAGGGCCTGGAAGACCGCGACCTCGGAGTGCGGGGCGACCTCGGCCTCGAGCAGGTGCGGGGGCGGGTTCCGGAACGCGGCCGCCGCGTGCCAACCGCCCAGCTCCACGGGCCCGAGCTGGGGGTGGTCGAAGGGGTACCAGTCGACGTAGCCGTCGGGCACGTTCTCCTCCACCCAGGCCAGCAGCTTCAGCTCGTCGTCGAGGCTGTGGTCTCGGTACCACTCGATCGGGTGCGGGTCCTCGATGCCGGCCGCCGTCAGCGGGTTCCAGAACTCGGTCGTCCAGGCGAACAGGCCCCGGTGGTCGTAGGCCCAGTCGTCGCCGACCCCGGTGATCACGTCCTTCGGGTCGTAGCGGAAGCCGTCGTACACGCCGAGGTACGGGTAGCCGGTGACGTCCTGGGCGCGCCGTCCCAGCTCGTCGTAGGTCCACTTGTCGACGGTGGGGAAGGCGTCGTCGGGCCGATCGGAGTACGGGCGCAGGATGACCCCGGAGTACGTGTGGTGGGCGAAGTAGATGCCGATGTTGGGGCGGTCGACCACGCCCTGGACGACGGCGCGCACCTCCGGCTCGCTGGTGGGGAAGTCACCGTGGCCCCAGCCGAGGCCCTCGCCCTCCGGGAACCGCCGCCACTGGTAGGGGAAGTTCCGGTTCGAGTCGATGCCGGCCTTCACCGGCGCCGAGGGGATGTTGACGCCGTCGTAGCCCTGCACGTGGCCTTCGCGCAGCAGCCGGTAGTAGGGGCCGGGGCCGTCCTCGTCGGGCTCCCTCGCCACCAGCAGCTTCGGGAACGACGGGTGCGGCTTCCAGCTGCCGTTGGGGTCCTCCACCCGCATCTGCAGGCTGCGCCCGTCGTGGTCGACGTCACCACCGACGAGCCCGTCGCGCTGCTCGGCACGGGGCCACGCGCGCGTCGTCGACCGCACGACGAAGGGCACCTCGGACAGCGCCAGCTCGGCACCATCGGGGTTGACCCGGGGCACGACGTAGAACGTGCGGGTGTCGAGCGCTCGGGTGACGCGCTCGTCGGCGCCGTGCCCGGCGCAGAGGTGGGCGAGCAGGTGGAGCAGGGCCACCGAGGCGGTGACCTCGCTGGCGTGGATGTTGCCGTCGAGCCAGACGGCCGGCTTCTCGTGGTGGGGCCCGGTGGCCGTGTTGGTCACGGTGGCGATCCACAGCTCCCGGCCCTCGTGGCTGTGGCCGAGCACGTCGAGGTCGACCAGGTCCGGGTGCGCACCGGCGAGGCGCTGCAGGTGCTCGGTGAGCTCGTCGAAGCGCGGGTACCGGTCGAAGGGGGTGTCGAGGGTGCTCATCGGGGGGTCTCCCTCACCAGGTGTCGATGTTCGGACGCTTCTTGCCGGCGCGAGGCGTCGGCGGGGGTGCGGCGGCGAGCCCGGTGGTGATCCAGCGACGGGTGTCGACCGGGTCGATCACGTCGTCGATCTCGAACGCCGCCGCCATCGACGTGCCCTTGCCGACCTCGTACATGCGCTCGACCATCTCGTCGAACGTGCGGCGCCGCTCCTCCGGGTCCTCGATGGCGGCCAGCTCGTTGCGGTAGCCGAGCTTGACGGCACCCTCGAGCCCCATGCCGCCGAACTCGCTGGTGGGCCAGCCGACCACGAACAGCGGGGCGTGGAACGACCCACCGGCCATCGCCTGCGCGCCGAGCCCGTAGCCCTTGCGCAGCACCACGGTCATGTACGGCACCGACAGGCCGCCGGCGGTCACGAACAGCCGGCTGGCGTGGCGGACGAGGCCGGTGCGCTCCGCCTCGGGCCCGACCATGATCCCGGGCGTGTCGCACAGGAAGACGATCGGCAGGTCGTGCGCGTCGCACAGCTGCATGAAGCGGGCGGCCTTGTCGGCGGCGTCGCTGTCGATGGCCCCGGCCAGGTGCGCCGGATCGTTGGCGACCACGCCGACGGCGCGGCCTTCGATGCGGGCCAGCGCGGTGACCATGCCGAGACCGAACCCTCGCCGCAGCTCGAGCACCGAGCCGGAGTCGAACATCGTGTCGATGACGCCCCGCACCTCGTAGACCCGCAGGCGGTTCTCGGGGATCGCCCGTCGCAGCCACCGCTGGTCGGGGCAGTCCCAGACGCCGAGGTCGGGCTCGGTGAAGTACGACAGGTACTGCTTGGCGACGGCGACCGCCTCGACCTCGTCCTCGACGGCGACGTCGACCACGCCCGAGGCGATCTGGTCCTCGATCGGGCCGACCTCCTCGGGCCGGTACACGCCGAGGCCGCCGCCCTCGATCATCGCCGGGCCGCCCATGCCGATGTTCGAGTCCCGGGTGGCGATCACGACATCGCAGCACCCGAGGATGGCGGCGTTGCCGGCGAAGCACCGTCCGCTGGCGATGCCGACGAGGGGCACCAGCCCGGAGAGCCTGCCGAAGTAGTGGAAGGCCAGGCAGTCGAGCCCGGCGATGCCGGTGCCGTCGGTGTCGCCGGGACGACCGCCGCCGCCCTCGGTGAAGAAGACGACCGGCAGACGGTTGTGCTCGGCGACCTCGAACAGCCGGTCCTTCTTGCGGTGGTTGTTCAGGCCCTGCGTACCGGCGAGCACGGTGTAGTCGTAGGACGCCACGGCGACGGCGTGCCCGCCCACGGTGGCGACACCGCCCACGAGGCCGTCGGCCGGCGTCTTCTCGCGCAGGTCCTCGATGCTGCGCCGCTTCTTCTGGGCCGCCACCACCAGCGGGCCGTACTCGATGAGCGACCCCTCGTCGATCAGGTCGTCCACGTTCTCGCGTGCCGTCCGCTTGCCGAGCTTGCGGCGCCGCTCGACCGCGTCGGGCCGGTTCTCGTCCAGCCCGAACGCATGCCGTTCGATCACCTCGGCGAGGTCGGGGCGGATCTCGTCGAGGTCGACGTCGGCCTCGGCCAGACCGGCGGTCGCCGCCACCTCGGCCGGCTCGAGGACCAGGAGCTCGTGGCCGGCGAACACGGCGTCACCGACCTCGACGCCGATGCTGCGCACGATGCCGCTGCGATCGGCGGTGATGACGTGCTCCATCTTCATCGCCTCCATCACCGCCACGGTGGCGCCGGCGGCGACCTCGTCCCCGACCGCCACGCTGAGGGAACCGACGGTCCCCTGCATCGGTGCCCGCACCGCGATCGTGGCCTCCTCCCGCTCTGGCAGCGCGGCGGTCGCAGCACCTCGGGGCCGGCCGTGCTCGAGGACCGCGAGCGGATCGGTGCGGTCGACGACGGCGCCGGCGGTCCGTGCCGCAGCCGGCGCCCCGCCGCCGAGTCGAGCGGCGTTGGCCTCCAACCACGTCGTGTCGATGTCGCCGTCACGGACCGCGGGCTCGCGCAGCACCGCAGCGAGGAAGGCTGCGTTGGTCTCCACGCCGTCGATGTCGAGGTCGCCCAGCGCCGCGACGGCGGCGTCGAGCAGCGCGTCGGGCTGGTCGGCGACGACGATCACCTTGGCCAGCAGCGAGTCGTAGCGAGGGCTGGTCGTGTAGCCGACGAGGGCCGACGGGTCCTCGGCGAAGGTGTCGACCCGCACGCCGGGCGGCGCGTCGAACCGGGTGATCGTGCCGCCGGCCGGCACGGCCTGCCCGTCGGGACCGACGGACTCCATCAGCACCCGGGCCTGGAGCGCCACGCCGGCCGCGGGCGGCGGCGAGAAGATCCCCAGCGACCCGAGCGACGCACCGCCGGCGAGGGCCAGCTGGATCTGCACCAGGTCGAGACCGGTGATGGCCTCGGTCACGGTGTGCTCGACCTGCAGGCGAGCGTTGCACTCGATGAACGCGATGCGCTCGCCGGCGACCAGGAACTCGACGGTGCCGAGCGAGTCGTAGTCGACGTGCTCGCCGAGGCGGACGGCGGCGTCCTGGAGCTGCACCCGCAGCGACAGCGGCAGATCCCAGGCCGGCGCGGTCTCGATGACCTTCTGCCGCCGGCGCTGCAGCGTGCAGTCCCGCTCGTGCAGGTGCTCGACCCGCTGGCCGTCGCCGACGATCTGGACCTCGACGTGGCGCGCCCCGGTCAGGAGCTCCTCGACGTACACGGCATCGTCCCCGAAGGCCGCAGCAGCCTCGCGCCCGCAGGTGGCCAGGGCGTCGGCGAGCTGGGCCCGTTCGGTCACCACCCGCATGCCGCGGCCACCGCCGCCCGCGACCGCCTTCACCATGAGGGGGCCGTGCTCGTCGAAGAACGCCTCCGCCGCCGCCAGATCGGTGGCCCCGTCGGTCGCGGCGAGCACGGGCACGCCCGCGGCCTGCGCCGCCGCCCGCCCGCGCAGCTTGTCGCCGAACGTCTCGAGCTGGGTCGCCCCGGGCCCGACGAAGGCGAGGCCGGCTTCCCGGCACGTCCGGGCGAGGTCCGGGTTCTCGCTCAGGAAGCCGTAGCCGGGGTGGATCGCATCGCAGCCGGCCGCGACCGCCGCGGCCACCACGCCCTCGACCGACAGGTGGGCCGCCGGGCCGGTGCCGGCCAGCGCCTGGACCGCGTCACCCGCGTGGACGAAGGGTGCGTCGGCCTCGTCCTCGGCGTGGGCCACCACCGTCTCGATGCCCTCGGCCCGGGCGGTCCTGGCGATGCGGACGGCGATCTCCCCGCGGTTGGCGATCAGCAGGCGTCGGATGGCTGGCACGGCGCCATCCTGCCCCACGGTTCCTCACGCGCGATCCGACCGTCGACGGTCGATCCGCGCGCGAGGAACCGACCCCCCTCCGTTC
>Ga0208490_100133_pt1 | contig 59036 bp, 62 predicted proteins | sample SubbioAug_CSWold_FD_184818 | JGI IMG/M metagenome (GOLD analysis project Ga0208490, IMG submission 184818) | Serpentinite rock and fluid subsurface biosphere microbial communities from McLaughlin Reserve, California, USA - CR11Aug_CSWold (SPAdes) | ecosystem: Environmental > Terrestrial > Deep...
CCCCGCCGAGCCATCCGACGCGTCGCCGACAGCACGCACCGGCGGCATCCACGGCTCACGCCCGCCAGGCCGCCCCGGCCGCACCTCGGTCGCCGCCGTCTCGCCGATCAGCGCGGCCCGCTCGCGTGCGTAGTCGACGCTCAACAGCTCATCCAGCGGTACCGACATGCCGCGCGCCTCGAGCCCCGCCGGGTCGGCGAACCACGCGTCGCGGTCGGCGAGCGCGAGCTTCAGCGCCTCGGTGATCGTGTGGATGCCCTCGGCCGTCCCCGGGTCCAGCCGCCGGTCGTCTCCATCAAGCGAAGCCACCGCATCCAGAATTGCGAGCGTCATGAGTAGCGCGGGCCCCTGCGTCCACGCGCCGGCCTTCACGACGTCGAACCCGCGGAACGCCAGCCGCGCGGGCACCTCCTCCGCCGGCGCAAACGCGGCGACGTCGGCCGCCGTCATGACACCGGCGTGGTCGCCACCGTCCGCGTGCCGCGCCGGCGTCGCCACGAACTCCTCGACCGCCTCGCCGACGACGCGGCTCCAGTGGTCAATCGCGGCCCGGATGCGCTCCTCACGCGACCCGGACTGCTCACCCGCTGCGATCATCCCGTTCACCAGCGCCGCGTAGGCGGCGTTCGTCACGCGCGACTGCGGTTCGGGTGCCGCCCCGTCGACGAGCCACTGCTCGGCCGACGTCGGCCAGTGCTCGGTGAAGAGGGGGGTGACGCGCTCGATGACGCGGGTCACGTTCTCGTGCACGGGGTGGCCGTCGCGGGCGAGGTCGCGGGCAAAGGCGAGCACGTCGCGCACCTCCCACGTGCCGCGGGTGGCGAGCAGGTGTAGCCAGGCGACGACCGAACCGGGCACGGCGGCGGCGAGCGGCCCCGCCCCCGGCACCTCGTCGAGCCCCAGCCCCCGGTAGTGCTCGATGGTCGCGGCGGCGGGCGCTGCGCCCTGGCCGGCGAGCACGTACGGCTCGTCACCCGCTGGCGCGATCAGCGCCGTGAGGTCGCCGCCCGGCCCGTTCAGGTGCGGCTCGACAACGTGCAACACGAACGCGGCCGCGACGGCGGCGTCGGCAGCGTTGCCGCCGCGCTCGAGCACCGAGTTCGCGGCGGCGGTCGCCAGGTAGTGGGTGCTGGCGGCCATGCCGAAACTGCCGCGCAGTTCGGGGCGGGTGCGGTCAGGAGAGGGCGGCGTGAACGCGTGCATCCCGCCACCGTAACCCGCGCATCCGGGCACTCACCCGAAGGTAGGCTTGCCCCCCGTGGCCCTCACCATCGGAATCGTCGGACTGCCCAACGTCGGCAAGTCCACCCTGTTCAACGCCCTGACCCAGAACGATGTGCTCGCGGCGAACTACCCGTTCGCGACGATCGAGCCGAACGTCGGCGTCGTCGAACTGCCGGATGCGCGCCTGCAGGTGCTCGCCGGCATCTTCTCAAGCGAGCGCATCCTGCCGGCGACGGTCTCGTTCGTCGACATCGCGGGCATCGTGAAGGGCGCGAGCGAGGGCGAGGGCCTCGGCAACCAGTTCCTCGCGAACATCCGCGAGTCCGATGCGATCGCCCAGGTCGTGCGCGCCTTCACCGACGACGACGTCGTGCACGTGGCGGGCAAGGTCGACCCTGCCAGCGACATGGAGATCATCAACACCGAGCTCATGCTCGCCGACCTGCAGACCCTCGAGAAGGCGATCACGCGTTACGAGAAGGAGGTGCGCGGGCGCAAGCTTGACCCCTCGGTGCTGGATGCGGCGCTCGCCGCCAAAGCGCTTCTCGAAGGCGGCACGACCCTGTCGGCGGCCGGTTTCGACGCCTCGCCGCTGCGCGAGCTCGGCCTGCTTTCGGCGAAGCCCTTCATCTACGTTTTCAACGTCGACGAGGGCGTGCTCGGCGACAGCGCCCGTATGGATGCTCTGGCCGCGTTGGTCGCACCCGCCCAGGCCGTCTTCCTCGACGCGAAGATCGAGAGCGAGCTCATCGGCCTCGACCCGGAGGACGCGGCCGAGCTGCTCGCCTCAACCGGCCAGACCGAGAGCGGCCTCGACCAGCTCGCCCGCATCGGCTTCGACACCCTCGGCCTGCAGACGTACCTGACGGCTGGCCCGAAAGAGTCGCGCGCGTGGACGATCGGCAAGGGCTGGAAGGCCCCGCAGGCCGCCGGAGTCATCCACACCGACTTCGAGAAGGGCTTCATCAAGGCGGAGGTCATCTCGTTCGACGACCTCGTCGAGTGCGGCTCGGTCGCCGAGGCCCGCGCCAAGGGCAAAGCCCGCATGGAGGGCAAGGACTACGTCATGCAAGACGGCGACGTGGTCGAGTTCCGTTTCAGCAACTAGCAGCGTGGTCTTGCGACTCGTTGTCGACGCCGCGCAATCGTTTGTCATGTCAGATGGCCGGCGCATTCTCGGCGATCCGCGAGCCAACGAGTTCGTGAACGACCGCGTCGAGCTCCCATAGCCATCCTGGATGCCCGCTTTCTGCCGAGAGCGTCTTGGCCGCCCACGGGTACCACTTCCACTGCGCTTTCTGCACAGGATCGGTCGGGATGAAACGCCCATAGTGCGCGGCGGCGTTCCGCCGCCCATACACCGCCCGAATGAAGGCATAAAGGTCGCCGCCGTCGGGCCATTGGCGCCCGGCGAGGCTGCCTGATCTGACAAGTTCGAACACGCGAGGAGCGGCTTGGCTTGTTGTGCCCCCCTCCGGCCACTGGGAGCCGTCGTCGAGGAACACTTTCGCGCCGTCAGGGATCTCGTTGATCGCTATCGTTTCGAGAACGGCCCAGAGCTTGAAGTATCTAGAGTCTTCCTGCTTCTCGCGTCGGGCTTCGAGATAGAGATTGACATACAACTCCACTTCGGGTGCCGCAGCGATGGCGCCGCCAACACGGAGGACCTCGCGAGAGCTTTCACCGCCCATGAATCCGCCGATGAGGTTCCCGGGGTCGCTTTTGCGGAGGTTTCGGAAGCGGATGTGTTGTGGCGCACGGCGCTCGAGTGCGACCATGATTGGCCGGGGTGCCGCGTATCGCAGGTAAGCGAGGGCGAGCACGAGCTTGTCTGTCTCGGCCATAGCGAGAGCATCGGCTTCGGTCTCGTCTTCTGCCCAGATCTGCGGGAACTCGAACACCGCGAAGTCGTTGCGGCGAAGTTGTTGATTCCATGCTTCGTCATCGACGCGTCCTGGCCATATAAGACGCTCGAGGGAGGCATTTATGAGATCACGAAGGTCGCCGTCGTTGACCTCGAGCATCTGCGGGTGCACGACGCCGTGGGTGGTCGGGATCTGCTGGGTGATCAGTAACCCTTCGATGAAGACGGCCGCACGGAACTGAGAGCCCTGACCGGCCGTGCCGAGTGGTTGATTGAATCGTGCCTCTCTCCGCCTTTGCAGGTCCAGGTACAAGTCGACGACCTTGTCACTCGCCGTTTTCGGTGAGTTCAGTGCTGTCATCGACACGAACTCGGGATAGACGACTTCCTGCGCGAGCGGAGGTTGCTTTGACGAGGGATCAAACGGCGGCGGTGCGATCCCGGCCGCCGAGACGAAGACGACGCATTCGCGGTCGATCTCGAATCCGGAAGCGTGGTGCCAGCTTCCTGTGCCGTCGTCCCCGATCTCCATTGAGAATGACATCGCCATCATCAGCGGTTCGATGTCGTCACTCGATTCGATCTGCACACTGATGGTCGTATTCGACCACTCCGGCGCATCGTTGACGAAAACGGTGAACGGTTGCCCCATCTCGAGGACATAGGGCTCGATCCGAGCATTAAAGGTCACTCTTGGACGTTACCAACATCGCACTGCTCCGGGATGCTGACAGTGTCACGGGCCACGGCATCCACCCGCATTAGCAGGCTCCGCATTGTGGTGATGCCTTTCAGCAACGTAACCCGGTCGAGTTCCGCTTCAACTTGTAGCGCGCGTTGGCACCTCGAAAAAGAACGACCCATCCCGGGTTGAGTCGGTGGTTGCCAGTAGCGTGACAGCAGCGCGCTTGCGCGACCGCTGTGCCGGAGCGGCTTCCTCCAACAGTTGGGTGATCCGTGTCTACTACTCCGGGAATTGAGCTCTACCGATCCGCGACGGGCCAAGTCGAGCTCGCTGTCAGAGCCGACGGCCGAAACGTTTGGCTGACCAGGGCGCAACTGGCCACGCTATTTGGTCGAGACGTGAAGACGATCGGCAAGCACGTGGCTAATGCCCAAAACGAAGAACTCGATGGCATGTCAACTGTCGCAAAATTTGCGACAGTTCAGTCCGAAGGCGGTCGTGAGGTAACTCGCCAGGTCGAGCACTACAACCTCGACATGGTTCTCTCCGTCGGCTACCGGGTGAAGTCACCGGAAGGCATTCACTTCCGGCGCTGGGCGACCACCGTTCTCCACCAGTACGTCCTTGATGGCGTGGCGTTCGACGCGCGACGCCTCGAACAGCTCGGCTCAATCGTCCGGGTGCTCTCGCGCTCAACGGATGAGTTGGTTGCCGGCGTCGCTGAGGTCGTCGACCGCTACCTGCCGAGCCTCCGCTCTCTCCGCGCCTACGACGAGGGTGACATCCCCACCTCTGCAGGCTCAGCACCAACGTGGCAACTGACCTACGACGAATCTCGCGCGCTCATCGACCAGGTCGGTGAAGAGTTTCCGGCCGACACCCTATTCGGCGGTGAGCGCGGTGACGCGCTTCGCAGCGTCATCGCGACCTTGTACCAAGGGTTCGGCGGCGTTGAGCTCTATCCGAGCGTCGAACTCAAAGCCGCCAACCTTCTGTACCTCGTTGTCAAGGATCACCCGCTCACCGACGGCAACAAACGCAGTGCGGCAGCTCTGTTCGTCCACTTCCTGCAACGCAACGGGATGCTGATCGACGCCAACGGCGAATCGCGCGTCTCGAACAACGCGCTCGCGGCGATCACCCTCATGGTCGCAATGAGCGACCCGAAGGAGAAAGAGCTGATGATCGCCCTGATCGCCAGCATGCTCTCCAGCGAAGGCGAATAGCCCCGCTACGCGCTGAGTTCCTCCCGCAGGCGCGGTTCGACCCGGTTCGCCGGCACCGCCCCCGACTTGTCGGCGTAGAACGCGCGGATGCGGTCCATGTCGGCCGGGATGTCGCCCGTTAGCTCGAACGTCGGCCCGAGCCCGATCGTCATCGTCGTGCGGTCCACGTAGCCGAGCGTCACCGGCAGCCCGGTCTCCCGCGCGATCCGGTAGAAGCCGGACTTCCAGTGCGAGTGACCCTTGCGCGTGCCGTCTGGCGTGACGACCAGGCCAAACACCTCGCCGGAGCGTATGCGGTCGACCACTTCCTGCACGACGCGACCGGGAGCATCCCGGTCGACGGGGATACCGCCCCAGCTGCGCATGATGGGCCCGCGCCAGCCGCGGAACAGGCTCTTTTTGCCGAGCCATCGAATGTGCATGTCGAGTTTCCAGGCGATGCCGAGCATGAAGACGAAGTCCCAGTTCGACGTGTGCGGGGCGCCGATCAGTACGGTCGGGCGATCGGGCGCGGCCTCGGTGACGAGCTTCCAGCGGCTGAACGTCCAGAACAGGCGGGCGACGAGGCGGCGTACGAACACTCATCAAGCCTAAGTTGCCGTGTGGGGATGCCCTGTCGCCGAGCGCGCGACGGCGCTAGCGTCGGGGAATGATCACGGGCATCCACACCATCGTGTACAGCGACGACCCTGAGGCGACGCGCGCCTACTTCCGCGACGTCATCGGGTGGGAATTCATCGAAACGTCGCCGGGCTGGCTGATCTTCGCCACCGGCCCCAGCGAGGGCGGGGTTCACCCGCGCACCTGGCCTGGCCAGGAGACTCCGTACGAGCAGCGCCACGAACTCTCCTTCATCTGCGACGACCTGGATGCGACGCTCGCCGAGTTGCGGGCAAACGGCGCGGTGATCGACGAGGAGGTCTGGCAGCGCGAGTACGGGCGAGGCCTCAGCATCCCGGTTCCCGGCATCGGGCGAGTGATGCTCTACGAGCCGAGCTACGAGCCTGCGTGGGAGGGGGCAGCAAGGCGGTGACACCGACGCCAGCGCGCCGGGGAACTCGCCCACGCGTCTCGACCGAGGGACCGCAGCGGCAGTTGGATCAGCACTCGCCGCCCGCCATCTGGGGCGAATTCGTCGCGGCGGTGTTCGCGCTACCCGGCGTCGTCGAGGGGCACAGCGCGGTCTCTCCCGCGTCGAGCCGTGCGGTGCATGTCGATGGGGTCGATGCCCCCAGTGAACCTGGCCGCTCGCTGGTGCCGATGGGGGAGAGGTTCGAGCCTGTGCACCTCCACGGCGTCGAGGACACGTCGTTGCATCTTGTGCTGCCGCCTATCCGAGGCGCTGAATTGGTTGAGCTCGGCTGGGCCGAACCGCATCAATATGAGGATCACGGCACGGAGTTCCTCCTTTACGGCCCACGAGATGCGACCGAGCTGCAGGTCATCGTCGACATTGTCCGCGAGTCGCTCCTTTGGAGCGTGAGTCATCTGGGCCGCGAGGCATGAGCGACATCCTTCGCGAGGCGACGGAGGCGGACGTGGAGGCCGTGACGCGACTCGTCCACGCCGCCTATGCAGAGCATTCAGATGTGGGGTTGAATTTCACCGCGACTGACCAGTCTGAGGCGGTGACTCGCTACCGCCTGTTTGCCGGGCAGTCGTGGGTGATTGACCGTGGTGGTGAGGTCGTCGCGACGGCGACGGTCAGTCTCCCGCCGGGCGAGCACATCCAGCGATTGTCTGCCGTCGCGCGGACGCCGAAAACAGCATGGCTCAACCAGCTCGCTGTACACCCGACGCATCGTGGTGCCGGTCTCGCGCGACGGCTTCTCGAGACCGCGATTGGGTTCGCGCACGACCGGGATGCGCGCGCGCTCGGTCTCGACACCGCGGCGCCCGCACTCGGCATCCGGGCGCTCTACGCACATTGGGGCTTTGTCGAGCGAGAGACCGTTCAGTGGCAAGGGAAGACTTACGACAGTGTGGTGATGTCTCGGACTGTGGTGGACGACAGGTAGAGCGCCATTCGCTCTCCTGCCAGACTGGCGCGGTGACGAACTCCTCGCAGAATCCGCAGACTCCGGGCAACCCGTACGCCAGCCAGCAGGGGCCCGGTGGCTACCCTCCGCGCACCAATGTCTTGGCGATCGTCGCGCTCATCACCGCGTTCATCGCGCCACCCGCCGGTTTGGTTCTGGGCATCATCGCGTACCGGCAGATCGACCGCACCGGCGAAGAAGGCAAGGGTCTCGCGCTGGCGGGCGCCATCGTCGGCGGAGTGTTCACGGGCTTCATCCTGATGTTCTTCATCGCGTGGCTCGGAATGTTCCTCTCGTTCTTCGCGAGCTTCGCCACCTTGGGTGCCTTCTAGACGCCCGACCCCGATGCGCACGGATGCACGTATGTGCTTCTGCAGGCACGTGCCGTCAGCGGCACGCACGCATGGCGCCATCGCTTTCCCCGCGCCTACTGCTAGCGTTCGCGGCACCCACTGAACAAGGGAGTTTCCTCCTGGCCCGTGCATCCCGATCCGCGCCCGAACGCACCGTCGACCAGAAGATCGGCCGTCTGCGCATCTACAACGTCGTCGCCGGCAGCCTTCACCTCGTGCAGGCCATCGGCTTTGCCATCGTGCTGACGATGCTCAGCACGCAAGTCACGTTCGCCGTCACCGCCGACTACCTGGCTGGCCCTCCCGGGTTCCCGATTCCACCCGAGCGCGTCGAGCTGTTCGACGTGAACGTCGGCATCGGCGTGGTCGCCTTCCTCGCGCTCAGCGCCCTCTTTCACTTCCTCATCTCGTCGCCGATGTTCTACGGCCGCTACAAGGCCGGGCTGATGCAGAACCGCAACTACTTCCGCTGGGTCGAGTACTCGTTGAGCTCGTCGATCATGATCTGGCTCATTCTTGCCATCAACGGCGTGACCGACATCGGCGCCCTCATCGCGCTGTTCAGCGCGAACGCCGCGATGATCCTGTTCGGTGCGCTGCAAGAGAAGTACGAGCAGCCGGGCTCGGGCGGCCTGCTGCCCTTCATCTTCGGCTCGATGGTCGGAATCGTCCCCTGGATCGTCGTCGTCATCTACTTCCTCCGCATCGGCAGCGAGTCGGATGTCGAAACCCCCGCCTTCGTGATCGGCGTTGTGATCTCGCTGTTCGCGTTCTTCAACACCTTCGCCGTCAACCAGTGGCTGCAGTACAAGCGGGTCGGCAAGTGGAAGGACTACCTCGTCGGCGAGCGCGCCTACATCACGCTCAGCCTCGTCGCGAAGACGGCGCTCGCATGGCAGGTGTTCTCGGGCGCGATCATCCCGGTGCTGACGGAGGGGTAGGCCGACTCCCGCGAGCTGCCCGCTCACCGGCCGTTTGGAGCAACACCGCGCGTTCGTTCGGCCGGTCTTGCACCGAACGCGCAGGTTTAGCGGTGGGGCGGCACCCGGCCCGGCGCGCATCGCCCTCACCGCGCAGCCCTCGCGGACGCGCGCGCCCGCCCGTCTCCGGCCCCGCCCACCCCTCGCGCCAGCCCCCACTGCGGGTCTACGCTCGCGCTCATGGAGCTCATCCCGATCAACTGGCTCGCCGTCGGCGTCGCCTTCGTCGTCGTCTTTCTCGCCGGCGCCGTCTGGTTCGGCCCGAAGACGTTCTTCCCCGTCTGGTGGCGGGCACTCGGCAAAGACCCCGACGACATGGGCAGCGGCGGCATGAACATGGCCGTCATCTTCGGCGGCACCGCCATCGCCGCCGCCGTGCAGGTCATCGGCATCGCCCTCGCGATCGGCGTCGCAACCCTCGCGTTCGGTGCCGTCGGCCCGGTCGGCGGCCTGCTCATCGGCTTCACCCTCGGCGTCGTCTTTACGGCCGCCGGCTCGCTCTCGCACCGCCTGTTCGGGCAGCAGGGCTTCCGCGTGTGGCTGATTGAGGTGGGCAGCGACGTGCTCAACTACACCCTCGCCGGGCTGATCATCGGCCTCTTCGGTTAGCCTGCCGCGCGTGACGCCCACGCCGCCTGAATCCGCCGCCGACGCGGTCGAATGGATGCACGCCGACGACCGCGCGGCGCTCGCCGTCACGGTCGCGCGGCTCACGCAGGCCGCACACCCGCACGATCACTTCGGCACGACGATCGGCGCGCGCAAGAGTCTGGGGTTCCTCCCGCGCGAGCAGACGTATCGCCGGGCCGGGGTGGGCTGGCGGCTCGGGGTCGTCGCGGTCGACACCGATGGGCGGCTGTACGTCGTCGGCCAGATCGTGCGCGCAACCCGGCAGGTGCTGCCCGGCCACCAGGCCGAGTCGGCGCGCGAGCGGCGGGCAATGAAAGAGCAGCTTGTCGACGTGGGCTTCCCCGACGGCGCGACCGTGTTGCTCGACGCCACCCCCGTCGCGAGCGGCGCTGCCGAAGCCGCCGGCCCGGTCGTCGTGCGCGACGGCCGCATTCTTATTCGGTGGATGCCCGGCGCGCCCGACAGTGCCCTGATGCCGCTTCCCAGCTACCTGGCCGAGCGCACCGAGCTCGCGCTCGCGCCGGCCGACCCGGCGCTCGCCGCCGCGCAGGCCGACCACGCGACAGAAACGGAGGCGCCGTGACGTTCGCCGGCTTCCACCCCGATGCTCCACGCTTCTACGCCGAACTCGCCGAGAACAACACGCGCGAGTGGTGGCAGGCGAATAAGGCGCGCTACGCCGAGACTGTGCGCGGGCCGGTCGAGCAGCTCGCCGATGTGCTCGGCGCCGAGTTCGGGCCGGTGAAGATCTTCCGCCCGCACCGCGACGTGCGCTTCAGCGCCGACAAGCGGCCCATCAAGGATCACATCGGCTTCGTGACGACCCCCGCCGACGGCACCGCGCTCTACGGCCAGCTCAACGAGCACGGCCTGATGCTTGCCGGCGGCGTCTACCAGCCGAGCCGCGACCAGCTGCGCCGCTTCCGTGCCCTCGTCGACGACAACCGGCTCGTCGGCGACCTCGAAGCGACTCTGGAGGAGCTTGAGGAGAGCGGCTTCACGATTATGCGGGAGGGCGCGCTCGCGACGGCTCCGCGCGGATACCCGCGCGAGCATCCGAAAATCGCGCTGTTGCAGCTGACGAGCCTCGCGATCGCGCGCACGCACCCGATCGACGACTGGATGTTCGGGGCTGAGGCCCTAGGCCGCATCCTGCAGGGATGGCGCCTCGTCTCGGACTGGAACGCCTGGCTGGTCGAGAACATCGGCCCCGCGGTCGACCCGGCGGCGGCGCGGTAGGACGCGGCGGGCGGCTCCGGCCACGGCGGCGCGAATGGGCGCCTGCCCGATCAGGATGCCCGCGAACACGAGCGCGATGCCGCCGAATTGCAGGGCGGTGAGCGTCTCGCCGGTGACGGCCACGCCGAGCAGCACGCCCGTGACGGGGTTGAGCAGGCCGATGAGGCCGACGGCAGCGGCCGGGAGCTTCCGCAGGCCCATGTTCCAGCCGACGAACGCGGCGAGGGTTGCGACGAGGGAGAGGTAGGCGAAGGCGCCGAACTCGGTCGCCGTAACGGGGGCGGGCGCACCTTCGACGAGGACGGCGACGGGAACAATCGCGAGCCCACCCGCGGTCAGCTGCCACGCCGTCATCGGCAGCAGGGGAGCACTGCCGCTCCAGCGCTTCGTGAAGATGAAGCCGACCGACGACATGAGCATGGCCGCGAGCGAGGCGAGCACGCCACCCGTGTTCACGGTGCCCGAGCCGGTCGCGAGCAGCGCGACGACGCCCGCGAAGCCGAGCCCCGCGCCGATGAGCGAGAACAGCTGCGGCTTCTCGCGAATCACGCCCCAGGCGACGAGCATCATCGCGATCGGGGCCATCGCCATGATCATCGACGCAATCGACGACGGCAGCAGCTGGGCGGCGACGTAGATCAGCACGAAGAATGCACCGATGTTCAGCACGCCAAGCACGAGCGAGCGCCACCACCAGACGCCGCGGGGCAGCACGCGCACGAAGAGCAGCAAGAGCAGGCCGGCGGGGAGGGCCCGCCAGACGGCGCCCCACAGTGGGGCGTCGGCGGGCAGCCACGTCGAGGTGACGACGTAGGTCGAGCCCCACGCGATGGGCGCGATCGCGGTGATGAGCATCCAGCGCCAGATATTTTCCATGGAAGACATAATAGCTTCCAGGGAAGGTAATATTCCCCGCGTGAGTAATTTCTCAGGCAGCGACGCCGACGCCCCGCGCGAGACTGACCCTCGCGAGGCCGACCCTCGCGAGGCCGACCCCCGCGAGGCTGACCCTCGCGAGACCGACCCGCGCGACAGCGACCGGGTCGCGAGCATTCAAGCCGAGTGGCGCCGCGAACGCCCCGAGATCGACCCAAGCCCGCAGGGCATCATCGGGCGCCTGCACCGCGTCGCCGCATACCTCACGACCGAGCTCGAGGCGGTCTATCGAGAGTTCGATCTCTCGACCGGTGAGTTCGACGTGCTCGCCGCGCTGCGCCGCGCGGGGGAGCCTTACGAGCGCACCCCCAGCGAGCTGGCCGAGCGCACCATGATCACGAGTGGCGGCCTCACGAAGCGCTGCGACCGCCTCGAGACGGCCGGGCTGATCGAGCGCCGGGTCGCCGAATCTGACCGCCGCGGTCGCGTCGTCGCGCTGACCCCGGCCGGCCTCGACCTGATCGATCGCGCCTACGCCGCCCACATGCGCAACGAGCATCGGCTCATCGCCGCCCTTGATGAGGATGATCGGGGCGCGCTCCAAGGAGGGCTCGCGCGCTGGCTCGCCCACTTCGAGGCGCCGGGCCGCGTCATCGAGGCCTTGCCAGCAAAAACATGAAATTCGTATCAGTAGAATGTGCTCGTGGATCTTCTTGATGTCGGCCGTGTCGTCCTGGGCCTCGCGCTCCTGATCGCCGGCGGGGAGGCGCTCGTGCGCGGCGCCTCAACCCTCGCCACACGCCTCGGCATCGCGCCGCTCGTCGTCGGCCTTGTCATCGTGTCGGCGTCGACCAGCGCGCCCGAGCTTGCGGTCACCGTCGGCGCCGTCGCCGCTGGCGACCCCGACCTTGCGGTCGGCAATGTCGTCGGCTCGAACATCGTGAACGTGCTGTTCATCCTCGGCCTATCGGCGATGTTCCTGCCGCTCATCGTGAAGCGGCAGCTGGTGCGCTTTGACATTCCGGTCATGGTCGGCATCACGATCTTGTTGCTCGCGCTCTCGCTCGATGGGGAGATCACGCAACTCGACGGCATCTTGCTCTTTGCCGCCGCAGCCGTTCACGTGGCCTTGAGCTTCTGGTTCAGCAAACGCGACCCCGAGCTCGCGGGCGATCTCGACATTCCGGCGGCCCCGTCCAAACTGTCTCCCGCTGCGCAGATCGCCGCAGCCGTTGCCTTCGTGCTCGTCGGTATCGGGCTGCTGGTTCTCGGCGCAGGGTTCCTGGTTGAAGGCGCGTCCAACATCGCCGCCGGCTTCGGTGTCTCGAGCCTCGTCATCGGCCTCACCGTCGTCGCCATCGGCACGAGCCTGCCCGAACTCGTCACCTCGATCGTCGCGGTGCGCCGGGGTGAGCGCGACATTGCGGTCGGGAACATCGTTGGCAGCAACATCTTCAACATCGGTGTCGTGCTCGGAATCCCCGCGATGTTCTTCCCGGCGGGTATTCCCGTCGCCGCGTCGGCCATCGCACTCGATCTGCCGCTCGCCCTCGCCGCCGCGGTCGCGCTGCTGCCGATCGCCTTCACCGGATTCGCGATCGCGCGCTGGGAGGGCGGTCTTTTCGTCGCCCTTTACGTTGCGTACACCGTGTACCTGATCCTGAACGCGGTGCAGCACGACGCCCTCAGCGGTTTCACGACGGTCATGGTCTTCTTCGTTTTGCCGCTCGTCGCGATCACCCTGATCGCCATCACGGCGTACGAGGTGGGTCTCATCAGGGGTCGCAGGCAGGCCGCCGACCCCGAGCGAGATTCGGCGGCGCCTAGCCCAGCAGACCCTTCATCTGCGAATAAATGAGCCCGGCGGCCTTCTTCGGGTTCAGGCGTGACAAGCGCGACATGAACCGCGCATCCTGGCCGATGAAGATTTCATAGCTGCCCTTCTCGATCGCCTCGATGATCTGGCGCCCCGCCTCGGCGGGTGACGTCGTCTTGCGGGCCTTGTCGCCCGCGGCCGCCGTGAGCTTCTGCATCTCCTCGTCGGTCATCACCCCCGAGTTGATGCTGATGTTCGTGCCAATCGCACCGGGGAAGACGCCGGTCACCGATACGCCCGTCTCCATCAGTTCCGAGTGCAGGGCGCGGCTCAACTGGGCGACGGCCGCCTTGGTCGCGCCGTAGACGCCCTGCCCGGGCACCGGGGCGTACGCACCCATGCTCGCGACGTTGACGATCGCGGCCTCGGGGCGCGCGACGAGGTGCGGCAAGAACGCCTTGATCGTGTGAAGCACCCCGTAGAGGTTCACGTCGATGACGCGCTCGATCTGGTCCCAGTCGAGCTCGTTCACCGGCACGAACTTCTGAATGATGCCGGCGATGTTGAGCAGGCCGTCGACCTGGCGGTGCTGGGCAATGATCGCGGCCGGCAGCGCGAGCACGGCCTCGCGGTCGGTGATGTTGACGCCGTGGGTGGTGACACGGCCGGGCAGCCCCTCGGCGAGGGCCGCGGTTTCGGCGAGCCCCGACTCGCTGAGGTCGAGCGCGGCGACGTGGCCACCCTTTCGGGCGATGCCGAGGGCAACCTCGCGGCCAATGCCGTTCCCGGCTCCGGTGATGGCGAAAACTTTGCCGGTGATCTGCATGACGCTCCTTGACTGTGGTGCGCGCGATGGCGCGATTCTCACAGGCTAGGGCTCGTTCGACCGATCGGTCAGGGCCGAACGTCCCGCATCGTGAATGCGATGAGTCTCGCCGCGCCTGGGCGGTGTGTAGGTGCAGGTGTCGCCCGAGCAGAGCGTCGGCTTTTCGTGAGACACGCGCCGCGCAAGCTCGCACCCCAGGCAGTAGCCGAAGGCGGCTTCCGCGAACAGCAGCGCGAGGCAGATCGCGCAGATGGTTTGGGCAATTGCGGGCGCGAGCCCGAGCCAGCCCAACGCGAAACAGCCGGTGAGCGCCATGCCGAAGCCGAGCATCCAGGCGAGCTTCTTTGATCGGGCGTCGACCCATTCGGGGCGCTGCGGCCGCGTGATGAGCGTGCCGAGCGCGAGCGTCGGCGTCCACCGGGTGCCGACGAACAGGCGCAGGTACATCTCGAGGGCGAAGGCGATGCCGAACAGCTGCATCGGCCGCAAGTCTCCCGTCAGCACGCTGTGCTGCCACGCGGCGAATCCGGCAAGAAACAGGATGCCCGCCGACGCGCGCACGGCGCGCTCGTTGACGACGGGAACATCGATTCCGATAACCCACTGCCCAATCACCGGTCGTTCGCGCACTTCGGGGGGTGTGGTCGACATGCCGACACTATACCCCATGGGGTATCTGAACGGTCGCGTGCGGTCGCTCCCGAGCCACCGCCCATTGCCAGGTATCGGTGCCACGCTTGCGCCATGGCCGTCATGCCGATGTTTCCGCTCGGGTCGGTGCTCTTCCCGTACATGCCGACCGCCCTGCGCATTTTCGAGGAGCGCTACATCGTCATGCTCTCCGTGATCCTGGGGGACGAGCCCGCCGAATTCGGCATCGTGCTGATTGAGCGCGGCAGCGAGGTGGGCGGCGGCGAGCAGCGTTTCCCGATCGGAACCGTCGCCCGCATCACTCAGGTGCAGACGAGCGAGGGTTTCATCGGCCTCGTCGCGCAGGGCGACCGGCGCATCGAGGTCGTTGACTGGCGCCCCGACGACCCGTACCCGGTTGCCGAGGTGCGCGACGTGCCCGGCTTTGACGTCGATGACGAACTGCTGCCACTCATGGCGGAGGTTGAGCGCACCGTCCGCGCGACGATCGCCCAGGCGAGCGAGTTCGTCGAGGTGCCCTGGCCGGCCGACATTCAGCTCGATGACGATCCGCGCGCCGCCATCTGGCAACTCGCGGCGATCGCGCCGCTCGGGCCGCTCGACCAGCAAAAGCTGCTGCGCAGCGAGACACCCGAACAGCTGCTCACGGCGACGCGCGAACTCACCCTCGAGGCCGCCGAGATGCTGACCCTGACCGGCGACTGGGACGACGAGATCGATACCCTCGAGCCGTGACCCCGATCGACGCCCTGCCGATTCCTGCCGACCCCGCGACCGCGTCGTGGGCGATTCCGGTGTTCGCGCTCATGGCGCTCACCACCGTCATCGTGCTCGTCTGGCAGACGGTCCGCTACTTCCGCGACAACCGCGACGACGATCAGGATGCGCGCCGCGGCCCCGACGACGCGGCGTAGCGCAGGGAACACGCCGGCTTGGTACGCTGAGCTCACAACTGCACACTCGGCCGTCACAGCGCGCGGAAGAGTCCCCGGCCCCGCCGAGGCACCGAAGGAGCAAGCCTCCCCGCCAATCTCTCAGGTACCCGTACCGCGCGCCGCAGGCCACTCTGAAAAGCAGGGCGAGCATTCGTTTGGATGCCGCGTCCTCGCCCACGGTGAAAGCGCGACCGGCTCCGCCCGGCCCGTGAAGCTCTCAGGCTCCATGACAGAGGGGGAGTTCCGACTAGCCCCGCACCGTCGCGCCTCGAAGGAACTCTATGACCGAGTCCGTCACACCCCCGCCGAAAGCCTCGCCGCTGCACGCCGAGCACGAATCGCTCGGCGCCTCGTTCACCGACTTCGGCGGCTGGCTCATGCCGGTGCGGTACAGCTCCGACCTCGCCGAGCACCACGCGGTGCGCACGGCCGCCGGCCTGTTCGACATCTCGCACATGGCTGAGATCGCCGTCAGCGGACCGGATGCGGGCGCCTACCTCGACGAGGCGCTGGCCGGCCGGCTCTCGACCCTGCCGCTGATGAAGGCGAAGTACTCGCTGCTGCTCGCCGACAACGGCGGCATCATCGACGACCTCATCGTGTATCGCACGGGTGAGGTCGAGTGGCTCGTCGTCGCGAACGCCGGCAACCGCGGGCCCGTCGTCGAGGCAATGCACGCCCGCCGCGGCGTCCACGAGGTCGAACTCGTCGACCTTACCGAGCAGACAGCGTTGATCGCCCTGCAGGGGCCGGCCGCCCAGCGCATCCTTGAACGCGTCGAGGGCCTCGAGACCACCGACGAACTGTCGCTCGGCACGACGCTCGAGACTCTTCGCTACTACTCCGCGATGGGCATGGCGTGGCGTGGCGGATCGGTGCTCGTCGCCCGCACCGGCTACACCGGCGAGGACGGCTTCGAGCTCTACGTCGACGTCGCCGACGCGGCCGAGCTGTGGCGCGCGATTCTCGCCGAGGGGGAGTCCGACGGGCTCGTGCCCTGCGGGCTCGCCGCCCGCGACACGCTTCGCCTCGAAGCGGGGATGCCCCTCTACGGTCACGAGATCGGCCGCGAGACCCTGCCGGTGCAGGCGGGGCTGGGTCGCGTCGTGGTCACCGACAAGCCGCACTTTGTCGGCAAGGCCGCCATCGAGGCAGGCCCCGCCGAGGGCGCCCCCGTGCTCGTCGGCATGGTCGGCGAGGGCCGCCGCGCCGCGCGCGCCGACTACCCCGTATTCGACGGCGACCGCGAGGTCGGCGTCGTCACGAGCGGGGCGCTCTCGCCGACGCTCGGCGTCCCGATCGCGATGGCGCACGTGCATCCCGACGTTGCCGCGCACGGAACGGCGCTCGCCGTCGACGTTCGCGGCACGCGCATCCCGTTCTCTGTTGTTCCCCTTCCCTTCTATAAGCGAGAGGCGTAAGCCATGAGTGTTCCGAGCGATCTGCAGTACACGGCCGAGCACGAGTGGGTGCGCGTCGAGGGTGACGTCGTCACCGTCGGCATCACCCAGTACGCGGCCGACGCCCTCGGCGACGTCGTCTACGTCGACCTGCCGGCCGTGGGAGCCGCGCTCACTCCGGGTGCGGTTGTCGGCGAAGTCGAGTCGACGAAGTCGGTGGGTGAGCTGTTCGCCCCCGTCTCGGGTGAGGTCGTCGAGGCAAACCAGGCCGTTGTTGACGCCCCCGAGACGATCAACGCCGACCCCTACGGCGACGGATGGCTCGTGAAGGTGTGCGTAGCCGAGACGCCCGCCTTGATGAGCGCCGACGAGTACCGCGCCCTCATCGGCGAGTAACCACACCAGCGACAGAAGAGGCTCACCACCGCATGTCCCGCGATTTCTCCGAGCGCCACATCGGCCTCGACTCCGGCGCCCAGCGCCTCATGCTTGACGCCCTTGGCTACGACTCGATCGAGGCGATGATGGATGCGGCGGTTCCGTCCGCGATCCGCCAGACCGCCGCTCTGCGCACGCTCCCGCTGCCGGCGACGGAGGCCGAGGTGATGGCCGAGCTGCGGGCGATCGCGTCGCACAACCGTGTGCGCACGAGCCTCATCGGTCAGGGGTACTACGGAACGATCACGCCCGCGGTGATTCAGCGCAACGTGCTCGAGAACCCCAGCTGGTACACCGCGTACACGCCCTACCAGCCCGAGATCTCGCAGGGTCGTCTCGAGGCGCTGCTGAACTTCCAGACGATGGTCGCCGACCTCACGGGGCTTGCCACGGCCAACGCGTCGATGCTCGACGAGGTGACCGCCGTCGTCGAGGGCATGCTGCTCGCGCGACGCGCCTCCAAGAGCTCGTCGAACCTCTTCCTCGTCGACGACGACCTGTTCGCGCAGACCCGCGCCGTGCTCGACGGCCGCGCCGAGGCGCTTGGCCTCGAGCTGGTCTACCTGCCGCTCGCCGACACCGACCCGGCTGACCTGCCCGACGCGTTCGGGGTGTTCGTGCAGTACCCGGCGGCATCCGGCCGCATCTGGGACCCGTCGGCCGTCATCGCTCACGTGCGCGACGCCGGCGGTCTCGCCGTCGTCGCCGCCGACCTCCTCGCGCTCACGCTCATCACGAGCCCCGGTGAGCTGGGGGCCGATGTGGCCGTCGGTACCACCCAGCGCTTCGGTGTGCCCATGGGCTTCGGCGGCCCGCACGCCGGTTACCTCGCCGTGCGCGCCGGCCTCGAGCGCCAGATGCCCGGCCGCCTCGTCGGCGTCTCGAAAGACGCCGACGGCCGCCCTGCCTACCGGCTCACGCTGCAGACGCGTGAGCAGCACATCCGCCGCGACAAGGCGACGTCGAACATCTGCACCGCGCAGGTGCTGCTCGCCGTCATGGCGTCGATGTACGGCGTGTACCACGGGCCCGACGGGCTGCGCCGTATCGCCGAACGCGTCGCCCGCGTCACCCGAGAGGTCGCCGACCGGCTCACCGCGAACAGCGTCGAAGTCGCCACCGACAGCTACTTCGACACCCTCACCGTGCGCGTGCCGGGCCGCGCCGACGACATCGTCGCCGCGGCCCGCGAGGCCGACCTGCTGCTGCATCGCCTCGACAGCGACACCGTGCGCTTCAGCATCGACGAACCCGCGTCCACGAGCCGCGACATCGTGGCGCGACTGCTCGGCGTGTTCGGGGCGACGCCGGGCTCGGGGCTGGCGCTCGCCGGCGCCGAGACGCGGTCGGGCGTCCCCGAGAACCTTCGCCGAGCATCCGAGTACATGACGCACCCGGTCTTCCACACCCACCGCAGCGAGACGTCGATGATGCGGTACCTCAAGCGCCTTGCTGACCGCGACTACGCGCTCGACCGCGGCATGATCCCGCTCGGTTCGTGCACGATGAAGCTCAACGCGGCAACCGAGATGGCCGCCGTCAGCTGGCCCGAGTTCAACGGCCTACATCCCTTCGCCCCGCTGGAAGACGTGCAGGGCTCGCTCGTCATGATCGGCCACCTCGAGACCTGGCTCGCCGAGCTCACCGGCTACGACGCCGTCTCCCTTCAGCCGAACGCGGGCAGCCAGGGCGAGCTCGCGGGCCTGCTCGCGATTCGCGGCTACCACCGCTCGCGCGGCGACGACCATCGCACCGTCTGCCTGATTCCGTCGAGCGCGCACGGCACGAACGCCGCCAGTGCGGTGCTTGCCGGGATGCGCGTCGTCGTCGTCGCCACGACGGAGACCGGCGACGTCGATCTCGACGACCTGCGCGCGAAGATTGCCGCGCACCGCGACGAGCTCGCGGCGCTGATGATCACCTACCCGTCGACGCACGGCGTGTACGAGCACGACGTGATGGAGGTCACCGCGGTGGTGCACGAGGCCGGCGGCCAGGTGTACATCGACGGCGCGAACCTGAACGCCCTGCTCGGCTACGCCCGCTACGGCGACATCGGCGGCGACGTCAGCCACCTGAACCTGCACAAGACCTTCTGCATCCCGCACGGCGGCGGTGGGCCCGGCGTCGGCCCGGTGGCCGCGAAGGCGCACCTGGCCGAGTTCCTTCCCGGCCACCCGCTGGCGCAGATGCACCAGCACCCGCCGTTCGACCTCGAGACCGCCGCGGTGGGCGCCGTCGAACACCGCGGCGCACCCGTCTCGGCCGCGCCGTACGGCTCGGCGAGCATCCTGCCGATCTCGTGGGCGTACGCGCGCCTCATGGGCGCCGACGGGCTGCGCGAGGCGACCGCCAACGCCGTCCTCGCGGCCAACTACGTCGCCTTCCGACTGCGTGAGCACTACCCGGTGCTCTACGCGGGCGAGAACGGCCTCGTCGCGCACGAGTGCATCCTCGACCTGCGTCCGCTTCGGGAGCAGACGGGCGTCACGGTCGACGACGTGGCGAAGCGCCTCATCGACTACGGCTTCCACGCGCCGACCATGTCGTTCCCCGTCGCGGGCACGCTCATGGTCGAGCCCACCGAGTCGGAAGACCTGGCCGAACTCGAACGCTTCGTGCAGGCGATGATCGCGATCCGGCACGAGGCTGACGCCGTCGCCCGCGGCGAGTGGCCGGCCGACGACAATCCGCTGGTGGGCGCTCCGCACACGGCGGAGAGCGCGATCGCGGGGGAGTGGACGCACCCCTACAGTCGCGAAGTGGCCGTCTACCCGGCGTCACTCGTCGGCGCCGATGGCCACGGTGACGTTGCCGTGTCACCGGGCGGTTTTGGGGCGACCCGCGCCGACAAGTACTGGCCGCCGGTGCGTCGCGTCGACCAGGCGTTCGGCGACCGCAACCTGGTGTGCGCCTGTCCTCCGATCGAGGCGTTCGCTTAGGAGGAGGAGGAGCGCCTAAGAGGCGGCGTCGTCGCGAACCGCTCCGGCGTCGCCTCCGGCCTCGAGCATCCGTAGTTGCTCCTGGATGCGCGCCGCGCTCTGAAATTTCACGCCGACGAGAGCGACGTGCTTCCAGCGCAACACGCCGTCGGCGTCGACGACGAAGATCGAGCGGCGCACGCCCATGCCGAACATGCTGGCGCCGTACTGTTCAACGATGTCGCCCTTCTCGTCGGCGAGCAGCGGGAATGTGAGCCCCTGGCGCAGGGCGAACGACTCGTGACTTGCGGTGTCTTGCCGGCTGATGCCCCACACCTGGGCTCCGAGCGACGCGAACCCCGCGAGCTCAGACTGGTACGAGCAGAGCTGCGCGGTGCAGCCGGGCGAGTTGTCGGCGGGGTAGAAGGCCAACACGACGGGCGCTCCCCGCATGTCGCGCAGCGAGAAGTGGCGCTGTTCCGCGCGCCCGTCGACGACGGTCACTCCGGGAAGAGTGAAGTCGGGGGCCTGCTGGCCAATGTCGAGAGCGGGCATGACCTCAGACTTACCCGGGCACCCCGAAGACCGCTGGGAACGCGGCAGCCGCCCAGGGGTATCCCACGAAAATCACAGCATCGAGCGCGGTGTGCGCGATGACGAGGGGCATGAGTCGCCCGAAGCGCTGATACAACCAGCCGAAGACGATGCCCATCAGAAAATTGCCGACGAACGCTCCGACGCCTTGATAGAGGTGGTACGCCCCGCGCAACAGCGAGCTCGTCACGATGATCGCCCACGGCCTCCAGCCGAGTTCCCGCAGCCGGGCGAAAAGATAGCCGACCGCGATGACCTCTTCGAGCACGCCGGCCCGCACGGCAGCCAAAAGAAGAACAGGTACCGTCCACCAGTACGCGCCGAGGTCGGTGGGCACCACGGTGACGGTGAGCCCGAGTTCGCGACCGCCCAGGTAGACAAAGAGCCCCGGAATGCCGATCAGAGCGGCGAGCCCCACACCATCACGGGTGTCGCGCCACGGCCGGGTCCCATCGATCCCCAGGCGCCCCAGGTGCGGGCGCTGCGGCTGCCACAGCAGAAAGATCACGAGCGCAACAGGCACGAGCGCCGCAACAATACCCAGCAGCTGGTAGAGCAGGTCGAAGATTTCGCGCTGGTCGCGCGACACGTTGATCGATGCCGTCTGCTGGCTGAGGGGAACGTCTCGCGTCGCCCGGTTGATGATGTTGACGATGGCGTACAGCGCGCTCATGCCGAGCGACAGACCGAGCACGATCAAGATCTCCGCGCGGATCCGTCGTGGGCTCTGCGGTAGCGCGGGCGCGGTCATAATCCCATTGTGGAGGACCGCAATCTTGGAGGCGCTGAGCACGTGCTCATGTGAGCATCCCCACAACGGTCGGTGCACCGCGACGGCCGTCCCTGTGCGTGCGTGTCTGATCCCCAGCATCCACAACCGGGATGCGCGCAGCATTCGTGCGCTCAACGATCGTTCCGCGCACCAAATCGCCGTTTTCCCCAGGCGCGGCTCAATCGCGTTACCGGTGTGTAACGAATGGGCCTAGGGTTTGGCCTTGGTGTGCCCCCCTCTTTAGGGTCATATCCAACAGGCGTAAGGGTGCGCTCGGAACGTGCCCTTGCGATCCACTTGCACAGGAGGAAAATTGCGTATCAGCAGATTCGGGGCCCTGACGGCCACCGTGGCGGCTAGCGCTCTCGTTCTCTCCGCTTGCTCGGCTCCCGAGCCAGGCGCGGAGATCGTAGAGGGTTCGTCGATCACAGTCGCGTGGAACCAGGCGTTCTACTCGTACAACGACGCGACGTCGTTCGGTAACGCCACGGCCAACGCCAACATCACCTACATGACCAACGCCGGGTTCAACTACTACAACAACGAGCCCGCGCTCGTTCGCGATGAGTCGTTCGGTACCTATGAGGTCATCAACGAAGACCCGCTCACCGTCCAGTACACGATCAACGACGACGTCGTCTGGTCGGACGGCACCCCGGTCGACGCAGCCGACATGTTGCTCGCATGGGCCGCCAACTCGGGCAACGTCAACACGCCGGACTTCGACCCCAGCGAGTTCACCGACCCTGAGACCGGCGAGTTCACCGACGACTTCCCGACCGACGTGGTGTTCTTCGACACCGCGGGTGGCGTGGGTCTGCCGCTGGTCACCCAGACGCCCGAGATCGACGGCAAGTCGATCACGCTCGTCTACGACGAGATCTTCGTTGACTGGGAGCTCGTCTTCGGTGTGGGCGTGCCCGCCCACGTCACCGCGGGCAAGGCTCTCGGCATTGAGGACCCGGCCGAGGCGAAGCAGGCGCTGATTGACGCCGTGCAGAACAACGACACTGAGGCACTTGCCGCGATCTCGTCGTTCTGGAACTCGGGCTACAACTTCAGCGAAATGCCGTCCGACACCGACCTCGTGATCGGTTCGGGCCCCTACACGATCACCGACTTCGTTGCGGACCAGTACATTACGCTGACCGCCAACGAGAACTACGTCGGCGACCGTCAGCCGCAGATCGAAGAGGTCACCGTTCGCTTCATCAGCGACCCGCTGGCTGCCGTTCAGGCACTCGCCAACGGTGAGGTCGACGTCATCTCGCCCCAGGCCACGGCCGACGTCGCCGACGCGCTCGCCGCGATCGACGGCATCACCGTTCTCGGTGGCGAAGACGCGGTCTACGAGCACGTCGACCTGCAGTTCGCGAACGGCCGCAACGACACGTTCGAGAACCCCCTTCTCCGCGAGGCGTTCCTGCTGACGATCCCGCGTCAGCAGATCGTCGAGACCCTCATCCAGCCGCTGAACCCCGACGCTCAGGTGCGTAACTCGCAGCTGTTCGTTCCGGGTGCTCCTGGCTACGACGAGACCGTTGAGAACAACCGCATGGCCGAGCTGTTCGGCGAGGTTGACATCGAGCGCGCGCAGGAGCTCATCGCCGAGTCTGGCGTTGAGAACCCGCCGGTCTGCATCCTCTACGCGAACAACAACCCGCGTCGTGTCGACATCTTCGCGCTCATCCAGCAGTCGGCTACCCAGGCCGGCTTCGCCGTCGAAGACTGCGGAAGCGCCGAGTGGGGTGGCCTCCTCGGCACGCCGGGCGCCTACGACGCCGTGTTCTTCGGCTGGCAGTCGACGAGCCTCGGCGTGACCAACTCGTCGTCGACGTTCCTCAGCACCGGCGGCAACAACCTGAACTTCTACTCGAACGCTCAGGTTGACGCGCTGCTGAACGAGCTGGACACCACGCTTGACGAGGAGCGACAGATCGAGATCCAGATCGAGATCGACCGCCTCCTGATGGACGACTTCTACGGAGTCACCATCTTCCAGTTCCCGGCAGTGACCGCCTACAGCGACCGAGTGACGGGTGTCAACCCGGGGCCGCTGTCGCCGACCATCTTCTGGAACATCTGGGATTGGGAGCCGACTGACACGAACATCGTCGAGGAGTAAACCTCCGCCGACGACTGACTTTCGCGTCAGTTCTCCCTGAGAGCGCTGGGGTCGCTACAAGCGGCCCCAGCGCTCCCCCCTGGTAGGCACCCTCCTCCCATCCCAGATAGGCACAACCACCCCTATGCTCACGTTCGTCATCCGGCGCCTGATCGCGTCGGTCTTCGTCTTGCTGGCCGCAACGTTCCTCATGTACAACCTGGTCGCCTTCTCCGGTGACCCCCTTGAAGATCTGCGCGCCAGTCAAGCTCCCAACCGGGAGCAACTCATTGAGGCTCGAGTCCGCCAGCTGAACCTGGACGTGATTCCGCCTCTTCGCTACTTCATTTGGTTCGGCGGCATCATCCGCGGTGACTTCGGCGTCAGCGTCGAAGGCCGAGACGTCAACGCGATGCTTGCCCAGGCCATCGGCTCAACCATCCAGCTCGTCACGATCGCGACGATCGTCGCGATCATCCTGGGCCTGATCGTCGGCATCACGACGGCCCTTCGCCAGTACTCTGGCTACGACTACGCGGTGACCTTCATCGCGTTCCTGTTCTTCTCGCTACCGATCTTCTGGGTCGCTGTCCTGCTGAAGCAGTTCGTGGCGATCGGGTTCAACGATTTCCTCGAGCGAAATCCGATCGTCCCGACCAACGTGATCATCGGCATAGCCGTGGTGTCGGCGATCCTGTGGTCGTCGATCATTCCGGGTAAGTTCCGCCGGAAAGCGATCACCGCGCTGGTGGCGGGTTCCGCCGCGACGATCACGCTGTTCTACATGAACGCGGTCGACTGGTTCAGCGTGCCGCAGATCGGCATCGTTGGGGTGGTCCTCACCGGCGTGGGTGCAGCCTTCGCCATGACCGCGATCATCACGGGGCTGCAGAACCGTCGCGCGCTCATCGCTGCGCTCGTGACGGCCGCCATCGGTGTTGCCTTCTATTTCCCGTTCATGACGTATATCTCGTTCTTCATCACCGAGTGGTGGATGCTCTTGGCGCTTGCTCTCGCGGCCGTGGCCGTGAGCGTGGCCGTCGGTTACTTCCTCGGTGGCCACGACCGCGGCTCGATCATGCGCATCACGGGCTTCACCGGCTTCATTACGGCGTTCGTCATCGCTCTTGATCGCTTCATGCAGGTCTGGCCCGCCTACGCCAACTCGGGCCGCATCCGCGGTCGCCCCATCGCGACCATCGGCTCGTCGACCCCTAACCTTCAGGGCTCGCTCTGGGTGGAGGGCGTCGACATCTACACCCATCTTTTGTTGCCGACGATCGCCTTGATCCTCATCTCATTCGCGACGTACACCCGCTACTCACGCGCGAGCATGCTCGAGGTGATGAATCAGGACTACATCCGCACAGCACGGGCCAAGGGCCTCGCCGAGCGAACGGTCGTCGTTCGTCACGGTTTCCGCAACGCGCTCATCCCCATCGCCACCATTGTCGCCTTCGACATTGGCGGTTTGGTCGGTGGTGCGGTCATCACCGAGACGGTTTTCGGCTGGACCGGTATGGGCCAGTTGTTCGTCAACGGCCTGAATCGCGTTGACCCGAACCCCGTCATGGCCTTCTTCGTCGTCGTCGGCGGTCTGGCGATCCTGTTCAACATGATCGCCGACATCGTCTACGCAATCCTCGATCCGCGAATCCGAGTGTCGTAATCATGACCACTACGCCAGTAAACGAACCGGGACACAACGACCCCGGCACGGTCGAATCCGCTGAAAACGCGATCGAGATGAAGGAGGTCGAGGGCCTCAGCCAGTCTCAGATCGTCCGCCGCCGGTTCTTCCGGCACAAGGGCGCCATGGTCTCGCTCGCGGTACTCGTCTTCATCGTCGTGCTCGCCTTCTCGAGCGTCGGAATCGACTTCCAGATCTTCGAACTCACCGTCAAGACCGCCGGTTGGTGGCAGTGGACGTGGACCGAGATTCCGCCGTCGCAGAACCGCGGTGTGCCAACGCTGAGCATCATCCCCGAGTTCCTCGGCGGCAACGGCATCCGACTCGGCGACCACCCGTTCGGCCAAGACACGGTCGGCCGTGACATCTTCGCGGTTGTCATGCGCGGCACGCAGCAGTCGATCACGATCATGGTGATCGTCGGTTTGCTCGCCACGCTCATCGGCACCGTCATCGGCGCTGTCTCGGCCTACTACCGCGGCTGGGTCGACTCGGTGCTCATGCGCTTCACCGACATCATCATCACGATCCCCGTGCTCGTCGTCGGCGCCGTCGTGGGCCGTGCGATCGGCGGCCAGGGCGCGTTCTTCCTCGCCCTGGTGCTCGGCTTCTTTGTGTGGACTGGCCTCGCCCGTCTGGTGCGTGCTGAAGTGCTGAGCCTTCGAGAACGCGAATTCGTCGACGCCGCCCGCGTTGCCGGTGCGAGCGACAGCCGCATCGTGTTCAAACACATCCTGCCGAACGCGATCGGCGTGATCATCGTCAACACCACGCTACTCATGGCCGCCGCGATCTTGCTCGAGACCGGCCTCAGCTTCCTCGGCTTCGGTGTGACCGCACCCGACACCTCGCTCGGCAAGATCATCAGCGACAACCAGGCGGCGTTCAACACGCGTCCGTGGCTCTTCTGGTGGCCGGGTGTGTTCATCATCGCAATCGCGTTGTCGATCAACTTCATCGGCGACGGCTTGCGCGACGCCTTCGACCCGCGTCAGAAGCGACTGCCCAGTGAGCGCGCACTGAAGAAGGCAGAAGCGGCTCGCGCCGCCGCCCAGGCACGCTGATGCAGGCCCTACAGCGCGGCACCCAGGATGCCGGCGAGCGTGAGACCCGCGAGCGCCAGCAGGGTGGCGACGTGCCAGACGCGCGTCACGGGGCGCGTGTCGGCATCCAGCAGGTTGTCGTCGCGCAAGAGCTCCCAGTGCCGGCGGATGTAATCGGCGGCCTGACCGCTCTCGCTCGCGAGGCTGTCGCCGGGGCGAATCGCGCCGGCGACCTTCGCCGACTCGGTCACCTTCGTGTCGTCGGGGCCGAGGCGGAACACCGTGTAGCGACCCGACGCCGGGGCGGCCCACGCCTCGATGCGGGCGCGCTCGGTGAAGAGCGTCAGGGCGAACTTCGTGTCGATGCGCTTGATGGCGCCCCACGGCACGTGCCAGGTCGCAAGCGGGTTCTGCACGGTGACTTCGTTCTCGGTCACGAGCACGCTGGGCGACCAGTACATGGCGATGACGGCCGCGGCGCCGAGAACGTACCACCAGCCGTAGCGCGCGAGACCCTCCAGGTCTCCGGCAAACAGGTAGCCCGACAGGGCGCTGGCCGCGATGATCGCGACCACCACACTCAAGACTCGACCGAACACGGGGCGAAAACGCACTGGCTGCAACCGCATGCCTCCAGCTTTTCAGATGTCGCCCCGACCACCCTCCTCACAAAGGATGCATCGTGAGCACCACCACCCCCACCCCGACGGCCGTTGAGACGGTTCTCGACGTGCACGGCCTCGGCGTCGACTTCTGGGTCGACGGCGAGTACTACCCGGCAGCCATCGACTTGAACTACCGCGTCAAGCGCGGTGAAGTGCTCGCCATCGTCGGCGAGTCGGGCTCCGGCAAGAGCTCGAGCTCGATGGCGTTGCTCGGCCTGCTGCCGCCCACTGCCCGCGTCACCGGCTCGATCGAACTCCTCGGGCGCCAGATCGCTGGGCTCGACCAGCGGGAGCTGCGTCGGGTGCGCGGAAACCAGATCGCGGTCATCTTCCAGGAGCCGATGACGGCCCTGAACCCCGTCTACACGGTCGGCTTCCAGCTAGTGGAAACCCTCCGCACGCACTTCAGCATGACGCCTGCCGAGGCCAAAGAGCGTGCGATCGAGCTGCTGACCAAGGTCGAGATGCCCGAGCCGGAGATCGCCTTCAACAAGTACCCGCACCAGCTCTCGGGCGGCCAGCGCCAGCGCGCCATGATCGCCCAGGCGATCTCGTGTGACCCCGTGCTGCTCATCGCAGACGAGCCGACTACCGCACTCGACGTGACGGTGCAGGCCGAGATCCTCGAGCTGCTCCGCAGCCTCCGCACGCGCCTCGACTCGGCGATCCTCCTCATCACGCACGACATGGGCGTCGTCGCCGACCTCGCCGACTCGATGATGGTCATGAAGGACGGCCGTGTCGTTGAGCAGGGCACCGCCCTCGACATCTTTACGAAGCCGCAGCACCCCTACACGCAGTCTCTGCTCAGCTCGGTGCCGCACCTCGGCCAGCACTCCACCGACGAGGGCTCCGCCGTCGCCGAGCGCACCGGACAGGACCCGATCCTGTCGTTCAAGGATGTGGCGATCGAGTACCCCAAGCGCGGCCGCGTGCCGGCCTTCCGTGCCGCCGACGGCATCAACCTTGACGTGTATCCGGGTGAGATCGTGGGCCTCGTGGGCGAGTCGGGCTCGGGTAAGACCACCCTGGGCCGCGCCGCCGTCGGCCTCCTTCCCATCAAGGAGGGCACGCTCATCTCGGCCGGCATCGACATTTCGAAGGCGAACGCCAAAGAGCTGCGCCCCCTCCGCCGCAAAGCTGGCATCGTCTTCCAGGATCCGGGCTCGAGCCTGAACCCGCGCATGCCGATCGGTGAGTCGATCGGTGAGCCGCTGTTCCTTGCCGGCGAGGCGAAGGGCGAGGCGCTGTCGAAGCGCGTCGAAGACCTGCTGACGTCGGTCGAGCTACCGAAGAGCTACCGCAACCGCTACCCCCACGAGTTGTCGGGCGGTCAGCGGCAACGTGTCGGCATCGCGCGCGCCCTCGCCCTCGCCCCCGACCTGTTGATCGCCGACGAGCCGACGAGCGCGCTGGACGTCTCGGTTCAGGCCCGTTTCCTCGACCTGCTGCAGGATCTCCAGCAGAAGTTGCAGTTCGCCTGCCTGTTCATCAGCCACGACCTCGCGGTCGTCGATATGCTCGCGCACCGCATTGCGGTCATGCACCGGGGTAAGCTGGTCGAGCAGGGCCCGCGCGATCAGATTCTGCGCAACCCGAAAGACCCATACACTCAGCGCCTCATCGCCGCCGTGCCGCTTCCCGACCCGGTAGCGCAGCGCGAGCGTCGTGAGAGCCGCCAAGCCACCAAGGACTAATTTTTATGGCGCTCGCCACCCGCTCCGACCTGCGTAACGTGGCGATTGTTGCCCACGTCGACCACGGCAAGACCACTCTGGTCGACGCCATGCTTCGCCAAACCGACTCATTCGCCGCCCACGCGCACGTCGAAGACCGCGCGATGGACTCGAACGACCTCGAGCGCGAAAAGGGCATCACGATCCTCGCCAAGAACACGGCGGTGACCTACACGGGCAAGCACTCGGGCGGCCAGGAAATCACGATCAACGTGATCGACACCCCCGGCCACGCCGACTTCGGTGGCGAGGTCGAGCGTGGCCTCAGCATGGTCGACGGCGTCGTCCTGCTCGTCGACGCCAGCGAGGGCCCGCTGCCCCAGACGCGCTTCGTTCTGCGCAAGGCGCTCGCGGCGAAGCTTCCGGTCATCCTCCTCGTCAACAAGACCGACCGACCGGATGCGCGCATCGAGGCTGTCGAGGAAGAAACGCACGACCTGCTCCTGGGCCTCGCGAGCGACCTGCAAGATGAGGTCCCCGACCTCGACGTCGACGCGATCCTCGACCTGCCGGTGATCTACGCGTCTGGCCGCGCCGGTGCGGCCAGCCGCACTCGACCCGCCGACGGGTCGCTTCCCGACAACGACGACCTCGAGCCCCTGTTCGAGGCGATCCTCGAGCACATCCCGGCCCCGACCTACGACGACGAGCACCCGCTACAGGCGCACGTCACGAACCTCGACGCGAGCCCCTTCCTCGGCCGCATCGCCCTGCTGCGCATCTTCAACGGAACGCTGAAGAAGGGCCAGCAGGTCGCCTGGGTGCGCCACGACGGTAGCCACCAGAACATGCGCATCACCGAGCTGCTGAAGACGAAGGCGCTCGATCGCTTCCCGGCGGAGTCGGCGATGGCCGGCGACATCGTCGCGATCGCCGGTATTGAAGACATCACGATCGGTGAGACGATCGCCGACCCTGAAGACGTGCGTCCGCTGCCAGCCATCACGGTCGACGAGCCCGCGATCTCGATGACGATCGGCACGAACACCAGCCCGCTCGTGGGCAAGGTCAAGGGCCACAAGCTCACCGCTCGTATGGTGAAGGACCGCCTCGACCGCGAACTGATCGGCAACGTCTCGATCCGCGTCGTCGACATCGGGCGTCCTGACGCGTGGGAGGTGCAGGGTCGTGGGGAGCTCGCGCTCGCGATCCTCGTCGAGAACATGCGCCGTGAGGGCTTCGAGCTCACGGTCGGCAAGCCGCAGGTGGTCACGAAGACGATCGACGGCACGCTGCACGAGCCGTTCGAGGCGCTCACGATCGACGCGCCGGAGGAGTACCTCGGCGCGATCACCCAGCTGCTCGCCGCCCGCCGCGGCCGCATGGAGGGCATGACGAACCACGGCACCGGCTGGGTGCGCATGGAGTTCCTCGTGCCGAGCCGTGGCCTGATCGGCTTCCGCACCGAGTTCCTCACCACCACCCGCGGCACGGGCATCGCCAACGCGATTGCGCACGGCTACGAGCCGTGGGCCGGCTCGATCGTGGCCCGCAACAACGGTTCGATCGTCGCCGACCGCCAGGGTGTCGTCACCACCAACGCGATGATGGCGTTGCAGGAGCGCATGACATTCTTCGTGAAGCCGACCGAAGAGGTCTACGAGGGCATGGTCGTGGGCGAGAACTCGCGCGCCGACGACATGGACGTCAACATCACGAAAGAGAAGAAGCTCAACAACATTCGCTCGTCGACGGCGGAGGAGCTTGAGCGTCTCACGCCCCCGCGTCAGCTGACTCTCGAGGAATGCCTAGAGTTCGCGTGCGAAGATGAGTGTGTCGAGGTCACGCCCGAGATCGTGCGCATTCGCAAGGTGGAGCTCGACCAGACGTTGCGCGCCCGCGCGACGAGCCGTCTGAAGCGCCAGAACGCCTAAGTCTCACCCAAAGGAGCCCTCCATGGTCACCCGTCATCGTCGTCCTCTTGCCGTCGCCGCACTCGCCGCGACGATCGCGCTGGGCGCGAGCGCCTGCAGCACGGGAACCCCCATCGACAACATTGTCGAGGGTCTCGTCGGTCAGGAAGTCGAACAGATCACGTCGGGCATCGACGAGGAGATTCGCGGGCTGGTCGGCGATGTGCTGGGCGGGGTTGAGCTGACGACCGACGGATCCCTCCCGTCGAGCTTCCCGAAGGGCATTCCGCTCGTCGGTCAGGTGCTGGGCGGCGGGGCTGGGCCGGAGGGTTCTGGCTGGGTCGTGCGCACACGCCTCGACGAGGCGAGCGCTTTTGCCGGGGCGCAGGGCGCTCTGGAGGACGCCGGGTTCACGGCGAGCGGGGTGTCGAGCGACGCCACGAGCGGCTACGGAGCTTTCACCTCGGCCGAGTATCGGGTCGATCTGTCGGTCGCGACCGATGCACAGGGTGAGGTCACGGCGACCTACGTTGTGACACCGCAGTAGCGACTCCGCATATATACGTGTGCATGAAACATCCGGATGCGGGGCGGTAGGCTCTCGCCGTGAAGATCGCGCGTTTCGCTACGGCCGAGGTCGCTGACCCTCGCTACGGAATCCTGGACGACGACGAACTGGTCGTTCTGACCGGTGACCCGATGTTCCACGGGTACGACACGACGGGCGAGCGTGTCCCGCTTGCCGACGCGCGCATCCTCGCCCCCGTGATCCCGCGGTCAAAGGTGATTTGCGTCGGCATGAACTACGCGGCGCACGCGAAAGAGATGGGCCACGACGGGCTGAAGAACCCGCTCATCTTCCTGAAGCCGAACACCGCGGTCGTCGGCCCGGGCGATCCGATCGTCATTCCGCCGGTTGATGGGCGCATCGTGCACGAGGGCGAACTCGCCATCGTCATCGGGTCCGTTGCCAAGCGCGTGAAGCGCGACGACTGGCAGAGCGTCGTGTTCGGCTACACCATCGCGAACGACGTCTCGGCCCGCGACGTAATGTTCGCCGACGGCCAGTGGGCGCGCGCGAAGGGCTACGACACCTTCTGCCCGCTCGGCCCGTTCATCGAGACCGACATCGACCCGACGAACCTCGAGATCGAGACCTTTGTCGACGGCGAGTTGCGCCGCAAGGGCAACACGGCCGACCTCGTTTTCGGTTTCCCCGAGCTCATCGAGTTCATCTCCGACGTCTGGACCCTGCTGCCCGGCGACGTAATTCTCACCGGTACCCCCGACGGGCTGGGCGGCTTCCTCGACGGGCAGACCGTCGACATTCAGATCGAGGGGCTCGGTACCCTTTCGAATCCGGCGAAGAACCGCGACGATCGCGTGGACGCCTAGTCGCATGGTCGTTGTGATACCCCATGGGGTATCCAGTCCGGCGTAGACTGCGGCTCGTGACCGCTCCTTTCGCCGCCGATACCGAGCTCACGGCGGGCGATGTCGCCAGGCTGCAGCGTCGCGTGCGCGGCACGCTCATGGCCGGGCAGGTGCTCGCCGGACTCGGCATGGGGTCGACGCTCTCGCTGGGGGCGCTGCTCGCAGCCGACGTGTCGGGCACGCCCGCGCTCAGCGGCATGGCCGCCACCATGGCAACCCTGGGCGCCGCACTCGCCGCCGTTCCGCTGGCGCGCCTCGCATCCCGCGCCGGCCGCGCACCCGCATTGGCAACGGGCGCAACGATTGCGGCGGTCGGCGGGATGCTCGCCATCGTCTCCGCCGGAATCGGCGCCTTTTGGCTGTTGCTCGTCGCGCTCGCCGCCATCGGCGTCGGCACCGCGGTCAACCTCCAGTCCCGCTTCGCCGCCGCCGACCTCGCGGCCGACGCCACCCGCGGCCGCGACCTCTCCCTCGTCGTCTGGGCAACCACGATCGGCGCGGTCAGCGGCCCGAACCTGATCGGGCCGGGGGAGAGCCTCGGCGCCGCGCTCGGGCTGCCTCCGCTCTCGGGCGCCTTCGTGTTCACCGCCGTCGCTCAGCTGAGCGCGGCAGTGCTCTACGTGGTGCTGTTGCGGCCCGACCCTCTGCGGGTCGCCGCGCGCTGGGAGGTGCAGCGCGCCGATGAGGCGGCGCGCGCATCCGGATTGGCGACGGTGCCCGCGATCGCGACCGGTGATCCCGGTGGCGTGCGCCTGGCGTTCGTCGCTATCGCGCTCAGCCACGCGACCATGGTCGCGGTCATGGCGATGACGCCCGTACACCTCGCCGACCACGGCGCGAGCCTCGTCATCGTCGGATTCACGATCAGCCTGCACATCGCCGGCATGTACGCGCTCGCGCCCGTGTTCGGCATTCTGAGCGACCGGATCGGGCGCTGGGCGACGATTCTCATCGGGCAGGTGCTGCTCGTCGCAAGCCTGCTCTCCACCGCCCTCGGCAGCGAGAGCGAGGCCTGGGTCGTCGTCGGGTTGATCCTGCTCGGACTCGGCTGGAGTGCCGCCACCGTCGCCGGGTCAGCCCTGCTCACCGAGTCGGCGCCGCCCGCCCGCCGCACCATCCTGCAGGGGCGCAGCGACCTCGTGATGAGCGCGAGCGGGGCGGCCGCCGGTGCCGTATCCGGTCTCGTACTGACCGCGATCGGCTACTCGGGACTCTCCTTCGCGGCGCTCGGCCTCGTTGCTGTTGTCGTCGTGCTGCTCATGCTCACTCCGCGCGCCGGGGCGCGGCCGCCCGCCGGTACGCTTGACTCCCGATGACCACCCCCGCCTTCACCACCGCCTCCGGCGCCGACGTGCGCGTCCGCTTCTGCCCCTCGCCGACCGGAACGCCCCACGTCGGGCTCATTCGCACGGCCCTGTTCAACTGGGCGTATGCGCGTCACACGGGGGGCGCCTTCGTGTTCCGCATCGAAGACACCGACGCCGCGCGCGACAGCGAAGAGAGCTACCACCAGGTGCTCGACGCGCTGCGCTGGCTCGGCCTTGACTGGGACGAGGGTGTCGAGACAGGTGGGCCCCACGGGCCGTACCGGCAGTCGCAGCGCGGAGACATCTATCGCGGCATCATCGACCGCCTGCTCGTTGCGGGGCACCTCTACGAGAGCTTCCTGACAGGGGAGGAGATCGAGCAGAAGAACATCGAGCTCGGCCGCGATCCGAAGCAGGGCTACGACAACTGGGAGCGCGAGCTCACGGACGAGCAGAAGGCCGCATACCGCGCCGAGGGGCGTGAGCCCGCCCTGCGCCTGCGCGTGCCCGACAGTGACCTCAGCTTCGACGACCTGGTCCGCGGAGAGATCACCTTCCCCGCCGGCAGCTTCGTCGACTTCGTGGTCGTGCGCCCGAACGGCGCCCCGCTCTACACGTTCGTGAACCCCGTCGACGACGCGCTCATGGGCATCACCCATGTGCTGCGCGGCGAAGACCTCCTGTCGTCGACCCCGCGCCAGATCGCGCTGTACCACGCGCTCATCGACATCGGTGTGGCCTCCGCGATTCCGCGCTTCGGCCACCTGCCGTACGTCACGGGCGAGGGCAACAAGAAGCTGTCGAAGCGTGACCCCGAGTCGAACCTGTTCCACCACCGCGACCGCGGCTTCATTCGCGAGGGCCTGCTCAACTACCTCTCGCTGCTCGGCTGGTCGCTCACCCACGACCGCGACGTGTTCACGATGGACGAGATGGTGGCCGCCTTCGACGTGGCGAACGTGAACCCGAACCCCGCCCGCTTCGACGTGAAGAAGGCGGAGGCGATCAACGGCGACCACGTGCGAAAGCTGGCGATCGACGACTTCGTTGAGCGCAGCATCCCGTATTGCAGCGGAGCCGGCCTCTTCAACGACGTGCCGCGCCCGAGCGAGCGCGCGCTGCTCACCCGCGTCGCCCCGCTCGTGCAGGAGCGCGTGACGCTGCTCGGCGAGGTGCCGGGCCTCGTCTCCTTCCTCTTCACCGACGATGCCGACCTCGAGATCGAATCGGATGCTCGTGCCTCGCTCGGCGCCGACGCTGCGGCCGTTCTCGACGCCGGAATCACCGCCCTCGAGCCGCTCGACGACTTCACCCCCGAGCCGATCGAGGCCGCGCTACGCGCCGCCCTCATCGACGGGCTCGGGCTGAAGCCGCGCCTCGCCTTCGGCCCGCTGCGCGTCGCCGTGTCGGGCCGGCGGGTGAGCCCGCCACTGTTCGAGTCGATGGAACTGCTCGGAAAAGAGTCAACGCTTACCCGCCTGCGGGCGCTGCGCGCCTCGCTGTAGCGCGCCTCAGCGCACGGCGGGCATGCGCCGCACGTCGCCCGTCCTCTCGGCGATGGCGGCCTGCGTCGGTGGCCGCAGCAGCACCCACGCCGCGGCCATGACGGCGAGCGACCCCGCGAACAGAATCCAGCCGAGCGGCGACTCGCCGTCGTTGATTCCGGCGTACATCTTGTTGAGGTTGAGGCGTGCGCCCGTGCCGAGCACGAGGCCCGTGTGCACGATCGTGAACGCGATGTAGAACCACAGCACGAAGCGGTGGGTTTGGCGCGCCCAGGTGTCTGAGAGCGGGCCGTGGGCGCGCATCCATTTCTCCGGCCATAGGGGCGACAGTCGCAGCCCGGTGGCGAGGGCGAGCGGGGCGGCGACGACGACCGTCGAGGCGTAGGCGAGCTGTTGCAGCGCGTTGTATGACACCCAGCTGTCGTTGCGGGGAAGGTCGAGGGACGCGTACTGCAGCGCCCCCGACAGCGCGTTGGGCACGACGGCCCAGTCGGTGGGGATCAGCCGCATCCAGTGCCCGCTGATGGCGAGCAGCACGACGTAGACGAGGCCGACAGCGAGCCAGCCGACCACGACGACCAGGTGCCACCAGGTGTGGATGCTCATCCGCGTCGGGCGGCGCATGTCGCCCTCGCGCACGCGCCGCGTCCAGAACGCGATCGGCCGCGTCTTCGAGCGAATGTGCAGCCCCGAGCTCACGATGAACAGCAGGAAGAAGCCGTTCAGGAAGTGGGTCCAGCTGAGCCAGCCGGGGTAGCCCTCGGGCGTGCCGGGCGGGGGAGCGTACGTGCCGGGGTAGCTCGCGATGAACTGCGCGACGCTGGGGTCGAGGCGCAGCCAGCGGGCGAAGGCGACCATTGCGATGCCGGTGATGAGCGCCGCCGGAATGAGCCAGATCAGCGTGCGACGACGCGGACGGGCGGGGGCGGTGCTCACGGTTCCACCGTACTGCCGACAGGTGGGGAGACGTGGTGCGCGGGCCCCGCCGTGTCTGGCAGAGTTGAGCGAGTGTCTGACCTGAAACCGCACCGCCGCTGGCCCTGGCTGTCGTGGGTGCCCGCAGTCGTGCTGTCGCTCGCCATCGTCGCGGCGGTGCTGGTTGCGCTGGTCTATGTGCCGCAATTCGCCGACGGCCCGCCACCGCCCGAGCCGGGCCAGGTCGACGACCGCAATTTCTCGCTGTTCACGGAGGAGGGGCTGCAATTCGTTGAGAGCGAGCGCGCCCCGCGCATTGATGTCACCGAGCGACCGGTCTCGGCAGAGACCCTCGGCTTGCCTGATGATGGGGCGCTCACGATCGGTCCGCATCCGACGAATCTCGACTACCGCCTCTCGCTGCTCGTGCGCGGAGAGGCGACGGAAGGTGTGCGGTTCTCGACGGAGAGGTTCACATTGGTGACGGAGCACGGCGCTCTGACGCGGATCGACATCCAGCCGGCCTCGTTCGAGCCGTGGCGGGGTGGCTACCGGGACGTTCAGGGTTTCGTCGCCGAGCGCGGTGCGCGTTATGGCTTCGAGGGCCCGACGCAAGACGACCTGCTCGCGCTGGTGATCGAGGCGCAAGAGTCGGGCGAGCCTGGCGTCATCGTGACCGAGGAGGGGACGGCCACGGGCTTGCCCGTCGCCTCGGAGATCATCTGCTCCGGCTCGGCGTTCTGCACGGCCACGTTCATCGTCACCTTGCCGGTAGGGTAAACTCGCTACTCGGTTCGCCTCCGGGCGGACCCTCTGGCCCCGCCTCTGGTGGGGACGGTGGGGTATGGTGTAATTGGCAACACGGCTGATTCTGGTTCAGTTGTTCTTGGTTCGAGTCCAGGTACCCCAGCCAGTTGGTTCTTACTCAAACCATGGATAAATGAACTAGAGCCGGAACCAACCTGCAGCGAACCTCCCGCCATATCGCGGGAGGTTTTAGCGTTTTCGGGGCCTTCTGAGGCCGCTGTCGGCCTCGTGGCGAGGTGTTGCCCGTATAGCTCGCGGAGGGCCATATTCACGCCCGTGCGGGCGGAGATTACGCTCACGCTCTCCTCGTGCACGTATACCTTGAGCTTCTTGAACAAGGCGGTCAGTAGCTGTAGTTCCCAGTGACGTTGTTCACATGCTGCCGTGAGTGAACCGTCCCCGGTTTGATGCCGTTTCCTTTCGAGTCTGGAAGGAAAATGTTGATCATGCCCAAGAAGATCCCGGAGGAGACCCGGCAGCGCGCGATACGGCTGGTGCTCGACCATCTCGATGAGTATCCGAACCTCACGACGGCCTGTCAGACGGTCGCTTCTCGGCTCGGTTTCGGTGCCGAGTCGCTGCGCCGCTGGGTGCGTCAAGCACAAGTCGACGCTGGCGCTCGTGATGGTCTGACCACGAACGATCTGGAACGCATTCGCAAGCTCGAGCGGGAGAATCGTGAGCTGCGTGAAGCGAACGCGATCCTGCGCGATGCAGCGGTTTTCTTCGCTGGGGAACTCGACCCCCGACGCCGCTGATCCTCTCCTTCTTCAAGGAGCAGCGTTCTCTTGGCCGCTCGGTCGGGTCGATCTGCATGGTTCTGCGTGAGCAGGGCGTGCCGGTCGCCGAGCGCACCTATCGGGGCTGGAAGCACGCTCAACCCAGTCAGCGAGACCTCCACGACGCGGTCGTGATCGACGCGATCCGCGCCGTCCGCGTAGGCGATAAGGGTGAGCCAACGCCGGAGTCGCTTTATGGGCGCCGGAAGATGACCGCGCTGCTGCGCGGCTCCATCAACTCGACGTGGTCAGTGAGTGTCTCGCCCACGCTAGGGCATTCCGGGGGCAACAGTCTGGTGCCCGTTGGAGGACACGCGACAGCGGGGTCGCCTGACATGTGTGGATAAAAACCACACATAGTTGAGCTTCCTGTGCGAGGATTGTATCCATGAAGGAGCTGGACGAATCGCTCCCGTCGACGTTCACGACGGAGACCTCACGGGCGCACGGTGTGCATCCGCGAGATCTGTATGCCTGGCGAGATGGCGGGCAGGTCATCGAACTCTCGCGCGGGGTCTTCCGTCGAGCAGACGCGCCCCCGGCGTCGTACCCCGACATGATCGCCGTGGCGCACCGCGCTCCTCGCGCGATCGTGTGCTGTATCTCGGCGGCAGCGGTCCACGACTTGACGGATGAGATGCCGGCGTCGGTGCAGGTCGCTGTTCCCAAACGGTCGCATACTCCGGTGATCGCTTACCCGCCCGTGACGGTGTTTCGCTTCGAGGAGGCCACGTTTGAACTCGGTGTGACCGCGTTCGAGGCGGGGCCAGGGGAGCCGGTCCGCATCTACGACGCGGCGAGGACGGTGGTGGATCTCATGCGATTTCGGAAACGCCTTGGCGAGCCGATTGCGCACGCCGCGCTTCACCGATACCTGGCAGCGTCGAACTCGAAACCGGCACTGCTGCTGGAGTACGCGGAGGCGCTGAGGACGTTTGGGCCGATGCGCGCTGCGCTCGATATTGCGAGTGCCCGATGAGTCGCCCCACGCGAGAGAGCGCCTCAGGGCGCGCTACCTCGACCTGCAGAACCAGGCTCGCCGCCAGAAGCGTGGAACGCAGGAACTGCTCACGATGTACATCGTCGAGCGCTGGCTGTCGCGCATGTCGCGCTCACCATACGCCGCGGACTTCATCCTGAAGGGCGGGATGTTGCTGGCTTCCTTCGGCACCCGCCGTCCCACAATCGACGCCGACGCCCTCGCTCGTAACATGGCCTCTGATCAAGAGACCGTGGCCCGCCGTGTGGCCGAGATCGCCGCGATCGAAGACCCAGACGACGGCGTGGAGTTTCTACCCGACACGGTCACCACTGCGGTGATTCGTGATGACGCGCTGTATTCCGGCGTGCGGGTGACGATGACGGCACAGCTCGCAACAGCGCAGGTCAAATTGCGGCTCGACATCAACTTCGGCGACCCCGTCACTCCGGCCCCGCGAACAGTTGAGCTGCCATCGCTGCTGCCGGACGCTCCGCCGATCCGCATCTTGGGCTACCCGATCGAGACGGTACTGGCGGAGAAACTCGCCACCGCGATCGAACTAGGACGAGCGAATACGCGCGTGCGTGACTTCGCTGACATCCATCTCTTGACCGGCACGCAGGCTCTCCAGTGCGGGGAACTGCGTGACGCGCTCACGGCGACCGCAACTTTCCGCGGGACCACGTTGATTCCGTTAGCGCAGGCCACCGAGGGGCTCGCAGTGCTCCGAGACTCAACCTATGTCGCCTACCGGAAGGGGCTCGGCGAGGCGGGCGCGAGTCTGCCGGAGAGGTTCTCCGACACCGTTGCTGCGGTTGCCGACTTCGTCGACCCGGCGCTGGACGGGCTCGACGCCGAGGCTGTGTGGAGCCCCGCCGAACGGAGCTGGAGCACGGCACCCGGCGCACCGTCTGAGCCGACAGAGCCGGCTACAGATAGGGCGGAACTGTGACGATTTCTGCCGGACCTGGCCGCAGCCAATTCGGTAACCAGACGGTCAGGCCCGTATGACGGCCCGGGCGATTGCGGCGACAGCCGTGTTCACGCCCTTGGGTCGCCAGTTCGCGCGCATGGCGCCTGCGAGCAGGTTGAGCGCGTCGAGCGTGGGGCTGTCGGGGGAGGGGGCACGGTAAGGGTCCTCACGGTCGCGCCAGCCGAGGTCGAACAGGAGTTCGCTGATGCTCGCTTCCCACAGTTCAGCGGGTGTCTCGTTCGCGACGACGGCGAGCGCCATCCAGCCGGCGTGTCGCTCTGCGGGGGTCGTTCCGAGCGGGAGCCGGCCGGTGATCTGGCGCAGGATCGCTTGCGGATCGTCCCGCCGTGCCGCGATTGCCCGAGTCGGGGCGATGCGGCCTTTGCGCACCGACACGAGCCCCAACGCTCGTGCCGTGGCGCGGAGGTCCCAGACGGGCCAGGTGAGGTCTTCGCGGTTGGCCTTGCCGATCCACCATTCGGTGATGCCCGTGTGATGTGCGATCTGCTCGACAGCCGCGGGCTTCAGGTACCCGGCGCCGGTGAGCGCGACGCCGTCCCCGACGACGTCGAGGAGCACACCGAACGGCTCGATGAGATCGGCAGCCTCGTCGGTGCTGACATCAATGGCACCGGAAGCGGATGGATGCGCAAGCGCGTCGCGCAGGCCGCGTGCGCCGCGGTTTCGCGCCAGCTCGAGCAGCGACTCGAGTTCCTCCACGACCGGGATCGGCTCCGCGGTGACTGCGGCGATGAGTTCGTTCGTCTCATCGATATCGAAGGCGTCGGGGTGCCAGCCGTCGGGCAGCCAGGCGCGTCCTTCCTCAGCACTGTCGAACACCTCAGGGCGGAGCGTGTCGTCGTAGTCGCTGCGCACCCAATCCGCGAGTTCGCTGTAGCCCCAGACGCCGCCGCAGTCTTCTGGTGGACAGGCGAGCTTCCCGCCGACGCATACCGGAGCCGATGGAGGGCCGTCGAGCACCTTCTCGACGCGCAGGAGGTGCTTCCAGTCATCTCCGAAGTCGTAGTCGTACCAGAGCCGGTCGCCCTCATCAGCGATGACCTGGTCGAGGCGCACATTGTCTTCGAGCATCCCCTCGTCGCCCTCGTCGAGGTCGAACTGGGTGAGGAACTCCGGAGCGTTGCGGTCATTGCTCGTGCGGAAGCGGTGCAGGTGGCTGTCGGTCCATCCCATCGCCGCCTGGATCACCTCGTGCAGCCGCGGGAGGAGGATGTCGCCGGGCACCTCGACACGTCGCCACACCGGCGGCTTCGTGCGCTGCAGATCGATACGGATGCGGAAACCCCGCACCGTTGCGGGGACGGCGAGGAGCTGCGGTTCGGGGCGCCGCCAGAGATCGTCCAGGCCTCCCGAGTCGAACGATTCGCTAGGCTGAACCGACATCGCGCTCGCGCGGATGTGGTCAATGAACTTCTGAATGTCCGCCGCCTCGAAGCTCTCAGCCGCCATACATGCTCTCCCGGTTCCGTGCGCCTCGATTGACAACGCAGCATCACGAACAATTCTGGCTCAGCGGATGCTGCCCCCCAACTGCTGGGTGGGAAGCGTCCATCGGGGCGCGCACCCCGACAGGCGAGAGGCGGCGCGACAGAATGGAGCCGATCCCGATCGCCGGAGGTGAGCCCATGAAGCGCAAGAACGTCACTCGTGAGGCGCTTCATCGTGCCGCCCTGCGTTCCACGCGGGCGTCGGCGGCGCTGGAGAACAGGTCGGTGCCGGTCGGTGTTACTCGCTCTGAACGGGTCGAGCGCTTCCTCGCCGCCCGCAAGCAGCGCGTTTGACGGGCATCGAGCCCGGCTATGGCAAAACGCCGGTGGAGTTCGATCAACTGTTGAGAGGTTAAGGGATCAGCTCTGCGCGATGCGTGCGATGCGTTCGTTGACCCAGATAATCGCGTCATCGACAGTTGCCAGGACGTCGAGGCCGTTGGCTGCTTCCTCGTAGAGTGTGTCCCAACGATCCCCAGCGGCCATGCGTGGCGGCCATGTCTGCTGACGTCGGTATTCGAAGAGCCTCGTACACGTCGCCTTGGTCAACAACAGATCCACCGGTTCGCCAGCCTCGAGAATCTGAAGATCGACCAGGTCGTGTGCCCGCTCACTTCCTGCTGCGGAGAGTGCGTGAAGCTTCTGCGCGATCTGGTGATCTGCGCGCAGCACAGGAATCGGTCGGGGTGCTTCGAGGCCGACCTCGGTAAACAGCTCCGCGAGGTCGTGCGCAAGCCGGTACTCGGGCTCTTCTGCGTCACCGATCTCGTTGTGGCCCAACTCGAAGGCGACCGTGCACCATGGGCGACCCCGATAGTCGAGCTTCACCTCGAAGGGCTGCATGACGTACGTGGTCGGCACCCCCGTCGGGCGTGGTGCTTGCTTTTCGATGAGCCGCCCGGTGAATCCCGCCCATCCTGCGGCGAGGGACTCTTCAAAATCGCTGCGGAACTGATTCAGAGGCCCACGTCTGGCCGCATCGAGATCCCTCGTGAACCGAGAGCCTCGACCGAAACGCAGCGCCATCGCACTTCCGCCTTTGACAGCGCCGCCGGGCAGCATCTGCCCGACGACGACCAGCGCCATCCCCACACGCCGACGAGAAGCGAGTCCTTCGTCTCCTTCGAGATTGCGGATCCGTTGCTCCAGAGAGCGGAGATTCGGCGGCGGCGTGTCATAGCTCAGCGCTGGAGTTCCTTTCGCACGTGTTGCCATTCGGCGGTCGTCAGGAGACCCTCTGCTCTCGCCTGCTTGGCTGCCGACAGGAGCCGTTCGTCCTGGATACGACCGCGGCACTCGATGAGTGCGTCGGCGACCGGCTGTGCCCGAAGACCCTCATAGAGTGTGGTGCGTGCGCCAGGGGTGACCTGAGTCAACTCGATGTAGGCAGGAAGTCGCGGCCTGGCGCGGCGCGGGACGGCGACCTTCACCTGCCGTGGATTCACGTCGGCAAGACCGAACAGTGCTAGGACGGACTCGCCGTGCAGATACGCGTCCTCTCCGACCCGGAGCAGCGCTTCTGCGTACTGGTCGTAGGGTGTTGGAGGGATGTCGGCCACGCGGTACAGGCCGTAGGCGACGTTCTCGACCCCGCCCCGCGCCGCGAGCTTGGGAAGCTCGATCGGCGGGACCCCAGCCTCCGCTGCTTCCCGCGTGGTGACGTAGCCATAGTGGTCGAGCGCGATCTCGCGCACCACTTCCCGGTACTTCGCTTCAGCCGCCATGTCACAATTATACCGAAAACGGTAGTGTTGTGACGGGATGCGTGATGGTCGTTCAGTCAGCCTTCTGGTTCACGACGCACTGTTGAGCGAGGCTGACGGGAACCAACACGGTGACCAGATTGGTGACCAGAAACCCTCCCCGAGAGGCGCTAATCAGCACGAATCACTGCGTAGCTGTCGGTAGCCCGCGGTAGACTTGACCCCATGAGATCCCTGAAATTACGGGGAACTCCATCGATTCGGGGCTTCGCTCGGACGGGCCAGGCGGCTCTCAGTTGTTCTTGGTTCGAGTCCAGGTACCCCAGCTTCTCAAAACCCCCGCGATGACCGGGGGTTTTGTTGTTTTCGGCCGCCCGCCGCGTACGCTCGGGGCATGCGCCTCGGAGTGATCGACGTCGGATCCAACACCGTCCACCTGCTCATCGTCGACGCGCACCCGGGGGCGAGCCCCGTGCCCCACCACTCGGAGCGCTCGGTGCTGCGGCTCATGCGCTTCATCGACGACGACGGCGCCATCACCGACGAGGGGCAGCGGATGCTCGTGGAGGCGATCGGGGGAGCTGCGCGCACGGTTGCCGAGATCGGCGTCGACGACGTCATGGCGACGGCCACCTCGGCGATTCGCGAGGCGGCGAACGGCGAGGAGGTGCTCGCCCGCATCACGCGGGAGACCGGTGTCGAGCTGCGGGTGCTGACCGGCGACGACGAGGCCCGAATCACGATGCTCGCCGTGCGCCGCTGGTTCGGCTGGTCGGCCGGCGAGATCCTGCTGTTCGACATCGGCGGCGGCTCCTTCGAGATCGCGCAGGGGGTCGATGAGTACCCCGACGCGCAGGTCTCTCTGCCGCTCGGTGCGGGCCGCGCGACCATCAACTTCTTGCGTGACGACCCGCCGCCACGTGAGGCCGTGTCGCGCCTCCGGGCGCACGCCCGGGCCGCCTTTACCGAGGCGCGCGACACGATCTTTGCGGACCGGCCGGCGCCCACTCGCGTGGTGGGAACATCCAAGACCATTCGCTCGATCGGGCGACTGGTCGGCGGTCCGGCTGACCCGGTGACGGGGGCGCCCGCCCCGATTCACTACGCGGGCCTCAAGGAGTGGGAGCCGACGATGCGCGAGATGCCGTCGGACGTGCGCCAGTACCTGCCCGGCATCACCCCCGAACGCAGCTACCAGATCCTCGCCGGCGCGATCCTGCTGCGCACGGCGATGAAGGTGTTCGACGTATCGACGCTGACGGTGTCGCCGTGGGCGCTGCGCGAGGGCCTCGTGCTGCGCTACATCGACGGGCTCGACTAGCACGCACGAGTGGTGAGGCACCGTGGCGCACAGTTTCGTTGTGGTGTCGGAGGTCAGGCGTACACTCGCCGCATGAGCCAGGACCTCGATTCTCTCGCCGTCGCAGCGATGGCCCTCGCGCCTGCTGATCGACTTGCGCTCGCGCGGCAACTTGCGCAAAGCGTCACGACCGACGCGAGCGCTCTCGATGAACTTCGACTCCTCCTTGCTGAAGCAGATCAGGCGGTGGCGGGTGGCCACGTAGACGACGTAGCGCCGTCGGGTGTCCGCGCTTATCTCTCCTCCTTGTGACCTCCACCGCCGCGCGTGTACTTCGCGTTGCAGCTCCGGCCCGTGATGACCTGCGCGGCGTTCTTGAATGGAGTGAAACAGTCTTCGGTGAGGAGGCTCGGGCGCGATACGAAGAGCTCATCACGCGAGCAATTTCCATGCTGCTCGCCGATCCACTTTCTCCCGGGGTTCACGCGCGACTTGAACTCCTCACGCACGCCCACTTCTTTCATCTGAAAAGCGTGGCGCAACGCACCGTGCGTCAGCCGCGCCACGTGCTGTACTTCACGTTTGACGAATCCACGCTGGTGCTACTGCGAGTGCTGCACGAGCGACAAGACCCACAGGCTTAGGTGCTCATGACCACGCCACTTCCCGAGATTGATCGCGCGGCGGCCGAGGCGATGTGGCGCGCGTACGCCGACGCGCATCCCGAGACGGTGGCTGCGACTCAAGACTGGACGGTCGAGTACTTCGGCGACTCGCCCGCCCTCGCGGACGAACTGCTGGGCCTCGTGCTCGACGGCACGAAGCGTGCGACCGCAGCCCTCGTGGTCGAGTTCATCGCCGAAGGGGAAGCGCTGCCCCGCATCGGCTCGCACTGGATCGCCTGCGACGGCGCGGGCGCTCCCCGCGCGGTGCTGCGCTCGACCGAGTTTCGGCTCGCGACCTTCGACGAGGTGGATGAACGCTTCGCCTTCGATGAGGGAGAGGACGACCGCACGCTGGGCACCTGGCGCGAGGGTCACCGGCGCTATTGGGAGCGTACGGCGGCCGCCCGCGGCGGCACGTGGTCGCCCGAGCAGCAGATCGTGCTCGAGCGTTTCACCGTGGTCTGGCCGCCCGAGCACCGAGACTGATGTCGCTAGCGGCTGGGCAGCCGTCTCCGTTCGAGCGCCCCACGCAGGTGCTCGCGACCCGAGAGGTTCGCGTAGTCGCGAAGCCGCCGAAGCACCGTCTGGCGCCAGCTGACGCGGCGGCCCTGGGTCGCGTTGTATGCGTCGAGGGTGCGCTCCTGTGTGGCGAGATGCTCGGCGACCCGACGGCCGTCGTAGCGCTCGAGGTGCAGCACGGCCGACTGCGGCAGGCGCGGCTTAACTCCCGCCCGGTCGGCCGGGTCGGGGTGGCCGAGCGCGAGTCCGAACACCGCGAAGGTGCGCGGCGGCAATTCGAGCAGTTCGGCAACCTCGTCGGGCCGGTTGCGCATTGCGCCGATGTACACCCCGCCGAGGCCGAGCGACTCGGCGGCAATCAGCGCGTTTTGGGCGGCGAGCGCCGCATCCACGACGCCCACGATCGTGCTCTCGAGGAGGTCGGCAGCCCCGAGCGCCGCGCCCTCGTCGTCCGCGATGCGCTGGGCGCGCGAGAAGTCGGCAAGCCAGACGAGCACGACGGGTGCCGCCTCGATGAAGGCCTGATCGCCGGCCAGTGCTCGCAGTTGCCGCTTGCGGGCCGGGTCGCGCACGGCGACGACGCTCCACGACTGCAGGTTCGACGACGTCGAGGCCGACTGGGCCGCGGCGATCAGCGCCGACAGCGTGTCGTCGTCGATGTCGTCCGCGGTGAATCGCCGCACCGATCGGTGGGCGAGCATCGTCGCGATTGTGTCGTTCCAGGGGCCCCGCCAGCGAGCATCCGCCTCGCCGTAGCGCGCGCCCAGCGCCGAATCCGCCGATCCGCAAATGCCTGCTCGTGTCATGAATCCAGTCTGCTGCGACTGTTACAGCCCGGCGACCAGCCGGACACCTGCCGACACTTTGCCAAGCAGATACGGAGGTAACGACCCGACAGCGAACGGTTCGATGAACTCGCGACTCACGGGTCCTACCTGCGAGATGACGGCAACGGAGTCGCGATCGAGGCCACTCGTGACGGCGGGGATCAGGGCGTTTCCCGGAAACGGTTCGAGGTCGACGTTCGAGGTCAGGGGTACGACGAGCACCGTCGAGATCTCCGACGCGAGGAGCCAGTTGTCTTGAATGACCACTGCGGGGCGCCGCTTCGCCGGTTCAGAGCCGAAGTCGACCCACACCACGTCACCACGTTCGATCACCAGTCAGTACCGGTCTCGATGGTGCGCTCCGACTCGCGCACGAAGTCGTCAGTGTCGTTGTTTACTGCCCGTGAGCGCGCGAGAACGGCGTTGGCAAGCCGAGTGAGTTCACCTTCGTTCTCCAGTTCGTCAGCGAGGCGCCGCGCTGCCTCACGGTAAAACTGCGAGCGATTCATGCCGTGACGGGACGCCACGCGCTCAAACCGCTCGAAGTCGCGCTCCGGAATTGAGATCGCCGTTTTCATGGCAGAAGTATAACCATTTATACCTCCTGCTGCGGAGCGCTCTGCCGACGACCCTTCAGCCGGCCCTGCCGGTATGCGATCGCGGGGGACTCGACGTCGATGCCGTTGTCGCTCACGCCGCGCCCCCGTCGAGGTCGATCGTGTCGCCCGGCTCGAGCGCGGTGAATACCCCACCGTGCAGTTCGGTCACGTGGCGAATACGTGCGTTCGCCATCGCCTGCCCCGCCTCCGAGTTGACGCGCTCGTGGGTGGGGAACGAGCGCCGCGGCCGCACCGAGTCGAGGTAGTCCATTACCTCGCCGATCTTCAGCCACGGTGCGCTCGACGGCACCGCGAGCGTGTCGACGGCGCGGTCGGGCACCGTGAACGAGTCGCCCGGGTAGTACAGCGTCTCGTTCACCATCACGCCGACGTTGTCGACGAGCGGAATGGAGCGGTGAATCATCGCGTGGCGCCCGCCGAAAAACGCGAGCTCGAAGGGGGCCGCGTCGATGACGTCGCCTCCGTCGACGACGCGCCACGAGAATCCAGGATGCGCGTTCGCGACTCCCTGAGGCGCGAACAGCGGCGTCTCGCCTCGCCCGTCGATCAGCCGCTCCAGGTGTTCAGGGGTGACGTGGTCGGCATGCTCGTGGGTGACGACGATCGCGGCGAGGTTCTCGACGAGGAACGGCGACGTGAACGACCCCGGGTCGATCACGAGCGATGCTCCGGCGTGCTCGACGACGAGGCAGGCGTGCTCACGCTTGGTGACCTTCATGAACCCACGCTAGCCGTGCCGACGCGATGCCGCACTGCACACCCCCAGGGGGTATAAAGTCACACGCATGATCGACGACATCAAGAAGCGGGCGCTGCACCGGGCAAAAATCCTGCAGGGCCAGATGCGCGGGCTCGAAAAGATGATCGACGCCGACGAGTACTGCGTCGACATCATCACACAGTCGCTCGCCATCCAGAAGAGCCTGTCGAGCCTCAATAAGCTGCTCGTCGAGAACCACCTGCGCACGCACGTGACCGACATGTTCGACGCGGGTGGCGAGGAGCGCGAGAAGGCCGTCGCCGAGCTGATCTCCGTGTACGAGCTGCAGAACAACCGGGGCCGCTGAGCACATGACGGCGCGCAAGCGCGTCGTCGTTGCGATCAACCCGAACGCCGCATTCGGGCGCGGACGCGAGGTGGGTCCCGCGGTCGTCACCACCCTCCGCGCGCTGGGTCACGAGGTGACGAGCCTCACCGAGCTCGACTTTCCGCAGTTGCTCGAGGCCACGCGGCGCGAGCTGACAGACAAGCCCGACGCCCTCGTCGTGGTCGGCGGCGACGGAATGGTCGCCCTCGGCGTCATGGCGCTCGCAGGCCTCCGCATGCCGCTCGGAATCGTGCCGAGCGGCACCGGCAACGACGTGTGTCGCGGGCTCGGCATTCCGGTCGACGACACCGAGGCGGCGATCGACCTGCTCGCCCGGCAGTTGCTGCTACCCCCGCGCGTCATCGATTCGGGCACGATCACCCACGGTGGAGGCGAGACGCGCTTCGCCTGCATCCTCTCGGCCGGTTTCGACGCGCTCGTCAACGAACGGGCCAATCGGATGCGCTTCCCGCGCGGACGCAGCCGCTACACGCTCGCTCTGCTCGTTGAGCTCGCGAAGCTGCGCCCGATCGAGTACGCGCTCGAGCTCGACGGCAAGACGCGCGTCGAGAAGGCCCTGCTCGTCGCCGTGGCCAACAACCTCTCTTTCGGCGGAGGCATGAAAGTAGCTCCCGACGCGCAGCTCGACGACGGGCTCTTCGACGTCGTGCTCGTCAGGCCCCTGTCGCGCCTCGCGTTTCTGCGCATCTACCCGCGCGTGTTTGCGGGCACGCACGTGGGCGACCCACGCGTGATCGTCGAGCGTGCATCCCGGGTCTCGATCGCCGCGCGCGGCGTCGTCGCGTACGCCGACGGCGAGCGCGTGTCGCCCCTCCCGATCACCGCGACGGTGGATGCTCGCTCGCTGCGCGTGCTCGCCTCCGCCCCCTGAAACCCCGCGCAATCGAGACGGGATGCACGCAGCGGCATCGAACGCCCGCCCGGTTTGGTCGGCGCCCCGGCGCTGTGGCATACTCGACGGGTTGCAGTGCGGCCCCATCGTATAGCGGCCTAGTACGCCGCCCTCTCACGGCGGTAACGCGGGTTCGAATCCCGCTGGGGTCACCAACCAAGAACCGCCCGGAGTTATCCGGGCGGTTTCTTCGTGTGACGCGCGAAGCGATGCTTCGCGGGGTTCGAATCCCGCTGGGGTCACAACCGAAAAACCCCCGGCTCGCGCCGGGGGTTTTGTCGTTTCGGGTGGTGATCGGCACTAGTCGACGCCGACGAGGTTCCGCACCATGTCGGCGGTGTATCCCGTCACGCCGAGATCCAGCCACGCGGTGGCGAACCAATAGCCGCCGACGACAATGTGAGACTCACCGTACGCCCCGCCGAACTCCTCGTCGGTGACGCTCCAGAAGTAGCGAGTGCCGCCTAGCTCGTCGACCGACGAATAGCCGAGGCTCGCGAGCCGCTCGCCCACGAGCGACTCCTCTTCGGCAATGAGCGGCACAACGTGGGTCTCGAGCCCGATGCCGCTTCCGCCGCCCTCGGTCGTCCAGATGCACTGCCGGCTGTCCCACTCGACAACCCAGGTTTCGAGCAGGTCGTCGGCAAAGCGCAGCCCCGCGTTGGGGTCGGCGGTGGTCCAGGCCGGGTTGAGAACGACCCCGTAACTCTGCAGCTCCGCGGTCATGGCCGGGCTGTACAGACTCGCGCAGTCGGCGGGCACCGCGGCGCGCTCAGGCTCGGGCGGCGATACCGGGTCAGCCGCGTCCGTATTCGTGGGAACGGGGCGGGGGCTGTCCTTAGCCGGCTCGGACGTGGTCGGGTCGGGGGTCGGCTCGGCCTCGGACGCCGCACCGGTCATCGACATACCGAGCCATACCGCAAGCGCGCCGAGCCCCATCAGCGACGCGACGATGCCGGTGACCAGCCAGGCCTTGCGCTCCGGACTCATGACCGCAGCACCTTCTCCATGGCCTTGCCCTTCGCCAGTTCATCGACCAGCTTGTCGAGGTAGCGAACCTTTTGATCAAGCGGATCGGTCATGTCTTCGACCCGAATGCCACAGATGACCCCGGTGATCGCCGAGGCGTTCGGGTTCAGCGTTGACGCCGCAAAGAACTCCTCGAAACTGCTGCCCGCGTCGAGGTGGGCCTGCACCTGCGCGCGGTCGAGTCCGGTCAGCCACGTGATGACCTCGTCGAGCTCGGCCTGGCTTCGGCCCTTCCGCTTGAGCTTCTGCACGTACAGCGGATACACGCGGGCGACGCTCATCTCCGACAGGCGGCTCATGGCCCCGATGGTAGTCTGGGCGGATGCTTCCCGGTCGACTTCTCCTTCGTCGCCGCGGCGAGTCCTGATCATCCAGGCCACTCTCGTCGCGGAGTTCGTCGTCGGCCGGAACTGAAGACTCGAAGAAGGACACTCACGCGCAATGACCGCTGACACCGCTGGATCGAACCGCCCCAAGACTCTCGCCGAGAAGGTCTGGGAGTCGCACCTCGTCGCTAAGGGCGAGAACGGTGAGCCCGACCTGCTCTACATCGATCTGCACCTCGTGCACGAGGTGACGAGCCCCCAGGCGTTCGACGGCTTGCGGATGGCCGGACGCCCGGTTCGCCGCCCCGATCTGACGATCGCGACCGAAGACCACAACACGCCGACGCTCGACATTCACAAGCCGATCGCCGAGCCCACGAGCCGTACGCAGATCGAGACGCTGCGCAAGAACGCCGCCGAGTTCGGTATCCGCCTGCACTCCCTCGGCGACGTCGAGCAGGGCATCGTGCACGTCGTCGGCCCCCAACTCGGCCTGACGATGCCGGGCATCACTGTGGTCTGTGGAGACTCGCACACGTCGACCCACGGCGCGTTCGGCGCCCTCGCAATGGGTATCGGCACGAGCGAGGTCGAGCACGTGCTCGCCACGCAGACCCTCCCCTTGAAGCCCTTCAAGACGATGGCGATCACCGTCGAGGGTGAACTGAAGCCCGGGGTGACCGCGAAAGACATCATCCTCGCCGTCATCGCGAAGATCGGCACGGGAGGCGGCCAGGGCTACGTGCTCGAATACCGCGGCAGCGCCATCCGATCGCTGTCGATGGATGGACGCATGACGATCTGCAACATGTCCATCGAGGCGGGCGCGCGGGCCGGCATGGTCGCCCCCGACCAGACCACCTACGACTACCTCAAAGGTCGTCCGCACGCCCCCACCGGCGACGACTGGGATGCGGCGATCGCCCACTGGGAGACCCTCAAGACCGACGACGACGCCGTGTTCGACGCCGAGGTGTTTCTCGACGCCAATGAACTGGAGCCGTTCGTGACCTGGGGCACGAACCCCGGCCAGGGCGTGTCGCTCAGCCAGAGCGTCCCCGACCCGTCGACGATCATCGATCCGAACGAGCGGGCCGCCGCCGAGCGCGCGCTCGAATACATGGACCTCACCGCCGGCACCCCCATGAAAGACATCGCGGTCGATGCCGTGTTCATGGGCTCGTGCACCAACAGCCGCCTCGACGATCTGCGGGCGTTCGCGTCGATCATCAAGGGGCAGAAGAAGGCCGACGGCGTGCGCGTCATGGTCGTTCCGGGTTCGGCGCGCGTGCGCCTCGAGGCCGAGGCGGAGGGCCTGCACCACATCATCGAGGAGTTCGGTGCCGAGTGGCGCTTCGCCGGCTGCTCGATGTGTCTCGGCATGAACCCCGACCAGCTCGCGCCCGGTGAGCGCTGCGCCTCGACGAGCAACCGCAACTTCGAAGGCCGTCAGGGCAAGGGCGGGCGGACGCACCTCGTGTCGCCGCTCGTCGCCGCGGCGACCGCCATCCGGGGCACGCTGTCGAGCCCGGCCGATCTCATCGCGATGGGCATCGACGTCGACCCGGCCTACACCGGCATCGAGGGAGTGAGCGCGTAATGGAAAAGATCACCCAGGTCACCGGCGTCGCCGTCCCCTTCCGCCGGTCGAACGTCGACACCGACCAGATCATCCCCGCCGTCTACCTGAAGCGCGTCACGAAGACGGGATACGACGACGGTCTGTTCTCGTCCTGGCGGCAGGACCCCGAATTCATCCTGAACCAGCCCGCCTATCAGGGGGCGCGCATCCTGATCGCCGGTCCCGACTTCGGAACCGGATCGAGCCGTGAGCACGCCGTATGGGCGCTGCGCGACTTCGGCTTCCGCGCGGTGATCAGCCCGAAGTTCGCCGACATCTTTCGCGGCAATGCGGGGAAGCAGGGCCTGCTCACCGGGGTCGTCGATGAGGCCACCGTTGAGCGGCTTTGGGTCGAGCTCGAGGCCCAGCCCGGCATGGAGGCGACGGTCGACCTCGTCGCGCGCACCGTGACGGTCGGGAATATCACCGTCGAGTTCGAGATTGACGACTACACCCGCTGGCGACTGCTGGAGGGGCTCGACGACATCGGGCTGACCCTGCGCAACGAGCAGGCCATTACCGACTTTGAGGGACGCCGCGAAGCCTGGCGTCCGACCACCCTGCCCGCCCGGTAACCCCGGGCACGGAAAGAACTACATGAACTCCCTCACGAAGGACTCGCTGAAGTCGGCCGCCCGCGTTGGCCTCGCCGGGGACACCCTGCGTATCCACGGTGGCAAGCCCCTGACGGGGCGCATCGAGGTGCGGGGTGCCAAAAACCTCGTCACGAAGGCGATGGTCGCGGCGCTGCTCGGCGACAGCCCAAGCACGTTGAAGGGCGTTCCTGAGATCAGCGACGTGCACGTCGTGAAGGGTCTTCTCGAGGCGCACGGCGTGCTCGTCGACGCCTCTGAGCCCGGAGTGCTCGTGCTTGACCCGACGAACGTGGTCAGTGCGCACTTCGCCGAGATCAACGCCCACGCGGGCTCCAGCCGCATCCCGATCCTGTTCTGCGGGCCGCTGCTGCACCAGTTGGGCGAGGCGTTCATCCCCGACCTCGGTGGCTGCAAGATTGGCGACCGGCCGATCGACTTCCACCTCGATGCGTTGCGGGCGCTCGGTGCGACCGTTGAGAAGCTCGTCGACGGCATCCACCTCACCGCCCCGAACGGGCTGACCGGTGCGCACATCGAGTTGCCCTTCCCGAGCGTGGGGGCGACCGAGCAGGTGTTGCTCTCGGCCGTCCGCGCCCGCGGCACGACTGAGCTCAAGAACGCCGCGATCGAGCCCGAGATCATGGACCTCATCGCGATTCTGCAGAAGATGGGCGCGATCATCTCGGTTGAGCCGAACCGTGTGATCGTCATCGAGGGCGTCGAGAAGCTGCGCGGCTACCTGCACACGGCGATCTTCGACCGCAACGAGGCCGCGAGCTGGGCCGCGGCTGCCCTCGCCACGCGCGGCGACATCACCGTCGGCGGCGCCGAGCAGCAAGAGCTCATGACGTTCTTGAACGTCTACCGCAAGGTGGGCGGCGAATTCGAGGTGCTCGAAGACGGCATTCGCTTCTGGCACCCTGGCTGCCCGCTCAAGCCCGTGCAGGTCGAAACGGACGTGCACCCGGGGTTCATGACCGACTGGCAGCAGCCCATGGTCGTGGCGCTCACGCAGGCCGACGGCGTCTCGGTCGTGCATGAGACCGTGTACGAAAACCGCTTCGGATTCACGGAAGCGCTCAACGAGATGGGTGCCGACATTGTCGTGCACAAAGACGGCATCGCCTCGATCACCCGACGGGTTCCCCGCCGCAAGCTCGAGCAGGCCGCGGTGATTACCGGCCCGACCCCGCTGCACGGCGCCGACGTCCGCGTTCCCGATCTCCGCGGCGGTTTCAGCCATCTCATCGCCGCGCTCGCCGCATCCGGCACATCGACCATCAGCAACGTGGGCATCATCGCTCGCGGCTATGAGCTGTTCCTCGACAAGCTGCAACAGCTCGGGGCAGAGTTCGAGGTCGTCGCAACAGAGGCGTGATCGCGCCACTCGCCGCCCTGCACCGGGCGCGGGGATGGGAGAGCCATTCCCGGCCGGGGATGCGTCTGGGTCTAACCTGTACGCCGTGACTTCCGCACCCTCCACCGCTCCTGGGCGCCGCCGTGGACCCGAGCGAACGCCGCTGTGGTGGCTCATCGCTGCCATCCTGCTGCCCCCGCTGACGCTGATGGCCCGCTACGACGTGATCGACGGTCACAAGCTGCCCAAACGGGGTGCGTTCATCCTCGCCCCCAACCACTACAGCGAGATCGACCCGGTCATCATGGGCCGCTTCATGTGGAAGCTGAAGCGAGTGCCGCGGTTTTTGGCCAAGGCGAGCCTGTTCGGAAACAAGTTCCTCGGGGCGGTGCTGCGGGCATCCGGCCAGATACCCGTCGAGCGTGAGGGTCGGGGGCGGTCCGACGCGCCGCTCAAGGCCGCACAGCAGCTGGTCGACCGCGAGCTCGCCGTGATCATCTACCCCGAAGGCACTCTCACCCGCGACCCCGAGCTGTGGCCGATGCGGGGTAAGTCAGGGGCCGTGCGCATGGCGCTTGCAGCCGGCGTACCGATCATCCCCGCCGCGCACTGGGGAACCCAGCAGATCATGGGCCGCTACTCGAAGAAGATCAGCTTCTTCCCGCGCAAGCGCATTGTGTGCAAGATCGGTGATCCGGTCGACTTGAGCGACCTGGCTGGCCGCCCGTTGGATGCGGCGACCCTGTCAGAAGGAACCGCACGCGTCATGGACGCCATCGCCGCGTTGTTGGGTGATCTCCGTAACGAGGAGCCGCCTGCCGAGCGATGGGACCCGGCCAAGCACGGCCAGAAAGAAACGGGCCGTTTTGAGCAGTGACAGCGCGTTCGGTGCGCGAGCCGAGCATCCGACTCTGACCGAGGCGATTCGCCTGCCCCTTCCCGACCTTGACGGCGGGGCCCGTCGCATCGCCGTGCTCGGGGCGGGATCGTGGGGCACAACGTTTGCCAAGGTGCTCGCCGACGCGGGCTCGGACGTCATGCTCTGGGCGCGGCGCCGCGAGGTAGCGCAAGAGATCACCGAGTCGCACCGCAACAGTGACTACCTGCCCGGCATCAATCTGCCGCGAACGCTCCGCGCGCACGATTCGCTCGAGAAGGTGCTCGACGGCGCTGACCAGGTCTACCTCTCGGTGCCCAGCCAATCGCTGCGATCGAACCTGCATTCCATTCGCGACATCGTGCCGGCCGACGTTCCCGTCGTCAGTCTCATGAAGGGTGTCGAGCGCGGTACCGGACTGCGCATGAGCGAGGTTATTCGTAGCGAACTCGGCATCGACGATGAGCGAATTGCCGTGATCAGCGGACCGAACCTCGCGCTCGAGATCGCCAAGCGCGAGCCGACCGCCGCCGTCGTCTCGAGCGTGAACGCCGACACGGCACGTCAGGTCGCTGCCGCCGCGAGCAACGAGTACTTCAAGTCATTCGTCAACTCTGATGTCATCGGCACCGAGTTCGGAGGAGTGCTGAAGAACCTCATTGCGGTCGCGGTCGGGATCGCAGATGGTGTGGGCTATGGCGAGAACACCAAGGCGTCCATCATCACGCGAGGCCTCGTCGAACTCACCCATTTCGCCGTTGCCTTCGGCGCACGACCCGAAACGATGAGCGGCCTTGCGGGGCTGGGAGACCTCATCGCAACCTGTGAGTCGCCGCTGTCGCGCAACAACACCGCGGGGCGTTTGCTCGGGCAGGGGTACGCATTCACCGAGGTGATCGCGCAGATGAATCAGACCGCCGAGGGCCTCGCCTCGGTCGGTCCGATTCTCGAGCTCGCTGCGCAGCGGGGGGTCTCCATGCCGATCGTGTCCCAGGTGGCCCAAGTGCTCGACGGAACCCTCGACCCGCGCGAGTTGGCGCCCCACCTGGCCACCGACAGCGACGAGCCGCAGGGAGAGTAGGGCGGCATGGCCCCCAGACGGGGCACAGCCCGCGTTAGGCTGATGCAGTGATTACGTCACTCGCCGGCGGCCGCGTTCTGGCCGAGAAGCACGGGTCCACGCCGCCGCGCGTCGTCGCGCTGCACGGCTGGGGGCGTGACGGCACCGACTTCGAAACGGTGCTGTCCGGGCTGGATGCGGTGAGCATCCACCTGCCCGGATTCGGCCCGGCACCTGCTCCCGAGAGCGCGTGGGGCACCGAGCAGTACGCCGAGCTCGTCGCCGACGCGATCGCCGCCTTCGCACCGGTCGTGCTGGTCGGGCACTCCTTCGGTGGGCGCGTGGCCGTTCGCGTCGCCGCCTCCCGGCCAGAGTTGGTTTCGGGCCTCGTGCTGACCGGCGTACCCCTCGTGCGCTTGACCGCGCCGGCAGCGCCGCCCCTCAGTTACCGACTCGCTCGGTGGGCGAACCAGCGCGGCATCATCAGTGACCGCCGCATGGAGGCCATCCGTCGCCGTCGCGGCTCGAGCGACTACCGGGCCGCTCAGGGCGTCATGCGCGACATCCTCGTGCGGGTGGTCGGCGAGAACTATGACGACGCCCTCGGCGCGCTGCGCTGCCCCGTGCGGATGGTCTGGGGTCAGAACGACACGGATGCTCCGACCGACGCGGGTCGGGTTGCGTCAGAGCGCATCGGCGGCTCGCGGTTCCGCGTCGTGGACGGTACGGCACACTTGATGACCGGCGACCTCGAGCTCGCCGTGCGTGAAGAGCTGCTGACCCTCCTCGACGAACTGGACCATCCCGAATGATCGACTTGCTCACCGCCCCCGCAACCCTCGTGGCGTTCGCGGCCGGGCTGCTCGTCGCCGTGCCCGTCGCGGCGCGGTGGTTGCGCGTCGCGCAGCGCGAGCACTACGTGCCCGGCTGGACCACGCGCATGGCGTGGCTCTGGGTGACACGCGAGCCCGTGACGGCTGCGCTGCTCGTCGTCGCGATTGGTGCCACGTTCGTCGCCGTGCTCGGCGGGGTGCCGCCTCTCGGCGACTACTGGGCGCTCGTTGCCCTTCTGGCGCTTGCGTTCGTGCCGCTCGGCCTGCCGGTGCGCGGCCGCTCGGCAAAATTCGCGATCACGGATCGCGTGAAGCGACTCATGGTCGCGTGGATCGTCGTGCACCTGCTCGTGGCGGTATTGCTGGCAGCGCTGCTGGGGGCAGCCGGTGTTGCTCTCACGCTGCTCGTCAGCGCCCCGCTCACCGACCTCGCGCTCGCGATCATGGCGCCCATCGAGAAGGCCGGGTCGAAGAAGTTCGTCGTACAGGCGCAGAAGCGGCTGCAGCAGGTGAAGCCGCGCGTCGTCGCGATCACCGGCTCGTACGGCAAGACGAGTACCAAGAACTACGTTGCGCACCTCGTGAGCGCGACATTCCCGACCGTGGCGAGTCCCGCATCCTTCAATAACCGGCTGGGGTTGTCGAGGGCCGTCAACGACAAGCTCGTTCCCGGCACCGAGATTTTCGTGGCCGAGATGGGCATCTTCGGCGCGGGCGAGATTCGTGAACTGTGCGGCTACTTCCCGCCCGACATCGCCGCGATCACCGTCATCGGCGAGGCGCACCTCGAGCGCATGCGCTCGACCGACGTGATCTTCCGCGCCAAGGCCGAGATCACCGAGAAGGCGGCCACCGTGGTGCTGCCGATCGACGACGAGCGCCTTGCCCGGCACGCAGCGCTGTGCGCCGAGCAGGGCAAGACCGTCGTCACGGTGTCGACGGCGGGTGCCGACGCCGACGTCGTCGTGGATGCTCGTGCCAGCACCATCAGGATCGGTCGCGCCACCGAGCCGGTCGGCGTCACCGTGTCGGGCACGGGGCACGCGGTCAACGTCGCCGTGGCGGCCGGAATCGCGCTGGCCGCCGGGGTTCCGGTCGACACGATCGCGGGGCGCCTCGGCGACCTGCCCGGCTCGGCCCATCGTGCTGAAGTGCAGGTCGCGCCGAGCGGGGCGCGCATCATCGACGACACGTACAACTCGAACCCCGTCGGCGCGCACCGCGCGCTCGAGGGTGCGCAGGCGCTCGCCGCCGAGACGGGAGGGCCGCTCGTGGTGGTCACCCCGGGCATGGTCGAGTTGGGTCCGGTGCAGGTCGAACGCAATCGGGCGTTCGGCGCGGCGATCAAAAAGGCCGGCGGTGCGCTCTACGCCGTGGGTCGCACGAACCGGGCCGCGCTCGTCTCGGGATTCGGCGACGGCGCGGTCGCGGTCGCGACGCGCGAACAGGCCGTGAAGGCTGCGGTCGAGGCTGCCGGTGACCGGGGCGTTATCCTCTACGAGAACGACCTGCCCGATCACTATCCGTGAGTGTTGGCGGGTTGTGCTTGCCCCTCGACGATAGGTGTCCATGACGCAGCACGCTTCGGCTCAGGCCCACCCGTGGGCGGTCGTCTTCGGCGGCCCCAGCCCCGAGCACGAGATCTCGATTCTGACGGGTCTTCAGGCCGAACGAGTACTGACCTCCGCGGGCCAGAAGGTCGTGCCGGTGTACTGGTCGCCGACGGGCGAGTGGTTCCGTGTGCCGGACGGCACCGAAGCGAAGGACTACCTCGAGGGCGCCCCGCGCGACTCGCAGCCGCTCGAGGTGCGCCTGTCCGGCGAGCCGGGCCTGTACCGCCGTAAGCGCCTGGGAGCCGAGCGCATCGAACTCGACGCGGCGCTCTTGTGCCTGCACGGCGGAGCCGGCGAGGGCGGCGGCGCTGCGGCCCTGTTCTCGTTCCTCGGCGTGCCCGCCACCGGGTCGACGCTCTTTGCGGGCGCGGTCGGCATGGACAAGTTGGCGTTCGGCGGGCTGATGGCCTCGGCGGGCATCCCGTCGCTGCCGCGCGAGGCGGTATCGACCCTGCGCGAGCCGTCGTTCGCTGGGCCCTACATCGTGAAGCCCCGTTTCGGCGGGTCGTCGATCGGCATCGAGATCGCCGACGACATCGAGGCGGCCAGGGCGCTCGCCGCCTCCAGCGTGCACCTGCGCACGGGTGCCGTGCTCGAGCCGTACCGCCCCGAGCTGGTCGACCTGAACATTAGTTTCCGCACGTACCCGCAGCTCGAGATCACCGAGCTGGAGAAGCCGTTGCGTGGTGAGGGCGGCAGCGCCCTGTACTCGTACGCCGAGAAGTATCTGGCGGGCGGCTCGGGCTCGGACGCGGGCCTGACGAGCGCGCCGCGGGAGTTTCCCGCGAACGTGGATGCGAGCATCCACGAGGCCGCGCGCGATCTGGCGGCGCGCGTCGCCGATGTCACGCGCCTCACCGGTGTGGTGCGCGTCGACCTGCTGCTCGACGACGCCGCGGGGGAGTTGTTCGTGAACGAGGTCAACTCGATCCCCGGAGCGATGTCGCTCTACCTGTGGGCGCCGACCCAGCCGGCCGCGACCGTGCTGATCGACGCGCTCGTGGAGGCGCGCGACAGGCGCGTGGTGTTCCCGCAGGCAGGGTTCGGCGGTGGAGCGGCCCTGCGCGCCGCCGGCGGAATCGCCGGCAAGTTGGTCGGGCTCGACGGGCCGCGCGCGTAGAGCTTTCGCGCGCGGGCTCGCCCGGCGCCCGCTGCCCGCTGCCCGCGCCAGCAGCTCACGAGCTTCAGCAGCCTTCGCGCGTGCATGCGGCTCACGCGCCGCGCCTGACCCGTGGCGTCGAGCGCCGAACTCGTGGCGTCGAGCGCCTGACCCGTGGCGTCGAGCGCCGAACTCGTGGCGTCGAGCGCCTGACCCGTGG